>Ga0207978_100103_pt1 | contig 57479 bp, 42 predicted proteins | sample LakWasM100_LOW12_2_FD_183920 | JGI IMG/M metagenome (GOLD analysis project Ga0207978, IMG submission 183920) | Freshwater sediment methanotrophic microbial communities from Lake Washington under simulated oxygen tension - Sediment Metagenome... | ecosystem: Environmental > Aquatic > Freshwater >... | reverse complement strand
ACTGCTGGCAGGACTATGGGTGTTCCTCTCACTGCTTGAAATTACCCAGGCCTACTCTCAAGAGGAACTGGACAAATTGAAAGCAACGGCCCAGCAATTTTTAGGCAAAGTTGTGTAGATACTTATGGGGTGAGGGCCGGGGTGAGGGAATCCTGAAACTAAAGGAAGAGCGTCATTCCCTGCGCATAATGGACGGCGACCATGCCGTAGCCACGCGCTTGCACTGGGTTCAAGGCGAACCGCCCGCCGGGGTCAAAAATCCGCAAATACGCTACCGGCTGGACAACCACCTGGGTTCCGCCACGCTGGAGCTGGACGAATCGGCACAGATTATCAGCTACGAAGAATATTACCCCTACGGCGGCACATCGTTCGTGATGGGCCGCAACCAAGCCGAGGTGAAACTGAAGCAGTACCGTTATTCCGGCAAGGAGCAGGACAGCGTCACCGGATTCTATTACTACGGCTTCCGTTATTATGCGCCTTGGCTGTGCAGGTGGCTGAGTCCCGACCCGGCGGGGACGGTGGATGGGTTGAATTTGTATGGGTTTGTGAAGGGGGAACCTCTGGGACATAAGGATAAAGACGGAAGATGTACGGGAAATGCTAGAGGTAGAAGCAGCAGTTCAGATACTAAAAAAAGAAATGATGTGAGTAGAAGTAGAAGTAGAAGTTATGACAAATTTCAGGTTGAAAAGAAAGGCGATAGATACGTATATAAGGGGCGTCCCGCGTTTATGAAAAAAGCCATAGATATAGAAGTATCTGATAATGAAGACAGGAGGCACGTTATTGGATGGAGCGAAACGATTAAGGAATACGCTGAAAATATTTTTAATATAGTAATCAAAAATAACGAAAATAAGTTTGGGGAGTTGATGGTACAGCAATATGAAGAATATAAGTTAGCAAGACATCCAAAAGTATCAAGCTCTATAAAAGAACACATGGAGTATGCTGCAAAACAACTTAACAGTAGTCCTGGGAACCTGAATCCTGAGGATGCCTCTGAAAACAGAGCGATAGAAATTATTAGGAAACAAGCGGCCAGTGCATTGTCCACAATTAGGGAAGAAGGAACTAAGTCAGGCCCATTAACACATGATCAAATAAAAGAATTAGCTACCGCAGCCTTTAAAGAAGGCGCTAGTAAAACAGGTATTACAGAATTTGCAAACGCCCAGCGCAAAATAATTAAAGAAATGATAACTAATAGTTCAAAAGAGGCGCTTTTAATATCACAACTTAATTCCATCAAAATGTCAACAGCGATAGATCTTTGCAAAAAGCCTGAATCCAAAGATCAAACTTCTTTTGCACTAATCTATTACAAAGACGTTCGAAAGGCTGCAACCGAGGAGAAAACAATCTCAGATGAAGCTCGCCTAAGTGCCTTGTTTTCTTTATTGAGAATACCAAAACAATAATTAACTCAAAAGCCAAGGTGCGCACCGCGCACCTTTCCCAAGTCCAGTTCCAATGGAATCTTTTGATAAGTGTTATGTAACGCAATCCCACAACTGGCATAGACGAAACACAAACCGAAATATAAAAACAACCCAAAAAAGGAACACAACCCCATGACCACAAATTTTTTCATCAATCTGGACTACATCAACGGCGAGACGACGGTTGAAGGCCGTCAAGACATCGCCATTCAATCCTGGAATCACAGCTTCAACCAGCCCTCATCTTTAATCCCTGCTAAAGACGGCAGTTATACGCTGCAACCGGCCAACCATGCCGACTTTTCGTTCACCAAATTCATTGACTCTACCAGCGTACGGCTGATGAGGGCCTGCTGGGCCGCCGACACCATCAAGAGCGCTGTTTTTAGAGCCTACCATACCGACGGGAACGAGCGGGTGGAATACCTGAAAATCACTATGTATAACGTCATTGTCTCCAACCTGGCGCTGGGCAATAACGCCGAGGGACAGGTTACCGAAACCGTCACACTGTGTTACAACAAAATAACTTACGACTACACCCCAACGAATACGGCACAAGCGGAACACATAACCGCGACTCACGATATTTTGCATAAAACGATAAGTTAGTTCCGCTTTGTCGGACTACACGGATTGGGCCGACTAAAATCCGGCCCCTATCGGACCCGCTCATGGCAGGCTTCGACAAGGCCTTTAAGCATTGTAGGGGCGGACCATACCCGCGATGATGAGGCACAATCTACAAAATCGCGGTTTTAGGATCGAGCATAAAATCAAAGTGGACAACTGTGTTCAGCCGGAGTGCAGGCTGTTTTGGCACAAGCCTAAGTTAATTCATACTCATTCCTTAATATCGCGGTCATTACGCTTCATGACCGCGCCGATGCCCAACAACCGGAGACGCTTTAGCCGGCGCGCTAGCGGTTGCAGAGAAGATCGAGCAGGAGATTTTAAAAACCGGATTTTGACAGTGCGAACGGTCTATTGAATCGGACGTGCCGTCCAGGAATACATAAACACCGTAAATTTTAACCAACACCCCGCAGGAGAGAAGTTCAATGTCAGATCAAAAAAACGCCAAAGCCATCCACCCTATGCACCTGTGGGCCAATATACACAACGTGTCGGCCTCGCCCCATTTCCGTAATATGCGCGTCAGTAGCGTGGCTACGGAATTTCACACAGACATCAATAAACTCGACGAATACAAAACTCTTTTTGGCAACCAGGCTTACTGCGAGTGCGAGGAATGCCGTTCGATTTTCGGCCCCGCCGCCTATTTTGTGGATTTGATGCGCACGGTCGAAAAAATCACACCACAGGGTGCCGGGGATTTAAACAAACGCCGCCCCGATCTGGCTAAAATCCAGCTCACCTGCGAAAACACCAACAAACCGGTTTCCTACCTCGAAATCGTCAATAAGATTTTGGCGTTGCAACTAACCCCTCCCAATAATGACAATCCTGAAAGTCAGGCCATTGACAAGTCTTATCAAACACTGGCAACGGCAAAACATGCTTTCATCCTGCCGTTCAATCGTCCTCTAGAGCAAATCCGTGCCTATTTGCGTCAGGCAAAGACCGATTTGGCGAGCGTTTATAAGACTTTCAACGTTTCGGAAAATGCAGTTGCCAGAGAAACCCTGGGGCTTTCCGTTGAAGAATATAACGTGCTCATTACCGTTCGAACGGATACCGACTTATTAAATGAAATAAAGGAAGTCTTCGGAGTGGCGGTTACGCCAAGCTATGTTGGAGACCTGGCAAAAGTGGACGTGTTCCTCAGACAAAGCGGACTGTCAGAGCAGGCATTGCGGGAGCTTTTTTATCAAGGCTTAAACAAGAACGAAATAGAAAGCCAGGCGCATGGCTTTTACATCAATTCGAAACTAACCGGTACGGATTATCACAGCATCAACATTGACAATACAATCAAAAATCTCAATTCAACAACTCTCGACCGGATACACCGGTTTATACGCTTGGCGAAAAAGCTTAATTGGAGCTTTGCCGATCTGGACTGGACGTTAAAATCCATTAAGGCACAGGAAATTGATGCTCCGGCCATTAATACACTTGCCGAAATAAAAACCTTACAAAGCCTGCTCGGTGCGCCAGTGGATGTGTTGTGCAGTTTTTGGCACGATATTAAAACCATCGGCAAGGGCGACGCTGAGTTGTCCAAGGCGTTGTTCGATACGGTATTCGGCGATAGGTCAATTATTGATAAAAAAATCGGCCCTGAAACAAGCAGTCAAGTCGCCCATTCTCTGGCGATAGGCGTGAATGAATTAAACGCTATTGCCAATATATCTTTTCCTATTATTTTCTATGTGGGGGAGTTTACCAAGCAGGGCAAAGATATTGTCTCACTCTGTACGGAAATAAAAGGCGCCCAATATGATAGCGTTACGATAGCGAAGGATACACTGGATAAGCTCAATGAAATATTAAAACTACCAGCGTTATATGACAAAATAAAGGAAAAAAAACCAGACTTCGCCAATCAGCCGCGATTAAAAGACGAAATATCAAGACTCGAAGTACTGACAAAGGATTTTCGGAAAAAACTTTTTCCAGATCTCAACAGCGAACAACAATCTTTGCTAATAAGACTGAACAGGTTATCGCTGGAAGCGGCCCATCCTGATGTAACGCCAATAACGGATACTTTTACCCTGCAACGTCTTTCCTTTCTTTATCGCCACGCCAAACTCGCCCAACTAATAAAGCTGCCGGTTATCGAGTACCTGCTGCTATTAGACATCACCGACAAACAAAAAACGATCTTTAACGTTAACGATGTTTCCGCTATCGCAGCTACAGTCGACTGGATGAAAACGACCGGCTTTAGCGTATATGAATTGCATTACCTACTGAAAGGGGCCGATGAGAAATTTTTCCAAAAAGAAAAATGGGACGAATCTATCGGTGAGTTCTTAAAAATTTTGCGCGCTAACACGCAACCGCAGAAATTTGACCTTAAAGTGAACGATATTTTGAACTGGGATAGCTTAGAATCCGAGTATAAAACCCATTTTAATAGTAAAAGCCCGGACAACACCGAAGCATATAACGCATATATCGCCGCACTCGCACAAGCCAAGAATAATTTTGAATTTTCTTCAGGCGAGTTTTCGGCGGGCAAGACCGTCAGTCGGCTCTGCGCAGAAATAGAACAATTGGAGTACGACATAGCCGTTAAATCTACAAAAAACTCTATTGAATGGCTCAACGAACTGCTTCAAACTCCAAATCTTATTGATAAGATAAAAGCAAAAAAAACCTCTGCTACCTTTTGCAGCCTGATAACCGCGTTGGAAAAAGACACGGCAGAACTTAAAACCAAGGCCTTCGACAAGCTTAATACCGAGCAGCAAACATCGATCAAAAGAATTAACCGGTTGTTAATTGAATCGATATATACCGCACAAACACCAAAACTATCCGACCAAAAACTATCCGACATCGAAACAAAAGCTAAACAGGATTTTATCCAAGCCATCAACAAGACCCTCCAAAGCGAGGTATTTAATATTCTTGAGGTTACGAATCATCAGACTTACATCGGTGAAATCAACAAACTAAAAGCAAAATCCAGTTTATCGCAACATGAAAGACTGAAGCTGAACCGTCTTCAATGGGAACTACGCTTTCCCGATACGCTTGCAAAAAGCACTATTAAACACATCGGCGACGAGTGGCAAGCGGGCTTGATTAAGCAACTGGCCAACTTCTTTGGCAGCACAACGGAAGAAATGGACGCTCTTGCTGAATGGGTTGGTCATGCCAAAAAGAACAATTCGCTTGATCCGGTTTCATTTAATTATGTCGATGCATTTTTGACGAATGCCCCGGAAAGTTCAGCCTATCTTAGCGACTTCTTGTTAACGCTACACCGGTGGCTGATACTGGTGCGCAAGCTGCAACTGACGCCGGCGGAAATCAGCGGCATACAGGCATACCCTAAGTGCTTTGCTTTGCAAGATAACTTTTCGTTACGCTTTGACGACATAAAAACACTATCCAGCTTTAAACAGTTAATTAACAGCTTTAATGATACAGAGGGAAAGCTGCTGGATTTTTTTAAAAAAGTCGAGCCGAAACACGCAATAGCCACCCCACTTAAGACAATCGCGGAAAGCTGCGCCGACCTATCGAAAATCACAGGCTGGCAGCAGGCGCAAATAACACTGTTGAATACCCACTATAATTCTTTACTCAAAGGCAATCTTGTCGAAACGCTTAGCCGATTCAAAAAAGCCTTCGATTTGACCGCGTCCTTGGGCGTAGACATCGATTATTGCATACGCATAACGAATCTCGCAGTAGCGGAATGGGCCGAGTACACCGCAATGGCCGACTCGGTCATCAGGCTGGTCAAGGCCCAGATTAAGGACAGTGAATGGCAACAGCTCGCCAAAAAAATCGACGGCGGCATTAACGAGCAGAGCCGCACCGCTCTGGCCACCGCTGTCTTGAGAAAACTCAAAAAGGATAATCTGCGCGATCTTTCCGAATATTTGCTGATCGACGTGGAAATGAGCGCCTGCGCCTCGGTTTCCTACATCAAGCAGGCAATACTCTCAGTGCAGACTTATTTACAACGCTGCCGCATGAATCTTGAACTAAGTGTCGTCAAACTGAACATTCCTGAAGCGCAATGGAAGTTGCTGATGGAATACCGCAAATGGGAAGCCAGCCGCAAAGTATTCCTGTATCCGGAAAACTATCTTGCCGATGCGCCCAGGCAAGAGCGTACCAAGCTGTTCCGCGAATTCGAGGAGGCGTTGTTGCAGTCCAATATCACCCAGGACGCCGTGGAAGCCGCCTACCATAAATATTTCGATGGTTTGGTGGAATTGTCCAACCTGAAAATCGTTGAAACTTACCGTTGCCGTATCCAATATCCCAACCGCGACGACTTGGTCGACACCCTGTTTATTTTTGGCCGCACCGCCACCGAACCTCACGGCTTTTATTACCGCCGCTGTATAGAACCCACCTCGGATCGACCCACCTGGGAACCCTGGTTAAAGCTGGATCTGTCCATCAAAGCCGATACCGTTTCCCCGGTATTCGCGTTCAACAAATTGTTCGTATTTTGGGTCGAAACTACCGAAATTACCGAAACTACCGAAACCACCAGCCAAAACGGCAACCGCACCACGACCAAGACCAAAAAACGAACAGCCGCCATTAAATACTCATACCAGACGCTCGGCGGTAAATGGGTGCAAGCACAAACATTGCAAAAGGATCTTAAAATCCAAATCGGCGGTGCTTTTCCTCGGGTGGAATATACGGCAGTGAATAGCACACTCGTTTCATATAATGCAAACGACACCTCACCAAAAGTCCACCCTGTCACAGTAACCGCTAAAAACTCGGCTATAACAGAAATTGTTTGCCCATTAGGAAATGATCCCAACAGCTTGGAGCTTCCTATGATGCCAGTAAGCCATACACAACCGGCAGCAACTTACGCAGCCATACTGATGGAACCTATGGAAGTAAAAAAGAGACGTATAAGTCCTGAGACGTCCACTATCCCAGCATATCTGATTCCGTATCAAGAGATCAGTACACACCCTTTTGGCCGCGACCTGAATACAGATGATTTGATAAGCTATTTGCCTTTGAATCAAGGCGAGGGGATATTTATGATAGGGTACGCAAGCACAAAATAGCATTACAAGACAAAGCGATCTGGGTGGATAGCGCCTTATCTAGACCTGTACTGGAGTTTACGGGAGATGACCCTATCTTGTATCAGAGTTTCCCTGAATTTAAGCAAGATACCAATACCAATAAATTAAGTGAATTAACTATTGAACTTTGGGTAAAACTGGCTGCTATTAACAAAGACATCGATATCATCGCTTGGCAATCCCTTCCTTTCATAACACTAACTGTTTCCCACTCGGGAGCAGTAATTGTTAAACATGTAAAAATAACAACGACTCCAGAACCACCTAAAAAAATTAAGGGGAATCAATGGACGCACCTTGCTTTTACATGGAAGCGGGGAGGGAAACTTACTATCTATATTGATGGGGAAAAATTACTTGATAGAGATACAAGCGGGGAAACATGGGAATGGCAACTCATTGGAGATGTGGCTTTTTCCGCCGGCTCCGGCGGCCAATTGGCAGAAGTCTGTATTTGGAAAAAAACGCTTAATGACGCGCAAATCAAAAATCGCGCTAACAAAAAATCTCTCATACCGCATTGTCCGCTAAATATGGTTAAAAACCAGCCAGGATGGTACACCATGAGTATCGGGAAAGACTCCTTTCTGCTGAGTCCTCCCTCAAAATTGATAAGTTACTGGCCGCTAAATGTACCGGGCACCGTTATCACCGACGAAATCAACAGCAAAAATATATCGTTAGGGAACAACCAAATAAAGAAAACGTCAGATTTTCCTGGATACACTGAAAAGTGGGTTTTGGAGTTTTCCGGGAAGAATCCCGAACCAGACAACACCGCCCCTGGGACGCTGTATGAACTGAGTGCGCTGACGATTGAGTTCTGGATCAAACCGGCAAAAGATTTATTAACAGCTACTATCATCAATACTCCTCCCAACGGTACGCCCGGATTTTTTAACGCATGGCTTGCAGTTGGCAAAGTGGCCGTGAGCATTGTTTATCGCGAGGAGACTTATCCTAATTTCTCTGACGAACCAATTCCCGTTAATAAATGGACACACGTGGCGGTTACTTTCGAAGAACACAAACCTCCGGTTTTATACATAGATGGATTGATACAAACTACTAAGTTGGATAGATGGCCAGCTAAAGCAGCCTTTATAGACAAGCTAAGCTTCGGAGCCAAGTATTTATGGGAAAATGAACCGCTCAAGATTCCTCAAATGAGTGCAGACACTCAATTGGCCGAGCTTTGTATTTGGAGTGTCTCTTTCAGCGAGGAACAAATACAAGCCCGAGCCCGTAGAAATATACCATTTCGTTTTATTCGACTTACGACCGGCGTAACCCAGCAATTGGCACAAAAAGCTTTCATCGGCGGCATTGATCATCTGTTGACGCTGGAGTCCCAATCCTCGCCCGAGTCCTCTTTTAGCCAACTATACCCGGCTGCGGCCAGTTTTAGTCTGCCGACAAATGATAGCTTAGACTTTTATGGTGCCTACGGGACGTATTTTCAGGAGATTTTTTTTCACCTGCCCTTTTTGGTGGCCAATACCCTAAGCGCCCACCAGCGCTACAGTGAAGCGCGCAACTGGTATCACTACATATTCAATCCGACTCTACACAGTACCTCTGGTAAAAGCGATGCCTGGCGCTATCTCCCGTTGCGCAACCATAGCGCAGAAACCTTACAGCAAATCCTATCGGACGAACAAGCGATCCGCGCCTACAACAACAATCCCTCTGATCCCCACGCCATTGCCCGTTTGCGTATCGGCGCTTACGAGAAAGCGGTGGTCATGAAATACATTGATAACCTGATTGCCTGGGGCGATGCTTGCTTTGCCAAGGACACCTGGGAGTCCATCACTCAGGCCTCCACGCTGTATATGCTGGCTTACGACTTATTGGGGCCGAAGCCGGAAAATATAGAGAAGTGTAAAGTTCCTGATGCCAAAAAATACCAAGATTTCAATGAGAAAAGAGAAATAGTAGCTACTCCTGCTAATACTCACAACAATACATTCCATAAAGCTTATACGAAACATCAAAAGCTTAAAAATATCGCCTTGGATTCCAAAAACTATAAAGCGCCTGCGCCAATCAATAGTTTTCTCGATGACACGTCTTATTTTTGCGTACTGGAGAACGAGCAATTCACCGCTTACTGGAAAAAGGTGGAAGATCAATTATTCAAAATCCGCCATTGCCAGAATATCAAAGGCGTGGTCAGGGAATTGGCGTTGTTTGAGCCTCCGCTCAACCCGGCCGAGCTGGTGCGCGCCGCAACCGCCGGCGGTATGTCTCAGGGCGTGTCCCTTGACCTCCCGGTTCCGCATTACCGTTTCGAATATATGCTGGAAAAAGCCCGCACTATTACCGCCACGGTAATCCAGCTCGGCGCTTCGCTGCTGAGCGTTTTGGAAAAGAAAGATGCAGAAACCCTGTCCGTTATGCGAGCCAACCATGAATCTGCGCTACTCAAGCTGATCAAGACAACGCGGAAACAGCAAATCAAGGCAGCGCAAAGCAACCGGGATGCGCTCGACGTCAGTTTGGAAGCTGCGAAGCATCGCTTGTCCTATTACCGTGACTTACTAAGCGCCGAATTATCGTTCTGGGAAACGGCGGGCCAAGGATTAAGATTGGCCGCGACGGCATTTGAAGCCGATGCGGCTTTAGCCAACTATCTGTCATCCCCCACTTATCTGATTCCGACCATTTTCGGGCTGGCCGACGGCGGCTTTCATCCCGGTTCGGCACTTCAGGCTATCGCCGCAGGCGACAGCAGCGTCGCGGGCACCTTAAACAACTTGGCTGCTTCGTCGGAAATTATGGGCCAATATCAGCGTCGCAAGGAGGAGTGGGCGCAACAAGCCCAGATGGCCCAGGACGATATCGAATTGATCCGGCAGCAGATCCACGCCGCCGACATCAATGTCGCCATCGCCAAAAGCGAATTGCAAGTCCATGAAAAAAGCTTGAAGCAAGCGCAAGAGATTGATAATTTCCTCAAATCGAGGTTTACCACGCCGGAATTGTATCAATGGATGTCCGGGCGCTTGTCGTCAATTTATTTCGAAACTTTCAAAATCGCCTTGGAAATGGCTTTGTTGGCGCAAAAGGCTTACCAGTTTGAATCGAATACCGATGAATCTTATATCGTTTTCGACTATTGGGACGGCTTAAAACAGGGGCTATTGGGCGGCGAAGGTTTGATGCTGTGCTTGAACCAACTCGAAAAAGCCCATACCGAAGGCAACGCCAGACGTTTGGAAATCGAAAAAACTATTTCATTGAAGAAACTTTGCGATAATAACTTCGATGATCTGAAAAAAGGGTCGTTGACGTTTAGTCTAAGCGAAGCGCTGTTCAATAATGACTTTCCCCAACACTACTGCCGGAGGATCAAGACCCTTTCCATTTCCATTCCGGCTGTGCTTGGGCCCTACGAAAACATTAATGCCACGCTGATTGAAACCGGCAGCAAGACACGGGTAAGGCCAGGATCGGATAGCGCGGATTTGAAGTCGGATTTTCAGCGTAAGCAAAAGATCGCGCTGTCCCGAGGGATTAACGACAGCGGCATGTTCGAGTTGAACTTTCGGGACGAACGTTACTTGCCGTTTGAAGGCACTGGCGCTATTTCCGATTGGGAACTTCGTATTCCTAGGGACAATAACCTTCACTTGAATTACGACAGTTTAACCGATGTCATTATTCATCTTTGTTATACCGCGCTTGATGACGACCAAACGTGATAAAGTTCTGTCGCAAAGTTTGCCCGCATAAGCTAGAATCTAAGATTGATGTTACGCACGCATCTAATAAATAAAGTGTAGTCCACGAAAAGCACGAAAAACAAAGTGGTTATACAAAGGAGAACAAAGACGCAAAAAACAAAGCGCGTCCCTCTCCTGTCCGTCATGCCTGTATCAAGTCACATACCTGTCATGAACGTTGTCAAAAGGAATGTGGATAAATGCTTGGCATTACATCGTTAACCGAGAAATATACTGTTCTATGTTTTTTCGTGTCTTTCGTGCTTTTCGTGGACAATGCATAACATCGGTTAATAACCGATGTTATGCGCCTTGGCTTCTAAGGCGCACACGGTACGCACTACAGCGGACATTCCTCTGCGGGAACAAAAGCTTTTCAGACAATACAGGCTAATCAGTGACTTATATTGTTCACGGCGGTATTCGCCAATAAACCGGCAAAACCTTATCGCCGGATAAAACCCTATAAAGATAAAGTTAAATACTCGCCAAGACAGTTTCTTGTACAATAGTATTACACTAATAAAATAGTGGTTATATCCAGTTTCTTAATTCAGGGAAAAATAATGAAAAAAATAAGTCTACTACTTGCGTTATCCTTGCTGTTTGGCTTTTCAAGCACAGCCGCCCTTGCCGATACCCTAACCTCCAATAAAGACATCCTCGGCAGTTGGTTTCTGGAATATACAAAAAAATCGCCGGAAGATAGTGAAAAAAAACCGATGGGCATGACCTGGGTACTTGATAACAAGCAGCTTACCCAAAAAGATATTCCTCAAGTTAGAGGCAACCCCTATGATGCGCCGGCAGTCGACTATGTTGTTGAAGACGGCACGTTAAAAGTCAACATACTCGGCAGAGCGGGCAAGTTCGATATTTACTCGCTAGTGGAAAAAACCGATACAGTCATGGTACTTAAAGACAATAAGTACGGAACCTACATGTATTTCACAAAAAAATAAGCCTTCCCCTTACCGGGACTTACAGGACATAAACATGACCTGTAAGTCCCGCCAATCGCCCCGCCTACACCGCATCAGCAATCGCATGCCTTGCTTAACTGATCAGCCCCGAAAACCAGAAAAACCCAAACCTGCAAAAGCCGCGTTGTTCGCCTGAGATTATCCGGCGGCTTGGCATCGATGTTGTTTGAATGGATAATCGAATGATTTTAATGGATAATGCACGTCTATTTACTTGATCTAACCTACGCAGTGAAGCAATGAAAAAAAAGATAGAGGAACTTATCCTGCAAGCCGTTGAAACACTAAAATCAGACGGTGTTCTCGCCCAGGAAATCACCCCGAACATTACGATTGACCGCACCCGTGACCCGCAACACGGCGATTTTGCTTCGAATCTGGCATTAATACTGGCGAAACAGGTCAGTGCCAATCCGCGCCAGCTGGCTGAAAAACTGATTGCCGCACTGCCTCAAGATGCCGTCATTGTTAAAGTTGAACTGGCGGGCCCCGGTTTTATCAACTTCTTTATCGACCCCGCCGCCCAATACCAAGTTATCAAACAAATTCACGACCAAGGCCCGAAGTTTGGCTTAAGTAATGTCGGTGCCGGTAAAAAAGTCCAGGTCGAGTTCGTTTCCGCCAATCCAACCGGTCCTTTGCATGTCGGTCATGGACGTGGCGCCGCTTATGGTTCTGCGGTTGCCGATTTATTGCAGGCCGTCGGTTTTGACGTGCATCGCGAATATTATGTCAACGATGCCGGGCGGCAAATGGATATACTCGCCACCAGTATCTGGCTCAGATACCTTGAAGAATGCGGCGAAGTGGTGCATTTCCCCAGTAATGCTTACCGGGGCGAATACGTACGCGAAATCGCCTGGAACATTCATAAAAACGCCAACAATGAATATCGCAGACCCGTAGAGCTGGTGTTTGAAGACATTCCGCTTGACGAACCGGCCGGCGGCGATAAGGAAGAACATATCGATGCGCTGATAGCCCGCGCCAAAACCTTGCTGGGAGCGGCGTTATATCAGGACTTTTTTCAAATAGGCCTGAACGATATTCTGGAAGACATCAAAATCGACTTAAGCGAGTTTGGCGTCGACTATCAGGAATGGTTTTCAGAACGCCGGCTGATGGACGACGGTTCGGTGGAAAAGGCGCTGGAACGCTTACGTGCCGCCGGTCATCTTTATCAAAAAGATGGCGCGACCTGGTTTGCCTGCGCCGCTTTAGGCGACGAGAAAGACCGGGTTGTGGTCCGCGACAATGGTCAATCCACCTATTTCGCGTCCGATATTGCCTATCATATGAACAAGCTGGATCGCGGTTTCGACCAGATTATCAACATTTGGGGAGCCGATCATCACGGCTACATTCCCCGCGTCAAAGCGGCCATTCAGGCCCTGGGCGCTGACGCGTCCAAGTTAAAAATACTGCTGGTTCAATTTGCATCGCTGTATCGCGGCGAAGAAAAAGTGCAAATGTCGACCCGCTCCGGCGAATTTGTCACCTTGCGCCAATTGCGCAATGAGGTCGGTAAAGATTCGGCGCGCTTCTTTTACGTGATGCGCCGGTCGGAACAGCACATGGATTTCGACCTGAAACTGGCGACCTCCAAATCCAACGAGAATCCGGTATTTTATGTACAGTATGCTTACGCCAGAGTATGCAGCGTATTGCGTCAATTGGACGAGAAAAGCTGGGAACGGAATTTACCGCTGGGCATGGAAAACCTGACGCTATTAACCGAAGAGCACGAAACCAGCCTGCTGGGAACACTGACGCGCTATCCTGAAGTGCTGGAACGTGCAGCATTGCAGCACGAACCGCATCAGCTGATTCAATACCTGCGCGAATTGGCAAACGAGTTCCACACTTACTACAATGCGCATCAATTTCTTGTCGACGATGCAAAAATTCGCAATGCAAGGCTCAATTTGATTTGCGCGGCGAAACAGATATTAGCAAACGGCTTGGGCTTGCTGAATATCAACACACCTGAAGCAATGTAAAATGGCTAAAGACTACAAACATAGAACGCAGAATAAGAATACCTCGTCGTACCGACAAAGCTCGGGCCAACGAAAAAGTCTCGGCCTGTGGCGATGGATGCTGATTACGGCGTTGATTATTTCGTTTGTAGTCTTTCTGGTGTATTTACGCAGCACCGGCTCGAAACAAATAACGCCTCAGCAGAATATACCGACCAAGGCCGAGGAGGCAAAAGTCGAAGCGCCCAAGCAGGAGAAAAAACCTGAACCGGGCCCGATATTGCCGCAATTTGATTTTTACACCATCCTGCCCGAAAAAGAAGTCATCGTGCCGGATCACGAAATCAACACCCGCGCCAGGGAAGAACGGGTAGGACAGGCAAAAACCGCCAGTTATATTTTGCAGGCCGGTTCGTTCCGGGAATTTAAAGACGCCGACAGCTTAAGGGCCAAGCTGGCTTTAATGGGGATTGAATCCAAAGTCGAGAAAGCAAAAGTCGGCAACGTGGTCTGGAACCGGGTCAAAATGGGGCCTTACACCCAAATGGCCAGCGTTAGCGCTATTCGCAGTCGATTAAGGGAAAACGGCATAGACGCAGTCGTTATGGAAATTGGTCACTAATAGAGCCTATTGGCAATCCCATGCGATCGTCCGTGTTGTCCTAAAACGCATACTTTCACCGCCTCTCCGAATGGGGAACTAACAACCTCCATTCCGCCCAGTCGTTTTTCCGTCAAACTGTTCATTATCTGCCTCTGCGCTGTGTTATGCTTTTTTCCATCAATACCGGTCGGTATCAAATACAAGAGGAAAATGATATGGGTTTGGCATTAAAAGATACTCAGCACCATTGCTACGGCGATTATGTGGCTTGGCCTGATGACATGCGCTATGAGCTGATCGATGGCAACGCGTATGCGATGTCTCCGGCTCCCGACCTGGCTCATCAGGATGTGGCAGGGGAAATTTATCTCCAAGCTCGTCTGGCGCTTAAAGGTAAATCTTGCCGTGCTTTCATTGCCCCGGTCGATGTTCGCCTGCCGAAACAGAACGAAGCGGACGAAAGCATCGATACCGTCGTGCAGCCGGACGTCTTGGTGGTCTGCGACAGCGGCAAACTGGATCGGCGCGGCGTGCGCGGCGCGCCGGACTGGATCGTGGAAGTATTGTCGCCATCCACGGCAGGTCACGATCAAATCAGAAAACGCAGTCTTTACGAACGCCACGGCGTCAAAGAATATTGGCTGATTCATCCGATTGACCGTGTGTTGACCGTTTACCGTTTGATCGACGGCGAATACGGCAAGCCCGAACTGTACGAATTAAACGGCGAAACCCAGGTCGGCGTGTTGCCGGATATTGTGATTCGGTGGGATGAATTGGCTGCGCGATTGCCGGTTGATTATTGACCTTATGGCTTGGATAAAAAACAAATGATGGGGAGTTAAAAATGCCGATTTTGTCCATGTTTTATGGCATTGTGGTTGCAAGCTTGGCTTGAAATTCATCGTGATGAAATAATGGCGGACTGGAGTCTGGCTGTTCGAGGGATACAGCCTGAGCGAATTAAGCCGTTACAGTAGGGAGCTCTAAATGAATAAGGTTATTACTGTATACCCCTTGTTACACCAACATCTGTTTGTTGAAATGGCTGATGGTCAGTGTGGTGAGTTTGATATGACACCCTACCTGGAAAGCGATTTTTTTTCTGCATTAAAGGATGACGCCTATTTCAAGCAGGTCACGGTCTTTTTTCGTGGCGTTGGCTGGCCTAATGGGCAGGATATTGGGCCCGATACAATTGAAGCGGGATTGGTAAAGTCCAAAAAATCGTTGTTCGTAGGCGGCTTAGCGACAGCAAACCACCAAAAACAATCAGTCCCGTAGGATGTACACCATGCACCATTTGCGGATTTTAGAATAAAGCAGCATCGAAAAGGGGCGCGATGCGCCCCCTACCCGGCTCAGTCCCGCTTGAGAGCCTTATCGCGTTATTTGTAAATCTCTTTACGGTGTCCAATCTCGATAACCAGAATAATCAGCTCGTTATTTTCAATGCGACATAGCAACCGAAAGTCTCCTACCCGATAGCGCCACAGGCCAGAAAACCTGCCTTGCAAGGCTTTGCCGGTTAAGCATGGATTGTCGGTAGTTTGTAGTCGATCAAGGAGAAAGGACGTAATTCTTTTTTGTAGGGTTTTATCGAGTTTTTGCAAATCCCGTTTGGCATCGTCAGAAAGCCTAACGGTCCAAGCCAAGCTCTTTTACCACGTCGTTTAAGTTGTGAGATTTTTTGCCGCTTTCAAGATAGCGCTGATAAGCGTCATCTGCTTTTTTCGCATCTTGGCAATCTTCCAGATGCTCAAACAGCACATTTTTAACCAGTTGCGCCGGACTAATATGTTCCTGTTCTACCAACTGATTTAGTAGAGTTGCTGTTTCATCATCCAATTCTAATGTCATCATGTCGTTTTTCTCACCTGAGTAATGAATAGATAATAATGTCCGCCATTACAAAAGTAAAATCGGCGACTAAAAACGAACACTTTCACGGCCACTGGAGATTAGGACTCAGTTCAAATGCACAATTCAAGACCTGACCCTCGTGCTCTTGCGTGCTCAATATAAAGTGCGTAGGCGCAAAATCCTCAATTGCGCTAATAAACGACAGACAGGCAATGCGCATGCCTTGGCGTGAAGAACATCGGAAAGCCGTGTGCGGGAAAACCGCATGCATGGTTTGATGAGGAAGGGCAGGCGTAAGCCTGCTCTTTACTCTACCCGCTTTTCGGGAAAGGGGACTAATAATAGACCAGATGCGTGATTGAAAGACCTGACCCCGCTTTTCCATCACCAAAAGTAGGCACTTTAGGCGACGCACAACGCCAATTACAACCAATCGAAGTTGCGGCGGATTGCCTAGCGGCGAATCCACCCTACAATTACCCGCCTTACAGCGTTCAAGCCTCACACAGCCGCTTGGAACGGGGGAGGGATCTCCGTCCTCCTTGGAGTAGTTCTCGTTCCTCTTCGGTTAGGCGGTTATTGCTAGCTCCTCGATTAATATCCCTATGTAGTCCCCTAGTATAGTCAATTAATCCACTATCTATATGAATAAGTACATTACCACGCGTTATTGGGAAATTGTTGCTCTTGATACGAAGTTTCTCATTTGATGCACCAACCACTTTAGACCCTTTACTCACTTTTTTCTCCGTAATTCATAGTTAACTCAATCGCTCTATTATACGTACTTGAAAACTCAGTATAAATAGAACGTAAAATAAAATATTGCGATAAAATATCTGCAAAAACGTACCCTACATCGACATCTCTACTTGTAAAAAAATCGCTATCAACGTGATCAAAACATAGAAAGCCAAATATCGTGCGTCCCGCATCATTAGTACTGATAACTTTCCTGAATTCCTCGTCTAACTCAACATTCCATAAAGTCATAGGAATAATTAACGTTGATTTGTAACATGATGTTGGGTTAGCATCATTTCCGCCATCCTGAGTAAGCCAACATTCTATCCAATCGGTGTCTGGCGTATAAACACCATCTAAATTTATGTTAGAGTTTTCGTTAGAATTCTGTTTTTTCTCGCTCTTGACCCAATATTCCTTAGCTAATTTAACATTTATTCGTGAATTTTTATATTTCCCTTCTACAATAGCTGAAGGGATGTTATTGCATTCAAAAAACGTTCCTGTGTCTTTTACGTGAACAAATCCAGAATTTGATCCTAATGGAAAGTCAGAAATGTAGTTTATGTCAATATCTCTGTAAATGTTTTTGATCCATTCTTCATTATCTTGCATTTGACTACATTTAATGCAGAGTCTTGGTTTTATATTGTGACGATCTTCAAAATATTGCTCAATGAATCCAAAATTACTTTTAGCAGTCTCCCCAAGTGTTCGGTTTAGGTAATCTATCATTGCATTACTGAGCTTGCCAAGCATTCGGACATCAAGAGGTTTAATGTAAGGTATTTGTATTGCAGTTTTTATCTTTTTATGAAATTCGGCAGCAAGGAATGAATATTGAGTAAATTCCCCTTGATTAAAACAAACTACCTTACGCATTAATAAAGCAAAATTATCAATGCTGTAATCTTTTCTTGCCTGTGATGAAGGGGTTACAAAAAAATGAGTATTACAGGTTTTTGGAACAGAAATCTCTAGTGCTTCCACTAAGGTGCAAGCAGTTCTCTCCCACGTGTAGCCTCGATCAATCAAATTCTTTTTAAGGGCCTTCGCATTTATTATTATTCTTTCACGATCATTTGCGCATTCTAAAATTATGTCTGTAACTTCCTTTAAGGTCTTTTCAGTAAAATTTGGCTCATCCTCACCACCATCTTCCCCACCAATGGATATTGGGTGAACACATCCAATTCCTTGACCTTGTAATTCTTCATCTATGAACTTATATAGACCGCTCTGATCACTAATGATTAAAGGTATTTCTGCTGATATGGCTTCCCAGCCGGTTAAACCAAAACCTTCATGCCAAGACAACATTAAGGCTATGCTAGATTTGCAAAGCTGCTCGAAAAGCTCTTTACGATTTTCAGTATAAGGAAGCGGAAAAAGGTTGATTACTCGACCTGCACGCTTGTTAGCAAAAGCTTTAAGTGATTTCTCTTCTTCACTTCCAGAACCGTCAATTCCAAATAGAATCATTCTAGGATTATCACGAAGACAGGGTATTGCTCTAGATTTTTCAGCATGAGTTAATTTAATCGCTTCCGCAAAAGCAGCAACGGCTAATTTACCTTGTTTTATTTTATCGTTTTCTGGATCGAGACGACCGAAAGTTATTGCAGTAAATGATTTCTGTTTTTTTGAGGTCAAATTTTGATGTAAACCAGGAATGAGCATGATAGCGTCCTCCTTGCTTAATAAATCATTTAGCCTATCTCGCAATAATGGCCCTACCGCAAAATGTTTGTCCGCGTCATTAAATACTTGGTTTTGTAATGTATACTTTTTTTGCGCTTCGGCAGCGCAATGTTTATAGCCAGTATAATCAAAATAGCTCATGTGCATAATGACAGCAGACCTGCCTTGCTCGCTGACTTCTTTTATTTTATTTGCTGCTTTTCCACTGATAACATCATGACCAATCCACCACTCAACTTTAGGAGATGGAAATTTATTACAAATTTCATCCCATAGTTTATTGACAACATCCGCTGAGAATAATTCATACTCCGCTTCGGTATTGAGGGTTAACAGATGTATATCTTGACGGGCGGCGTCAGCAATCTGTTCCTCCGAGGCATTTAGTACAGCGCAAATAATTTTATATTTGTCCTTTAAAAGAGATGACAGCGCAATTGTCAAATCCATATTAAACGAGTTAATTCCTCCCGACTTTGTACCCCATGATGTTGCCAATAGAGCTATTATTGGCAAGTCAGATTGCATAAGTTTTTGCATTATTAGTCATGTTGTTATGTATAAATATTTAAAGGATAATAAACTTAAACTCTAGACATCGCAAATTTTTGGGGTGATATTGGGGTAATGTTAATACCTTTAAAATACCGCTGCCATAACCCAAAGCCCAGTAGGCCGGAATAAGCCGGTTCGAGCGATAGCGAAAACCGGCGTTTCCGGCAAACACCTCCCAAACTCGCCGGAAACGCCACCTCGCGCTACGCGCTTGGATGGCCTTATTCCGGCCTACCCCCCTTCCTCCTTATCATCCTCATCCCCAGCCATATCCGAAATCTCCTTCAACCTTGAGATGGCCTTAAAATTAATACTCTCTTCCGGATACAAGCCTTCGCTATCTAACACGCCAGCGGATTCCCCAGTCAATAACGCCAGCGTTTCATCAACACTGGAAACCGCATAAACCGCAAACAGCCCCTTGGCCACCGCATCGATCACTTCCTGTTTCAGCATCAGGTTGCGCTTGTTGGCGGCGGGGATAATCGCGGCGTGTTGCCCATTGAGGCCGCGCGCCTGACACAGCCTGAAGAAGCCTTCTATTTTCTCGTTAACGCCGCCGACCGCCTGCACTTCGCCGTACTGGTTGATCGAGCCGGTCACCGCGAAGGTCTGCTTGATCGGCGTCCGGGTCAGCGCCGAAATAAGGCAGCACAGCTCGGCCAGCGAGGCGCTGTCGCCGTCGATATAGCCGTAGGATTGTTCGATCGCGATGCTGCCCGATATGGCAAAAGGAAATTGCTGGGCATAGGTGTGGCCCAGGTAGCCGGTCAGGATCATCACGCCTTTGGAGTGGATGGCCTGACCCAGTTCCACCTCGCGCTCGACATCGACGATGCCTCGGGAACCGGGGTAAACGCTGGCGGTAATGCGCACCGGCGCGCCGAAGCTGCTGCCGCCGACTTCCAGCACGGTCAAGCCGTTGACCTTGCCTACCGCCTCGCCGTCGGTATCGATCAGGATGGTGCCGACCAGCATTTCTTCGAGGATGTTCTCGGGCATTCTGCCGTTGCGATGCTCTCTTGCGGCCAGCGCCTGTTCGATATGCGACCGATCGCAAACCTCCTGGTTATCGCGCCTGCAAAACAGGTTGGCTTCGGCGATGATCTCCAGCGAGTCCTTAATCCGCGCGGAAAAATGATGCTGGTTTTCGGCCATCCGGCAGCTGTACTCGATCAGGCATTCGATGGCCGTCCGCGTCAGCGGCTTGGCGCCGGAATCGGCAGCCTGCCTGATCATCAGCAGGATGAAACGCTGCATCGATTCGTCGTTGCGCGGGATGTAGCTATCGAAATCGGCAAGGATTTTAAACATCTCGTTAAATTCATCATCCAATTCTTCCAGCAGGTAATAAATATCCCTGGAGCCGACCAGTATCACTTTAACGTTTAACGGAATGACTTCGGGCTTAAGGGTGATGGTGTTAATGCCCAAATCCGAATAAGGCGATTCGATTTCAATGCGGCCGGATTGCAAGGCGCGTTTAAGGCCTTCCCAGACGAACGGATAATTCAGCAGTTTTTCGGCATCGAGGATCAGATAACCGCCATTGGCCTTGTGCAACGACCCGGCGCAAATCCGGCGGTAATTGGTGACCAGCGTCCCCTGATCGCTGGCGTATTCGATGCGCCCGAACAGGTTTTGATAAATCGGGTGCGGCTCGTAAATCACCGGCGCGCCGCTTTCCTGCTTGTTGTCGACCAGAATATTGGGCGCGTACAACTCGGTCAGCAACTGTCGTTTAGCGGTGTTGTCTTGCGGCTCCGGCGTCCGGCTCGGCATCAGGTAATCGGCAATAGTGTTGCAGAGGTTCTTTTTGATTTCCGCCAAATAGGTGATGACGTCATCGATATTTTGGTAGTTGTCGTTCAGTTCGGCAAACAACGGCTCTATCGCCAGACTGATAGTGTCATTATCCAGTTGCTTGATTTTTTCGACCATCTCTCTGCGCCACTGCGGCAACTCCAGCAATACGTCGCTCAAATACTCTTCCAGCTCCTCAACATGCTTATGAAAGACTTCCCGTTCCGGCAGCGGCAATTGGGTGAACTGATCTTCGTTCAGCGCCTTGTTGTCCCGGATAGGCGCGAAGGAAATCGTTTCATTCTCCCGGAATAACGCAATGTCCAAAGACAAGGCCTTCTTATCGACCAAGTCAATGGCGTTGTTGTAGTACTGGTTGTAATGGCGCTCGATAGCGCTCTTTTTTTGTTGGTAAGTGGGGCTTTCAAATGCGGCCGGGAAGGTCGCCAACAGGTTGTCGATCAGCTTTTCGATGTCCTTGCTGAGCGTTTGCCCACACTCGGCAGGCAGCTCAACAGCTACCGGTTCTCTCGGATTATCGAAATTATCGACATATGCATAAGAGGGCGGCGCGGGCAACGTCCTGGCCTGCGCATCCAGATGATTGGTAATCATCGACAACCGGCCCAAGCCCGGCTCGCCCATCACGAAAATATTGTAACCCGGGTTGCTCATCGCAACGCCGAACTCCAACGCCGACTGGGCTCTGGATTGGCCCAAAATGGTATCGGGCAACTTAGGTGCGGAGGGGAACTCAAAGCCCGCCAAATCGACATGCAGTTTCAGTGATTCAAGGGGAAGCTTTAAGGTATTAGGCATCGTTAAGAGAAGTTCTCGGATTACAAAAAACCGCGATTCTACCATTTTTTAGCGCATTGTCCGCTATCAACCGAACAGCCCGGCGGCTCGCTCACGATACTTAAAAAGCAGGATTGCCTTTAACTTTAGAATTGCTGGCGCTGCAACACCATAGAAACCGCAGCGGCGCGGGTGGCCACGCCCAATTTTTCAAAGATATGTTCGAGATGCTTATTGATGGTACGCGGGCTGCTGCCCAGAATAAGCCCCACGTCCTTGTTGGTTTTACCCCTGGAAATCCACATCAGTATTTCCGCTTCACGCACAGTAAGCCCCAGGGAGCTTCTTACCCAATCCAGATCCCACTCGCCTGAATGCTTTTCCAAAACCAGCAAAGATTCGCCAGCGCTTTGGCACGGCATTATTTTTGCCAGAAAACCGGCTCCGGCCCGATAACTTTCAAAGGATTCGGATTTATCAATCAATTCTAAGCGCCGGTTAATCCAGTCCAGCAGCGGTTTGGGCAGCGGCGAGCCGACCTCATGCCTACCCGTTAATCCGTGTTTTTGCAGAAACTCATCCAGCCAGCGGATGCCGCCGGGCGTTAACCAGGTGATATTGCCAACTGAATCGATTGCCAACGCGGAAAATGGGCTGTTGTTTAACGCATTTTCAACGCGGCGCAGATTCCGGGACTGAGTCAGCTGCACTTCCACTCTGGCCAGCACTTCCGGGGGGCGAATCGGTTTGACAATATAATCGACCGCGCCTTCATCGAAACCGCGTAACAAGTTGTCCAGTTCGCTTAACGCGGTCATGAATAACACCGGAATATCGGCCGTTTCCGGCGAGGATTTAAGCCGGTTACAGGTTTCAAAGCCGTCAATGCCCGGCATCATAATATCCAGCAGAATAATATCCGGCTTCAGGTAAGCGATTTGTTCCAGCGCCGATAAGCCATCGGTGGCGACCAGCACCCGGTAACCGGCTTCCGAGAGCGTGTCCGATAACAAGGCCAGATTGCCGGGCGTATCGTCGACAATCATGGCAATTCCGCTAATAGGAGAAGACTTACCGGTCATTGCCGCTTAGCTCCTCGCCGGCAATATGCAAGAGTTTCTTGATTTCAAGCAGGTCGAATTCGCCGGCCAGCGTCATGAGCCTCTGCGCAAAATAACTGTATTCAGGCTGGTGCTGAATGAGTTGGGTCAAATATTGATTAAGCCCCTGTAAATCGCCGATTCGCACATAGCCGGTTAATTCCTGAATAATATCCAGTGAAGGCGGCTGGTCGGAGCTTTGCGGCTCGGCTTCGTCTTCCTGATAGACCCAGCTTAACGTCAAATGCAGTTTAAGCTTGTAGAGTAATTCGCTGACTTGTATCGGCTTGACCAAAAAATCGTTGCAACCGGCATTAATGGCATTGAGCCGATCGGACGGATAAGCGTTGGCGCTTAACACGACAATCGGCGTGGCATTGCCGTGTTGGCGCAGCAGATGCGCGGTTGCGGCGCCATCGAGTCCGGGCATCGACAAATCCAGCAGAACAAGATCCGGGGCATCTTTTTCGACTTTATCCAGGCATTCTTCGCCGCATTCCGCCTCGATCAAAACGAAACCTAAGGGCTCTAAAATAGACAGTATCAGCTGCCGATGATCCGGCTGATCATCGACAATGAGGATTTTTTGGCGCTTGCCCCGGTAACCGATGATGTCTTCTTCCTGAATGTATTGCTGTTCGCCGCCCAGATTGGGCAGCAGCAGCCTGACAGTAAAAGTGGAACCTTTGCCCTGGTCGCTGAGCACAACCAGTTCGCCGCCCATGATCTCGCATAGAATCTTACTGATGGTTAAGCCCAAACCGCTGCCGGCGTCTAAATGCTCATTCGGTAATTGGGTAAAAGGCTGAAAAATATTTTGCAGTTGATCTTTATGGATGCCGGGGCCGGTATCGACGACCTGGAACGTCGTTACGCCGCAGCTGTAACCGATACGAAAGATAACCTCGCCGGTCGCGGTGAATTTGACCGCATTGCCGAGCAGGTTGATCAATATTTGTCCGACCCGCTTTTCATCGCCGCGCACCCGCTGCGGCAGCGTGTTGATAATCTGGCAGTAAAAAGACAAGCCTTTCTGTTCGGCTTGCGGCTTAAACACACTGACCAGATGCTCAATAAATCCCGGAAAATCGATAGGCTCCTGGCGCAGCTCGAACTTGCGCGCTTCGATACGGGCAATATCCAGAATGTCCTCGATCAGCGCGGATAAATGTTCGCCGTTACGCTTTAAAATATCCACCGCCTTCCGTCTGTGCGCCGGAATGGTCGGGTCTTTCTGCAAAATATACGCGTAACCGACAATACTGTTTAACGGCGTGCGTATTTCGTGGCTCATGCTGCTCAGGAAACGGCTTTTCGCGCTGTTGGCGCGATCCGCCATTTTGGTGGCTTGCTGTAACTTGGCGTCGGTCTTCTCGTGCTCGGCAATTTCCATCAACAACAACTGAGTCTGCTTGGCAATTTCTTCATTGGCAACGCGTCGGCTCTCGTCGTTCAAAACCAGCCACCAGGTGCATAAACCGATGAACACCAGTAACGAAGCGTACACCTTGACAAAATTTGCCAGTAACAGATTGAACGAAGGCAGGTAGTGTTCGGCAAGCAATAAATCCTGATAGTAAATAATGCCGACAAATACGCTGGTTAAAACCGCCAGAAACAAAAACAACAGGCTAAAGCGTATCAAGCGCAGCCTGACGCTCAGGTTCACCCAACCCGGCAAACAGCATTCAGCAAAGCTTTGCAGATAATCGTCCAAGCGCACGCCCGGTTTACAGGCATCCATACAACGCGAGTCCAGCGTGCAGCAAAGCGAGCAAATACTGCCCTCATAGACCGGGCAATAGGCCACATCTTCGCGTTCGAAATGATTTTCGCAAATAGTGCAGCGACTGACCGGAGCCTGATTATTAAGGTGGATGTCGCGCGCAAGATAGCGTTGGCTGCCGTAGAGCAGCGCGATGCACGGGACCAGCAGAAATGCCAGACTCAAGGCGATAAACGCTGAAAAGGCCTGCGCGAACGCGCCGAAAAAGCCCAAATAAGCCAATATCGACACGATCGAAGCGCATAAGGTTGACAGCGTGCCGACCGGGTTGAGATCCGGCAGGTAAGCGCGTTTGAACTCAACGGCTTTAGTGCTCAAGCCCAGAGGCTTGTTGATCAGTAATTCCGCCGCAACCGCGCTGATCCAGGCTATCGACATATTGGAGAAGAGCCCCAATACCTTTTCCAAAGCGCCGAATACCCCGAATTCCATCAGCAAAAGGGCGACGGAAACATTAAACACCAGCCATACCACCCGGCCGGGATGGCTGTGAGTCAGCCGCGAAAAAAAATTCGACCAGGCCAGCGAGCCTGCATAAGCATTGGTGACATTGATTTTGATCTGGGAAATCACCACAAACAAGGTCGTGACCGCTAACGCTAATTCGGTATTGCCGAACAAGTCGCCGTAAGCCACCAGATACATTTGCGTCGGTTCATGCGCATGGATCGGCGCTATGCCGTGGCGAACGGCAAGATGAGCCAGCAACGCTCCGCCCAGTTGCCTGACCATGCCGAACAAAATCCATCCCGGCCCCGCGGTAATGGTCGCCAGCCACCAGCGCAGCCGGTTTTTTTCAGTCAGCTCAGGCATAAAACGCAGGAAATCGACTTGCTCGCCGATTTGCGCCACCATTGAAAAGGCGATGGTGGTCGCGCTGCCGAACATCAGCCAGTTAAAGCCCTGGCCGCTGCCCGCAATCCAAAAGTAGGCTTGCACCGTCAGCAACGAGTCCGGTTCGCGCATGAACACGGCAATATAGGGTGCAATCAACAGCACCAGCCACAGCGGCTGCGTCCACATCTGCAAGCGGCTGATCGTGGTGATCCCGAAAGTCACCAGAGGAATGACAGTAACGGCGCTGATAATATGCGCGATGGCGATAGGAATATGGAAATACAACTCGATAGCCAAGGACATGATCGATGCTTCGAGCGCAAACAACGTGAACGTAAACGAGGCGTAAATCAACGAGGTTATCGTCGAGCCGATATAACCGAAGCCGGCGCTACGGGTCATCAGGTCAATATCGATGTTATAGCGGGCGGCGTAATAGCTGATTGGGAAACTGGTGATGAAAATAATCAAGCCAACCGCCAGAATGGCCCAAAACGCATTGGTAAAACCGTAATTGACGGTTAGAAAGCCGCCTATCGCTTCCAGAACCAGGAATGACGTAGATCCGAACGCGGTATTGGCTACCTGGAATTCCGACCATTTGCGAAAGGTGCGCGGGGCGAATCTAAGCGCATAGTCTTCCAGCGTTTCGTTGGCAACCCAGGCGTTATAGTCGCGACGAATTTTTGAGACACTTTGTCGGATACCGGTTTCCTCAATGGGTGTTATATGCGTTCTGTGCTGTAGGAGCTTAGGCGCGTCCTACTGCGCTTAATCACCATTCCATGAAGCAATAACTGCACCAGAGCCCCTTAGCAATGGCCGATACTCTAAACAACACGCAGCAACAAAATCATCGATCCAATTTGGTGCAACCAGCCGTAATCATGCCCGATAACGACCGCTTGGCTCATAGCCGTTCGTGGCCGAATTTTAAAATCACCGGCGTCCCCTGATTATGAATTCCTCGTTCCTACGCGCTGCGTGGGAATGTGGTCAAGGCGCGCTCGCGTTATACACAAGTGTGTTTCAGAGTCGTCACACCGGCATGGACGGTAACTCGGAATTGACATGTGCTTAATCAACGCGACATCCCAGCCGATAGTTTCACATCCCTGTGCCTGGGTTCCGGCATCCCTGCCAGAACGACGGTGTCTATCAGATACTTGTGTATAACGACGAGCGCGGCGCGTGGGAATGAGAGAGTCACGCCCGATAACGGCCGCTTGGCTCATAACCGTTCATGGCCGAATTTTAAAATCACCGGCGTCCCCTGATTATGAATGATGATTTGCTTGCGTCCTTCATCCGCCTTAACCGGAGCATCGGCTTTTTCCGCTTCGGCCGGACGGGTTACGGTTTCGATACGCACTTCCGGCATCCAGCTTGGCTTAAGGCTTGAAGCCGGCTCGCTTTGCGTTTTATCCGGCCAGTTAAGCTCGTTCAACAGATTAAAACAAACGGTGCTGATGTGATCGACCAACTGCGCTTCGCCGACCGCATTGCCGGCAACAAAGTCCATATGCAGATAGCTCGTCCGGGTCGGCTGTGCGATAGAGGCCAGCTCGCAACCGATCGGCAGCACCTTGGCTTTTTGAAAATCGATGGCCCTCGGATCGGAATTCCCGGAAGAAAATGAAAATCCGGGCGGCGTTCCGCTGTGCTCAATCAAGCCGACTTCGGCGGTTAACGTATGGCTGAAAATCAGCTTATCTTTAGCGCCGACCGGATAACCCCAGCCGGCCAGATTGTTGCCAATCCGGACAGCCACGTCCTGCCGAGCCGATGTCGATTTCAACGAAGGCTGCTTGACCGCACCGATCTTGAATTCAATCCGCTCGATCGATGCGGTGTCGAGCTGCATCGGCTTTTTTTCCAAGCCCGGCGAGCAGGCGCTTAATAACCAGGCCATTGCGACAGATTTGAACAACAGGCGCCCGACAGAACTTTGTATCAGCTTATTCATGCGACTCCGGATGGTGTGAGACAGGTTCCGCAACTGTAGGCGAGTTGCCGGTTGATGGCTATACGTCATTTGACTGATGAGTCAGATGACGCATTGTGCAAATTCCCCCCGGGCAAAATAATGAATCCCAGCCAACTTCCTGGCTGCATCCGGATAGCCCGGATGCAATATCAAATCACCTTTTAAATTCTGGGGAACCCGACATGAGTGATTCTACAAAAACAATGGCCGGAATACGAAGCAAGCCGCTTCTTTCGGCATTAAGCCTGTTAACGCTGGCGGTCGGCTATGCCCCGACTTCGCAAGCCGGCGCAACGTTCAAAATTGACGATACCAAATGGGTCAGCGTCGGCGCGGGCTTACGCAGCAGCTTTCAAGCTGCCGAGAGCGGGGCGGGCGCCAGCGGCAACAAATGGAGCAACGATTTTAATTTGGACAACATCCGTTTGTACGTCAATGGACAAATTCACAAATATTTGAAAGTGGAATTCAACACCGATTGCCAAACCTGTAGCAACGGCGGCGAAGTGCGGGTACTGGATGCGATCGGCAAGTTTGAGTACACCCCGATGGTTAACCTTTGGGTAGGCCGCATGCTGGTTCCGGCCGAACGCCGGGAAATGAACGGCCCGTTTTACAGCGCGATCTACAATATTTTCAGCTCAGGCACCCCGTTCGAGCCGGCCGATTACAATTTGACCATTAAGTCGGACGGCACTTCGGCCGGTTCTTTCGGCCGCGACGACGGCGCGACTTTCTGGGGCGCGGCGTTTAACGGCCGCCTGCAATATGCAGTCGGTTTCTTTCGCGGCTTAAGGGGCGGCGCTAATGTCGACGACAATATTCTGTACGGCCAACGTTTCGCCTACAACTTCTGGGAAGTCGAAAAGAATCCCGGCTATTACACCTCCGGCACTTATTACGGCAAAGGCGGCGATATTCTGACCGTCGGCGTGTCCAACCAGTATCAGGAAGACGGCGCAGGCACCGCAGCGGATCACGGCGACTTCCGCGGCACCGCAGTCGACGTGCTGATGGAAAAAGTGCTGCCCAACAGCGGCGTGATTACGGTAAACGGCGAATATAAAAACTACGGCATTTCCAACGGTTACAGCCAAGCCTCGCGCAATGCGGGCGGCGGTTTTTCTATGTTCGAAGGCAACGCCTACGACGTCAGCGGCATGTACCTGTTCCCGCAAAAAATCGGCATCGGCCAAGTCCAGCCGTATCTGCGTTACGTGAATGTGATGCCCGGCGGCAGCTCCAACCGTAATTCCTACGAAGGCGGCGTGAACTACGTGATCGACGGCCATAACGCCCGAGTGTCCTTGAGTTGGGAATACGGCGATCTTATGACCAAAGGCCTGAATTACTCCTCGACAGCGGCAGGCGAAAACACCAACGCCGTTAAAGTCGGCTTTCAGTGGCAAATATAAACCCTCATTAAACTATTCAGGATGACCCATATGAACAGATTATCTTCAAAACTACGCTTACTCGGCATCGCCGGCGCGATAGCGACGATGACCTTTACGACCGGCGCAGCAAACGCCGAAGACACCATCAAAGTCGGCGTGCTGCACTCACTGTCCGGCACCATGGCGATCAGCGAAACCACGCTGAAAGATACCATGCTGATGTTGATCGACGAGCAGAACAAAAAAGGCGGATTGCTCGGCAAAAAGCTCGAAGCGGTGGTTGTCGATCCGGCCTCCAACTGGCCGTTGTTCGCGGAAAAAGCCCGCGAACTGTTGACCAAGGATAAGGTATCCGCAATTTTCGGCTGCTGGACTTCGGTATCGCGCAAATCGGTGTTGCCGGTCATAGAAGAACTTAACGGCGTGCTTTTTTACCCGGTGCAATATGAAGGCGAAGAGTCGTCCAAAAATGTCTTTTATACCGGCGCAGCGCCGAACCAGCAGGCGATTCCGGCAGTCGATTACCTGATGAACGATTTAAAGGCAAAACGTTGGGTACTGGCGGGCACAGACTACGTTTATCCGCGCACCACCAACAAAATCCTTGAAGCCTACCTGCTGTCCAAAGGCGTCGCTAAAAAGGACATTATGGTCAACTACACGCCTTTCGGCCATTCCGACTGGCAAGGCATTGTCGCCGACATCAAGAAATTCGGCTCGACCGGCAAGAAAACCGCGGTTGTTTCGACCATTAACGGCGACGCCAATATCCCGTTCTACAAGGAATTGGGCAATCAGGGCATTTCAGCGGAACAGATTCCGGTTATCGCCTTTTCGGTCGGCGAAGAAGAATTGTCGGGCATGGACACCAAGCCGCTGGTCGGTCATCTGGCCGCATGGAACTATTTCATGAGCATCGATACCACCAAAAATGCCGCCTTTATCAGCCAATGGCATGACTTTATCAAAAACCCGAAACGGGTCACCAACGATCCGATGGAAGCGCACTACATCGGCTTCAACATGTGGGTCAAAGCGGTTGAAAAAGCCGGCACCACCGATCCTGACGCGGTGCAAAAAGCGATTATCGGCGTCGAGTTTCCGAACCTGACCGGCGGCACCTCGAAAATGCTGCCTAACCATCACATCAGCAAACCGGTATTAATCGGCGAAATCCAGGACGACGGCCAATTGCAGACGGTTTGGCAAACCAACAAACTGGTCGACGGCGACGCCTGGTCCGACTTCCTGCCGGAAAGCAAACCGATTATCGCCGACTGGACAGCGCCGATCAGTTGCGGCAATTACAACACCAAAACCAAGAAGTGCTCCGGGCAGAATTTTTGACCGGTAATTAAAAAAGCATTTGATCCACGAAAAACACAAAAAGCACGAAAACATTTAAAAAACTTACGAAGTTGTAAATCATCGCTCAAAGCGATGAATGGTGTAACACAGCATGCTAATTTATTTCGTGTCTTTCGTGTCTTTCGTGTCTTTCGTGTCTTTCGTGTCTTTCGTGGACAAACTTTGGTTTTTAGGTTTATTTAAAGTATGGAGTGTTATGAAACCGAATTCTTTCCGATGGTGTTGCCGGGTAATGCTGGGATTGTTCCTGATGTCGCCAACCTTGAGTATCGGTCAGGAAAATGCCGCCGAGGATGCCTTCTCAGCCGCTTTATCGAATCTTAAAGCCGGGTCCATGCAGGAGCGTGGGCAGGCTATCGAACAACTGGCCGCCGTGGAAAAGCCGCAGGCCGTTGCCGTATTGCAAGCGCTGCTCGACGGGCGCTTATTCAATCTTAAGGCCGATGGGAAACTGGTCATCGGCGAAGAAGTCGAAACGGACTACAAACTTACCGACGCCGAAAGCGGAGAAAGCCTGGGCATGGTGGAACGCTCCGCTACGCAAAAAATCACCGTTAATAACAGCCTGCGAACTTCATTGAGGAAAATAATCGGCCGCTTGCAGCTGAATGACGATAATGCCGCGGTAAGACTTGCCGCCGTCAGCGCAATGGGGCAATCCATCGATGACCAGAGTTTGGCGTTATTGCGCGGCCATCTTATGATGGAACAGGACGAACGCGTACAAAATGCGATCAAGCTTATTTTAGGGCTGGAACAATTAAACAGCCCCGACAAAAGGGTGCGCTTGGCGGCAATCGATTTATTGAAGGACCAAGCCGACCGGAATGTAGTTAACCGGCTAAACGGACTGGTCGAAAAAGATAGCGACGGCCATTATCTGGAGGCGGACAGCGATGTGCGCAATCAGGCCGAAGCCGCGTTGTCAAAAATCAATTCACAATTGCAAGCCTATGCCGCTATCGAAACCCTGTTTTTCGGCTTAAGCCTCGGCGCGGTGCTGGTTTTGGCCGCGATCGGCTTGGCCATTACTTTCGGCGTGATGGGCGTGATCAACATGGCGCATGGCGAGCTGATGATGCTCGGCGCTTATACCACCTATGTCACCCAACAACTGATGCCCAACCATTTGGGGCTATCGCTGGCGATTGCGGTTCCGGCGGCATTCATTATTTCGGCGCTGGCCGGGATTATTATCGAGCGCGGCATTATCCGCTTTTTATACGGCCGCCCGCTGGAAACCCTGTTGGCGACTTTCGGCGTCAGCCTGGTTCTGCAACAGGCCGTGCGCTCGATATTTTCGCCGTTAAACCGCAGTGTCGCGACGCCGGAATGGATGAGCGGCACCTTGCAAATCAACGACTTTTTGTCGCTGACCTGGAACCGCTTGTACATATTGATTTTCTGCCTGCTGGTGTTTGTGTTGTTGCTGCAAATCCTCAAACGCACCCGCCTGGGCCTGGAAGTGCGCGCCGTTGCGCAGAACCGCAAGATGGCCTTGGCCATGGGCATTCCGACCGGCCGGGTCGATGCCTTGACCTTCGGGCTGGGCTCGGGCATTGCCGGGGTCGCCGGAGTCGCTTTAAGCCAGATCACCAATGTCGGCCCGAATTTGGGACAGGCTTATATCGTCGATTCGTTTATGGTCGTGGTGTTCGGCGGCGTCGGCAATTTATGGGGCACGCTGGTGGCGGGATTTTCGCTGGGCATTGCGAATAAATTGCTCGAACCCTACGCGGGCGCGGTATTGGCGAAAATACTGGTGCTGGTGTTCATCATTTTATTCATTCAAAAACGTCCGCGCGGCTTGTTTCCGCAACAGGGCCGAGCGGTGGAGGGCTAAGCGATGCTGTTAAAAAACGATAAAGCCGCGCTCTCGGTGCTGGCCGTATTGGCCGCAATCAGCCTGATTGTTCCGGTATGCAACCTGGTGTTTGCACCGGGTTCGCCGCTGTATTTCTCCGCTTACACGGTATCGCTGTTGGGAAAATATTTGACCTTTGCGTTGCTGGGCATGTCGCTGGATCTGGTTTGGGGTTATTGCGGCATTCTGGCTTTGGGACACGGCGCTTTCTTTGCGTTGGGCGGCTACGCGATGGGCATGTATTTAATGCGCCAGATCGGTAGCCGCGGCGTTTACGGCGACCCGCTGCTGCCCGATTTTATGGTATTTCTTAACTGGAAAGAACTGCCTTGGTATTGGCACGGTTTCGAGCAGTTCTGGTTTGCCGCGCTCATGATTTTTCTGGTTCCCGGCGCGCTGGCCTTTTTGTTCGGCTGGCTGGCATTCCGTTCGCGGGTGACCGGCGTTTATCTGTCGATTATTACCCAGGCTTTAACTTACGCGCTGTTGCTGGCCTTTTTCAGAAACGAGATGGGTTTTGGCGGCAACAACGGCCTGACCGATTTCAAGGAAATTCTCGGTTTTAACAGCCAGTCCGATTCAGTGCGCGCCTGCTTGTTGATGGCTTCGGGCCTGATCCTGATGCTGGCCTTCCTGGTCAGCCGCTGGATCGTCAACAGCAAACTGGGCCGGGTGGTAACGGCGATTCGCGATCAGGAAATGCGGGTGCGTTTTCTCGGTTACCGCGTGGAAATGTTCAAATTATGGATTTTCGTGTTTGCCGCGATGCTGGCCGGGATTGCCGGGGCTTTGTATGTGCCGCAAGTGGGCATTATCAATCCCAGCGAATTTTCGCCGCTGAACTCGCTGGAAATCGTCATCTGGGTCGCTATCGGCGGCCGCGGCACGCTGTACGGCGCAATCGTCGGCGCGGTGCTGGTCAATTACACCAAGACCTTGCTAACCGGATGGATGCCGGAAATCTGGCTGTTTTTCCTCGGCGCGACTTTTATTCTGGTGACCGTGTTATTGCCCGACGGCTTGGTCGGATTCTGGCAACGACGTTTGCAGGAGCAAAAACAATGAACGGCTTAGCGCTTAAGCCGGGCCAATTAGATGTCAGTCACGGCCCGATTCTTTATCTTGAAGATGTCAGCGTCAGTTTCGACGGCTTCAAAGCCTTGAATAACTTGTCGCTGTATATCGACGCCGGGGAATTGCGCTGTTTGATCGGCCCGAACGGCGCCGGTAAAACCACGTTGATGGATGTGATTACCGGCAAAACCCGGCCCGATACCGGCTCGGTGTTTTTCGGGCAAACCATCGACCTGCTGCAAATGGACGAACCGGCCATCGCCCAAGCGGGTATTTGCCGCAAATTCCAAAAGCCCAGCGTGTTCGACATGCTCAGCGTATTCGAAAACCTGGAACTGGCTTTAGCGACCGATAAGGGCGCATGGGCGACTTTATTCGCCAAGTTGAACGGAACCCAGCGCGACCGCATCGAACAAGTGCTGGAAACGATAGGGCTGGTTGAACTGAGGTCGCAACCGGCGGGCATCCTGTCGCACGGGCAGAAACAATGGCTGGAAATCGGCATGTTGCTGATGCAGGAACCCAAAGTCATGCTGGTCGATGAGCCGATAGCGGGCATGACCCATCAGGAAGTGGAACGCACCGCGGAACTGCTGCTATCGTTGCAGGGCGAGCGCTCCATCGTTGTGGTCGAGCATGATATGGAATTCGTCCGCTCGATTGCCAAGCATGTGACGGTGTTGCATGAAGGCTCGGTGCTGACCGAAGGTAGCATGGACGAGGTGCAGAACGATCCACGCGTGATACAGGTTTATTTGGGGGACTAATGCTGAAAATTAGCGGATTGAATCAATATTACGGCGGCAGCCATACGTTGTGGGATGTAAATCTCGATATAAAGGCCGGTTCGTGCCTGTGTTTAATGGGCCGCAACGGCGTCGGCAAGACTACTTTGCTGAAATGCATCATGGGCCTGATCGCCGTCCGCGACGGCGCTATCGACTATAACGGCGAGGCCTTAACCCTTGCCAAGCCGGAACACCGCGCCGAACTGGGCATCGGTTTTGTGCCGCAGGGCCGGGAGATTTTTCCGTTGCTGACGGTCGAGGAAAACCTAAAAATCGGCCTGCGCGCGGTGCGCAAACAAGGCATTAAAAAAGTCCCGGAACATATCTATGAGCTTTTTCCGGTGCTGAAACAAATGCTCAAACGGCGCGGCGGCGATTTATCCGGCGGCCAGCAGCAGCAACTGGCGATTGGCCGGGCCTTGGTGCTGAATCCCAAACTGCTGATTCTGGACGAGCCGACCGAAGGCATACAGCCGAATATCGTCAGCGAAATCGGCGATGTGATTATTCGTTTGAACCGCGCCAAAGGCATCACGACGCCGTTGCTTAAACAAGGCGACGAAGCGAAAGATGAAGTGCGCGAAGGCATTATCAAAATCAAAAACGAATTGGGCGTGACCGTGTTGCTGGTAGAGCAAAAACTGCCGTTTGCGCGGAAGGTCGCGGACCGGTTTTATATAATGGACAGAGGCCGGGGCGTGGCTGCCGGGGCGATGGATGAATTGAGCGATGAGATGGTTAAGCGGTATTTGACGGTTTGATGGTTATAGCGCCGGCGTTTGTTGGCAAACTTGGATAATTTTTAAATACAGGATGTAGGCCGGAATAAGCCCGCCCGGCGATAGCCAGGGTGGGTGTTTCCGGCGCTCATCGGTCTTGAAATGCCGGAAACGCCGGTCCTGCGCTAAGGCGCGGACCGGCTTATTCCGGCCTACATTGAGATGTGTATAATAATGAGCGCGGCGCGTGGGAACGAGAAAATTTACACGAACAGGAGATTAAAGATGCTTGGCACAGACATTTCCCCGGTTGAGGTTTCCGGCGTTACCAAACACGGTTTCTGGATACTGCTTGATGAAAAGGAGGAACTATTCGTTTCATTTTTGGAGTTTCCGTGGTTTCGCAAAGCGCCGGTAGCAGAGCTTTTCCATGTTGACCGTCCCCAACCACACCATCTTTATTGGCCGGAATTGGATATTGATTTGCATGTCGATTCAATTCGTCACCCGGAGACTTTTCCGTTAGTTTCACAGCCTACAGCGTAGGGTACGCTGTGCGTACCTTTTTGCTAATGCCATACCAATAGAAAACTACTGTGACCGCAAATGCATCAATAAAAGGCTTCCTCGTTCCCACGTGCTACGTGGGAATGCGGTCAAGGCGCGCTGCGCCGCGGATCATGATCAACATTTTGCGTATACGGGACGCAGCGCGTCCGGCACTGCATTCCCACGCGGCGCGTGGGAACGAGAAACAGGAGATTAAAGATGCTTGGCACAGACATTTCCCCGGTTGAGGTTTCCGGCGTTACCAAACACGGTTTCTGGATACTGCTTGATGAAAAGGAGGAACTATTCGTTTCATTTTTGGAGTTTCCGTGGTTTCGCAAAGCGCCGGTAGCAGAGCTTTTCCATGTTGACCGTCCCCAACCACACCATCTTTATTGGCCGGAATTGGATATTGATTTGCATGTCGATTCAATTCGTCACCCGGAGACTTTTCCGTTAGTTTCACAGCCTACAGCGTAGGGTACGCTGTGCGTACCTTTTTGCTAATGCCATACCAATAGAAAACTACTGTGACCGCAAATGCATCAATAAAAGGCTGGCAAGCAAAACTGGAACTCAGCTTTGAACAAAAACACGGCAAAACGCTACTTACGCACCGCCGCCATCAAGGCCCGCTAACCGTACAACGGCCTTTTTACCCGGAAGGCGGCGTCTGCCATGTGTACATACTGCATCCGCCGGGCGGTATTGTCGGCGGAGACCGGTTGGACCTTTGCATCAATGCCGAACAACACAGTCATGCCTTGATCACCACGCCGGCGGCCGGAAAGTTTTATCGCAGCAACGGCGAGCTGGCCGTCCAGAACGTTTCGATCAAGGTGGAGGATGGCGCGGCGCTGGAATGGCTGCCGCAGGAGACCATTATTTATCAAGGCGCGCAGTTAAGATCGGCTGTTAACGTCGAATTGGCCCAAGGCGCTCGCTTTATCGGCTGGGAAATTCTGTCTTTAGGAAGGCCTGCCTGCCGCGAGAATTTCGATGCCGGTTTAGCGGATATGGGCTGGCAGGTTTACGGCCAAGGTCGGCCTTTATTTTTGGAACGCCTGCATCTGGATGCCAAAGCTTTTGCGGCCCGTTGGGGATTGCAGGGCTTGTCGGCTTGCGGCACCTTGTTTGCCAGCCCTGCCGGAGCTGAAAGTCTGGCCGCAGTCCAGCAATTAATCGGCGAGAGCAAAGGCCGCGGCGTGACGCTTATCGATGACCTGCTGGTCTGTAGAGCTGTTGATGACAGAAGCGACCGGCTGCGCGGTTTTTTCGAGCAGGTTTGGGCGATTGTGCGGCCGGACTCGGTACAACGCAAAGCTTGTGCTCCGCGAATTTGGGCGACTTGAGTTTTATTCACCACGAAGGCACGAAGGACACGAAGAAAAATTTAATATGCTGGTTCCCAAGCTCAAGCTTGGGAACCCATATAGCGAAGCTCTAGCTTCGCGAGACAGAAAGCTAGAGCTTACTGAATTTCCAAGCTTGAGCTTGGGAACTAGCAAAAACTTCGTGTTCTTCGTGCCTTCGTGGTGAATAAATCGGATACAGGAAAACATCTGAATAAAATTGGACTAAAACAATGCAATTAACACCACGCGAAAAAGACAAACTGCTGATATTTACCGCAGGCCTGCTGGCCGAACGCCGCAAAGCCAGGGGACTGAAGCTTAATTATCCGGAAGCGGTGGCTTTTATCAGCGCCGCGATTATGGAAGGCGCGCGCGACGGCCGCACCGTTGCAGAACTGATGGAATTCGGCCGCACCCTGCTCTACCGCGACGATGTAATGGACGGCGTCGCGGAAATGCTGCCCGATGTGCAGGTTGAAGCGACATTTCCGGACGGCACCAAGCTGGTCACGGTCCATAACCCTATCGAATAAAGGTGCCGCTATGATCCCAGGAGAAATCATCCCCGCCGATGGCGACATCGAACTGAACGCAGGCCGCGCGACGATAAACGTGGTGGTTGCGAACAGCGGCGACCGGCCGATTCAAGTCGGCTCGCATTATCATTTTTTTGAAACCAATCCGGCTTTGCAGTTTGACCGTGCGGCGACGCGCGGATTCAGGCCGGATATTCCGGCCGGTACCGCGGTGCGTTTTGAGCCCGGCCAGCAACGCGAAATACAGTTGGTGGCCTTTGCCGGATTGCGCAGGATTTACGGCTTTCGTCAGGACGTGATGGGCGCATTGGAGAAAAACTTATGAGCAGGATCAGCAGGCAAGCCTATGCCGATATGTTCGGGCCGACCACCGGCGACCGGGTGCGTTTGGGCGACAGCGGCTTGTTTTTAGAAGTCGAAGCCGACCGCACGGTGTACGGCGACGAGGTCAAATTCGGCGGCGGCAAAGTCATTCGCGACGGCATGGGCCAAAGCCAGGTGGATTCGACGATGGCGATGGATTTGGTGATTACCAATGCATTGATCGTCGACCACTGGGGCATTATCAAAGCCGATGTCGGCATCAAGAACGGCCGCATTGCCGGAATCGGCAAGGCCGGAAATCCCGATACGCAACAGGGCGTCGATATTGTCATCGGCCCCGGCACCGAAATTATCGCCGGTGAAGGACAAATCCTGACCGCGGGCGGTATCGACGCGCATATCCATTTCATCTGTCCGCAGCAAATCGACGAAGCCTTGATGTCCGGCGTGACTACGATGATCGGCGGCGGCACCGGCCCTGCGACCGGCACCAATGCGACGACCTGCACGCCGGGGCCGTGGAATATTCACAGCATGCTGCAATCGCTGGACGGGTTTCCGATGAACTTCGGCTTGCTCGGCAAAGGCAACGCGAGTTTGCCGGTCGCGTTGGAAGAACAGGTTCGCGCCGGAGCGATGGGCTTGAAGCTGCATGAAGATTGGGGCACCACGCCAGCGGCTATCGATTGCTGTCTTTCGGTGGCCGACCGCTTCGATGTGCAAGTCGCGATTCATACCGACACTCTGAACGAATCCGGCTTTGTCGAAGACACCTTTGCCGCGTTCAAGGGCCGCACGATTCACACTTACCATACCGAAGGCGCGGGCGGCGGCCATGCGCCGGATATTATCAGGGCTTGCGGCGAGGCAAACGTGCTGCCGTCATCAACCAATCCGACCCGGCCTTATACGATCAATACCGTCGACGAACATCTGGACATGCTGATGGTGTGCCATCACCTTGATCCGGGCATTGCCGAAGACGTGGCTTTTGCCGAATCGCGGATTCGCCGCGAAACCATCGCGGCCGAGGATATTCTTCATGACTTGGGTGCGTTTTCGATGATTTCTTCGGATTCGCAGGCGATGGGCCGGGTCGGCGAAGTCATTATCCGCACCTGGCAGACCGCGCATAAAATGAAAGCGCAGCGCGGCAGCTTGGCGGAAGATTCGCATGGCAACGACAATTTCCGCATCAAGCGTTATATCGCCAAGTACACGATTAATCCGGCTATCAGCCACGGTATCGCGCATGAAGTCGGTTCTGTCGAAGTCGGCAAACTGGCCGATTTAGTGTTATGGAATCCGGCTTTTTTCGCGGTCAAACCCAGCCTGATCCTAAAAGGAGGATTTATTGCTGCCGCGCCGATGGGCGACCCGAATGCCTCGATTCCAACGCCGCAACCGGTGCATTACCGGCCGATGTTCGGTGCGTTCGGGAGAACCGCGTCGGCGACTTCAATGTTCTTTTTGCCTAAAGTTGCGGTCGAATCCGATGTTGCAAGAACTTTAGGGCTTAACAAAAGGATCGGCGTGGTGTCGGGGACGCGCACCATCGGCAAGAAGGATTTGATCCACAACCACTACCAACCGCATATCGAAGTCGATCCGCAAACCTATTCGGTCCGCGCCGACGGCCTGCTGCTGACCTGCGAACCGGCCGATGTGCTGCCTTTCGCCCAACGTTATTTTTTGTTCTGACTATGCTGAAACTCACTGAACTGGCTCCATTGGAGACCGCTACTGACGATGTGGTCACACTGCCGTATGAATCGCGCCAGAAAAGCCGCTTGCTGCTGAAAACCGACGGCGGTACCAAAATCGGGCTGTTTTTGCCGCGCGGCCAGGTGTTGCGCAAAGGCTCGGTGCTGACCGGCCCCGATCATTTCCGGGTGTTGGTCGATGCGGCGCCGGAGTCGCTATCGGTGGTGCGCACCGACGACGCGCTGCATTTTGCCAAGGCTTGTTATCATCTGGGCAACCGGCATATCGCGTTGCAAATTTTGCCGGGCGAGCTTCGCTTCCTGACCGATCATGTGCTGGATCATATGCTGGAAGGACTAGGCTTGACGGTCACCCATGAAGTGTTGCCTTTCGAACCGGAGCAGGGCGCGTATCACGGCCATGGTCACTGATCTGGCCTTATTGCGTCTGCTGCAACTGGTCAGCCCCGGTTTGCCGATAGGCATGTACTGTTATTCGCAAGGCTTGGAACGTGCGGTTGACGACGGCTGGATAAGCAACGCAAGCGATGCCGATGAATGGCTTAGCGGTTTGATGGCTGTTTGTTTGACGCGCATCGATCTGCCGATTCTGGCGCGGCTTTACGACGCCTGGGAATTCGGCGATATTGAACGGGTTGAATATTGGAGCGGAACGCTGATTGCCTGCCGGGAAACTTCCGAGTTAAGGGCTGAAGATAGACATACCGGCCAAGCCTTGGCGCGTTTGCTGGATTCATTGGCGATAGCCGGTATGCAGCCCTGGATACGCAAGCCCGAAACCACGCTGGCTACGATATTCGCTTTTGCCGCCGTCAACTGGGGCGTTCCGAAACGCGAAACCGTGATCGGCTATTTGTGGAGCTGGCTGGAAAACCAGGTGTTATGCGCGGTCAAGCTGGTGCCGCTTGGACAAGTGGCGGGGCAGCGATTATTGACCGAGTTGTCCGCTAAGATACCGGCTTTAGTCAACGAGGCGCTCAGTATTGCCGATCATGACATCGGCGGCAGCGCGTTCGGCCTGGCTTTGGCCAGCAGCCGGCATGAAATGCAGTATTCCCGATTATTTCGTTCTTGAGAGAGTGTATGAGTGCTAAACAAATATTAAGAGTAGGCATCGGCGGTCCGGTCGGTTCCGGCAAAACGGCTTTGGTCGACGCGTTGTGCAAGCAAATGCGCGACAATTTTGAAATCGGCGTGGTGACCAACGACATTTATACCAAAGAAGATCAACAGTTTTTGATTCGCAGCCAGGCGTTGCCGGAGGAACGCATCTTGGGCGTCGAAACCGGCGGTTGTCCGCATACCGCGATTAGGGAAGATGCGTCGATGAATCTGGCGGCGGTGGATGAGTTAAGCATGAAGTTTGAAAATCTCGACTTCATCATGGTCGAAAGCGGCGGCGACAATCTCAGCGCCACATTCAGCCCGGAACTGGCCGACCTGACGATTTACGTGATCGACGTTTCGGCCGGCGACAAAATACCGCGCAAAGGCGGGCCGGGCATTACCCGCTCGGACTTACTGGTCATCAACAAGATCGATTTGGCCCCTTATGTCGGTGCGTCGCTGGAAGTCATGGACCGCGATGCGCGCAAGATGCGCGGGGAGCGGCCGTTTGTGTTTACCAATTTGAAGACCAAGGAAGGTCTTAATGCGGTTGAAGATTTCATTATTCAAGCGGGAATGCTGGACTAGGCGTTCAATTCTTAAGCATTGGGTCGGCAATAACGACCCAAAACCTGAACTTATCGTTCCATCGCGAAGCGCCCGTCGTTAAATAATAAGTATCTGCGGACTGTCACATGACGATATGCAGACCTTCCAGGTTTTTAAAACCTGGAGGGTCTAACTTGCAACGTTTCGAACGGAACAACATGCCCCGTCCGGCTTGGTTCCAAAGGCGTTGAAGCTTTAATGTCACACTCTTGTCACCTACCTGTCATATAACTTTAATTGTGGTGTTGCATAATCGGTTGGAATTTAACAATACAAAAAGGTATTTTGATGATTATCAATTGGCTAGTATCCAAGGCGCAGCAGTTTTTGGCGGCATCGGATACCGAATTCGACGAGCTTAACTTCAGCTTTGACTTTGCATTAAGCCCTGAAATTATGAGTTTGTTGTATGCGCAAAACGACGACTGCATGGATGCGGGAGATGAAGCAATGCAGGAAGCAGATCAAAAGGCTGAAGACGCTAGCCTGACCGTTACAACGCAATTTGCATTAGATGAGCATGAGCTGGCGTTAGCCTGATGTCAGTCCTATTACGACTGTAGGAAAAATAAGTTACCGCATTAGGCGCTTTGAGCGACGCAGCAACCTTTACCGATCATATGCCGCGAGTGCTCCGACGCACTGTCGGCCCTCTACTACAGGCCGTCCCGGCCTTCACCACATCCGTGTGGATTGTACCGCCGCGGTTACTTGACAATTAAGCTGTTATTAACCGTCTTGACGCCTTTAACCGTTCTTGCCAACTCCACCGCTCTGGCTGCGGCGCTGGCTGAATCGACAAATCCGCTTAGCTGTACGACGCCCTTAAAAGTTTCAACGTTGATTTGTAACAGTTTAAGCCTGGAATCCCCCAATATCGAAGTCTTGACCTTGGTCGTCAGGACAGAATCATCCAGGTATTCTCCAGTGCTTTCATAGGTAGAGCTTCCGGCACAACCGGCAATCAACATTGTCAATAAAAAACCTATTATCAACTTGAATTTACTCATGATGCTTAATCCTTATAGTTTAATTAGGCGTAAGTTTAAAAAACGATTATTCCGACATTCAATTTCGATATTCGACGCGTCCATGCGGTCTTTAGCCGCAGCGCTTAGCTTCCCTATCCGCACCTGCTGAAGATAAATAATACAATAATATCGATTAGATGTATTCCACACACTTAATGCCCGCGGCGGTGAGGCTTTGACGGCGCGAAAAGCGATTGAAAAGCCGACCGGTTTTCTTGCTGTTTAAAGTCTTCAAATTTCGATGCGAAGTCTTGGCGGGCGCGGCATCTATGGGCGTCAAGGTCCTGCACCAATACGCCCATGGCTAAAAAGGTATTGGCGTGAGTGTTAAGCGCTATCATTTCTTCGCTGAACAGTTTTAGATTATGCTCTTGAACGGCATAATCCTGAAAGTCGCCCAATACTTCCTGAAGTTCTTTCAGGCTTTTAATCAGGCATTTTATTTGATGCTCAGGATAAAGGCTTTGGAAAAACTCCATCAAATAACGCAGTTTTTTACATGACTTTCTTAAGTCATGTAATGCCTCGCTCGGCGATAAGTCGGTAATGGCATTACCCTCTTCCAACACGCGGTTAAAAGTTTTCCATATTCGCCGGTCTGCCAATTCTTTAATAGTCAGTTTGGCATTTTGTTCCAGCGGTTTTTGGTATGAGGGTTCTTTGAGATATTGTTCCCATTCAGCCAGTGTAGTCAGATACCTGGGGGATTGCAGTTTTTTTGCCAGCTCCTTCCGGGCTTTTTGCTGCTTGACGAGTAAAAAATCATATAAGGGATTAAGGTCTTCACGGATTGAATCAGGCAGGCTGCTTTTGTAACGTTCAAAATTCAGCAGATAAACATCCAAGTCCCGCGTTGGCCCGGTGATCTGCCCCAGCCAGGAAAAAAAGTCGGCATAGTATGCGCTGATGTTAGCGGGCAGTATGCCTTTAATCTGGCTGAGTCCCGCGCGGGTTCTTCTGACCGCGACTCTAAAGTCATGCAAAAACTCGCTATCGGTATCGGCAATCGTACCCTGCTCGTTGGCTTTAACGGCTTTTAGCAGGTGGCTGTAGATGTATTTGCCGGCAATATCGGCGCGCATGTCAGGGTCCAGGTTGATATTCAGCTTTGATGAGTAATCTTTAGGCTTGCGTCCCTGAACCTGCAACGCCGAGAGCAGAACCGGTTTATCGGCGGCTGTTAAGCCCAATGTTGCGGTTAATATTTCAACAATCTGCTCGGCAGCCTTATCGTAGCCTCTGATCGGTTGCAGCAAAACACGGTTATTGAATTCGCCGTACTCTTCGAGCAGCAGCCGCGCTATGGTTTTTTCATCTTTATTAATGATATTTATATGATAAGTCTGATAATTCACTACACAAACCGGCAATAATGCGCGCATTTCCAACAACGGCGCCAGGATGTCGCGCGTTATGCCCGGATCGAATTCTTTGCTGAATACAGGAACTTTCTTAAGCGCTGCGTCGGCAATAGCCGCACCGCTTTTAATCGATCTTAATGTTAAGGATGACGAGGGCTTGGTTTGGTTGAACTCGCAACTGATGTCGTTCGAGTACAAACGCCAATCAAAGCTGTCGTAATAGGTTGTACAGGAAGAATGCCTTGAAGCCGGCTGGGTGTCCAGCTCATGGCCTAATTTGACGATAAAATTTTCAGCCGTTAAATTAACGGGACATTCAAATTGTAAGGACATAGTCATTTAAAGAGTGTGAGTGCGGAATTAATTTGATTAATAAACCCTCAAGCATAACAGTTTAGTATTAACATTTAATGACACGTATCTATGAATCGACCGACAAAATAACGGCTTGTCAACGGCTATTTTGCGCCGAAACCTAAGCATAGCAAAAAAAACGATACTGTAATATTCTTGTCACATTCTATTTTCATAATAGTCCCACTTTAAATTATTTTGAGAGTTTACGATGAAATTATCTTTTAAAACTAAATCGTTAGTGACCGCGATGGGTTTTGGTATCGCGGCATTAACCAGCGGTGTTGCAGGCGCTGTGCAAACTGTTGACGCAGGTGTTCCCGAATATCAAAAAGCCAGCGGCATTTCCGGCAACCTGTCCAGCGTCGGTTCCGATACTTTGGCCAACCTGATGACATTATGGGCTGAAGAATTCAACCGCGCTTATCCTAACGTAAACATTCAAATTCAGGCTGCGGGTTCTTCTACTGCGCCTCCTGCGCTGACTGAAGGCACATCAAACCTGGGTCCTATGAGTCGCGAAATGAAGGATGACGAACTTGAAGCCTTCGAAGATAAATACGGCTACAAGCCAACCGCTATTCCGGTAGCTGTCGATGCGTTGGCGGTTCTGGTTAATAAGGACAACCCGGTCAAGGGCTTAACCATGGAACAAGTTGATGCGATTTTCTCGTCAACCAATAAATGCGGCGGCGAAAAGAGCATCGAAACATGGGGTGACGCAGGCGTTGCCGCTTGGGGAGCAAAAAGCATTCAGTTATACGGACGTAACTCGGTTTCCGGTACTTACGGTTATTTTAAAGAACACGCTTTATGCAAGGGCGACTTCAAAAACAACGTAAACGAGCAACCCGGTTCGGCTTCCGTAGTTCAATCAGTTACTTCATCGGTTAACGGTATCGGTTACTCCGGCATGGGTTATACGACATCGGGCGTTAAGATGGTGCCTTTGGCAAAGAAAGGCAGCACAACTTTTGTTGAAGCAACGCCTGAAAATGCAGTTGCAGGCACTTATCCTTTGACGCGCTACTTGTATATTTATGTCAACAAGAAGCCAAACCAACCGATGGCGCCGTTAGACAATGAATTTATCAAAATGGTCTTATCCAAAACCGGCCAGCAAGTGGTTATAAAAGACGGCTATATCCCTCTGCCTGCGAAAGTTGTCGATAAGGTACTGGCTACATTGAAATAATAAGGATTTAGTATTGCGCAGGGACGCGTAAACAGGGATGTTGGGTTTAATGTGTTGTTATCTTCCCCCTCAGGACATAAAGGCGCATCGGACAAGAAAACGGCTAAGATTTGCTTCGTGAATCTTGGCCGTTTTTTTTGTTTTTTTGTTATATCATAGCTACATTTAATTTCTAGTATCTTCAGCATGTCAGAAATAAATACACCCATCAAACAACCCCCATCCATAAGAATCAGTTCCGGTGAATACCATCAGCGCTGGCGGCTGATTAAAGACGCATTGGCACGCTATGGCGTAGTGGCCGGCGGCCTGGGCGTGATCGTCGCCATCGTGCTGATTTTCTTTTATTTGCTGTATGTGGTTTATCCCCTGTTTATATCGGCTACGGCGGAATCGGTCAGTGACTATGCCGTGCCGGAACAGGCGTTAGGCAACACCTTGCTGCTGGAGATAGAAGAACAAAACGAACTGGCCGCCCGGTTTACCGACAGCGGACAAGTGGTATTTTTTGAGGCGGCTTCCGGCAAGACCGTATTGTCGCAGCCCGTAGCAATACCCGAAGGCGCGCATATCGCCAGCTTTGCCCAGGGCAGCCCTATCAACGAAGGCGCAGTCATTTACGGTTTATCCGATGGCCGGGCTATCATTGCTAAATATCAATACAAAGTCACTTATCCAAACAATGTGCGGGTTATTACGCCATCGCTTAAATATCCGTTAGGCGAACAACCTTTGGTGCTGGACGACTCCGGCGCAGCGTTGGAGAAAATCGCGGTTAAAGTCGGCGAGGACGGCACGACGATAGTCGCAAAAACGGCGGATACCGCACAGGGTCCGGGCAAAGTCCGCTTAATCAACTTTCAAAAAGAACAATCGCTGTTTGCCGACGAGGCCGCCCTAACGCGTACCGATTCAGTTCTGGAACAGTCGGCAGCAGGTATTGCGGATATTCTAATCGACAAAGACGAGGCCAATCTGTACCTGATCAGCAATGACGGACAGTTGGGCTTTTTCGACATTAGCGACAAGAGCAACCCGGCTATCAGGCAGCAACAGAATGTGGTCGATGCCGGACAAAAAATCACCAGCGTGACTTTTTTAAACGGCGACCTTTCGCTGATGATAGGCGACTCCAGCGGCCTGGTTTCACAGTGGAGCATGGTTAAAGACAAGTTAAACCGTCCCGCCATGCAAAAAACCCGGTCGTTTAAAGTATCCGATAAAGCGGTCGTTGCGATCAATGCCGAGCAGCGCCGCAAAGGCTTTATGACCACCGATGCCGACGGGATCGTAGGCATTTATCACTCAACCGCTGAACGGGAAATGATTAAAGAGCGGGTAAGCGACGCCTTGCCAACGGCAGCGGTTTTGTCGCCGAGAGCGAATGCCTTGCTGGTGCAGTCGGCGGACGGCAAAATGCATTTCTGGCATATCGATAATGAGCATCCCGAGGTTTCCATCAAATCGCTTTGGCAGAAAGTCTGGTATGAGAGCTATCCAAAGCCCGATTATATTTGGCAGTCTTCTTCGGCAAATAATGATTTTGAGCCTAAATACAGTTTGACGCCGTTGGTTTTCGGCACCCTGAAGGCAGCGTTTTACGCCATGCTGGTGGCCATGCCGCTGGCGCTGATGGGCGCGATTTACACCGCTTATTTTATGGCTCCGCGCATGCGCCAATACGTGAAGCCCTCTATTGAAATCATGGGCGCGTTGCCGACGGTGATTTTGGGGTTTCTTGCCGGTCTTTGGCTGGCGCCGTTTATGGAAGAGCATCTGGCCGGACTGTTTGCGATGCTGATGATTGTTCCTATCGGCGTCATGCTGTTTGCCTTTGCCTGGCAATTCGTACCCAAGGCCATTGCTCATAATCTTTCGGAAGGCTGGGACGCCGCTATATTGATCCCGGTCATTTTACTGAGCGGCTGGTTTGCCTTTAAGGTGAGCGTGCCTTTGGAAGCGTTTTTGTTTCACGGCACCTTGCGCGACTGGTTTAAGGCTGAATTGGGCATAGGCTACGACCAACGCAATGCCCTGGTGGTCGGCGTGGCGATGGGCTTTGCGGTTATCCCGACCATTTTTTCAATTGCCGAGGATGCCATTTTCAGCGTACCTAAACATTTGACCGTGGGTTCTCTGGCGCTGGGAGCGACGCCCTGGCAAACCATGGTCAGGGTTGTGCTGTTAACCGCAAGTCCGGGCATCTTTTCCGCTGTGATGATCGGTTTCGGCCGGGCGGTCGGAGAAACCATGATTGTGTTAATGGCAACAGGCAATACCCCGGTGATGGATTTAAGCGTTTTTCAGGGGTTGCGTACCCTGGCGGCCAATATCGCTGTGGAAATGCCTGAATCGGAAGTAGACAGTACGCATTACCGGGTGTTGTTTTTAGCGGCTCTGGTGTTGTTTATGTTTACCTTTGTTTTTAATACGCTGGCCGAAGTCATTCGTCAGCGCCTACGTGAAAAATATAGCTCATTATGATCAGATTATGGTTTAAAAGCGGTACTCCCTGGGTATGGCTCAACGCGGCGGCGGTCAGCGCCTGCCTTATTATGGTGGTTGGCGTGTTGGGCTTGATTTTAGTACGAGGCGCCGGCCACTTCTGGCCGTCCGAAGTTGTACAGTTCAGCTATCAGGAACCGAACGGTGAAATTCAGACACTTATCGGTGAACATGTCGATACCAGTATCACCCCGGCCACGATGGCTAAATCGACCGGCTATGCCATGGCCGATGATGAAGATACCTTGGTGCAATACCTGATTAAAGCCGGCAACCGGGATATTACCGGCACCGATTTTCGCTGGATATTGGAACGCAATATCAAACAGTACCAGTCTCCTGCCGAGCTGATGGTGGTGGAGCGCCGGGAATGGGGTAATTTTTACGGTCGACTGGTTGCGGTCAAGGAAAACGGCAAGATTATCGCCGAAGGAAGCCAAGCTTGGCCTGCTGTTCAGGCCAGACTGGACAAGGCCTTAAGCCTTTTTAAGGAAATAGCCCGTCTGGAAAAAAAGGAAGTCGGCGCTATCAACTACAGCTTGGAACAATTAAGGCTTGAGCAAAAAAAGCTGCAACTGGAAAATCTCTGGGATACGACCGAAGAACAACGGTTAGCCGCTGAAAAAGCCGAGCTGGAAGTTGAGTATAAAAAGTATCAAGCGCAATTAAATGAGCTGTATCAACAAATAAGGCGGGATAGCTTGGTTGCGCAAACCGAAAGCGGCAGCGAAGTCGAAATTCCCTTGAATAAAGTCGTTAAGGTTTTCCAACCGAACACCATGAACGTGTTCGATAAAATCGTGCATTATGGCGTTAAAGTGGTTGAGTTTTTAACCGATGAGCCGCGTGAAGCCAATACTGAAGGCGGGATTTTTCCGGCTATTTTCGGTACGGTCATGATGGTGCTGATGATGTCGATTATCGTGACTCCGTTTGGCGTGATTGCGGCGGTGTATTTGCGGGAATATGCAAAACAGGGCTTTATCACCCGCTTAATCAGGATTTCAGTTAATAACTTGGCCGGTGTTCCCTCCATTGTTTACGGCGTATTCGGTTTGGGCTTTTTTGTCTATATACTGGGCGGCAACATCGATCAGCTGTTTTTTCCTGAAGCCGCGCCTGCACCGGTCTACGGCACGCCGGGACTGTTGTGGGCTTCAATCACGCTGGCTTTGTTGACCTTGCCGGTGGTCATTGTTTCAACCGAAGAAGGCTTGGCGCGAATCCCCAGATCTATACGCGAAGGCAGTCTGGCGTTGGGCGCAACTAAGCTGGAAACCTTGTGGTTGACGGTATTGCCGATGGCCAGCCCTGCCATGATGACCGGATTGATTCTGGCTGTGGCGCGGGCGGCGGGCGAAGTAGCTCCGTTAATGCTGGTGGGCGTGGTTAAACTGGCGCCCACCTTGCCGCTGGACGGCAACTATCCGTTTTTGCATTTAGACAGAAAATTTATGCATTTAGGATTTCATATCTATGATGTCGGCTTTCAAAGCCCCAATGTTGAGGCGGCGAGACCCTTAGTTTATGCAACATCATTATTGTTGGTACTGGTCATTGTTGGGTTGAATTTATCAGCCATTTTAATCAGGAATCATCTGCGAGAAAAATACCGGGCACTGGAAGGTTAAAGAAATGACAGCACAACACACACGCACACATGCCATTGATGTAAGTTCAATTTTACGCAGTCAGAAAGGCACGGGCGAACAAAATGAAACCTGCATCAAAGTAGAAAATTTAAATCTTTTCTACGGAGAGAAACAGGCCTTACATGGCGTTAATATGGAAATGGCCAAGAAAAAGGTAACCGCTTATATCGGCCCCAGCGGCTGCGGCAAATCGACACTGCTGCGCTGTATTAACCGGATGAACGACCTGGTTGATAACGTGACCATCGAAGGCAAGATACTGCTGGATAATGACAATATTTACGATAAGACCGTCAATGTCGCCGCTTTACGCAGACGCGTCGGCATGGTGTTTCAAAAACCTAATCCTTTCCCCAAGTCTATCTTCGAGAACGTCACTTACGGTCTTAGAATTCAAGGCATCAATGACAAACGGATCCTGGAGGAAACGGTTGAAAACTCATTACGCGGCGCAGCACTGTGGGATGAAGTGAAAGACCGCTTGAATGATAACGCCTTAGGCCTGTCGGGCGGGCAGCAGCAGCGCCTAGTCATTGCCAGGGCGATTGCGATAGAGCCTGAAGTGTTGTTGCTTGATGAACCGGCTTCCGCACTGGATCCTATTTCAACCTTAAAAATTGAAGAACTGATCAATGAGCTGAAAGAAAAATATACCATCGTTATAGTAACGCACAACATGCAGCAGGCCGCTCGAGTTTCCGACTACACGGCATTTATGTTTATGGGTGAATTGATCGAGATGGGTACGACCAGCGAGTTATTTACCAATCCTCGAAAAAAACAAACCGAAGACTACATCACCGGTCGATACGGCTAATTGGAGCAAGCAATGGACAACACAAAAATAGGGCAACATATATCAGGCCAGTTCAATAAAGAATTGGAGGATGTGCGTAATAAAGTTTTAACCATGGGCGGGCTTGTTGAACAACAGATCGAGCTGGCGGTAACGGCTTTTTCGACCGGTGACGTGGAAATGGCCGAACTGGTCATCAAGCAGGATAATCAGGTCGACGCGTTGGAAATGGCTATCGATCAGGAATGCATGCAGATTTTTGCGCTACGGCAGCCTGCGGCATTCGATTTAAGATTGTTAATTACCGTAATCAAGGTTATCAATGAGCTTGAGCGGGTCGGCGACTTGGCCGAACGCATCGCCGAGATGGCCATACAATTGTCGAGTGCCGACAATAAACACGACCACTATTATGAATTGGAACACATGGCGGAATTAGTTCAAGAGATGCTGCATGGCGCTCTGGACGTATTTGCCCGCATGAATGTAGAGGACGTAACCACGATTACCGGCTTGGATGAAAATGTCGATCGCGAATACGCCAGTATTATCCGGCAGCTGATTACCCGGATGATGGAAGACCCGAGAAATATTACCCGGATGCTCGATGTACTGTGGATTGCCCGCTCGCTGGAAAGAATCGGCGATCATGCCTGTAATGTTTGCGAGCATTTGATTTACATGGTCAAAGGCGAAGACGTGCGGCATTTGACCCAGGAAGAATTGGAAAAGAAGATGAAGGGATAAAGAAGGATTTCAGCCAGTTCGAGCGGTGGCGAGAACTGGCGTTTCCGGCAACTGTTCTACTTCGATTACAACCCCAACTGAAAACTGAAAACCTCAATAATTTCATTTTTAACATCGTCATCTTTTATCCCACCAATTTTCTTAATTAAACGCTTTTTATCAATAGTGCGTATTTGATAACAAAGAAGACTTCATTGGGATAAATCTTTCTGCCTTGTTTATAAGAGGTAATCGGCAATATATTTATAACAGGCAAAATCGCGTTGATGTCATCGTCACTAATGACTAAAACAGGGCGAGTTTTACCTTGCTCAGAACCACTGCTTGGATCAAGATTGACCAAATAAATGCTCCAACGATAATTCATTTACCAACCTTCGCTATCGACATTGGCAAAATCATCGCTGATTATTTGCATATCATTCAAAAAAAGCGGGTCATGTCGGCTGTCTCTTAACTGTTCTATTTTGTTAGCTTTATCATTTTCGGGTAATTCCTTACACAATAAAATCACCTCCATCAATTGGTTTTCCTGAATGGTATCGGGAACTTCTATCACTATTTTATGATTCTTAGGCACTCGCTTAATTTGTCTTAGCGCTATCATCTTATTTCCTTCAATAATTTTTCGTCAGTCGTCAACTCATATAAAATCAGCATAGGTACTGGCATTAGGCTCCTGATTATAAGATGGAGGCGAATCATTTCCACGCTTACTCCCAATTAATAGAACCTTATGTATGCATTTGTAAACGGTACAAAATCATGCCAATGCACTGCATTTAATTTTGACAAGACTCACTTTAAGCTTTGAATTTATCAACCAAGCCGGTCATTCTCTCGATTTTTTGCCTGACTGTCGCGGTAAATACCGCCTCACCTGCAACCAGTTTGATGGTTTTCTTGGCTCGGGTAATTGCGGTGTACAACAGCTCTTTGGTTAGTACGGGGTTGATTGCTTCGGGCAGGACGATTAACACTTCCTCGAATTCCGATCCCTGGCTTTTATGGATGGTCATCGCAAAAACGGTTTCGCAGTGCGGCACGCGCGCGGGCAGGTATTTTTTGACGCTGCCGTCGGCGCGTTGGAAAAACACCATCAGTTTCCCAGCGGAAAAACTGTCCGGCATGCAAATACCAATATCGCCGTTATAAAGATGCAGCGCCGGGTTGTTTTGCGTGACCATGACCGGCCGCCCCGGATACCACAAACCGGACAAATCGATGCGCTTTTGCTCGGCCAGTTTTTGTTCAACCCGATCATTGATGTCGGCAACGCTGTTTTTTCCCTGCCGGTTGGAACACAACACCTGAAAGCGGCTGAACGCCTGGAAAATCCGCTCAAATTCGGCGTCGGCTTTAATCAGCTGTAAATAATCCGCTTGCTGTGCGGCGACATAATCGATTAAATTTTCATCGAGACATTGCACTGCATCGTCTCCACCGTCGCTTAAAATCTGCCAGGCCAGCTCATCCTGCTGAAAATTGACCGCCTCGGCCAGTGCTTTTATAGCGCCGCCGAAACGGTGCGATTTCTTTAAGGTGTAGACGTTGTTTTGCAGGGTCTCGGCCATCGCTAAATCGGCTAGCACCGCGCCGGACTCCACCGAAGCCAGCTGATCCTTGTCACCCAGCAAGATCAACCGGGCGCCGGGTTTTAACGCGTCAAGCAGCTTGCTCATCAATGCCAAATCGACCATGGATGCTTCGTCAACCACGACCAGATCATACACCAGCGGCTTGTCTGCGTGATGCCGAAAATACGGGGAAGGCGGCATCGCACCCAGCAGGCGATGCAGGGTGGTTACTGTTTCCGGAATGCGATTTTTTACCGCCTCCGAACACGGCAGCTTCGCCTTGCTCTTACCTATCGATTCCTGAAGACGCATGGCGGCCTTTCCGGTCGGCGCAGCCAAGGCGATATGCAGCGGTTGTTCGGCCAATTCCTGCAACAACGCCAGGATTTTAACGACGGTAAATGTTTTTCCGGTTCCCGGTCCGCCGGTGATAATGCTGAACGACTGTTTGGCCGCCATTTTTGCCGATTCGCGCTGGTCGTCGGTTTCATCAGTCATATCGAAATAGCAATCCAGCAGGGCGTCGAGTTTTTCAATCGGATGCTCGGCTTGAGTCATTGCCTTGATCTGCATCGCCAGCCGGTTTTCATAATTCCAGTACCGGTGCAAATACAGACGATCCTGTTCGATAACCAGCGGTAAGGGATCGGCTTGGCTTTCGGGGGTCGGCTCTACCAACCCGGAAGCAAGTAGCAACGCCCTCGCTTTATCGTCTATTTGTATGCAGCTGTGGCCTTGGTTTTGCTCGTAAGATGCCGTCATCACGATAGTTTCGAAGGCCTGTTTTTGCAAGGGATCGAAACCGGTGCGCTGGCTAAGGAATCGGGCAAAGGCGACATCCAGACGGCTGAATGATCTTGGTTCGGTTTGTACCTCCAAATCCTCCATCACTGAGTCCCCCCAAACAACGACGCCAACGCTTCAACCCGTTCCAAGTCGGGCCGGTCCTGATAAACGCCGCTCATAGGCTGGTCCGGTTGCATGCCGCGCACGAACAAATAACGCACGCCACCAAAATGGGTTTCATAGTCGTAATCCGGCAAGCGCATTTGCAAATAACGATGCAACACGACGGTGTAAATCCAGTATTGCAGGCCGTAGTTATGTTCGCGCATCGCATGGGTTAAGCTGTCGGGGCTGTAATCTTGCAGGCCGTTGGTTTTATAATCCATCACATAATAACGGTTCGTTCCGGAATCCGAAATCGCGCAAATGAGATCGATAAACCCGGTCAGATAACCGCACATCTGCTTGGAGGTCAATGGCTGGAAAGCCGGTGTGTCGCGCAAAATATGATTGATCTGCGCGGCATCCATCGTTTGCATGGATAAATAAAACGGCATTTCCTTTAGGCACTGACTTTCCGCCAGATTCATCAGGCAAAAATCGACATTGGTCCCGGACAGCGGCGTTGCGACCACGGCTTGCAACAGCTCATTCAGCAGTTCCGGCCGTTCGAGTTTTAAGCCATAGCGTTGACACGCCTTGTCCCGCTGAGCGGCAATATCCTTGCGCCTGGCCAAGTCGATGAACGCATGTTTTTCCAACAGCTCATGCACGACATTACCGGTATGCGCGCCTCTGGGCAATTCAAGCGCTAGGCTGCCGGGCTCGGGCTTGGCAACAAGCGTTTGCTCTCCCGCCTTGTCTTCCGGCAGCTCCGGCGCATCGTGCCGGCTTAATGCCGACAAGGCCGTATAGCTGCTCATTTGCCAGCTGGTATATAGCGATCTTTTACGCTTTTTTGCCTGCATTTGGGTGTGTGTAACCGTTTTTTGATAGCGGCCGTTTAACGCTAAAGGCACGTCCAGCAAGCGGTAAGCAAATGCCTGCCCGGCTTGATCCTGAAAGGCTTGCAGTTTTGCCTGTTGCTTGGAAAAATCGGCCGCCGCAAATTCAAGCAACCAAGCCATCGACGAATCATTCGCCGTATCCTGAGATCGCACATCGGCCCAGGCAATATAACAGCGGTATTTGGCGCGGGTGACCGCCACGTAAAACACACGCAAATCCTCGGCCAGCTCTTCGTTTAAGGCCATTTCGCGGTGTCGTTCGAAATCGCCGGAACCCAAATCGACTATGGTCCGGCCGTTTTCATGACATCTAATCAACAACCGTTCGCTGTTTAAACGGTCGCTGCGCTGCCAAAGATAAGGGCAAAATACGATTGAATATTCCAGTCCCTTGGAGCGGTGCATGGTAACGATTTTGACCGCATCGTCGTCGCTTTCAAGGCGCAACTGCTGGTCTTCCGCGCTGCTCGCCTTGGTGATCGCGCTGCGCAGCCAGTCCAGGGTTTTATTGATGCCCAGATGTTCATCGACAGCGGCCTGTTGTACCAGCTCGATCAGATGATGCAGGTTGGTGAGTTGTCTTTCCGCCATCAGTGTTTTCGATACACCGGCCCTGATTTTTTCCTGAGTCAGCAAATGCAGCATCATCGCCATCAAACCGGTTTGCTGCCAGTCCTGAAAATAGCCGAGAAACCGTGACATCCAGGCGTCCAGCTCAATCTCGTTATTGATCAGCCGATGCAGCGTTTGCCCATCCAGATCGAACCAGTCCAGCGTCAAAGCCTGCTTGAGCAGCCTGCTATCGCCGGGATGAGCCACGGCCTGCAACAGAGTGTATAAGTCGATCGCTTCTTGTGAAGCAAAAACCGATTCCGTACTGTTTAACACGGAAGGTACACCTGCCAGACGTAGTGCCGCCTGGTACTCTCTGGCTTGGGCATTTTTTCTAACTAGAATGGCAATGTCTTTAGGCTGCAAGGCCCGGTTCGCAGGTTGCAAGGTGTAATCGCCAGTCAACAACTCTACGACTTCATTAACAACAGCGATCATGATTGCTTCCGCTGCATCCTTACGGTCAGGTCTCCAATATCCCGTTTTGCTGTCGCTTTCCGGCAACTGCCACAACACCATCGGAGCCGCCGCCTGTCCTGCATGATGCAGCTCGCCGTTCTCCGTCGACAGGCCGGGCTTAACGTCGATAAACTCCAGGTCGTCCAGAAAAAACGCCCGATCCCGCTGGAACAAGGCGTTCACGGCTTCGACCAACTGCGGATGCGAGCGCCAATTATGGCCCAAAGTGAATTGGTGTTCGGCGTGTTTTTGCGCGTCCAGATACGAGTAAATATCCGCACCGCGAAACTTGTAAATCGCCTGCTTGGGATCGCCGATTAAATATAAATACTGACTGGGGGCGGCAAATAGTGAAGAAAAAATATGCCATTGGCTGTCATCGGTATCCTGAAATTCATCAATCAAGGCCACTTCAAAACGTTGTTGCAATTCAGCCGTCAACAATGCGCCTTTTTCGCTATGCAGTGCCTCCGACAAGCGGCTGATTAGATCATCGAACGACAGCACATTAAGCAGTTGTAAGCGTTTATCCAACTCCTCGCGCAAGCTGTCCAGCAGGGTTTTGCGCAATACCAAAGCTATCTGTTTGAATGCCGCGGCCAGCGCATCGAAAGCTGAGGTATCGATGGCTAATTCGGCTAGATAGTCGGCTTTACGCTGCTCGCCGGATTGAGTTTTATTGGTCCTGAATTTGTTGCCATGCAGAGCTTCCATCAAACCGTTTCCGGTCAATAAGGCAAATGCTTCAGCGTCGGGGATATGTGTAGTCGTACCGTGCAGCCATGCACTTAGCGAGTCATGGTGATAGTCAAAAGTATCGGTATAACCGGTCTTGAATTTTTCGTCGGCGAAGCAGTTGCGTAAAGCATTTGCGCAATTATCCAGTTGATCTTTGGCCAAACCCGCCAGTCGTTGTAATTCTTTTAATGCGGCATCCAGACTCTCGCAATCTGGATAAACTGTAGTTTCCAAGCCGTTCCCGGGAAACGCGGCAACGCTGGCAAGCAACGCATCCGGGGTTTTAAAGTCCGCCGTTAATACCTCAACATCCCAGGCCGAACGCCGGTAAATCTGCTTACGCCAGAAATCATCCGCGCAGGCCTGTTTAATCGCCGCCAAATCGCCGGTTAATTCGGCATCGAATAGTTGCCCGCTTTCCAGCGCATGTTCCCTTAAGACTCGCTGACAGAAGCCGTGGATGGTGAATATTCCTGCCTGATCTATATCCAGCAATGCCGCAATCAAACGCTGTTTGATCAGTTCTTGCGCTATATCCAGACTATTCAGCCAATTGGTAATATTGCGGTCGATGTTTTCAGTATGTCCGTCTAAAGCCCGCCTCGCCTCAGCCAGCCTGGCGCGCACTCGATCTTTAAGCTCTTCGGTTGCCGCCTTGGTAAAAGTGACCACCAATAACTTATCGATTGACACATCCTGCTCGACCACAAAACGCAGCGCCAACATCGCTATGGCGTAAGTCTTCCCCGTACCGGCACTGGCTTCGATCAGGTTTACGCCTTTTAGTAACCCGGTTTTTACCGGATCGAAATTATTAATTTTCATGCGTAAACACTCCAGGCCTTTAGGAGTTGCTATTTAAATCCCGTCAGTCATTAGTGCCTGACCGAAAAAGCCACAAGCCACGACATAAAAGGGATGCAGCGATTTAATGAGCCCGAAGATTTTTTGCATCATTCATCGTTTTGCTTCAGGAGCGAGGTGCAACGGCACTTACGAGCCTACCGCTATCGAAGATTCAGCAATTCATTCGATTTCTTATAAATCTTCGTTTCAGTAATTTGTCTGAACAACCCGATATACATGCTGTCCGGAGTTTTCGGTCAGGCACTATATAGAATCTGGCTGACTGTAAAGTGGTATTTTCAACAGTAACAACCCTATCAGCGGAGTTGAAAAGCTACCTTTTGATTCTTTTTTGCTACCTTCATCGAGCCCATTTAACAATCAAGCACCTACAATGTTTCCCACAATTCCTGTGGATAACTCTGTGTACAAGCTATAAATAACGCTACTCAGTTACAATAAAATCTATCTCTAAGTTAAATTGTAGCATTTTTATACAAAACTTAATATATTAATAATCAATAAGTTATATCTACATGCTTTGAATAGGTTACGTCTGCCTAAGTGAATGTCTGCATTGATACCCAGACACTCAATCTGTGTATAAGCAAGGTTGTTAAACTCAACGCTTAAGATAAACCACAGGCAAAAAAAAACCCAAGCGATGAAGCTTGGGTTTTGATTTAAGAGCTTGGCAATTCCCTACTTTCGCATGGCAAACTGCCACACTATCATCGGCGCTAAACGGTTTCACTTCCGAGTTCGGGAT
>Ga0207978_100092_pt1 | contig 62720 bp, 52 predicted proteins | sample LakWasM100_LOW12_2_FD_183920 | JGI IMG/M metagenome (GOLD analysis project Ga0207978, IMG submission 183920) | Freshwater sediment methanotrophic microbial communities from Lake Washington under simulated oxygen tension - Sediment Metagenome... | ecosystem: Environmental > Aquatic > Freshwater >... | reverse complement strand
ATCCCGAACTCGGAAGTGAAACCGTTTAGCGCCGATGATAGTGTGGCAGTTTGCCATGCGAAAGTAGGGAATTGCCAAGCTCTTAAATCAAAACCCAAGCTTCATCGCTTGGGTTTTTTTTTGCCTGCGATTTTTTAAAGCAATAAGCGCCGATATGAAATTCGATTCAAAAACGCCGTAGTTATCTTGATGTTGTGCGATATGCATTAGGTGGTATCCAGTTTGTAGCCGAATCCCCGGACCGTCTTGAGCAGTTTTAGTTCATAATCGTCATCGATTTTTCGTCTCAACTGGCGAATATAGACATCCACCACATTGGTCAATGGGTCGGCGCTGTAGCCCCATACCTGCTCCAGAATCCGGGTGCGGCTCAACACCTTGCCGGGCATGCGCATAAAGCATTCCAGTAAGGCAAATTCCTTTGGCGTTAGCTCGATCAGGTTTTCTCCACGCCTTACTTGATGGGTTTCCCCATTCAATAGCAGGTCCGCTATCCGTAATTCTTTTGAATCCAATTTGATCTCGCCGCTACGACGACGCATCAGCGCCTCGATTCGAGCCAGCAGTTCCTCAAACGCGAAAGGCTTGGTCATATAATCGTCGGCGCCAGAGCGTAAGCCGGTTACCTTATCCTGCACCGTGTCCCTGGCCGTCAACATTAGAATCGGGGTGCCGACGCCGGCATCGCGCAAGCGCTCGCAAACCTGTCGGCCATTAAGATCCGGCAAGCCCAGATCCAGAATAATGGCTTGAAACTTGCCAGCGCTACCCAGCGCTATCGCATCCAGCCCGTTACGGGCCACCTCTACGGCATAGCCTTCGGCCTTCAGACCTCGTTGAACAAAATCGACAATCCGTTGATCGTCTTCCACTAGCAGAACTCGCATGTAACCGGTATCCATTAGATTAGTGTCGTTAAGTTATTTTTCATTTATTTGCCCGCTATCCTGTTCTATCGAAATCAGCGGAAGCGTTACCGTGAACGTCGAGCCTGAATTTTCAATGCTGGTCGCAGAGAGGCTTCCGCCGTGCGCTTTCAGGATCGACTTGGCCATCGATAAGCCCAAGCCTTTGCCATCATCCCGCGAAGCCAGGGCATTTGGGCTGCGGAAATGGCGGTCGAAAATACGTTCCAGATCTTGAGCCGGTATGCCTATGCCTTGGTCTGTGAGGCTGAAACTTGCAATTTCCCCATCGACCTGTAATTCGACTGCGATGTGTCCTCCGGGGTTCGAGTATCGGCAGGCATTGTCGCCAAGAATGAACAGTACCTGCCGAAGTCGTTGTTTGTCGCCGCGCACCCACACCGGTTCGGTCGGCGCCTCCAGGGAAACCGAAATCGAGTTTTCCTCGGCCATCACTTGGAAATTCTCGACGGCTCCGGCCACCAGTTCGGTCAAGTCCACGCTATCCCATTCAAATTGGAGATTGGCGGTTTCGGTGCGGGCCAGAAACAAGAGATCGTTGACGTATTTTCCCAATTGCATCGCAAGATCGACGATGCGGTGCAATGCATCCTTATATTCCTCGGCTTCGCGATCCCGGCCCCGCAGAGTAACCTCAGCCTCCCCGCGGATGACGGTGATCGGGGTGCGCAGTTCATGGCTGATGTCGGCTAAAAACTCTCGGCGCTCATTGTCCATGCGTTTTAATTCTTCATTTAACTGATGCAGTTCGAAAGTGCGTTCGGCCACTCTTTTCTCCAGCACCGCGCGTCCTTCGCGCAGTTTGTTTTGCTGAACTTCCAGTTCCTGAGCCATTTGATTGAAGTGGCTGGCGAGATAGGCGAACTCATCGCGAGTATTGAGAGCGATGCGATAATCCAAATTACCGGAAGCTATTTCGTCAGTGCCTTTCATCAGCGCTTCGATAGGTTTCCGGACGCCGCGTAGCAGCAACGCCCCGGACGCGATGCTGAATAGCGCCGCAGTCAATGAGGCCAGAATGGCGATCCAGCGTGACTGAGCTACCAAATCCTCCAGTTCTTGCTTGGCTTTTCCGGCTTTTTCCCGTTCGGCGTTGATGGCGGCATCGATCAGCGGCTGGAATTTTCCGTCGATTTCTTGTTCCGAGAATTTCGACAGCGCTTGCACCGCCATTTCGTTCTTACCCTGTTGACGCAAGCGCTCGACTTCGTCGAACCGATATTCGCTGGAATCCAGAAAGGCGGTGAAATGGGCCACTCTTTCCAGTTCGGCGGATTTATCCTGCCAATTTTCAGTATGACTTTCTGCGATTGCGGTGTTTCTGAGTTCCTGCATCGCTTCATAGAGGCGCTGTTTGGATGATTCCACGCCGCTTTCCGCAGCCGGGCTGGCCGTTATCAGGCTATCCATCCTCTGTTTGAAGTGGCGATAAGCCTCTTGGGACAATCGTTCATAACGATCGAAAGCCTCATAGGCCACCTGGCTGCGCTGAAAATGCCGGGCAACCTGGTTTGAGCCCCAATACAGCGCCATTCCTAATAACAACACAAAAGCGAACGAAACAACGATGACAACAGCCAAGCGGAAACGAAACATAGGTGCTAATTTGCGTCGCCGCTCTCGTCCAGATGTTTCTCCATTGAGCGGATTGCTTCCAGTTTTTCTCGCAGTAGGCGGTTTTCATCTTTCTTCGAGCTGCTTGCGTCTTTCGATTCCAATACAGATTGGACCGATTTTTGTTTGTGTTCCAGACTGCCGACTCTTCTCGACACGTTTTGTAAACGTTTTAAGGCTTCGGTATGAATAGCGACAAGCCGCTGCATCCGCTCATCGGGCAGGCTTCCGGGTTGGATAGCGTTTACCCCGTTCAGGATTTTGGCGATGTCTCCGCAAGCGTCGGACAGCAAGCGGCCTACCATCAGGTGCAAGTGTATTCCGGCTCCGGGAGGATTTTTTTGACGCTTTAGCAAGGTGTGGCAAACGTCGGCGCGAGCTGAAGATGATATTTTGGCCATGTTGGCTCCGAAAGCCAGCAGTTCGTCAAAATCCGACTGCGCATAAGGGTCGTTATACTGGTTGGGATAGCCGTTATAACCGGCATTGAACTCGGCGCATCCGGCCAGCAGTAAAAGGCTTAGCGTTAAGCCTGTGTTTCGAATAGAAAATAATGACAGCATAGATAGTTTCGTTCCGTATTGGTTAGGCCTTTCCGGTTAGCGGTATTTGAACGCGGATGCGGGCCCCATGTTGATCTTGTCTGGCGTCGATAATATCGACTTTGCCCTGATGATGGGTGACATATTCCCTGACAATGGCAAGCCCCAATCCCGGACCTTCGACATTATCTTCGGATTGGGCGGTCTTGCCGCGGAAAAAGGGTTCGAATACATGCGAACGATCGTTGGGATCAATACCCGGTCCCTCATCTTCGACTTCCAACTCCAGTTGTGAGCCCGAATCGCGAAGCATGATGCGTATTTCACCGCCGGTTGGCGAATATTTCACCGCGTTCGATAGCAACTGCTCAAGAATGCCGCGCAGCTGATCGGGGATTCCTTCAATCTCGACCGGCCTGACCAGCTTTTTCAAACTAATCGATTTGGCCTGTAGACGGGCTTGAAAATCCTTGATGACCGACTCAAGCAGGTCGTTCATATTGACGGTTTGCTTGCGGTTCGTTTCCGGCTTTGCGTTGATCTGACTATAACGAAGCAATTCATCGGACACTGTTTTCAGCTTGTCGACATTGTTGCACAGTAATCGTGCGATGTCCTGGCGAGCGCTATCCGGTTGGTCAACAGCCCCGTTTACAAGCCGTTCCGCGCCGTCTCGGATACTCTCCAACGGCCGGTCGATCTCGCGGGCGACATTGTGCATGAACTGTTGTTTCGAAACCTCCAGCGCCATCAAATGGGTTCGCAGCCATTCGAGACGGTTGCCCAGATAGCGCAGATCCGACGGACCGGTAATATCAATCGGCTGTTCGAGTTCGCCGGCACCCAGACGGCGGATGCTGCTATTCAGTTGCCGCATTGACCGGGAAAGCACAGCCAACAGTATGGCGATGAACATAAACGAGACCGCTAACAGCACCGCGCCTTTGATGAACAGTCCTTGTTCAAGGGATTCCGATTGTTGGCGCAATTCATTGAATTCATGATCGACATAGCTCTCGAATTCGCGCGAAAGACTGACCGAGGACTCGCGCAGTCCCTGAAACGCCTCATCGACCGGTAATTTGAGATTATTTTCGCTGGCCGAGCCAATGATCTGCTGATAAATCAGGTTTTCTTTTTCCGATAATTCGTTGACCAACAGGGCGATTTTATTATCGACATGCAGTTTTAGCAACGCGCTCAAGGCTTGTTTGAATGAGGCTCGGGTGCTTTCATACGATTGTTGTTCGTAAGGCTGACGTACGGCCGGATCGGACAGCAGCACGAATAATCTGGCTTTTCGTTCAATATCGGCAGTCTTTTGCAAGACCAGGCGTATCGCCTTGGTTTGTTCGAAGACTTGGGAATTGATGGTTCTGCCCAACGCCGAGGTTTCGCGCATGCCGAAAGCGGCGTACATGACGGCCAAAAACAGCGGAATAACCGCAATCACAAAGCCTAGAGCGATGAGGGATTTTAACGATAGAATATTTTTGAATTTTATCCGGTCGCAAAACGCTATAAATCGTTCCTTGGGTTTTGACCAAAGCTTCGACAAATCCGGTTTTCTGAAAATATCCAGAACAAAGTTGGGAATGGGTTCCTTCATGGATCTCCGTATTCAATTGTTAAAAGTAATCCTTTCTACAATAATCCGTCCATGATGCCGCGCTGCAAGCGAATCGGTTTTAGGTATCGAAAAGTCAAAAGCATATCCGATACATTTGCTGGCTAGCCCGGCTTAATAGCCGCTATTATACACACAAGTGTCATATCGCCGATCACGTAACGAACTCATCAGCTTGTCCACCTCAGGATTATCAAAGCCATGAAGCCATTGATCTTATTTCTTTTTACCGTACAGACGGTGTTGGTTGGACTGTCCGTTGCCAACGCCGCCGCGCTTAAGGAATTGCCCATGCAAAGCACAGCCGAGAGGCCTGCGCTGCTGCTCGAATTGGGCAGCGAACCGCCGTCGGTCGGCGAAGGCGATAAGGCTACGCGGGTGTTTGCAGGCGTTGTTGAAGCCCACGAAGGAGACGCGTCGATTCAGACCGATAAAGATGAAATCAGCTCTTTACACCCCGGATTCGGCAGCTGGAAAGTCAGCTTTCGCTTTAAGGTTAAACCCGGCATCCCGGCCAAGCCCTATGCCTTTTGGGCTCGGTGGCGGCAGGGTGGCGATCCCAATGTTTGCGTACAATCGTTCGAAATTTGGGCCGGGCCCGATTCATCTCGGTTGGAGCTACGCGCCGCACTGTCGATGAAGCCCAAGGGTTGGGATTATGCCTGGATAGCCGCTGAGTCGCCGGTAAATCTTAAGGCCGACGATGCCGTCATTGAAGTGCGGGATAGCGGCGCAGGCCATGATGCCAAAGTTTTCGACGCCTTCCTGCTCGCCTCGCCATTGTCCGCTCTGCCGGCGAGCGGTACGGCAGATAGTCCATTGGTGCTGCTGGACTTGGGCAGTGCGCCCGCACTTGCAACAACGGAAAAAGATCCGGCGCTGCAAGTCCAACTCGGCACGGCCACGGCAGGTCCCGGCGCCGAGTCGGTATTGACCGAAAAGGACGAAGTCCAGGTTTTTCACCCAGGTTTCGGAAACTGGGGCGCGAATTTTCGCTTTGAATTGAACCCGGCGATTGCTCCGGGACAGTACCGTTTTTACGCCCGCTACAAAAGCGGCGGCGAGGTCTCCCAAGTCAGTCAAAATTTCACGGTCAAGGCCGGGGCAAAGCCGGATGAACTGGCGACGCGCGGCAATTTTTCCCCGACCAACACCACGCCTTGGGAATATCAGTGGTTGCAAGCCGCCGCGACCGTCACCGTATTGCCGGGTGATCGCTGGCTGGAAATCAACAACACCGGCAAGGCGGACGGGGCCAAAGTCTTCGACGCCTTCCTACTGAAACTGGAGACGCCGCTGGGCGACTGGATGACCGCCGCTCAGGCTCAAGCCAGAAATCGCTTTCTGGCGCTGACCAAGGCAGTGCCTGATGCGAATCGCCGTCTGATTGTGCTCGACGGCAAAGGCCGAAAAGATGAAGTCCTGTTTCGCGGCTTGGCTTCCGATGCCGCGCGGCCAAGTTATGAAAAACTGTCGGTCTCCTATTTTGTAGGACCGGAAGCCGAAGCGCTGTCCGGCAGCTTGAATCTTCCGGCACTGCCTGCCGCATTGATGACCGACGATCATTACGGCATCCTCGGCGTGTTGGCTCAGCCCAACAGCGAGAAGGAAGTAGTCGGATTTCTTGCCGATCCGGGAAAGGTCGGCATGATGCCCACGCCGTCTGCGGTTACAGCGGATGCGCCCAAGCCGCTTAAGGGCGGCATACCGGAAGCTTGGCTGGTGGGCGGTTTGCAGGACGGATTATCAGGCCTGTCGGTTTTCGGGTTGGATAGCGAGACCGTGCTGCGCCCGAATCCCGGCCAACCGTACCTTAGCCTGCAAATGATGGGCGGGGAAATGCGGGCATGGCGTATTGAGCCGACGCAAGCCAACGGCGTTACGGACATCGAAGCCAACACCCAACATGCCTACGGCTGGTCGCGCGGCAGCGGCTATGCGCAGCTGTACCTGTATGTCGATCAACCCACGCAGGCGTTGCTGCATCTGAAGCAATCCGGCATCAAAACCTTCGGCTGGCTGGATGGACAGACTTTCAAATTGGCTGATGATCCGAATCCGCCATCCGGGTTCTCGTCATCTCCCGGCGAGCAAGTCAAAAAATTGCTAAAGGGTCTGACTACCGAAGGACTGGTGGCTACCGCGTTGTCGGCTCGTCCCGAAGCGCCGCAACTTGCGACGCTGGAACTGTCGCCTGGATGGCATAGCCTGCTGGTCAAGCTGGTCATGCAGCATGACCAAGGCCAGCGGTTTTACTTCGCCGGTTTATTCACCGATCCGGCCGGTAAGCCGCTGGATTCGATCAAGACGCAACCGACCGATCCCGACGCCGATCTTGCGCTTAACGGCATCGCCGCCAAGCTGCGCCCTTTGGTCTTCGTGGACGCGCCAGCCAATCTGCCCCATCCGGGCGACCCGCTCAAACTGCGGGTGGATATGCGTTGGCATCCGGTTCTGGAAGAAACCGCTTTGCCTGCACCATTACCGCGCTTTCCGGCAAAACTGCGTCTGCGACTGGTTGACTACAGCGGCAATCAGGTCGCGGCTCAGGAAATAAGCGGTTTGTTCCCCGGTGAAGCCGAAGTGGATTTCGGCAAGCTTAGCGAACCCGGCTACTACGCCGTTTATTCTTCCTTATATACACCTGACGGCAAGTTGATCATGAACTATCCCGCCGACGGCTTCTCAGTCGTGGGCGGAGCCGCCGAGCAAAAGCATAGACTGGGCAAGAAAAAGTTATGGAACAACGACTATTACGCCTTGGCCGACGGCGACAAGAGCTTCAAGCAGGATGGCGGGTATTTTTCCTGGTTGGAACGGATGGGGATTTACAAAAGCTATGGGAGCTATCCGGGCTTCGATCCGCAGTATCGGGCCAAATGGGAGCAGGCTAAGCAACGTGGATTAGTCTTGTTCGCCGATTCCTCGGGCGACAGCACTTGGCTGAATGACAATCCGGCAGACGGCCAAAACTTCATCAACACGGCAGCCCCATTTACCAAGTTTTTTAAATCGACCAACGAGATCGACATTCGTAGCGAAGCCGAATGGCAAAAACTGCGCGAACCCGCACATTGGGTGCAACGCGCCAAGTGGGAATATGAGCAGGTACACAAGCAGCGCAGAGACGCCCATTACGTTGGCGGCAGTCTGGTGCGGCCGGGCGAGGATCAGTGGTTTAAACAGGTGCTGGAGCTGGGCCTGGACCATTATCAGGACGCCTGGGATGTCCATGCCTATCCTCAACAAGTACCGCGTTTCGGCGGTCCGATCGGCAACGGCGAAAACGAGGATGAGCGTGGCGTGCTGGCTATTTACGCCAGCTTGGGCCGGAAAAACAGCTTGCCGTTCTGGCTGGGAGAAACGGGTGCCAAGGCGATGCATGGCTTAACCGGACGCCGCTGGCAGGCGGAGCAGGCCGCGAAAATGATCGCCTGGGTTAACAGCCGTAGCGACTATTTGGGCATAGCTTTCTGTATCGGTCACGAATACGATCTAGCCTATGGCCGGATCTGGGATTATTCGATGGGCCACAAGCCCGGCGAGGCGGCGCTGTATACCGCAAGCGCACTGATCGACGGCCTGCCGTATAAAGCCTTCGACACCAAGGACGCCTATATCCAGGCGGCTTACTTCGGCGAAACCTTGATGATTTGGCGAACCGATGAAGCAGTCGGCAATTGGCGGCAGCAGCTTGTTCCCGGCAAAACCTGGGTGCTGGTGGATGTGGTAGGGCATGTCCAGGAACTGGCGGTTGACGTTTCGGGAAACACTGACATCCCGACCTCTGGCAGCCCTGTGTATGTGTTGTCGCGCTCCGAGTATGAACGCTTGACCCGGTATTGATGCTTAAAGCGGGTCGTTTTCAGGAGACGACAGCGCCGCATCTTCCTATGTTATAGACAGGGAAAATGCGTTTGGATTTGTTGCAAAGTAGCTATAATGACTGTTATGTAATTCTTAACCATAGGAACTATGAACATGAAAACCATCTCAGCTAAAGAAGCAAAAAACGCATTCGACAGCTTTTTGGATTCGGCGCAAAGAGAACCGGTAATGATTACCAAAAGAGAGCGACCAATAGGGATATTTTTTTCAATGCAGGATGTTGAAGCTTTGATTCAAGTAAGCGAAGCCTTTAAAAAAGACATTCATAATGGAATTATTTCAGGAATCGACGATGCTGAAGCGGGTCGTGTAACCGAATGCAACCAGGAACATATAAACGACCTGAAGACGAAGTTAAGAGCCAGGTTAGCAGTAGCCGCTAGTTAGTTTTTTGATGAAAATACATAAAATTGTATTAACTGAAACCGCAGATGAATGCTTACTTAATATAGCCGAATACATCGCTTTGGACAGTCCGGTTCGGGCAGAAATATTTATCGAAGAAATCGTCGCGTCGTTAACTGGAACGCTCTCTGTTTTTCCGTTGGCGGGTAAGGTGTATGAAGAAATGGAAGCAAAAATCGAGATCAGGAGTTTGCCCTATAAAAATTATGTGAGTTTTTACAGAGTAAGAAACGATGTCGTCGAAATACTGTTTATTTTCAATTCGGCACAGAATATTAAAAATATTCTGGCATCTATGGGGAATCCGCTCACTTAAGCTTGGCCTCGTTGTTTAGACATTGGGATGCTGAACCCATTTGACAGGGTCATGCCAAGTAGCGGAGCTTGATGCGGTAGTCTGGTTGGATTCGCCATAAGTAGCGAATTTTAGCAGCAGGTGCAATACGGCTATTGCCTATTGCGCCTTACTGCGTTCGATTATGAGGATTACCACTAAATGACTATGCACAATCCACCTCATCCAGGGGAGTTCATTCGGGACGTCTATCTGGAACCGTTCGGTATCACGGGCAGGCAACTTTCCTCGAAACTTGGCGTTTCGCCTTCTACGCTGAACCGTATTTTAAAAGGTAACAGCGGCGTAAGCTCGGAAATGGCTCTTCGACTTTCAAAAGCCTTGGGTCGTTCCCAAGAAAGCTGGATGATTATGCAGGACAACTATGATCTTTGGCATGCCAGGCAAACAGTCAATCTTGATGCCGTTGAAAAGATTGAATTCAAGGCGGCATAACCCGACACATCGAAACCCAATAATGTCGGGTTGCGCTACGCTAACCCGACGGAACTAATGAAATCAAACAGCTTTGCCTCATTGTCACCCCCTTTGTCTGTTAGAATAAAACTATGGGCTGACGAGCTTCGGCCAAAAGTTGACTTTCTGTTTGTATTCGACTAATTCAACTTGATAGTCTAAATTTAAGAATTGTGTTTAAAAATAGCAGCTTAATGGTCTATAAGATATGGGCCGTTCCTTCAAATTAACAATTAGCCATTACGATTATGAAGTATCGCGAAAGCCCAAAGGACAAGAAACTCAAGAAATGGTTTACAAACGACTACAATCATCAACTACTTAGAAAAATTACACTGCATACAGGTGAAATGAGAGGTGTCAATTCATTAGACATAAGATTTGATTACCCAATCACTGCTATCGCCGGAAAAAATGGCTCTGGCAAATCCACGATATTAGCTTTGGCTTGTTGTGCTTACCACAATGGCAAAACTGGTTTCAAGATGCCTAAGCGAAAGACGACTTACTATAGGTTTTCTGATTTTTTTGTTCAACATTCTGAAGAGGTGCCGCCGCAAGGAGTCGAAATCCGATACGAAATTGCCCATAACAATTGGAAAAAAACAGAATCGCTTCCAGAAGGAATCGGAATTGGATGGCAGAAGCGTTGGAAAAGCAAAGGCGGTAGGTGGAACGACTATGCAATTCGTATTAGAAAAAATGTAGTTTTTCTGGGAATAGAGAGGATCGTACCTCATAGCGAACGCAGCCAGTCAAGGTCATATTCGAAGTCATTTAAGGATGCTGAGCCAAAGGGGTGGGAAAATAAAGTAAAGGATGCAGTTGGCTATATTATTGGGCGGAAATATGACAAATTTCGCTACTTACAACACTCAAAATACAACCTTCCTATTGTTCAGTTTGGTGAAACAATATACTCTGGATTCAATATGGGGGCAGGAGAAAGCGCTCTTTTTGAGATTTTTTCAACCATATATTCGTCTGGCAATGGCGTACTTCTAATCATGGATGAAATCGAACTGGGCCTTCATGCAGAGGCTCAGAAGAAATTTATCGAGAAATTAAAAGATGTCTGCCTTGATACACACACTCAAGTTATCTGCACCACTCATTCAAGAGAAATATTCGATTGTCTCCCATATGATGCAAGGTATTTTGTTGAACGAGTCAATGGAAAAACCAAGATAACTGATTCGATTTCTTCTGATTTTGCCTTTTCAAAAATGGCAGCTATTCCTGGTATAGAGCTAGATGTTTATGTCGAGGATGAGGTCGCCAAAATTCTGCTATCCTCGTGCGTACCATCTTCAATTCGTTCAAGGATAACAATAATCGTTATTGGCTCTGCAACGGCACTTGCTAGACAGCTCGCAGCTTTATACGTTAGAAAAGAACAGAAACCTACTATCGCCATCTTCGATGGCGACCAACGAGCAAAAGAAGGGAGCAACTTAGTCCATGCTCAGAATATGGCGGAAAAAACTGACGAAGACTTTGGAAACTGGTTCAAAGATCGAATTGCATATTTGCCAGGTGAAACTTGGCCTGAAGCCTGGATTGTTCAAAAGAGTAATGAATGTATCGATTCCATTTCTACCTTGGTTGCTTGTGATGTAGATTCGCTTGCTGAGTTTTTGGAATATGGACTGCAGGCGGGAAAGCATAATGAATTCTATGAGATTTCAAAAAACCTGGGTTTAGAAAAATCTCATTGTCTTCAATTGTTCACTACTAGTGTATGTCAGAGTTTTCCTGAAAAATTCGAAACGATTGTAACGACTATTTCTCAAATACTTGATGCACACTAGCTAAAATAGTGGGGAAAAGCGCTGCCTACCATACTATGCTGAATGTCGCTTTTGGTTCCTGGCTGTGTAAAAACAAGAGTTGAACTTTTGAGGCTCAGCTTATGTTCTGAGTCCCGTAGGGTACGCTGCGCGTATCTAATCAGATTTTTGGCATGATTGAAAAAAAGGTACGCACAGCGTACCCTACTGACTGATTTTAAAGATGCACTCGTTGGGTTAATAGCCAATGGTGGATATGTCCCTGAAGAGTGGCATGTTTAACTCACTAGACGAGATCAGAAAAAACGGTACATACAGCGTACCCTACGGATTGTCTATCGCATTTTCTTACGATTAACCGGAATGACCCTATAGGATCACTTTTATGAAAATAGAACTTGTCACCACACTAAAGCGTCAGGCAACCAAGATTCTAGCCGAACTGCATGAATCTAAAGAGCCGGTTTTAATAACTGAGCACGGTCAACCATCGGCCTACCTTGTCGATGCGGATGATTATGAACTTATGCAAAGCCGTATGCGCATTCTTGAAGGCATTGCCAGGGGAGAAACGGCCATTTTTGAAAATCGAACCTATGATCAGTCGGAAGCAAAACTAAAAATGAGCAAATGGCTCGAATAATCTGGACTGAACCCGCTTTATCCGACCTGAACGAAATCGCCGAATATATAGCGCTTGATAAACAAAATGCGGCGCGTCGCTTGGTCAAACAAGTATTTTCCAGCGTTGATCGTCTTCAGCAGTTTCCGGAATCAGGCCGCGTTCCTCCGGAATTGGAGCAGTCAAAGTATCGTGAAATCGTCGTTGGCCCATGCCGGGTCTTTTATCGTGTCGATCAAGACAAAGTCTATATGCTTTATGTCATGCGCGGTGAAAGGGTGCTTAGAAAGTTATGGCATGATTGAAAAAAAGGTACGCACAGCGTACCCTACTGACTGTCTATCGCATTATCTTACGACCAATTAGAAGGGGGGCATTATGTCAACAGTCAAAGAAAGGGTTTCTGAAATAGTTCAAGCTCAGCCTGACGACAGTAGCTTTGATGAGATTTTGCGGGAGCTTGCTTTTTCGCGCATGGTGGAACGCGGTTTAAAAGATTCCCGCGAAGGCCGAATAATTTCTAATGAAGAAATGGAACATCGAATCCTCACATGGCGGAAATAAACTGGACTGCGGAGGCCGAGCGATGGCTGCGGGATATTTATGACTACATTATCCAAGACAAGCCGGACGCAGCCGCAAATGTTGTCTCAGGCATTTATGCAAAAGCTCAGCTTTTGCGCGATTTTCCAGAAATCGGCTACCTGTACCGCAAAGAATCCGACGGCGATATTCGCATTTTGTTGTACGGACATTACCGAATCGCGTATTTAATCAAAAGCTCAAAAAGAATTGATATTTTGGGAGTGTTTCATGGATCGCTCGACATCGACCGATTCTTGCTGTGAAGCCGTCCTCTGACAAAGCCCTCTAAGCGTTGACCGATTTTTACTAGTGTTTCAAAAAACAAATCTCGACACGGGCACGGATTGTTAATGCGTTGTTGTGATTATCTACACCCAACCAACCGATAACCCTGCACGGTCAGCCGCTTCGCGATCTTCCAGAATCATACGGCTGACGGAAACGCCATCCAATACCAGAGGTTGCGCCTTGCGCCGTTTCCATGAAGGCAGATCGGGCGCTATCGGAACGATGTCGGCAATGGGTTTGCCATTGCGTAATACACGTACTGATTCTCCTGACTCGACGATATCAAAGTACTGCTTGGCGTGGTTGCGCACTTCTGTAAACGTAGCTTGTTTCATAGCAATCTCTAAATGTACAACGTGATGTACATCATAGGTATGCGTTATTGGCGCTGTCAAATATCTATTGGATAAATGCTGTAACCACGAATACCGGTCCTTTCCTGAAATCATTCCAATCTTCATCCAATTTTAATTAAACCCACAGGTTTCCTCTCATCTTGCTTCTGTAACCTTTACTCAAACGTAGCGACCTGCGCATAACGCCGGTCGCGATGACTTTGGGGATGGACGGTTTTTGCCGTTCATCATTGGAACAGACAAAATAGGAGTTTAACGAATATGCCACTCGGTATAGGTAATATCTTCAACGGGCTCTTTAAGCAATACGGACACACCGTGATCCTGTTGCTGCGGTTTATCGACATCGCCATGTTAATCGGCGCCGCTTGGGTCTCCCATTATTTCTGGCTTCGCCAATTCGTCATCGATCAGGACTACCGCATCGTGGTTTCTCTCGGCGTTTTGGCGGCCATCATCTTTTTCGAAATCGGCCAGGTTTACCGCCCCTGGCGCAATGATGCGATGCGCGGGGAAATTCCGCGCATCGTCAGGGCTTGGGTGTCGGCCATCGTGTCGGTTATCTCCATTGTGGCGTTGATTCGTTTGCATTTCTGGTTCGGTTCCAGTTATCGCTGGATCGTCACCTGGTGGGTGCTGGGCTTGTTATTCGTACTCACCGCCCGTAGCCTGCTTTCCCATGCGTTGCAATGGTTGCGCGCTCGCGGCTGGTCTCAGGGCCGTATCGTCCTGGTCGGATTAAACCAGATGGCCGTAGCGGTTAGCAGGCAGTTGAGCCAATCATCCTGGGCCGGTTTGCAAGTGATCGGCTATGTCGATGATCGAACCGAAGACCGGCATTTGGCGGACGAAAGTTCGCTGCCGCGACTCGGCGGCGTGGACGACCTGGCGGCGATAGTCGCCAAGGAAGCCATTGACGAAGTATGGATTGCGTTTCCCGGCGAATCGCTTGCGGAACGCGCCCAATATCAACTGCGCCATCTGCCGGTCAGTATCCGCCTGGTTATCGACTGTTTCGCGTTCAAGCAAAGTAAATTCCTTAGCCTGAACACGGTAGCCGGTATTCCGACTTTGGACTTCTCGGTTTCTCCGTTGCACGGCGTTAACCGCTATATCAAGGAAGTCATGGATAGATTGTTTGCGCTGATCCTGTTGATTCTGATCAGCCCGTTGCTGTTAGTGATCGCTGTCGGCGTCAAGCTGAGTTCAAAAGGCCCGGTGTTTTACCGGCAAGAACGGGTCGGCTGGAACAACCGTTCGTTCACGATGTTGAAGTTCCGCTCGATGCCGGTGGACGCCGAAGCCAAAACCGGCGCGGTGTGGGCAAAACCCGGCGAACAACGGGCGACTCGGTTTGGCGCTTTCCTGCGCAAAACCAGTCTTGACGAACTGCCGCAACTGATCAATGTGCTTACCGGCGAGATGTCCCTGGTCGGGCCTCGTCCTGAGCGCCCGGATTTCGTTGAAGTCTTCAAGGAGCAGGTGCCGAATTACATGAAGAAACACATGGTCAAGGCCGGCATCACCGGCTGGGCGCAAGTCAACGGCTGGCGCGGGGATACCGATTTGAACCGGCGCATCGAACACGATTTGTATTACATCCAGCATTGGTCGGTATGGTTCGACCTGGAAATTGCACTGCGCACCGTGCTGACCGGGTTTATCAATAAAAACGCGTATTAACATAAACCGCATTTGTCCACGAAAGACACGAAAAGCACAAAAAATCATAAGCTTGTATTTTTTTAGCTGCTTGCCTTCAGAGCGAAGAAATACAGTTTGCTACGCATTTGAATACTTTCGTGCTTTTCGTGGACAAACCGATTTTTTCTGGAATTAAGGAACATAACCGCCATGTTTAAAACTCTGCTTAGATCATCAATGCCCCTGATACCGGCCTTGCTGCTGCAAGCCTGCTCGTTAACGCCGGGCATGGAGATGGAAACCAACAGCCCGTTATCGCATATCGAGGTTCCGGTGATGAAGGACGGTAAGTTAGTCAAGGAAAAGGCGAAGATTTCCCAGATTACCGCCGACCTGATTATCGACCGGGAAAATTCGAAACAGCAGGAGATCAACAATCTTCCGACGCAGAATGTCCCGACGACCGAATATAAGATCGGTCCGCACGACCGGCTGCAAATCACGGTCTGGGAGCATCCCGAGCTGAACGATCCGGGCGGCGAGAAAATCAACCCCGAGTTGGCGGGCAAGATGGTTCAAGATGACGGCATGCTTTATTACCCTTACGTCGGCAATGTCCCGGTGCAAGGGAAAACCGCCAACGAGGTTCGGGATTTATTGACCGAAGGGCTGTCCAAGTACTTCAAGAAAGTCAAACTCGATGTCCGGGTGCTGTCATTCCAGAGTCATCGCGCGGCCGTGGTCGGCCAGGTCAAAACGCCGGGGATACAGGCCATGAACGAGACGCCAATGACGATTACCGAAGCCATCAGCCGCGCCGGCGGCGTGACCGAGGATGCCGACACCAGCAACGTGACGCTGGCCCGCGACGGCAAGCTCTATAAAATCGATGTGATGCGCTTATACGAAAAAGGCGGCGTTGACCAAAACCTGCTGCTCAAGGACGGCGACGTGCTTAATGTCTCCGACCGCAAGGACAACAAGGTGTTCGTCATGGGCGAAGTCGGCAGGCAGCAGGCCCTGCAAATCAACAAGGGCAAGTTGACGCTGGCACAGGCGCTGGCGGAAGCCTATGGCGTCGATTTCAATACCTCGCATCCGGAAGAGATTTATGTGATCCGGTCGGGAGAGCAAAAGCCGGAAATTTTCCAGCTGAATGCGGAATCGCCCGACGCGCTGATTTTGGCAGACCAGTTCACCTTGCAAGCGCACGATACCGTGTTCGTGGGTACCGCAGGCGTGACTCAGTGGTCCCGGGTGTTGAACCAAATCCTGCCGTCATCGTTTACGTCGGTTATGTCGCGGGCCGCTTTTGCGGGGATGTAATGAGGATAAAGGTTAAAGGTTAAAGGTTAAAGGTTAAAGGTTAAAGGTTAAAGGTTAAAGGTTAAAGGTTAAAGGTTAAAGGTTAAAGGTTAAAGGTTAAAGGTTAAAGGTTGCCTCGTTCCCACGCGCTGCGCCGTGAGTCATGCCAAACGTCTTGCGTGTCGTATACGGGACGCAGCGCGTCCGGCACTGCGTTCCCACGCAGCGCGTGGGAACGAGGGCTAACTTAGGTAGTGACGCGCTGCGTGGGAACGAGAGCTAAGGGCGGCATAATTTGGAGATCGGCTTTTTTCACCCTTCGCCTTTCGCCTCAACCACTTTTCTTTGCACAAGATTGGGATAGGAAAAACTATGTATTCACACAATGAAGCTACTCTACAGCTCCCGCCGCTGAATCCGTCCCGGATTGAAGAGCGGGGCGTCAGTATTCGCGATTACGTCGATTTGCTGATCGAAGGCAGAAAGATCATCCTGATCGCGCTGCTGTCGGTTCTGCTGGCGACGGTGGTCTATTTGGTGTTTGCACCACGTACCTACAAGGCCGACGCACTGTTACGGATCGACAAGAACAAGGCGCTGCTCGCCGCTCCGCTACGCAGCGAGGCTAACGGCGCTCAGGCTGAAGCCGATAATCCCCGTGCGCAGCGCGAGGTGGAAATCCTTCGCTCTCGTTCGGTGCTCGGCAAGGTGGTCGATGACCTGAACCTGATGGTGGAAGCTTCGCCCAATTATTTTCCCCTTATCGGAGAGACGCTGGCGCGAAGGCATGACGCCCACGACGGGGTTGCCGGTTCATGGTGGGGATTTAGCCGTTGGGCCTGGGGCGGCGAAAAAATGAAAATCGCTACCTTCACGGTGCCGGATCGTTATCTGGGCAAGGCGTTTACGCTGATCGCGCTGGAGGAAGGTCGGTTCCAGTTGCTGGACCCCAAGGATGAAGTCCTGGCCGAAGGGCAGATAGGCGAAACGCTGATAGCCGACATCGGCGAGGCTGTGCCTGTGGTTATTAAGCTCGCAGAGTTTGCAGCCCATTCGGGCACTCATTTCGAGTTGACCCGGAAAACCTCGTTGGCCGCTATCGAAAAGCTGCAAAAGGCTTTTTCGGTCAAGGAAGTTTCCAAGGATACCGATATTCTCAGCGTCGAACTCAAGGGCCGCGAGCCCGAGCAACTCGCTAAATCGGTCAACGACATCGCCAACATTTACGTCAACGCGACCGTCAATTGGGAGTCCGCGGAAGCCTCGCAAAAACTGGGCTTTCTGGAAAGCCAGTTGCCTGTGGTCAAGGAACGCCTGGAAAAAGCCGAGCAGGGCTTGAGCGCTTACCGGCAACAGCATGGCGCGGTCGACATCTCCGCCGAGGCCGAGATACTGCTTAAGCAGGCTTCGGAAATGGAGACGCTGGGCATTCAGCTCAAACAGAAGTACGAAGAACAGAATCAACATCTGGAGTCCGCTCATCCGGACATGATGGCGACCAAGGCGCAAATCAAACGCATCGACCAAAAGCTGGCGAATCTGGATAAGCGGATTAAAGATTTGCCGCGCACTCAGCAGAACGTCGTGAGCCTATCGCGGGATGTGCAGGTCAATACCGAGCTTTACACGTCGCTATTGAACAGCGCCCAGGAACAGCGTATTGCCGCGGCCGGTTCGTTGGGTAACTCGCGTATTGTCGATTTTGCGGTGACCCCGGAAAAACCGTATTGGCCGAAACCGGGCCTGCTGTTAGCCGTCGCCACCTTGCTGGGCTTGAGCGCGGGATCTGCGATCGTGTTTCTTCGACACTCCTTGCAGCGCCACGATAACTATCCGGCCTTGCTGGAATACCAGGTGGGCTTGCCGCTATTTGCCGCGATCCCGCATAGCAAAAAGCAGCGTCGCTTGGCGCGCCTGATCGATCAGGGCAAGGATCGGGAACCCGGCATTCTGGTCAGCCAAGACCCGCTCGATATTTCGGTGGAGTCGCTGCGCGGCCTGCGCACAACGCTGGAAGCAACGTTTGCCGGCGACGCGAGCAAAGTCATCATGGTCAGCAGTCCTGCGCCGGGCATGGGTAAATCCTTTGTCAGCACCAATCTTTCCGCATTGTTGGCGAGCATCAAGAAACGCGTGTTGATCATCGATGCCGACATGCGCAACGGTCGACTGCATGAAGCTTTTTCGGTCGACAAGGAACCGGGGCTTTCCGACCTGTTGGCGGGCCGGGCGACGCTGGGCGAGGTTATCGTCAGCCTGCCCGATGTCGGCGTGGACTTTATACCGCGCGGCAGCATGGCGCTGAATCCGGCGGAATTGCTGGTGCTCGGCAATCTGGAGGAGACGCTTGAGCAGTTGAAGAGTTTTTATAACCATATCGTGATCGATTCGCCGCCGATTTTGGGCGCCACCGACGCGGCGGTTATCGGCAAGTACGCCGACGCCACCTTCCTGGTGGTCAAGGAAGGCCGCTATACCGCGCAGGAGTTGGAAGTCAGCTTCAGGCGTTTCCAACAGGTCGGCGTGAAACCGAACGGCTTCATTATCAACGATATGAAAGAGGGGTCGTCGTATTACCCTTATTACGGCTACGCCTACAAGCGCACCGACATGGAGCCCAAAACTGCGTCGATGTTTACGACCGGCTATCAGGCGGTCGGCGACTGGTTGGGTAAACACCAGGATCGCGATTATCTGTTAGCGTCAGAGTCTATCGAAGATACGGACGATAAGGCGCAGGCGTAAGACGATGTCAGGTAAAGAATATACCCGGTATATCCGGTTCTATTAAGTAGTTGGGCAAAAGTTTTCTGATATGTGTGGGAGCGGCTTTAGCCGCGACAATCACGGCTAAAGCCGCTCCCACACATACCACTCATGTTTACGCTGGTTCCCAAGCTCCCGCTTGGGAACCCAGTGAGCAAAGCTCCAGCTTTGCGAGCTGGGAAGCTACGACTGCATGGATGCAGGAGGTAGAGCAACGCAGGAGCGGTTGCCGAGAGCTTCCCGTACTGAATTCCCAAGCAGGAGCTTGGGAACGAGCGCAACATACGGCTCTCTATTTTTCGTGTCTTTCGTGCTTTTCGTGGACAGTGCGTAACATCAGTAACTAACTCTGGAATATTTTTTCATGGAAATCATCCTAAGATGAACATACGCTTCGAAAGAGACTTGCCGGTGCTGCTGTTCGCGCTGGTCAGCGCGTCGACGCTGGCTTCTTTGCCCCAGGTCGAATCGGCCTGGACCGGGGTGAAAGAGGTTTACGGCGAGCAGGACTTCGGCTTGCGTATCCTTCGCGAGGCGATGCTGGCGGTGTTGGTGGCTTACGCGTTTTTCGAGCCGCGCTTGCGGAACGGGGCATTGTCCAGCGCGGTGTTGGCTTTTTTAGGCGTTGTTGCTACTTACGTGTTGTTTGAGATCGGCTATGCGCTGTATCTGGATTTGCCGCTGGTGGTGCCGATGGCGGGTCTGCGCGTGTTCGAATACCTGCCGCTGGCCTTGATCGGATTCGTGACCGGCCGCTTGGGCGCGGGGGAATATGTTATCCATCGCTTTGCGCATTATCTTCGTTATTACATTGCGCTCCAGGCCGTGTTGGCGATAGCCCAGGCCTTGTGGGCGCCGCCTTTGTTCGGGGTGTCGTTCTTTGGCGGCGGACGGCCGTTCGGCACCTTTGTCAGTCCCAACCTGTTCGGGGCGACCATGGCGACTTGCGCGCTGCTGTTCGCGCTGGTTCCGGGCATGAGGATATGGCTGGCCGTCAGCGTATTTTTGGCCTTGCTGAGCGGTTCGCGGACCGCGTTCATCAGTTCGCTGCTGGTGGTTTATTTTCAGGTGTATGCGTTGCTTCGGCCCCGCGATCGCTGGGCTTTGGTCATGCCTGCGCCGGTTCTTGCTGTGGGCGCGCTGTTGCTGGCGTCCAGTCCTTTGCTCAGCGGACGCGATGACGCCGATCCCACCCAGGACGGCCGCATAGACCTGTGGCAGCGGGTGTTTTCAGAGCAAATTCACGGGCCTGCGGATTTGCTGTTCGGCTGGGGGCTTGGGCTGAGTTCCAACACCATCAACGTGCTCTACGGCGCGGAACATTTTAAGGGGCAATTCGATTCCGACAGCCTTTATTTATACCTGCTGAACGGTTACGGCCTGATCGGACTGCTGGCGTATTTATCGTTTCTATGGGCAACGACAAGCATGTCTGTTCATGCCAACAAAGGATTGGTGGCGATGTTTATTTTCGTTGCCGGGCTGACCTTCAACATGTGGGAGTATTTTCCGCAAAACGCAATATTGATGTATCTCTGGGGCATGGTATTAGGCACTGGAGGCCAGCCGGTTTCTGACCCGTTGCAGGCTGAAAGAATGATCGGACCTTCCAGGTTTTAAAAACCTGGAAGGTCTAACGTAGCGGCGCTCATTGAGTAATGACGGATTAAGAGACCTATGTTCGGACTATTGAAAGATAAACGATTATTCGGCGACGCCTTTTGGGCGCTGTTTGGACAAGTGATGTCTGCTTGTGCGTTGCTGGCGGGCACCCGAGTCCTGACCGAATTGGTGACGCCCGACATCTACGGACAAGTCGCGCTGCTGAACGGTTTTGTGGCGCTGGGCGTTACCCTGTTTTCCTACCCTTTCATTTGCGCCGGCATGAGGATTTTGCCGGAGTGCCTGAATAAAGGGGAGCGTGCCGCTTTATACGGCGTTGTGGCAAGACTGACGGCGAGAGCAACGGCGTTGGCGATAGGCCTGCTGGCGCTGGGCGGCCTTGCCTATCGCTATGTCTCGCATAGCGATGCGTGGCTGTTTGTCCCGGCAGGCGTTTTATTGATAGTAACGGTTCGGCGCGAACTGGGCATTCAGTTGCTGATCGGCGAACGTAAACAGCGCGGCGCAAGTCTGTGGCAGACCAGCGACAGCATCCTGAGGCCGTTATTGGCGATCGCGTTGGTCGTGTGGGGGGGGCAAAAGGCGGAGTGGGTGCTGCTGGGTTATATCGCGGCAAGCGTGATCTCGAATACGCTTTGGTCGTTAGTGCTGGGCGTTAAGCCCGACAAAAACCGGCCTCTTATCATCATTCGTAATTTCAGGGCCGAGGTGTGGGCCTACGCATTACCGCTGATTCCAATGGAATTGATATTTTGGATTAATGGCTTGGGCGACCGGTACATCATCGGCTATTTGATGACGGCTGCGGAGGTGGGTTTGTATGCGGCGACGTACATGATCATCAACGAGGCCTTTAACCGCAGCGCAATGGTTTTGTTGCGCATTTTTCAGCCGGTTTATTTTCAGTACTGCTGCCAAAACCGGAGCAAGGACGGCTTCAGGATCTTGTGGATATGGATAGGCTGCGTTGTCGCTTTGGGGATTGTCGGCGTGTCGCTGGTGCTGGTTAGCAAGGACTGGGTGGCATCGATGGCGCTGGCAAAATCCTATCATTCGGCGGTTGAGTTGATGCCGGCCATAGCGGTCGGCTGCGCGCTGCATGCCTTGGGGACCGTAGTGGCTCAACCGCTGCTGGCCAATAAGCGGACACGGTTGCTGTTGTTGGGGCGCGTATGCGGGGCGGTGACGGCGGCAATCAGCATTCCGTTGATGGTAAAAGAGTTTGGTTTGCTTGGCGCTGCGATGGCTAATCCTATCTATTTCGGCGTCGAGGCCCTGGTTTTGGCAATGCTGGCTAAACCCTGGCGGAGCGTCGGCATCGAGGATAAGGCGGGAATAGCGCAGGCCGAAGAGGAAGCATCGGTTACGGCCTGACGGGGTTGTGTAGGTCGAGTTTGCTCGCGTTTCCATGCGCTGCGCCGCGAGTCATGACCAATGTCTTGAGTATACGGGACGCGGCGCGTCCTGCACTGCATTCCCACGCAGCGCGTGGGAACGAGGGGGCGAGTAGGGCGCGCCCTACGGTTGTTAAGTAGAAAACAAGTCAACAGCTTATCAAAGCAAGAATAGAAGGGGGAATACCATGACGTATACGTCAACAGCATCAGGAATCTATGGCGATATTTTGCGCGAATGCGTGGCCTGTAGAGCCGAGAAAATAAGATATTGGCGGCAGAAAAACTTCCATTATACGGAGAGCGCCAAGCACAAGGAATTCCATATATACCGTTGCGAAAATTGCGGAACCGGGTTTTTGAACCGGCCTCCGCATGTGAAATGGCTGCAAGCCATTTATCAATACTCGGGCCAGGCGCTGACCCAGGCGATAACGCTGGAAGATGTGCTGGCCAGGGAAACCGAGTTTCCCAATTGCAAGGTGGACGCCGAACGCATGAGTCACGAAGCCAAGGGGTTCAATAATTCGGGTAACGACTGGGCGCTCGATATTGGCTCGGGCTTTGGTTTTTACACGCAGGCGCTCAGAACGGCGGGCTACCGGACGGTCAGCATCAATCCCGGTCAATACGAAAATGAAGTGTTCAGAAATCTGAACGGCGATGAGCCGCTGGCGGTGATGTTTGAAGATTACCAACCCTCCGAACAGTTCGGCGTAGTGATGATGTCGCAGGTATTGGAACATCTGCTCGAACCGGATCAGGCGATAAGCAAGGTGGCGGGTCTGCTGGCGTCGGGCGGCGTGTTGGCTTGCGCGGTGCCTAATTACGATTCGTTTTTAGTCAAGTTGCTGGGCACCAGGGACAACGCCTGTTTATGGGTGCCTGAGCATGTCAATTACTTTACCGAGAACGGATTAAGAACCTTGGCGGAACGAAACGGCTTTCGTGTCGTCAAGGTGGAGCAAATAACCCGTATCCCGTTTAATGCGCTATCCAAACGGCTGCGACTGAAAGGCAAACCGGCGGCCGTTGTCGACGGTTGGGTAAAGTCTTTGCAGGCCCCGTTTGCCGGTTTGATGCATTACTTTGGGCTGGGCATCTACATCAATTTATATGCGGTCAAGAGCTAAAAACGGCGATTTATCCACGAAAAGCACGAAAAGCACGAAAAAAGCAGTTGAAAGAATCGTTTTTACAAGGTTTTTCGTGCTTTTCGTGTCTTTCGTGGACGATTTTTTTTCTAGGTTCACACAAGATAGTTAAATAAGCCCTATGTTAACCATTGTTATTTTGACCAAAAACGAGCAAGTCAACCTGCCGGGGTGTCTGGCGGCTATCCCCGAACGCTATCCGATTGTGATTGTGGACTCGGGAAGCACCGACGATACTATTGCCATCGCTGTGAGCCGGGATTGCAGGATTTATACGAATCCATGGCCCGGCTTTGCCGAACAGCGCAACTTTGCGATCAGGCAATGCGACATCAATACGCCGTGGATATTGTTTGTCGATGCCGACGAAATCTACCCGCAGGCGTTTTACGACCGGTTTGAATCCGAGATGGCGGCTGCCACCGATACCATTGATGTGCTGATGGTGCCGTCAATACTTTATCTTCGCGGCAAGCGCTTGAACCACGCTCCCGGCTATCCCATTTATCACCCGAGACTGGTGCGCAGAGCAACGACCCGCTTTGTCCGCAACCACACCGGGCATGGCGAAGCGGTGATTAATAGCTGCCGGATCGGCTATTCGGCTATTCCCTATGAGCACTATTTTTATCATGGCGAGATCATCGAGTGGATGCATAAACATGTCGATAAGGCCGCGCAAGAGGTACAGCTTAAGCCGACAACGGGCGCGGTGATGACCACGCGCGGACGGTTAAGCGTGTTATTGGGGCGATCCTGGCTCAGGATTGCTGCCCGTTTTTTATACCACTTCGTATTTCGAGGCGGGTTTTTGGATGGCGTTGCCGGGTTGGAATTTGCGCTGATGTTTACCTGGTATGAGGCAACAATCTATTTACAAGCAAAAGCCGGTATTCAGGCAAGGTGATGAGTATGAAAGTTTCGTTGGTTTTAGCAACGCTCGGAAGAGACCGGGAATTGGCCGACTTTTTGAAGTCCCTGATGAACCAAACCTATAAAGACTTCGAGTTGATCATCATTGATCAAAACAAGGACGGCAAGATCGATGACATCGTCGAGCCGTTCAAGAGCTGCCTTGATGTAAAGCATGTGAAAGTGGATTTTACCGGTAACGCCAGGGCCAGAGACTACGGCATAGGCTTGGCCCAAGGCAGAATCGTCGCGTTTCCGGATGACGATTGCGCCTATGATAAGTATGTGCTTAGAAAAGTAGTCGCCGAGTTTAACAGGCGGCCAAACCTGTCCATCCTGGTAGCCGGGTCGTACGATTTTTCATCCAGCCGATTCAGCATCGGCGTTAACAGTCACAATGCGCAGTATTTTTCACGTTTTAAGATGATGGGGGTTGAGTTCACGCAGTTTTTCGACCGGAAAAAGATTGATAGCGAGCTGTTCCACTTGGATCACGACTTCGGGATCGGTTCCAAATATTCCGGAGCGGAGGGCTTTGAGCTTTTGTATCGCTTGCTTCGGGCAGGCAACGCTGCATTCTACACCCCGGAAATAAAGATTTATCACCCGGATAAAGATCACTACAAGCTGGGCACCGGAAGAATGCTGATGTATTCCACGGGGATTGGCGCGTACATCAGGAAATTCGCCAATCAGCAGGATGTGTTCATTCTGTACTACATCGTTCGCAAGATGTTTGTCGCGCCGATCCTGAAAATGCTGCTGGCCGTGGTTTTATTGAACCCGAGAAAGCTGGCTTATTCTTTTTATAACCTCGTCGGCATTTGGCGCGGGTTTCTGGCGTATGGAAGGTAAGTAAGGTGAAAGGTGAAAGGTGAAAGGTGAAAGGTGAAAGGTGAAAGGTGAAAGGTGAAAGGTGAAGGGTGAAGGGTGAAAGGTGAAAGGTGAAAGGTGAAAGGTGAAAGGTGAAAGGTGAAAGGTGAAAGGTGAAAGGTGAAAGGTGAAGGGTGAAGGGTGAAGGGTGAAGGGTGAAGGGTGAAGGGCGAAGGGCGAAGGGCGAAGGGCGAAGGGCTGGGTACACACGGTTACCCCTCGTTCCCACGCGCTGCGTGGGAATGCAGTCAAGGCGCGCTGCGCCGCGAGTCATGACCAACGTCTTGCGTATACGGGACGCAGCGCGTCCGGCACTGCATTCCCACGCAGCGCGTGGGAACGAGGGCAATATCGCGGGCGCGGCCTGCTCCTACGGAGTGTCTATGTACTGAACTTAATGGCAGTGACGCAGAGCGTGGGAACCCTAAGCGGAAGTTATTATTGATAGAGTCCTTAGCCTTTCGTCTCTATCCCCACCGTTTCAATTTATTCAGAGAATGTTTTTCAGGAGAAATATTATGAATGTAGGTATCGTTACTACTCATATCCCCCCGGCCAAAGGTTACGGCGGGGTGTCCGTCACCGCAGGCGTGTTAACCAAAGCCTGGGCGGAACGCGGACATAAGATGGTGTTGATCGCATCCGACGAGTCGATTGCGGGCCGACTGAGACCCGAGCAGGTATGTCTTGGCGAACAGGTGGACGTCAGGCTGTACCGTTGCTATGGATTCAGGCGCTGGGGTTTTGGGCTGGGCGCAATTCCCGAACTGTTTAAATTATGCCTGCAAGCGCCGGTGGTCTATATCCACGGCATCGCAACCTGGCCGTCTACGCTGGCGGCGGTTTTTTGCACGCTGTTGCACCGCCCGTTCATGGTCGCCGTGCATGGCGGATTGATGCCTGAGCATGTCGATCTGATACGGCGGCAGAAACCGCACAAATGGCTGTTCTATAAATGCTTGACCTTTCCGACCTTGCGTCGGGCCATTGCCGTGCATTGCACCAGCGATACGGAGGCCGAAGGCGTACGCAATGTGCTCGGCGAAGATGCCCGCATCCTGCTGGTTCCGAACGGCATCGACAGCCGGGATATTAAAGTGGCCGAATATCCTAAAGGGGAAGGCATGAAGCTTTGCTTTCTGGGACATATTCAACAGGAAAAAGGCATCAATGCCTTTATCAGGGCGTGGTTGAAAGTTCGAAACCCTGAGGATCGCTTGGCGATCGCGGGCCGTAGCGTCGACGGCGCTTATTTTGAAGAATTCCAGACGCTGCTCGAACAGGCCCAGGGGGCTATCAGTTACAACGGTTATCTGGAGCGCGGCGAAGTCATGGACTTGCTGGCGTCCAGCCATTTTCTGGTGTTGCCTTCAGGGCTGGAAGAAGCGGGCGGCATGCGCGAGAACTTCGGCAATGTGGTGGCCGAAGCCATGGCCGCGGGACGCCCGGTGTTGGTCGCCAGAGGCTTGGCATGGGATCATCTGGAATCGTTCGGGGCCGGTTTCGTTTTCGATAGAACCGAGGCTTCGGTGTGCGAGGTGCTGCGTAAAGCGCAAGCGCTGGACAGTTTGGCGTGGGAACAGATGTCGTGGTACGGCCGACAATATGTCGAACAACAGCTCGATCCGGTCAAGCTTGGCGAACGCGTCTGGCAGGTGTTGAAAAAGTTCGCTAAGGCCAAGGCCCCGCAAGCGCCGGCCAAGAGGGCTTCGTTATGACTATATTCGATACGGGCATGGATTGCGGCTTTTGTCCGCCTCTTCCTTCGGGAGAGGGCTGGGGCGAGGGCATTCAAAAATGCGCAATTCATGACCGTTTGCAGTATAAGGTCGGCCTTGTCGTACCCACGCTAAATGCCGGTAGCCTTTGGGAGTTGTGGCTTAAAGCCTTCGAACAACAGACCCGGAAAGCGGATTATCGGTTGGTGATCGACTCGTCGTCCAGCGACGACACCGTGGCTTTGGCGCGCGGCCACGGCTTTGAGGTGCAGGTGATTGCCAAGTCGGAGTTTAATCACGGCGGCACTCGCCAGTCCGGCGTGAACAGGCTGGCTGAAGCGGATATTATCGTGTTCCTGACTCAGGATGCGTTATTGGCCAAAGCCGATGCTATCGAGCGGCTGTTGGCGGCGTTCGATGATCAGCGGGTCGGGGCGGCTTACGGACGCCAGCTTCCGCATCGGAACGCCGGAGCGATTGCCGCCCACGCCCGGCTGTTCAATTATCCGGCCGATAGCCAGTTGCGGAGTATGGACGATCGAACGCGTTTCGGTATCAAGTCGGTGTTCATATCCAATTCTTTTGCCGCCTATCGGCGCAATGCGCTGATGCAGGCAGGCGGCTTCCCCATCGACACCATCATGAACGAGGACACCTATGTGGCCGGAAAGATGCTGGCATCCGGCTGGAAAATCGCGTATTGCGCCGATGCCCAAGTGTTCCATTCGCATGACTACGGTTTTCTGGACGAATTTAAGCGCTACTTCGACATCGGCGTTTTCCATACCCATAGCGCCTGGCTGCAACAGACATTCGGCGGCGCGTCCGGCGAGGGCTTGCGCTTTGTGATCTCGGAACTGCGCTACCTGATCAACCACGCCCCCTGGCTGATTCCCTCCGCAGTGTTGCGGACCGGCTTGAAATGGCTCGGATTCAAGCTGGGCGCAGTGCATAGGGGCTTGCCGCAAGCCATGCTCAGGCGCTTTAGCCTGCATAAAACTTACTGGCTTCGCGCCTTGCCGTAAACCTTGCCGAGATCGAATTCTGCCGGATTTAGGTGATACAATCGGCGAAATTTAAATTTAATATGCATAAGGACTTAATTCGTATGACGACACCTGTTAAAACTGTTCTCGTGGTCGGCGGCGCCGGCTATATCGGCTCCCATATGGTCTGGCTGCTCGGTCAAAAAGGCGTCGATACGGTTACGCTCGACAATCTTTCCAGCGGACACCGCGACGCGGTGCGGCACGGTCAATTCGTTCATGGCGATATTGCCGACCGGCTGATACTCGACAAAGCGTTTCGCGAACATAAGTTCGATGCGGTCATGCATTTTGCATCGTTCATCCAGGTCGGCGAATCGATGCAGGATCCCGCCAAGTATTACCAGAACAACGTCGTCAACACCCTTAACCTGCTCAACGCGATGCGCAGTCACGGCGTCGATAAATTCATTTTCTCATCGACCGCCGCCATCTTCGGCGAGCCGGAATACACCCCTATCGATGAAGCGCATCCCAAACGGCCAATCAATCCCTACGGCTGGAGCAAACGGATGGTTGAGCAGGCCTTAGACGATTACGATCGCGCTTACGGCCTCAAATCGGTGTGCCTGCGCTACTTCAATGCCGCCGGGGCGCATCCCGACGGCTTGTTGGGCGAGCGGCACGATCCCGAAACGCACCTGATCCCGCTGGTGCTGCAAGCCGCCTCCGGCCGCCGTCCGCACATTACCGTTTTCGGACGCGATTACGATACCCCGGACGGCACCTGCATCCGCGATTACATCCATATCCTCGATTTGGCCGAAGCGCACTGGCTGGCCCTGCAACATTTGCAATCGGCAGGAGAATCCAGCGCATTCAACCTGGGCAACGGCAACGGCTATTCGGTCGAGAGCGTCATTCAGGCGGCCAAGCGGGTCACCGGCAAGGCTATTCCAGTGCAGGAAGGCCAACGCCGCGAAGGCGACCCGGCCCGGCTGGTGGCTAATGCGACCAAGATAAAACAGCAATTGGGCTGGCAGCCCGCTTATGCGAGCCTGGAGGCCATCGTCGAGCACGCTTGGCAGTGGGAATACAACCACGCGTCCCGATCCGCGGGGACGAAAACCGTTTAACTTAGGACTCCATCTAATAATAACTTCCGCTTAGGGTTCCCACCGTTATACACAAGTGTGTTTCAGAGTCGTCATACCGGCATGGATGCCGGTATCCAGCGCCATGGACGGTAACTTGGTGACTCTATCGGTACTTGAGTAATACGAAGCGTCACCCTCCCTGTGCCTGGGTTCCGGCATCCCTGCCAGAACGACGGTGTCTCGCAGAAATTTGTGTATAAAGACGAGCGCAGCGCGTGGGAACGATGAGTTTATGTTTCGGGAAGTTATTACCGACCCTATCCTAAAAAGCATTATGCCGTGATGGAGCCGTTGGTTTTTTCTCGTTCCCACGCGCCGCGTGGGAATGAGGTGACGACGGTGTCTCGCAGAGATTTGTGTATAAAGACGAGCGCAGCGCGTGGGAACGATGAGTTTATGTTTCGGGAAGTTATTACCGACCCTATCCTAAAAAGCATTATGCCGTGATGGAGCCGTTGGTTTTGGAATGGCAAAAGGCATTGGCTTTGTTATGAAAGGCATGCCGAAGGAGGCCCGGTCTTCGCCGCCGTTACGATGTATCCGCTTAGAAATGCCTGAGAACTCCATGTGAGAAACATATTGGTGTATATTGAATATGTTTCTCGCTTTTGTTACCCTAGCTAAAAACAAGGGGTAACCAACATAATTATTATGAAATACAATAATATCAGTATTATAGATAAGCTTGACCGGCTTCAGTCGGCGCTTGTTTATTCGACCAAGCTTGCGGAAGCGATTGGCGTTTCAAGGCGGACGCTTCTCAACTGGCGGCAGAAGCCTGAGTCGATCTCCGCCAAGTGCCGTTTGGATATTGATGTTTTATATTGCCGGCAGTTTTTGATTCCCGAGTGGGATGTCCCCAAACAAAGCTTTGAAGCCGTTTTGTTGCCGGATGATATGCCTCACAACAAGGCCCTGTTTCTGCCATTTCTACGCCGTTTGAGTTATGGCACGATTGAGATTGAAACCGATATGGCGAAAGCGGATTTCGATAATATTATCGATGGCAAGAGCCTGCCTAAAAATATGGGCAGGGAGACTTTTCTCGAAGGCTTTAATACCTTTATTACCCATCAGCAACTTTGGCAGAAAATTGTCGAGCATGGCGAGCCGATGCCGATCACTGTAGAGAGCATCAAGACCTTGCATGCCGATTTTATGCGCGGCATTTATGATAATGCAGGTTTTTTTTCCACCAAGATGCGGGTGATGGGACAGTTAGAAGCCGAGCAAACCACTGAACCGGAGGATATTGAAGAGGAGATGATGCGCTGGGTTTACAAAGAGGCCAAGTCCGCTACGCTGGACGCTATTGCCACAGCGCATGCCTATTTTATTTTAATCCATCCGTTTGGCGACGGTAATGGCCGAGTGGGACGCGCTTTGGCGATGGCGCAGTGTTTGAATGCCCGGTTAATGCCTCCGGTATTCGATGGCGAGAATAGGGCGATGTATTACGCTGCGATGGAACATGCAATGAAGCATGGCCGTTATGCGCCGCTGGTTCGTCTTTTTTATGAGGCAGCCAAGCGGCATTAAAGGCTTGCATGGGGCAAAACTGCAACAGGACCGGCCTGTTTGAGGTCTTTTCGGATTAATGGCAATGGGTGATTGCCGAACCTTGAAATGATGTGGTTATAATGGGCAAAAAGCGAAATTAAATTCATATGCCTAAAGATAACCGCAAGCCGGGCTCTTCATTTTCAGCCGCTAACCCATCGGTTCGCTCTTATGCTTGGCTGCTGCACATTGCGGGCTTGACCGCCGCCTACTTTATAACCGGCAAGCTCGGTATTTTTTTAGCGATTCCCCCCGGCTATGCAACGGCGATATGGCCGCCTTCAGGTATCGCCCTGGCGGGCATTTTACTCTACGGATACCGCGCCTGGCCGGGCATCCTGCTGGGTTCTTTTCTGGTTAACCTCTCGGCCACATTAGCGGCCGGCACGCCTTCGGAAACGCTCGGTTCAGTCGTTACCACCCTGGCTATCGGCGGCGGCGCAAGCTTGCAAGCCGTCGTAGGCGCTTATTTAGTCCGGCGCTTTGCCGGTTTCCCCAACTCGCTGACCCGGGAAAAAGAAGTCTTTTTGTTCGTGCTTTTTGGCGGATTGTGCAGCGCGCTGGTCAATTCGACCATCGCAGTCGCTACGCTGGTGGCCGCCGGGCGGATTCCGGCGGCAAATTTTCCGGCCAACTGGGGAACCTGGTGGATGGGCGACGCCTTGGGGATATTTATCTTCACCCCGCTTGTTTTAGTTTGGGCGCAACGTCCCGGCGAACTTTGGCGCAATAGACGCATGGCGATAACCGTGCCGATTATCACCATGTTTGTGCTGACGACGGCTGCGGTTTTTTATGAGGCCAAACATAACAATGAACGGCTCAAGTTCGAGTTCGAGCAACAGGCGGCAGAGCTGAGCGTCGCATTGGAAAAGTCGATTTTGACGCACTTAAACGTACTCCGTTCGCTCGGCAGTTTCTACTCAGCGTCGACAACGGTTGACAGGAAAGAGTTCCGAACTTTCGTTGCTCATTCGCTGAATAGTTTTCAAGGCATTCAGGCGCTGGGATGGAATCCCCTCATTCCGTCATCCGAACGGGATGCCTTCGAGCATGGCGCACGGAGCGAAGGCTACCGGGACTTCCGGATTACCGAGTGGAATGCCGATAAGCAGCTGGTGCGCGCGGCAAAGCGCCCGGAATATGTCCCGGTCGATTTCATAGAGCCTTACAAAGGCAACGAAATCGCATTAGGTTACGACGTGTATTCCGACAGGTTGCGGAGCGAGGCCATCGACCGGGCCAGAGATAGCGGAGAAATTGCCACGACGGCGCTGGTTACGTTAGTCCAGGAACACGGCAATCAGCATGGAATCCTTGCGTTTTTACCGATCTACCGCAAAGGTTTGCCTCATCAAACCCTGGAAGATCGGCGCAAAAATATTACCGGTTATATGGTGGCGGTATTCAGAGGCGGCGATATTGTTACCGCGGCGCTCAAAGACCTGAATCGGCAAAAACTGTCCTACCGGCTTATTGACGAGGGAGCTGCCGGAACGCAGTTGATCTTTTCCAGTGATCGGGAACAGCTAAAGCCGCTGGTTTTGCAGGAAAACGGCCTGTTCGGATCAAACTTTTCTCTGGTCAGCCGCTTAGTCATGCCGATTGGCGGTCGATCATGGCGCTTTGAGGTGGCTCCTACACAGGACTATTTCGCTTATCACCGCTCGGATAACGCTTGGCTGATTTTGTTGGTCGGCCTATTGCTAACCAGCATGGGCAGTGCATTTGCCATGGTCTTTTCCGGTCGCGGCAGCGTACTCCGACAGCTGGTCGATGAACGCACCGCGGCATTAGCGCAAAGCGAGGAGCGTTACCGCTCTACTTTCGAGGACGCTCCGGTCGGCGTTGTTAATGCTTCATTGGACGGCCGCTTTTTAGCCGTTAATCAAGGCTTCTGCGATCTGATCGGTTACAGTCGTAATGAGCTGCTGACCATGACCTTTATGCAAGTGACGCATCCGGATTATCAACGGCATGATGTCGACAAGATGCGGCAAACCCTGGCGGGCGACATTTCAGGATTCCATGTGGAAAAACGCTACGTGCGCAAGGACGGGAGTTTGGTCTGGGGTAATTTATCGGCGAAGCTGATCCGCGATGCCGACGGTTCGCCGGCTTACTTTGTTGCGGTGGTCGAGAATATCGATCATCGCAAGCGGGCGGAAGCGGCGCGAAAGGAGAACGAGGTTTTCAAGCAAGCCATCCTGAATGCCGTCGATGCCGAAATAGCGGTGCTGGATCACGATGGCTTCATCTTGGCGGTCAACGAACCGTGGCGGCGTTTTGCACAGGAGAATGGTATCGAGTCCGACATGCGGGGGGCGAATACGGGTGTCGGCGCCAATTACTTAACGGTCTGCGGGATGTCGGGTAGCGATTCTTCGGCGGATGCGGGCCAGGAAGCCTACCACGGCATTCGGGCGGTGCTGGACGGACGCTTGCCCAACTTCAGTCTGGAATATCCGTGCCATTCGCCGCAGCAACAACGCTGGTTCAGCATGAGCGTTACGCCTATGGAAGATACGGCGCAGGGCAGCGCGGTGATCACGCATACCAACATCACCGTCCGCAAACAGGCGGAGGAGCAGTTGCGCATTGCCGCGATCGCATTCGAATGCCGGGAAGGCATCGTGGTGATGGATGCAAATTTGAAAATTTTGCGGGTCAATCGGGCTTTCACCCAGATTACCGGCTACTCGCAACAGGAGGTTCAAGGAAAAAATACAGCCGCATTCAGATCGGATCGGCATCCTGCCGCCTTTTATGACACGGTCTGGAGTGAAGTCAGGAACACCGGGATATGGCAAGGCGAATCGTGGCCGCGTCGTAAAAACGGCCAAGATTACCCGGCACAGGTGATGATTACGGCGGTCAGGGACGAGGCCGGGCAGGTTACCCATTACGTCGGCAATATCACCGATGCGACCAACACCAAGTTGCAGGAACAGCAGCGTTTGCTCAAAGAAACCGCGCACCGCAACATACTGGTGCGCGAAGTGCATCACCGTATCAAGAATAATCTGCAAGGCATCACCGGCATACTGCGCCAGTTTGCCCAAACACACCCCGAGATGAGCGACCCCATCAATCAGGCTATCTGCCAAGTGCAGAGCATCTCGGTCATCCACGGATTACAAGGCCGCGCCGTCACCTCGTTGGTGCGGGTCTGCGAACTGACCGCCGCAATCGCTTCAGGAATTGAATCGATATGGCAAAAGCCGGTTACCGTCGAAATTCCGGAGGTCTGGGCGCCCTATATCGTTTCCGAAGCGGAAGCGGTGCCTTTGGCGCTGGTATTGAATGAACTGATTTGGAATGCGATCAAGCATGGCGATATGGAAGGACGAGTCAGCATCATGGTCAGTCATGAGCCGTCCCCGGATGCGATTCGATTGACAATCCGCAACTTTGGCCTGATTCCGGTCGGCTTCGGCTTGGAAGATACCTCGGGTTTCGGCACCGGCTTACAATTGGTCGCATCGTTATTGCCGCGAGCAGGCGCCCGACTGGCTTGGGTGCAACAAGGCGACATTGTCGTCACCACGCTGGGCTTGGATGAGCCCGTTATTCAACCGGAATCGGTCCTATGAACTCTACTTTCAACAGCAAACATACTCTTTTATTGGTCGACGACGAACGCCTGGTGCTGGCAACTTTGTCTCAAGGCCTGTCCAAAGCCGGTTATGCCGTCAGCACCGCGGAATCCGTGGACGAGGCGGAAGCCTGGCTGGCGAGCGGGGAGCGGCCGGATCTGGTCATTCTCGATGTCAGAATGCCGGGGAGGAGCGGACTGGAATTGGCTGAGCGGCTGCATGCATTCGACCATATTCCATTCCTGCTGCTGACCGCGTTCAGCGATCAGGAGATCGTTGAGCAGGCGGCCGCATGCGGCGCGCTGGGTTATCTGGTGAAACCGGTCGATACCATGCAGCTGATACCGGCTATCGAGGCCGCCTTGGCCCGTGCCTCAGAACTTCAGGGCTTACGGATGACCGGACAACAGTTGCAAAGCGCCCTCAATAGCGAGCGTGAAATCAGTATCGCCGTCGGTATCACTATGGTGCAATACCGGCTTGACCGCAAAGCGGCCTTCGATTTATTACGCAAAACCGCGCGCAGCCAGAGCCGAAGACTGGCGGAACTGGCGATGGAGGTTATCAAAGCCAGCGAAGCCCTGAATCTGGGGCGATAGGCAAAACTTCCTGATTATTAAGATGCTTCAGCTAGCGCCGTCATACTGGCATGGATGCCAGTATCCAGTCACATGGATGTAAATGGATGACTTGGCATGATGCCTAAATCGGATACGGGTGCCAGGGATAGTAACTTGTTGATACCGCCGCATGATTTAGGCATCGGATGGATGCGCCAGCTATAGCTTCACGTCCCTGTGCCTGGATTCCGGCATCCATGCCGGAATGACGGAGTTTTTTGTGCTAGCTGAAGGAGCTTACTAATCAGGAAAAACTTTGTAACTATTCAGCGCGAAGCACAATATCCCTCTCCTGCGGGACGACTTGCATGGACAGATATTTGCCTATTTAATTCTCCTCTCCCCAACCCTCTCCAACAGGAGAGGGAGCAAGCGCTCAGCGATTTTTCGGGTTTTCGATTCGCTGAATAGTTCTGCCTTGTCAGATTATACGTAAGCGCGTCATACCCGCCGGCACTGGATACCGGCACAAATCCGTCTGGAACGGATTTGCATTAACCCAAAGGGTGTCAGGCAGGATAGCCGGACATGAATCCCTATCGGAATGACGACCTTGAATCGTGTAACCATGAAGTTTGACAAAGTAGAAATAGTTACAAAACTTTTTGATTTTAGACGGTATGTAGGTTATAAATTACACAATAATTTCGGTTTGCCTCCGCCCCCGGCGCCGAATAGTTGAGGCCCAGAACACGCCTCGTTAAGCTACCCGTAGATTTTTTTGATAAACGGGAATTGACGAAAAATGCCCGAAAGGCAGGAGATGCGCGTGTTCAGGCCGCTTACAATTCGCTTTACCCAGCAATATTCCCCAATCGATCTACCCTTGGCGCTTTGCCGCTTGAGTGCAAAGCCGCGCCTATTGTTCGACGGCATTGAAGTCCTGCCTGAGCAGGGAAGGGCTTCCGGCTGCGCTATCGGCGCAATGTTTTTCCATCTCGGACGGCGCGTAGATTGCAGCCCGTCTCTCTTTTCGCGCTTCGCACCCCTCTGTATTCCGTTGGGACGGACGGCATGATTAAACGCGCCCTTGAGTTCCAATCGGCGCTTGCGTATTGCCCCGGTTGTTTCATATCCGTTTCTTTGTCGTCCGCAGCCTTCAGTTCCGCATGCGGTACAGCCCGTTACCTAGCCTGGATAGCGGCGCAACCGGCAGCCGCTCTATTAAACAGTCAGTCATTCGCGATGTGTATCTGCTTGAAAGTTTATCGATTAATTGTCACCAAAAAAAGGAATTCGCTATGAAAATCAATATGCCTGTAACCGATGTCGAGTACGCGCTTACAGAACAGGATTCTATTGTTTCCAAGACCGATCTCAGGGGAATGATTACTTACGTTAATGAAGATTTTCTCAGGATTAGCGGCTTTGCCAAGCAGGAGCTGATCGGCCGGTCGCACAATATAGTGCGTCATCCCGATATGCCGTCCGAAGCGTTCGAGGATATGTGGCAATCGCTAAAAGCGGGTCGCCCGTGGACAGGAATAGTCAAAAATCGCTGTAAAAACGGCAACTACTATTGGGTGCTTGCCAATGCCGCGCCCATATACGAAAACAATCATCTGGTCGGCTATATGTCGGTGCGCAGCAAACCGGCTTACGAGCAAGTCCGGACCGCAAGCACGGCGTACAAATTGTTCCGCGAAGGCCAGCCGGGCAATCTGAACATCAGGGACGGCAAAGTGGTAAAGGAGGCTTTTTTTTTGCGGCGCTTTAACCCCTTCAAGCATGCCACGATCAAAAGCCGTTTAATCAATGTGATCGGCGTGCTGAGTTTATTAGTAGCGATCGTCGGCGGCATGGGCTTGAACGGCATGAGTAAGGCTAATAACGGCCTGCGCTCGGTATATGAGGAGCGCACCGTGCCGATGAGCCGGATTGCCACGGTCAAGGAACTGATGCTGAGCAACCAGCTGAGTATTGCTGCGGCCCTGGCTACGCCAACGCCGGAGGTAATACGGAAAAATACCCTTGAAGTGGAACAAAACATCGATGAAATAAGCAAGACGTTGGCGGCCTACATGGCGGCTGAGTTAAGCGCTGAAGAAAAAAAACTGGCCGACCGGTTCATTGCGGACAGAAAGCTGTTTGCCGAACAAGGCTTGAAACCGACCCTCGCGGCGCTGAAAGTCCATGACCTCGAACTCGCCAACAGCCTGGCGACAGACAAGATCGGTCCGCTTTTTAAACCCGCCAGCGAGGATATTAAGCGGCTGATGGAAGTGCAGGTCGATGGCGCCAGGCAGCAGTTTGAATTGGCGCAATCCCGCTATAACGACACCCGCAATATTGCCATCGGCTTGATCTCGCTGGGTTTTATCATAGCCCTGTGGCGGGGCTTTATCCTGATTCAAGTTATTGTGCGGCCGCTTGAGGACGCTATCAGCGATTTCGGTCTCATCGCCCAAGGCAGTTATAACAACGCCATTGATATTGAACGTTACGACGAAATCGGCAAATTGATGGAAGCCCTCAAATCGATGCAGATTAAACTCGGTTTCGACATGGCGGAAACTAAACGCATCGCCGATGAGCACTTGCGCATTAAAATCGGCCTGGATAACGTCAGCACCGGGGTGATGATTGCGGACAATGAGCGCAATATTATTTACGTCAACAAATCGGTGGTCAACATTCTCAGCAAGGCCGAAACCGACATCCGCAAACACTTGCCGAATTTCTCTGCCGCTACGTTGGTTGGCACCAATATTGACAGTTTCCACGCCAATCCGGCGCATCAAGGACACTTGCTCTCCACCTTAACCGACACCTATATCGCCGGCATGGATATTGGCGGCCATTCCATGGTAGTGACCGCCAGCCCGGTTATTAACGAACAGGGACAACGGCTGGGCGCGGTGGCCGAATGGCAGGACCGCACAGCGGAAGTGGCCGTGGAGCAAGAAGTGGCCGACATCGTGCATGGCGCGGCGATGGGGGATTTTACCAAGCGTATCAGGACCCAGGACAAGCAGGGCTTTTTCAAGCAACTGGGCGAAAATCTCAATCAGCTTATGGAAACCAGCGAAACCGGCCTCAATGAGGTGGTACGCGTGTTGGAAGCCCTGGCTCGCGGCGATTTGACGGAAAAAATCACCAATGATTACTACGGCACTTTCGGCCAACTCAAGGATGATTCCAATATCACCGTGGAAAAATTGAAAGAAATCGTCAACGGCATCAAAGAGGTCACTAACCACATTAACACCGGAGCCAAGGAAATCGCCTCGGGTAATAACGATTTGTCGCATCGCACCGAGGAGCAGGCCGCCAGTCTGGAACAAACCGCGGCGAGCATGGAGCAACTGACTTCCACCGTGCAGCATAATGCCGCAAACGCCAAAAAGGCTAACCAGCTTGCCGTTGACGCATCGGATATCGCCGGAAAAGGCGTCGAAGTGGTCGATCAAGTGGTTCAGACTATGGATGACATTAACGCCTCTTCACGCAAGATCGGCGATATTATTTCGGTGATCGACGACATCGCTTTCCAAACCAACATCCTTGCCCTCAATGCGGCTGTCGAAGCGGCGCGCGCCGGCGAACAAGGCCGCGGCTTTGCGGTGGTCGCCGTCGAAGTGCGCAATCTTGCCCAACGCGCCGCCACGGCTGCCGGGGAAATCAAACACCTGATCGATGATTCGGTCATCAAAGTCTCCGGCGGCACTAAATTGGTAACGCAAGCCGGGCTAACCATGGCGGAGATCGTCAATTCCATTCAGGGCGTTACTGTGATGATGTCTGAAATCAGCGCCGCCTCAGCGGAACAAACCGCCGGTATTGAGCAAGTCAATCAAGCCATCGGCCAGATGGACGATGTGACCCAGCAAAACGCAGCCTTAGTGGAACAAGCCGCCGCGGCCGCGGAATCGCTGGAAGAACAAGCGCAAATGCTGGTGCAAACGGTTGGCAGCTTTAGAGTGGATGATGGTTCAAGCAACGCTGACCTTTATCTGCAAGAAATCAAGCAAACCAAGCACGCAACGGCGTATAAAAGCGCAGCGATCATCAAACCGAAACCAAAGTCCCAACTGGTTGAAAGCGACGAATGGGAAGAGTTTTGACAGCGCGCCGATGATGCCCCGGCGCTGTGCTCGTCGTTGATTACAAGATGCTTCAGTTAACCAACCGTAGAGACGCGATTTATCGCGTCTCTACAGGTCGCATTTTTTGGAACTGGCTGTCGGTGTATCGAATATTTTGTTATGGCTGAAGCATCGCGCTAATTCAGGAGTATTTTTAAAGCACGTCATCTCCCGGCAGAGCTCTTAGGCGCTTATGCAGACCTTCCAGGTTTTTGAAACCTGGAAGGTCTAAGGTGCAACGTTTCGAACGGAGCAGCATGTCCCTGTGCCACTGATCTACGCCGGTCGCAGCAAAGCCGGAAAATCGCTGCGCGGCGAGATAGCCGGTAGCCCGAAATCAGTTAATGTGCGAGGATAATCGAAGTCCAATATTTTTCATGGAGCGCTTATGAAGCCAAACGACTTTTTGATTTCCGCTTACGGAGTACGGATGCCCCGGATTATTTACGGTACGGCCTGGAAGAAAGACCGCACCGCGGCGCTGGTAGAACAGGCCGTCGGGCTGGGTTTTCGCGGCATCGATACCGCCTGCCAGCCCAAGCATTACCACGAAGCGGGCGTCGGCGACGGCGTCGCCGCCTGTCTGCAACGCGGTATGGCGCGCAGCGAGCTTTATCTGCAAAGCAAGTTCACGCCGCTTGGCGGCCAGGACCCGGCGAGAGTGCCTTACGATCCCGACGCCGAACTTGGCGAGCAGGTCGCGCAATCATTCCGGACTTCGCTGAAAAATCTGCAAACCACGTACCTGGATTGCCTGGTGCTGCACTCGCCGCTGGCAAACCCGCAGCAAACATTGGACGCATGGCAGGCGATGGAGCAACTCGTTCACAGCGGCGGTGTCAAGCAGTTAGGCATCAGCAATTGCTACGATCGCCAACAGTTTGAGCTTTTGTATCGAGATGCCGCGGTCAAACCGGCGGTCATCCAGAACCGGTTTTATGCCGAGACCGGGTACGATCGAGCCATTCGCGATTTTTGCCGGGAACACAAGATCATTTATCAAAGCTTCTGGACGCTGAGCGCCAATCCCAATGTCCTGGCGCATCCGACCTTGCAAATGCTGGCGGCGAAATACCGCTGCCATGCCGCGCAGATATTTTTCCGCTATTTGAGCCAAACCGGCATTGTTCCGTTAACCGGCACTACCTCGGAAAGCCACATGCGCGAAGATTTGGCGATTTTCGACTTTGAGCTGAACGCCGACGACTGCGATGCGGTTGAGGCCTTGCTTTGGTGATGGCGCTATCGATTGCCAAAGCCGAACAACAAGATGCCGAACAGATTGCCGCTCTGGCTAACGCGGCTTATCGCGGCGAATCCAGTAAACAGGGTTGGACCACGGAGGCCGATTTACTGGCCGGGCGCAGAACCGAGCACGAGGAAATCCTGCGCTTGATCGCAACTGACGATTCGATGTTTCTGCTGTGTAAAGACGGAGCGGAACTGATCGGCTCGGTGCATTTGCAAAAACAGCCGGAACAGGTTTGCATCGGCATGCTGGCAGTGAGTCCGCGGTTGCAGGGAAGGGGCGTAGGCAAGCAATTACTGCTTGCCGCAGAGCTGGCCGCGCTGGAAACCTGGGGCGTCGGTAAATCGGTTATGACCGTCATTTCCTGCCGGAACGAGTTGATCGCATTTTATCAACGGCGCGGTTACCGGCGCACCGGGGAAAGCAAGGCGTTTCCGGTCAATCCTGAGTTGTGGACGCCTAAAGTTGCGGATTTGCGCTTGGAGATATTGGAAAAAGTCTTGTCGAATTGACCGGATTTTAAGGCGCAACCTTAAAACACCATGAGCATGCCCGCTAAAAAACGGTTGAGTGTAGCCATGATATAATGGCCGGCCTACATGAAAGGCTGAGCAATGACTGAGAAAAATATTCAAACCATGGAACTACACCCGCTTTGCACCTACTTCCCACGGATGTCCGATGCCGAGTTCGATTCGCTGAAAGATAATCTGCTGAATAACGGCCAAACACACCCTATTTATGCACTTGACGGCATGATTCTGGATGGCGGCAATCGCTATCGTGCGCTATGCGAACTGGGGATTGCCCCGGTCATTATTGAGTACACCGGTTCTAACCCGGCGCAATTCATTTTGTCGTCGAATCTGCATCGCAGGCACTTAAGCCAAGGCCAGTCTGCGGCTATCGTCTCGGCTTCTCAAAGTTGGGTAAGCGCTCAGGCGGCGGGTAATGCCCAGTTGCGCGATACCGCGCAATTAGACACCGCGACCGCCAGGGCTAAACAATCCGGAGTAGGGCACCGCACCCAGCAGTTAGCGGATAAGCTGGTCAAAGAAGCCCCGGCAGAACTGGTCAAGGAGGTGATAGACGGCAAAAAAAGCCTGAATAAAGCCATTAAAGAGATCAGCCCGCCCAAGCCTGTCGCAGCAAAGCCCGAACCGGTTCAGGCCGTCGAGCGGGAAGCTGAGGAAAATCGCGACGATCAGTTGAGCGGCATTATTGACCAACAGCAAGGCGCGATAAAAGCGTTGGCAGCCGATAACGAGGTCATGCTGAAAGTGTTTGAGTCCGACGACAAGGTGTTGGCTTCGATTGCAGAAGTTAAGAAATTAACCGAACTGAACAGCGATTTAAACGAGCGCATCAATACCTTGATGGATGAAAAGAATGAGGCCGTTAACAGTGCTGAATACTGGAAAGACCGGTTTTTGAAACTTGAAGCGGAATTCAAGGCGTTGCAAAAAAGTGTATGAAAAATAATGCGACATAATATTCCAACCCAAGAGGGCCGCCAATAATGTTCACCTTACCTTCCGCATGGAATCTGGTTATATCCACGATTGTGTTCGTCATCGCCGCCAGGTATCTTCACCGTTATCTTGAGGCGCAGGGCATACCCAAGGGCCTGAGCCGAGGCATGATGGTGTTTATATTGGCCTACGCGGCGTCGTGGGGATCGGGAGAGATGGTGGACTGGGTTCAGGAGAAAATAGAGGGTCCGCAGCCGCAGGCAGTAGCGCAACCTTCTGACGAGATGACGCAATTGCTGAAAGCGCTCGGTCAGGCGCAATCTTCAGCGGAATTAAAAGATCCCGGCTCAAACTAAAGATTCGGCGCGTTTCATCGGCGGATCGGGCCGTTCCTGTTAAACCTGGAAAAATCAGTTGGAGCGTGTGAAATCCGTTCGTGCTGAGCCTGTCGAAGCATGGACGTATTTTACGCATCCACCCGTTTGTTGAGCATTCTAAATCCCGCTCACCCTTCGACAAGCTCAGGGCGAACGGGATTTGGAATGCTCGGATGATTTTTCCAGGTTAAAAGCAGCTGCCATAATCCAGTAACAACTCATCGCATCCAAAAAACAGCCTTGGATAGTCTATGCGTATCAACAGTTTTAAAGCGTATTCAAAAAATACGCCGAGCGTCAGCAAGCGGGCGCATGCCGCCCAAACGCTGAGAGCGCTGTTTGGCGAACAGCGCCAAACAGCCGTTGTCCACCAGACAATCGGCAGCAATAGCATCAAGTGGACGTCATCCCAGCCGGATACGGTAAATAGTCCGGCTTTTACCAGCGTATCCGCCGTATACAAACACGCATTCAGGATGAGAAAAAAAGGCCAGAACGCCCACTTTAGCGGCGCGCTGCCGTTCCATGCGGCAAACAGGTAGTTGTCCGAGGATTGCTTCTGCGGATTTTCCCCGCCAAACAGCGAACTTATAAACAGCACAGCAAACAGGGCGGTAAAAATAATCAGCAAATCCAGCGGGCTTGCCAGACCGATATGGGTAAAAAATAACGGTAACGAGTAAATGAACATGTGAGCGCGCCTGTCGAAGAAAATAACGGAGCAATGCTTTCAGCTGTTTTGCAGCACAAGCAAACGGTTGTTGGCGGGCATGGCAATATCGTTTAACAGGCTAAAGCCGCTTGATGTCGATAAGGCCATGATGTCTTCAAAGTGTTTAATGCCGCTTGTGCGATTTCGGCTTTTAAGCCATTGATCGAAAGAGGCGTTGCTGTCGCTGGTATAAGCGCCGTTATAGTTGAACGGGCCGTAAATACATATAAACGCCTTGGGATTGAGGTGTCCGGCCAGGCGGTCAAAGCATGTTTGTACCTCATCCCAGCTCATGATGTGCAGGGTATTGGCGGTAAATAATGCGTCGATAGCGTTGCATGGCCACGCCGCATCGGTGACATCCAGCGTTAACGGCGGTTTTAAATTGGTTAGTTTCGCTTGTTCCTGCCATAAACGGATACCGGCGATATTTTCGCTTCTATCGGTAGGCTGCCATTCAAGATGCGGGAGATGTTCGGCAAAATAACAAGCATGTTGACCGGTGCCGCTGCCGATTTCCCAAACGGTTGCCGGCTGACAGAACACCGTGTTGATGACTTGCAGGATGGGGCCTTTATTGTTTTCACAGGCCTGAGAAAAAGGTTTATGGGGCATGAGTTTGAGGGATTGATGTTATTCTGTGGTTTTAACTGTACTGTTTTTAAAAATGGAAGTAAAACAAATCCATAGTATGGCGCAAGTCGATTGTACGGTCTGGAATCGGCTTGCCGGCGACGCCTATCCGTTTTTACGGCATGAGTTTTTGTCGGCGCTGGAGCAGAGCGCTTCGGTTTCTGAGCAAACGGGCTGGGAGCCCGCGCATTTGCTGGTTATGGAGGCCGATGAACTGGTTGCTTTCATGCCCCTGTATCTTAAGCGGCATTCCTGGGGCGAATATGTGTTCGATCAGCAGTGGGCTCAGGCTTATCGGCAGCAGGGCATCGATTATTATCCGAAAGGGCTGACCGCCATCCCGATGACGCCTTGCCAGGGCGCGCGTATTGTTGTTAAAGCGGCGCTCGAGCCGATAGCGGTCACGCAATTGTTAGTGGATTTTATCAAGCGGCATGCAGAGAAGCTGGGCATTTCTTCATGGCATTGTTTGTTCCCTGTCGAGCAACAGGCGGAGCGGTTACAGTCATTGGGATTGAGCATTCGCGAGGGCGTGCAGTTCCACTGGTTTAACCGGGGTTATTCCGACTTCAACGATTTCCTGCAAACCTTGAATGCCGGTAAACGCAAAATGCTCAAGCGCGAACGCCGTCGGGTCGGCGAACAGGGCGTCAGCTTGCTGCGCATTGCCGGGCCGGATGTCAGTGAAGGGCAATGGCGGGCGTTTTTTCAGTTTTACACGATGACTTATTTAAAAAGAGGCATGCAGCCTTATTTGAATCCGGCGTTCTTTCAGCAAATAGCCGTAACCTTGGCTGAGCGGTTATTGTTGGTGCTGGCGGTTAAAGACGACAAGTATATTGCCGCGGCATTAAGTTTTGTCGGCGCGGATACCTTGTACGGCCGCTATTGGGGCTGTCACGAACAATACAATAGCCTGCACTTTGAAGTCTGTTATTATCAGGGCCTGGATTATTGCATTGAGCGCGGCTTAGCGCGCTTTGATTCGGGCGCTCAAGGCGAACACAAGATTGCGCGCGGATTTGAGCCGATCACTACCTATTCCGCGCACTGGCTTAAAGAGGCCCGGTTTGCCAAAGCGATTGAGCATTTTTTAGTCAGGGAGCAGCAAGCCACGCGGCTTTATAAACAGGATGCGGCCACTTATTTGCCGTTTAAGCGGTTTAATTAGCGTTAAGGAGTCATATATGAAAATAACGATGCTTATTTGGGCCTTGGTTTTGGTTATTTCAGGATGCGGTGACGGCGAGGGTATGAAAATGGACAGGAAAGTGGCCAGGGAAGCCGCGTCATTGCAGTAATTTTTCTACCGGCTTGAAACTAAATCGCTATAACAACGCAAAGAGGTGCGATGATGAAACGATCTAATTGTTTGTGTTTTTTGATGTTGATGACGGTTACCGGCGCTACATGGGCTTACGGTAGCGGCAGTAGTTCAAAAGCCTGTGCCAAGCCCGCGTTTAGCCATTTTACGCCGGCTGAAAATGCCGAAGTTGCCGCGGGATCGAGCTTTTCTTTTACCGCGTCGGCAAACACTTATCCCAATACGATCAAGGTTGCCGTAAAGGGGCAGCCGGTTACCCTCAAGGTTACGCCCAAAACTGAAGGCGGATTTCAGGTCAGCGGGACAATACCGGCGGCGTTAAAAGGCGATTACGCCAGAGTTGCCATAAGCGCCGACGCGCCTTACGACTGCAAGGGCGATGGCGGCTGGTTGGTGAAAATCGTCGAATAGCGCTATCAATCGATCACGCCGCCTCTGCTGAAGGGGCGGCCTATTGATTATCCGTGTCGCTGACTTCATTGGGATAAATCTGGACAAAGACAATCCTCGAGTCACTCATCTTCCTGACCACGACATCGAATTGATTAAACTCGATTCGTTGGCCTTCTTTCGGTATATCGCGCAGTTTGGCCATGATCAGTCCGCCAATCGAGACCTCGTCTTCCAACTCAAGCTCTTCGTTCTCGATGTCGATACCCATAATCCGTTCCAGCGAAAATATCGGCAGACTGCCTTTACCGATCAGGGTGCCGTCATCGAGCCGCGTCCAGTCATTGTTGTTTGGGCGGAATTCGTCGCGTATCTCGCCGACCATCGCACTTAACAGATTATCCAGCGTGATGAAGCCGTCCGGCTTTTGGCCCTTTTGCCCAATGATGGCGAAATGCGAGGCGCCCATGCGGAATTGACGGAATATCTCCAGCGCCGGCGTGCTCGGCGAGATGTATTGGATAGGCCGCAAGTAGTCGCTTAAATCATTAATGGTCTTGCCTTCCTGTTGAGCGAGAAACAAATCTTTCAAATGAATCACTCCTAACACATCAATACCGTTAGCGTCGAAATAGGGGTAACGGCTGAAGCGCTTTTGAGACATGGTTTGCAGGTTTTTTTGCAATGATGCGCTGCGGTGCAATGCGGCGATTTCATGGATAGGACGCATCAGGTCGGATACCTCAAGCTCGCTGAAATCGAGCGTTTTCGCCAGAATATTCCATTCGTCGCGGGTAAAGCGGTCATCCGGGCAGTTGCTGCGCAAAATCAGCTTGAGTTCCTCCGCCGAGTAGTGGGCATCGTGCCGGTGAACATTGCCCAAACCCAACACGCGCAGCACTAAATTGGCGCTGGAATTCAGCAGCCAAATCGCAGGATACATCAGCCAATAAAATCCGTAGAGCGGCACGGCGCTCCACAAGCCGACCTTTTCAGGGTTACGAATCGCCATCGATTTCGGCGCAAGCTCGCCGACCACAATGTGCAGAAACGAGATCACGGAAAAGGCGAAAGCGAAGGAGACGCCGTGTATCATTTCCGGCGACGTGACCTTTATTTTGTCGAACAAAGGTTCCAGCAGGCTGGCGAACGCCGGTTCGCCAATCCAGCCCAAGCCCAGCGAAGCGAGCGTAATGCCCAGCTGGCAAGCCGATAGATAGGCATCGAGTTTGGCATGCACCTGTCCTAAAATGCGCCCGCGCAAGCCGTGCGTCTTAACAATAGAGCGGATGCGCGTTTGCCGCAGTTTAACGAGGCCGAACTCGGCGGCCACAAAAAAGCCGTTGAGCGCAACCAGCAACAAAGCGGCAATGATCGGAAAAAGATTATTCATAGACTCAGGGTTAAGGATTAAGGACGTTGTCGATTAAGCGTAGCGACGGCTGGTACTCAGTCAATTTTGTTTTGTCTGCTGATAATTTGTGGGAGCGGCTTTAGCCGCGATTGTCGCGGCTAAAGCCGCTCCCACATAGCCTTATTCACTCGACATTATAAGTTTGACTGAGTACTAGGCACAATCCGGGCAAAATTTAACTGTACTCTCTAATATAGGCTTTTAAAAGCCCTTTGCAGGCGCCGTTTTACTCATGATCTTGCAGATAAGTCCGTTCCCGGTAATGCCGGCTATGCCGGACAAAGCCCAGCGCTGTGACCAGCATCAAGGCGGCGAAAAACCAAAAATAAGCGGCTCCGGCAAGACGGCTGGAACCGTCCGGGTTGTCAATGAAAAAATTCACCGCGCCGGTGAGCAGATTCCCGAGCGCAACGGCCGCCATATAAAGCGACATCACCAGCGATTTCATGGTCCTTGGCGCTTGAGTATAGGAAAACTCCAGGCAGGTGATCGACACCATCACCTCGGCGGACGTCAGCAATAGGTAGGCCGGTAACTGCCAGCAGATGTTAGGCTGGAATCCCGCGTCTATGCGCATCTGAATAGCGGCGATCAGTGCAAACGATAATACCGCGACAAACAAACCGATGGCGATTTTGTTCAGATAGCCTAACGGCAAATACCGGCCCAGCGCCGGATAGAGCCGCCGGTAAAACAATGGCGTGAGCAGGACGATCAGCAACGGATTGGCGGCTTGAATCTGCGAGGGCAAAATCTCGATGCCGAATACCAGTCTATCCATCTGTTGCGCCTGCAAGACCCAGGACGAACCGTTTTGGTCGAACAAGGCCCAAAACACCGCAATGAACAAATAAATGCCGCTTAACCGGCCCAGGCAACGCAAACCTTCGCCGCTCAAGGCCTCGCGCACGAAGCCCATGCCGGCGGCCGGTATGTGGACAAACCGGTAGCGTCCCGAGCGGAATATCAGCGTCGCCACCAGCATCAACAGGCCGGGCACAAGAAATGCGACCGATGCGCCGTAGCTTTTGAGCAGCCAAGGCACCAGCAACATGGCGACAAAAGCGCCTGCGTTAATCGTTAAATAAAACCAGCTGAATACCTTGCCAAGCCAATGCCGATTACCGGCGCCGAACTGGTCGCCGAGATGCGCGGACACGCAGGGCTTAATGCCGCCTGCGCCCAACGCGATCAAGGATTGCCCGACCAGCAAACCGGTTCGCGTGTCGTCCAGCGCCAGGCAAAAATGGCCGAGGCAATAAACGACCGACAACGAGATGATGGTCCGGTACTTGCCCAATAAGCCATCGGCCAGCAACGCGCCTAAAAATGGCGTGAAATAAGTAATGGACACGAATAGATGGAAATACGCCGTGGCCTCGTTCGACGTCATCGGCGCAAGCTTGCCGTCGGCATCCATCAGGTATTGCGTCATGAATACCACCAGAATCGCCCGCATGCCGTAATAGCTGAAGCGTTCGGCGAGTTCGTTGCCGATGATAAAAGGGATGCCGGCGGGTATTTCAGCGGACGGGACGGGCGCGGTAAGGTATGATTTTTTCACAAAATGATAGGTCTCATGGATTTTGATGACATTTTCTCATATCGCCATGAAAAATGCCGGTTAACGCCGTAACGGGGACCGGGTAGCCCGTTTCGGCGGCAACTCGAAGCAGGTCGTTTGATAGTTAATCCTGGAAAAATCATTTTATCCACGAAATACACAAAAAACACTAAAATATTCAACGAGATACCATGTTGCATATCGCCACCCAATCTCCACCCAAAGGGTGAATGGCTCAATCAACAGAACATATTGATTTCTTTCGTGTCTTTCGTGCTTTTCGTGGACTAACTGCTGTTTTTAGGTTAATGCGACGTAACCGTCAATAAACCTGCGACAACGGCTCCCGCCAACGTACAGCCGACTCTGAGCGCCAGGGTCCGGCCGCCAATGACCCATGAAAAAATACCTTTAATGCCTGAATTAACGGCTACCGCAATAAGAATTGCGTTGGCGGCGACGCTGACGTTCAGACCGTCATTGCTCATTTTGGACATTGACAGCGTAATCGGATCGACATCCGCCAAACCGGAGGTCGCGGCTAGAAAATAAGCGCCCATATCGCCGAAATAAACTTTTAGCAGTTTGGACAGCAACATGATGACGACTAAAAACGCGCCGAACTTCAACGCCATGCCTAATTGGAAAGGGTTTTCCAGTTTTATTTCTTCAATGGTTCGGAAGCCTCGCTCGCTTCGCCATAATAGAAAAGCAAGCAAGTAGGTAAAAACGGACATGACCGACAGGGCAGGGAACAGCACCAGGAACACGGCCGGATTGATAACGGAGGTGAGCAGCAGCGTACGCGCAAACATGGTGGCGCAGGCCGTTAAAATGCCCGCAGCCAGCACATTGCACATGTCTGGATATTGCGTCGATAACTTGGACAGATTAAGCGTAACGGCTGTAGACGAGACCAATCCTCCCAGCGCCCCGGTCAAAACCGGCCCATGCTGATTGCCGACAATCTTGACGGCAAAATAGCCCAGATAGGAAATGCCCGCAATCAGTACCACCATCCACCAAATATGATACGGATTAAAGGCGGCCCAGGGGTCATAGTCCCGGTCCGGCAGGATCGGCAGTATAACGACCGAGATCAACAGCAATTTCAGCGTGGCATGCAATTCGTGCTGCTCCAGTTTTTTCATCCAACCGTGGAGCAGGGGCTTAAAGCCGAGCAGTGAGGTAATGACCACGGCACTGGCCGCAACAAGCGTAATATGACCGTAAACAGTTAACGCGCCCAAGGTAAAGGTCGTCAGCGATGCGATGGTGCCGGTGATGCTGTAGTCTTTAAATGTGTCGAGACTTTTACTGTAAGCAAGCAGCAAGACGGCGGTCAAGCCCAGAAAAACAAAGCCCATCAAATAAGCGTCGACGTGTTGCGCCAGAATGCCCGACAAACCGCCCAGCAAGCTAATCATCCCGTAGGTGCGCAGTCCGGCAACCCGCATGCCCTCATTCAGGTCGCGGGTTCGCCAGCCGCGTTCCAGGCCGATGAGCAAACCTATTGCCAGCGCAATGCCCAGGAACTTGAAGTTTTCCAGATCAGTCATGTGTGTAAACCCCGGACATCGGTAATAATCTTGTAGCAGCTTCTGATATTGGCCGTTTTTCTTGTTATACACCAGCCGGCGTCATTCCGACAGTTCCATGCAGACCTTCCAGGTTTTAAAAACCTGGAAGGTCTGACTTGCAACGTTCTGAACAGGTGGGACGTTCGCTTGCGCTCTCGTTCTCGTTCCCAGGCGTTGCGTCACTGCCATTAAGTTCGCGCTAGTTCCCAAGCTCCTGCTTGGGAACTCAGTATGGGAAGCTCTAGCTTCCCGGCTCGCAAAGCTGGAGCTTTGCTCACTGGGTTCCCAAGCGGGAGCTTGGGAACCAGCGTATCTCTTAACTTAATGGCAGTGACGCGCTGCGCCGCGAGTTATGATCGGCGCTCCATGTGCGATTGATAAGCTCAAGTTTCGGGAAGTTATCATAGACCAACCCCCAAGTTGAATATTTCATGTGCATAAGCCCAGTGGTTTATACTTTCCCGCATCACTTTTACAGCCAATAACGACCAAGGCCACCCCTATGAACGAATGGTTTTTTTCCTTTGAAAATGTAACCGGCGGACCCTATGCGCTGGATTATGCAAAAACCTTTGCCCGTGAACATCAGGGCGCTTATTGTTGGCGTCCGGGTTTACCCGACTGGATTCCCGTCTATGACGCGACTGAAATCAGGCCGATGAAAAAGGACGGCGTCACGCCTTTTCCGCCGACGCCCGCCGCCATGATGTCGCCCAAGCCGACCGTCTTGCCGGTCGTCGCTCCGTCCGCTAATCCGGCCGATGCGCAGCCGTCCGGCATCGTTGCCCAGTCTTCCCGCGGTTTTGGCCTGCATTCGGTCACCGAAGGTATCGATTTTAAAATAGTCGGCCATGAAATGCAGTTTGTGGAAATCGAGCTGGATCCAGGCGAGAGCGCGGTCGCAGAAGCCGGGGCGATGATGTACAAAAGCGCGGAGGTGAAAATGGAAACCGTTTTCGGCGACGGCTCGGCATCGCAGCAAGCCGGGATTATGGGATTACTACTGGGCGCGGGTAAACGCTTGCTGACTAACGAAAGCCTGTTTATTACCGTGTTTACGCAAACCGCGCAGCGTAAGGGCAAAGTGGCGTTCGCCGCGCCTTTTCCGGGCACCATTCTGGCCTTAAATCTGAAAGATTACGATAGAAAACTGATTTGCCAAAAAGACAGTTTTTTGGCGGCCGCCAAAGGCGTGCAAATCGGTATTCATTTTCAACGGCGTATTTTAACCGGGCTGTTTGGCGGCGAAGGTTTCATCATGCAAAAGCTGGAAGGGGACGGCTGGGTCTTTGTCCATGCCGGCGGCTGCCTGCAAAAAATAGAACTTAGTGCAGGTGAAACGCTGCATGTCGATACCGGCTGTTTGGCGGCAATGAGCGGCGGTATCGATTTTGAGCTTCAACAGGCGAGCGGCATTAAAACCATGTTGTTCGGCGGCGAGGGCTTGTTTTTTGCCAAATTGACCGGCCCCGGCACGGTCTGGCTGCAAAGCCTGCCGTTTTCCCGGTTGGCGGGCCGGATGCTTTCAGCCGCGCCGCAAGGCGGGGGCAGGCAGCAAGATGAAGGTTCAATCCTGGGCGGTTTGGGTAATTTGCTAGGCGGCGATTGATGCCATCCAAAAAATAGCCAGGGAAAATGCGACTTAGGACGTCATCAATAATAACTTCCGCTTAGGGTTCCTACGCAGCGCGTCACTGCCATTAAGTTAAGATCCACGCTGGTTCCCAAGCTCCGGCTTGGGAACCCAGTGAGCAAAGCTCCAGCTTTGCGAGCCGGGAAGCTAGAGCTTCCCGTACTGAATTCCCAAGCAGGAGCTTGGGAACTAGCGCGATGAGGAGTTCTCTCTGAATGCAACAGTCAAGCAGATTGAGGTATAAAACTTTTCGTGCCTTTTGTGTTTTCCGTGGACAGTGCAGTTAAAGATTAGCAGCCTGCCGCTCTTGTACTTGACCGTTAACGCCGATTAAAACCGTCGTTGCCAGCGCGTAAAAAATACCATGCTCAACGATGCCGGGGATGCTGTTTAAAATGTCGTTGAGCGTTTTGGCATCGAGATGCTCGGCAAAGCGCATATCCAATATCAAACTGCCATGCGAGCTTTGCGCATAAGCGCTTTTATCGGCGTTTTGGCGTAAATCGCCTTGTCCGCCGATCGCTTCCAACTGCTTTTTAACCAGTTGCCAGGCAAAAGGCATCACTTCAATAGGAATCGGAAAGTTCTGGCCGATGCGCTCGACCAGCTTGTTGGCCTCAACCAACACCAAAAATTGCTGACTGGCGGTTGCCAGCAGTTTTTCGCGTACCAAGTCAGCCCCCTGGCCTTTAAGCAAGGTTAACTCCGGCGATACCTCATCGGCGCCATCGACATACAGATCGATATGGCTGACCTGTTCGAAATCCAGCACCGGTAAGCCGAGTTGTTGCGCCTTAAGCGCGCTCGCAATCGAGCTGGACACCGCGGTCACTTGAAGCCCTTGTTCGCGGCGACGTCGGGCCAGTTCCTCGATAAAGCAATTCGCAGTCGAGCCGGTGCCAAGTCCGACCAGCATGCCGTCCGCCACTCGGTCGGCGGCATGTTTGGCAATCAGTTTTTTATCATTCATGGCTTGCACCTCAATGTAATGGTTGGACGCGCAACGCTATGGCGTTTTTGCGCGCCTTGCACCGGGGCCGGATCGGGAAATAGTCTTCCGCCGGTAATTTATCCGTTAGGGATAGCACCGAAAGCCGATTTAAAGAGGCTCGCGGCTTGAAAGGTATTATTCTCCACGGCGTTTTTTATGTCCAGCATGCCTTGTGTTGTTGAACTCTCAAGAATCCCGGCACCGATTATATTAAACAGCTGATGTTACGCATGCTCATAATAAAAAGCGTAGTCCACGAAAAACACGAAAATAGTTAAAACACATCAGAGCGTTGCCAGGTAGACCGGCTTCTTGCCCACAGACCTGGGTGTATGACGTAAGGAACTTGTCTTGGGAGTCTGTGAATGCATGCCGGGTATGCCGCCGTCAGCGAGAAACCTACAGCGGATGTTTTTTTCGTGCCTTTCGTGCTTTTCGTGGACAATGCGTAACATCAGTTAGACAGCTTGTACGGATAGGGTCCCTATATGCCGATACCGACAAGCATGATAGTGGTTATCAAAGCGAGCGAGTCCCTGAATTTTACCAACAGGGACATTTCTCTTTGATTTTAAAGCGCATGTAGGTTATAAATTACACAATAATTTCGGTTCGCCCCCGCCCCCGGCGCCGAATTCGTGAGGCCCGGAACACGCCTTGTTAAGCCGCTTCGTTAGATTTTTTCATAAACCGGAATCGACGAAAAATGCCCAAAAGGCAGGAGACACGCGTGTTCAGGCAGTTTGCAATCCGCTTTACCGGTCAGGTCAATATCCTGGCTGCTATTTTTCTTTCTACTGCTCAAGTGTTGCGCCCCGCGACTATTATGCGACGGCATCGATTCCTCCTCATCAATCAGGCAAAATCCTCCTCGACAGCCTTAGCGGTTTCAATATCCGATTGCCACGCTTTAGGCAAAAAAACGCGACTAAAAAACCGTTAGCAAGCTAAACCAGTCCCGCACTCTTACGGTGATGATTAGGAAGGTGTTTTAAATGACAAAGATCGAACAATTGCAAAATGAATTAAACGAAAGTTTGAATGCCCAACAGGTGCTGCATGAAAAATTGAAAAATTGTCTTACAACGCTGAGAGAAATTGAACGCCTGCTTAACATCGTAAGTACCCGTTTAAAATATTCAAACCATTATATTCATACGCTGGAGCAGGAAAACGGGAAACTTAAATCCTCTTGCGAGGCTTGGATAAAACGATCCATAAAGCTGGAGTTTGAGGTTTTAAGCGCTCGCGATAGCGCGCGAAAATAGAAATGGATCAACGGCATGCTATTCGAGAAACGCAAATGAAAACAACGGCTTTACACCAGCCAAAAGACCCGGTTGATAAACGCGGCAATCCTTCTTGACGATACATTATAAATATCAGGTGATTATAACAATGCAAAAACTCCAACTCACAGTAAGACAAATGTTGATGGCGATGACGCTATTGGTTCTGCTGGCCATGCTGTTGCTTTCCGTTGTCGGGTTGCGTAATGTTCAGCAGCTTAACCAGGGGATTATCTTCGTTGCCGATACCGGGCAAGCCTTGCGCAGACAGATGGATGCAGACATGATGCACGATGCCATTCGTAGCGATGTTCTGGGCGTGGTACTGGCCGGCCGGGACGGACAGACGGAAAAGGTGAACGAAATTAGGGGCGAACTGGGCGACCACGTCGCTCGTTTTAACAAGAACCTTGCCGATAACGCCCAGGCCAAGTTAGGCGAGTCTGTCAGCGTTCAAATTGAGGCGATTATCCCGGCAGTGACTTCCTATACTCGACAGGCTCAGGCGGTCGTTGCAGCGGCAACTGGGAACGGTCAGGTCGAAAGCAATGCAATGGCGGCTTTCGAACATGAATTTGAAGTATTGGAAGTCGAGATGGAGAAGCTTGCCGACTTGATTGAGAAAGAGGCCGACATTGCCCAGAAAACCGCCAATGACAGCGTATCCGTAAGCCGCCTCAATACCCTGATCATTCTGGCCGCGTCGCTGGTTATTTTTAGCGTGCTGGCTTGGTATCTGTTCCGTCGTATCGCTCACCCACTGGACGCCCTGGCTAAGATCACCCAGGAAATCAGCTATACCGGAAATTTCGGCATGCGCGCAGATATTCAAAGTAACGATGAGCTGGGACAGGTCGCATCTTCTTTCAACGGTATGATGGACTCTTTGCAAAGCGTGCTGTCCGACACCAATACTGTCATGGGGGCGGTAGCGAGGGGCGATTTTACCGAGCGGGTGAAGGTCGTTGCGCGTGGCGATTTGAATTGCCTGAAAGACAATGTCAATGCCAGCATAGATAAGCTTGAGTTCACCATGATTACCCTTACCGATGTCATGAAAGCCCTGGCTGAAGGCGATTTTACCAAACGGGTTGACGCCAGGGTCGAAGGCGAATTCAAATTGACTGTCGATAATGCAATGAAAGCGATGCAGACCATGCTGGACGATGTGGGTGAGATTATGGCCGAAGTTGCTCAAGGCGACATCAGCCAGCGCGTTAAAGCCGAAGGACGCGGCGATCTCGCCAAATTGAAAGATAATATCAATCTCTCTCTCGATGAACTGAGTGTCCTGAGCGACATTGCGCGTATCGCGAGCGCATTGTCCAAAGGGGATCTGACTCAAACCATCGACAAAGACTATCCCGGCACGTTTGGTGAGGTGATTGTCGGCATGAACAGCATTGTAGAAAATCTCAAAGATCTGGTAGGAGACATCAAAGACTCCGCCGATACCATCAGTAATGCGGCAAAGGAAATCGCGGCGGGCAATAACGACCTGTCGTATCGCACCGAAGAGCAGGCCGCCAGCCTGGAACAAACCGCCGCCAGCATGGAGGAGCTGACCTCTACCGTACAGCAAAATACCGAAAATGCCCGGCAAGCCAACCGGCTTGCCGCAGGCGCGTCGGACATCGCCGGCAAGGGCGTTACCGTGGTTGACCGGGTCGTCGCCACGATGGAAGGCATTAACGATGCCTCGCGCAAGATTGTCGATATTATCTCGGTGATCGACGGCATTGCCTTCCAGACCAACATACTCGCGCTCAATGCCGCAGTAGAAGCGGCTCGGGCCGGAGAGCAAGGCCGGGGATTTGCCGTGGTGGCCGGCGAAGTGCGTAATCTTGCCCAGCGCGCCGCTGCCGCTGCCGGGGAGATTAAAACCCTGATCGGCGATTCGGTAGAAAAGGTTGAAGACGGTAGCAAGCTGGTCGATCAAGCCGGCAAAACCATGGAAGAAATCGTTAATGCTATCCGTAATGTTACCGTCATCATGTCCGAGATCGGCGCTGCCTCAGTTGAACAGACATCCGGCATCGAACAGGTTAATCAGGCCATCGCCCAAATGGACGATGTGACCCAACAAAATGCCGCATTGGTGGAGCAAGCCGCCGCAGCCGCAGAATCGATGGAAGAACAAACCCAACATCTGTCGGACGCAGTGGCAAACTTCAAATTACACGGCAATTTAAGTAGTCATGGCTACCCGGTTGATAGTGCGCCGCGACACACGCAAACGGCAACGGCCAAGGTAAGCGCCGCTAAAAAACTATCCGGAGTGGCAGTCAAGCCATTATTGATAGGTGCCGGAGGCGATGGGTGGGACGAGTTTTAATAGCGCCGTTGCCGCTCAGGTTAATGACCGTGTTGACGTCTCGTTTACCTATGACCAATAAGCAGGGGGCGAGCGGTATTCATACGATCCGGGTTGATCGGACAATTTTTCTGGCAGGCGGCTTTACACCGTTGAATATTTGCCGCAGAACCCGTAAAAACTCTGGCATACTTAGACGACCGTGCGAAATAGCCAGCACTTCCGCTAAACGACCCTAATTAACGGATGCGGGCAAGCGACAGTGCGTCGTCGAGGGGCGCGCGTTTCTTCCGCGGTTGGTTAGGGGGGGGCGACACCCATTTCTGTGCAGTCAGTCAATGCGTAACGCCCAAGTCTTTAAAATTATTATAAAAATACGGTAGTTACACTTTTTTGTTCCATGAGGGTTTCTAATGCAAAATCAGCAGACACTTACAATCGATGGAAATCAGGCTGCCGCTACGGTAGCTCATAAACTCAACGAAGTCATCGCAATCTATCCGATAACGCCGTCGTCCAATATGGGCGAATGGGCCGACGAATGGTCGTCGCGCGGACAGGTCAATTTGTGGGGTACGGTGCCGCAAGTGACCGAAATGCAAAGCGAAGCGGGCGCCGCCGGTGCCATCCACGGCGCATTGCAGGCAGGATCGATGGCGACCACCTTTACCGCATCTCAGGGCTTGCTGTTGATGCTGCCCAATATGTACAAAATCGCCGGCGAACTGACGCCGACGGTATTCCATATCGCCGCCCGTTCGCTGGCTTGTCAGGGCTTGTCGATTTTCGGCGACCATAGCGATGTGATGTCGGCGCGCATGACCGGTTTCGGCATGCTGTGTTCCAACTCGCCGCAGGAAGTCATGGACTTTGCGCTGATCGCCCACGCCGTAGCGCTGGAAGGGCGCATTCCGTTGATGCATTTTTTCGACGGTTTTAGAACCTCGCATGAAGTCGCCAAGATTATTATGCTGGATGACGACATCATGCGGGCGATGATTAACCAAGAATGGGTTACAGCGCACCGCGACCGGGCTTTGTCGCCCGATAACCCGGTGCTGCGCGGCACCGCCCAGAATCCCGACGTGTATTTCCAGGCCAGGGAATCGGTCAATGCCTATTACCAGGCGATGCCGGGCATCGTGCAGAAGGCAATGGACAAATTCGCCCAACTGACCGGCCGCTGTTATCGCTTGTTTGAGTATCTGGGGTCGCCGGACGCCGAGCGCGTCATCGTGATGATGGGCTCGGGCGCGGAGGCCGTCGCGGAAACTCTGGATTATCTTAATCGTCAGGGCGAATCGGTCGGACTGCTTAAAGTGCGTTTATACCGACCCTTCGATGCCGCCAGCCTGATTGCGGCGCTGCCTTCGACCTGTCGCAAAATCGCGGTGCTGGATCGCACCAAAGAGCCGGGCGCGGATGGCGAACCGCTGTATAAGGACGTGCTTGGCGCGCTGGCCCAGGATTATATCGGCGGCGCGGCTAAGTTTTCGGTACTGCCGAAAGTGGTCGGCGGTCGTTACGGCCTGTCTTCCAAGGAATTCACGCCCGGCATGATCAAGGCGATTTTCGATGAATTGAAACAGGCGCAACCGAAAAATAATTTCACCGTCGGCATCCACGACGATGTCACGCACACCAGCCTGGACTGGGATGCCAGTTATCGCACCGACGCACAGGCCGAAACTTTCCAGGCCATGTTTTACGGCTTGGGCAGCGACGGCACGGTCAGCGCCAATAAAAACACCATTAAAATTATCGGCGAAGCGACCGACTTGAACGCCCAGGGTTATTTCGTCTACGACTCGAAAAAATCCGGCGCGATTACCGTCTCGCATTTGCGCTTCGGCCCCAAACCGATTCGTTCCACGTATTTGATTGCCGAAAACGATGCCGATTTTATCGGCTGCCATCAGACGATTTTCCTGGAACGTTACGACATGCTCGCTAATGCGGCGGACAACGCGGTGTTTTTGCTGAACTCGCCGGAGTCGGCGGAGCAGGCTTGGGCGTCGCTACCCGCCAAAATGCAGCGGCAAATGATAGATAAAAAAATCCGCTTTTATGTGATCGACGGCTATGAAGTGGCCGAAAAAAGCGGCATGGGCAAACGCATCAACACCATCATGCAGACCTGCTTCTTCGCCATATCCGGGGTGTTGCCTCAGAGCCAAGCGGTTACCGCGATTAAACACGCGGTCGAAAAGACTTACGGCAAAAAAGGCCGTCATATCGTCGAACTGAATTTCAAAGCCATCGATGAAACGTTGGCCTGCTTGCATGAAGTGCCGCTGCCGACACAGGTCAGCAGCCAATTCGACATTCAATCCACGATCAGCGATGTCGCGCCCGATTTTATCAAACGGGTGACGGGCGAAATTATTGCCGGGAGGGGCGATGCGTTGCCGGTCAGTGCGATGCCGGTCGACGGCACCTTTCCAACCGGCACGGCGGCTTATGAAAAGCGCAATTTGGCGCTGGAAATCCCGGTCTGGGAAACCGATTTATGTACCCAATGCGGCAAATGCGTGATGGTTTGTCCGCATTCGGTCATTCGCAGCAAAATTTTCCCGACCGAGGTTTTGGCCAATGCGCCGGAAACTTTCAAACATGTCGCGATGTTGGGCAAGGATTTCCCGGCCGGGTTGGAAATCAGTTATCAGGTTGCGCCGGAAGATTGTACCGGCTGCACGTTGTGTGTCGATATTTGCCCTATCCGGGATAAATCCAACGCCAGCCGCAAAGCCATCAATATGCAGCCGCAACCGCCGCTACGCGAAACCGAGCGCGACAATTGGGATTTCTTTTTGGCTATCCCCGAATACGATCGCAAGCTGTTAAAAACCAACACCATCAAAGGCTCGATGGTGTTGCAGCCCTTGTTCGAGTTTTCCGGCGCTTGCGTGGGTTGCGGCGAAACGCCGTACATAAAACTGGCGTCGCAGTTGTTCGGCGACCGGATGGTGGTTGCCAACGCGACCGGTTGTTCGTCGATTTACGGCGGTAATCTGCCGACTACGCCGTGGACTAAAAACGCCGAAGGTCGAGGGCCTGCGTGGAGTAATTCATTATTCGAAGACAATGCGGAATTCGGCCTGGGCATGCGGATTGCGCTCGACAAACAAAATGGATACGCCAAGGAATTGCTGGCCTCACTGCGCGAACCCTTAGGCGGCGAGCTGGTCGATGCGATACTGAACGCCGACCAATCCGATGAAGCCGGGATTTACGAGCAGCGCGAGCGGGTTGGCGTACTTAAACAACATTTGTCGTCCTTGACCGGGCAGGGCGCACAAACATTGCTCCAGTTAGCGGACAACTTGTGCAAAAAAAGCGTCTGGATTATCGGCGGCGACGGTTGGGCTTACGACATCGGTTACGGCGGCCTCGATCACGTTCTGGCAAGCGGGCGCAATGTCAACATCCTGGTTCTGGATACCGAGGTTTATTCCAACACCGGCGGGCAAACCTCCAAATCGACACCGCTGGGTGCGGTTGCTAAATTCTCCGCAGGCGGCAAAGCCACGGCGAAAAAAGACTTGGCCTTATTGGCGATGGATTACAGCAACGTCTATGTCGCCCATGTCGCTTATGCCGGTAAAGATACGCAAACCCTGAATGCGTTTTTGGAAGCCGAAGCCCACGACGGACCGGCTATCATCATCGCTTACGCGCCGTGTATTGCGCACGGCGTCGATATGTCCAACAATCACCGGCAGCAAAACCTGGCGGTGAAAAGCGGGCATTGGCCTTTGTTCCGATTCGATCCCGGCAAAATCAAACAGGGCAAGAACCCGATGCACCTGGATTCTGCCGAACCGTCGATCCCGTACCGCGATTTCGTTAAAACCGAAACCCGTTTCAGCATGTTGTGGCAAACCCATCCTGAAGACGCGGAGCGTTTTCTGGAACAGGCGCAGCAGGATGTTAAAAACCGCTACCATTATTACAAGCAACTGTCTGAGCTGGCCTGGAACGAATCGACCAGCGTTTCAGCGTTGAAAGCCCAACTCAAAAGCGAAACTGTCAAGGAGACCGACAATGGTTGATTTAACGACTGATTATTTAGGCTTGAAACTGGCTAATCCTTTGGTGCCATCGGCGTCGCCATTGAGCAAGGATCTGGACAGTGCGCGAAGATTGGAAGACGCGGGCGCATCGGCGCTGGTGATGTATTCGCTGTTCGAAGAAAAAATCGAAGCCGAGGAACATCAAATGGACCGGTTTTTTTACAATCAATCGATTGGGCATAATGAATCGGATTCGTTCCATCCGATGCCGGAGAATATCCAGACTTATCAGGAACAATATCTGGAGCATTTGCAGCAGCTCAAGTCGGCTCTGTCGATTCCGGTCATCGCCAGCTTGAACGGCACGTCCTTAAGCGGCTGGGTCGAGTACGGCAAGCAACTGCAACAGGCGGGCGCCGACGCATTGGAGTTGAATATCTATCATCTGGCCGCCAATGCCGATGAAAACGGCGACGCGGTCGAACAGCGTTATCTGGACATATTGCAGGAATTGAAAGGGCAGGTCAGTGTGCCGATTGTGATGAAGCTTTCTTCGCAGTTCAGCTCGCCGATTCATTTTGCCAAACGGCTGGAGGCCGCCGGAGCCGACGGCATTGCGTTGTTCAACCGTTTTTACCAGCCCGACATTGACCTGGAAACGCTGGAAGTGGTGCCGAAGCTGGAGCTGTCATCTTCAGCGGAAGCCTTGTTACGCATACGCTGGACGGCGTTGCTGTATGGACGGACCAAGCTGTCGCTTGCGGTAACCGGCGGCTTCCACCAGACGCCCGATGTGTTGAAAGCGCTGTTGGCCGGAGCCGACGTGGTGCATCTTTGCAGCGTCTTGCTAAAGCACGGCACAAGTCGTTTAAGAGAAATTCTGGCTGAAATGGAACAATGGCTGGCCGAGCATGAATACGAGTCGGTCAACCAGCTAAAAGGTAGCGTCAGCCGGCAACACGCCATCGATCCCAGTGCTTATGAAAGGGCTAATTATGTGCAGGTGTTGGATAGTTATTCCAGTCCGGCGGGAGTGTTGAGGTAATTCTGTAAGGGTGCGTTTTCCGCACCCTTAGTCAATTTAATGGAGACTACTAATGCCGACCATTTCAATATTTTACGGCATCATAATTAAAATGTTCTTTGACGATCACGCCCCGCCTCACTTTCATGCGGAATACGGCGAATATGAACTGGTTATCGCGATCAATCCGATTAAAATTGTTAACGGCGATGCGCCGAAGCGAGTCAAATCGATGGTTTTGGAATGGACGGCGCTACATCAGGAAGAATTGTTAAAAGACTGGGAACTATGTAAGAACATGCAGTCGCCGTTACCGATTGAACCTTTGGAGTAAGGCTATGTTTTATTGCATAAAAACCATAGAAGCCAATCCCGACAACTACACAATAAAAATCACTTATACAGATGATGTCGTGGTTAATGCCGATTTTAATGATTTATTGGATAAAGGGGTAATGACCCCCTTAAAAAATCCCGAAGTATTTAAACAAGTCAGCATAGACAGCAAAGGCCGCGCCATTGTTTGGAAAACCCAAGACATCGATTTTTGCGCCGATGCGCTACGGTTGAAATTTCATTAATGCTGGATAAGGTTAGTGCGCTAATGAGCTTCGTTCCTCAGTAAATTCTGCGGTCCCATTATCTTCTTTAGCAACACTCAACAAATGGAGTTAGCAAATGACAAAACAGCGTCTGGTAAAGCAATTTTGTACCGCTCGTGACACAGCCTATCGACTGTCGGAACTGGCACCGATAGCGTTCGAAGCTGCCACGCATTTTTCCGATCCCTCGGTGTTCATAGACACGACCGTTCAGTTTCAAGAAATTCAGGGCTTCGGAGGCGCTTTCACCGAAGCGGCTGCGGTAACCTTAGACAAAATGCCGCCCGATTTACGCCAAGAAATTATGGCAGCCTATTTCTCTCCGGACACCGGCAATGCCTATAGCTTATGCCGAACCCACATCAATAGCTGCGATTTCTCGCTGGGAAATTATGCCTATACGGAAGTGGATGGTGATGTCGAACTTAAGCATTTCAGCATCGAGCATGACCGGCAAGCCCTGATTCCGATGATTCGCGAGGCCATCGATTTGTCCGGCGGCAAATTAAAGCTGTTCGCTTCGCCCTGGAGTCCGCCTGCCTGGATGAAAACCAATGGGATGATGAATAACTGCGGCAAGCTTAAGCCGGAATATCGCCAAGCCTGGGCGGATTATTACGTTCGTTACATTCAGGAATACGGGCAAGAGGGCGTAGCGATTTGGGGGCTGACGGTGCAGAACGAGCCGGAAGCCACGCAAACCTGGGATTCCTGTATTTATACCGGCGAAGAAGAGCGGGACTTTGTCAGGGATCACCTAGGCCCAACCCTCCATGATGCAGGGCTTGGCAATGTTAAAGTGATTGTCTGGGATCACAATCGCGACCGGCTTTTTGAGCGGGCAAAGGTTGTTTTTGACGATCCGAAGGCTGCGCACTATGTTTGGGGCGTCGGTTTTCACTGGTATTGCGGGGATCACTTCGACAACGTGCAGATGACCCACGATGCCTATCCCGACAAACACCTTATTTTCACTGAAGGTTGCCAGGAAGGCGGGCCGCATCTCGGTTCGTGGGATACCGGAGAACGTTATGCCCATTCGATGATAAGCGATCTTAACCGCTGGACAGAGGCCTGGGTGGACTGGAACATGGTTCTGGATGAAACGGGCGGCCCCAACCATGTCGGCAATTTTTGCAGCGCGCCGATTATTGTCGACACCCAAGCATAAGTATCTACACAACTTTTCGTAAACTTTGGCATGATGCCGCATGATTTTAAAAAAGCCTATCCGGCGTGGACTCACGTCTAAACGACCGCTACCAACGTCTGGTGAGTGAACACATGAATTC
>Ga0207978_100091_pt1 | contig 63378 bp, 57 predicted proteins | sample LakWasM100_LOW12_2_FD_183920 | JGI IMG/M metagenome (GOLD analysis project Ga0207978, IMG submission 183920) | Freshwater sediment methanotrophic microbial communities from Lake Washington under simulated oxygen tension - Sediment Metagenome... | ecosystem: Environmental > Aquatic > Freshwater >... | reverse complement strand
GAATTCATGTGTTCACTCACCAGACGTTGGTAGCGGTCGTTTAGACGTGAGTCCACGCCGGATAGGCTTTTTTAAAATCATGCGGCATCATGCCAAAGTTTACGAAAAGTTGTGTAGATACTTATGCCCTTGAGGGCATAGCTATCTACACAATTTTTCCGCATTATAAATACAAAGCAGCTTGACTCCCTCTCCTGCTGGAGAGGGTTGGAGTGAGGAGAATAAAAACAACTCTTTATATCCCCCTCGGCAATACTTCCCGAAACCACTATTTTCGATCATCGAGCCGTTCGTGCTGCGCCCAGGACTAAAGGCCTTGTCGAAGCATGATCGGCTTGACGCGGTAGCCCGAAATTTTTCCGCTCACCCTTCGACAAGCTCAGGGCGAACGGAAAAATTTCACCCAATTCATATCGGGAAGTTATTATTGACCATATCCTTAATGCGGCTTGTTGCTGGCGATGCCTTATAATACAGCAATTAACCCCATCAGCCCGCCCCCCCAATATTACAAAATGGCAGAATCGAAAACTTATCTGAATGTACCTTTCGCTCAAAAGGATGAGGCAAAAGCGCTCGGCGCAAGATGGGACGCAGTCCAAAAGAAATGGTTTATCCCGGCAGACAAGAACATTACGCTTTTTGCCAGATGGCAAACTGAATCCGGCACGGTGCAATCGCCCGGATCGAAAACATCACCCGCCAAAACCGGTTCTTCATCCGGAAAGACCGCCGCCGGGGTCAAAACCCATGCAACGGTTAAAGATTTTGTTGCCTATAACGGCGACGCACCGCCTTGGGATTAATGTTTGCGTCAGCTAAGAAGTGAGCATGAAATAACTTGAACAACTAGCGCCGATAAATTTTCAGCGGGAGTGCAAGCTTCGCTTGCGCTTGCAGGCGAAGCCTGCACTCCGGCTATTAGTAACTTGACCACGTTATTTCGTACACATTCCTAATCATCCTCATCCGGAATTTGTCCTTTTAGTTCTTCCGACAGCAGCATTTGCCCTCCGGTGACAACCAACTGTTCACCGGCACTGATGCCGCTGCCGACGAAATAACCGCCGCTCGTTGCCGAATACCGCTCTATAGTGCGGCGGCTGAATTGTTCGGCAGCGGTTTTAATGTACACAAAAGCCTGATCCAGGTACCAGACTAAAGCGGACTTCGGAATAACTACGCCGAACCGGTTTTCACCCGGTTCAGGTATCCATGCCGCAACGCGCATGCCGGGTCTGATGCGGTTCCCGTCGGCCTGGAAAAAGTAGCTTTCGCCTTGCGCGGTAGTATCTGTTTGCGGGGCCGCTGAAATCAGCTCGGCTTTAGTCGCCGCACCGCGGTTGCCTGTTGCTTCAACGTAAATAGTCTGAATCTCGTTTGCCAGCTGTTTATTAACCGGCAAGGTAATTTGCAACAGGGTTTTCCGGCCGGATAAAAAGCCGCTCAGCGGATCGGAATCGGTAGACAACGCCCTTTCAGCCAGCTTGTTACCCCAGTTGATTCGGGCTTCATCCATGATAGCCTTGCCTTGAACGCCGCTGGCATCAAGCTGGGCTTTATCGGTTTGCCATTGCGCTTGCTGAACTTGCACGTTGCGTTTCGATGTTGCGCCATCGCGATACAAGTCTTGCTGACGCTTGATATTCTGCTCAGCCTGCTTAAACCTTGCGGTAGCGCCGCTACGTTCGGTTAACGCGACCCAGTACCGATGCCGCAACTCGACCAACGGCTGTATATTGACCGCTTTTCCATAAGCGGTGAATTCAGGATGGTCGCTGACCGGAATCAGCATTTCTGTTTGCAGTCCCGATACCGACTGGGCTTTGGCGGACAGAAAAATACTGCCTTGCCCTACGGAGGAGCCCGGCAATTCGGCGACCGGCTTATCGTCATCGTCGGCAATAACCGGAGCGACGCTGAGCATAAAAAAGCAGGCTATTAAAAGAGCATTCATGTGAACAGGACAGTGAGTGTATAGATGAGCTCATGTTATAAGCTGATGTTACGCATTGTCCACGAAAAGCACGAAAGACGCGAAAAAACATAGAACAGTATATTTCTCGGTTAACGATGTAATGCCAAGCATTTAGCCACATTCCTTTTGACAACGTTCATGACAGGTATATGACTTGATACAGGCATGACGGACAGGAGAGGGACGCGCTTTGTTTTTTGCGTCTTTGTTCTCCTCTGTATGCCCTCTTTGTTTTTCGTGCCTTTCGTGGACTACGCTTTATTTTTAGATGCGTGCGTAACATCAGTTATAAGATTTCCCTTATTAAATGCATTTTTTTGTTGTTTTTAAAAAATTGCACGTTATCCTTCGACTGTATGAATACAGGAGGTGGAGCAATGCATGGAGCAGCACTTGCCAACAAAGCAACTAACTAGACTATTTGGAGATTATCATGAGCGACGTACCGGATAACTTAAAGTACGCAAAAACCCACGAATGGGCGAAAAGGGAAGGCGATAATATCGTTCGTGTCGGCATTACTGATTTTGCGCAGGAAGAACTAGGCGATTTGGTTTATATTGAGCTCCCTGAGTTGGGCCGCAAAGTAACGGCGCAGGAGCAGTGCGCCGTAGTCGAATCGGTTAAAACCGCGTCCGATTTGTTTAGCCCGGTTTCCGGAGAAGTCGTCGCTGTCAACGAAGCTTTGGCAGATGAACCTGAACAGGTCAATGACGATGCTTACGGCACTTGGTTGTTCTGCATAAAAGCCGATGACCCGTCTGAACTGGATGCGTTAATGGATGGCGATGCTTATCAGCTGATGATCGAACAATAATCCGGATTTATCTTGCTTGTAACGAAACTGACATACATCTGTGTAATATTTACTTTTTCAATAACTCATATTCGTAACAAATAATGGCAAATCCAAATGCAAAAGGCGTAAAACGCCTAATTAACGCGTGTTTTTTTTCTGTTGCCGGTTTTAAAGCAACCTGGACGCATGAAGAAGCATTCAGACAGGAAGTGATCCTGTTTGTGCTAACGACTCCACTGGCAATCTGGCTGGGGCAAAGCAATATCGAAAAACTGCTGTTGATCGGCAGTATCGTTTTAGTCATGCTGGTCGAGTTGTTAAATTCGGCGGTTGAGGCTGTAGTCGACAGAGTAGGGCTTGAGCATCATGAATTATCGGGTCGCGCCAAAGATATTGGCTCCGCAGCCGTTATGATGTCGCTGGCCTGGGCTGCGGTAACCTGGGCATTAATTTTACTTTAACCGCGACTGCTCCAGGCAGTGCGGCATACACACCATCCCTGGCGATAAAGAGGAACACAACACAATGAGTGCATTAATATGCGGGTCTATGGCTTACGATACCATCATGGTTTTTCATGACAAATTTAAGCATCACATTTTGCCGGAAAAAATCCATATCCTGAATGTATCGTTCCTGGTGCCTGTCATGCGCCGCGAATACGGCGGTTGCGCGGGCAACATCGCCTACAATCTCAAACTGCTGGGCGAAGAGCCGTTAACCATGGCTACGGTCGGCCATGACTTTGAACCCTATGCCCAATGGATGGCTCAAAACCAGTTATCCGGCGAATATATCCAAATCCTGGACAACAGTTACACCGGGCAGGCCTATATCACTACTGATGAAGAGGCCAATCAGATTACCGCATTCCATCCCGGCGCAATGAATTTTTCGCATTTAAATTCAGTGCCGACCGACCGCAAAATCAGCATCGGCATCGTCTCGCCGGATGGCAAGGACGGCATGCAATTACATGCCGAACAATTCGCGGAATTGGACATACCTTTTATTTTCGATCCGGGCCAGGGTATGCCGATGTTTAACGGCGAAGAACTGCTCAAGTTTATCGATCAGGCCACCTGGATGACCTTGAATGACTATGAGTCCGAACTGATGCAGGAACGCACCGGCTTGACGCTGGAACAAATTGCCGAGCGGGTTGACGCGCTGATCATTACCTTGGGCGGACAGGGTTCTCAAATTTACGCCCACGGCGAGTGCATTACCATTCCGGCGGCAAAACCCAAAGCGATACTCGACCCGACCGGTTGCGGCGATGCCTATCGCGCAGGACTGTTATACGGTTTGATGAATGACTTGAGCTGGAGCGTGACCGGCCGGGTTGCCTCATTAATGGGTGCAATTAAAATCGAAAATAACGGCACCCAGAATCATTCATTCGATATGGATAGTTTCAGGGAACGCTACCGCGAGAATTTCGGAACTTCGTTTTAATCGTTAACTGTTAAATTTTCACCACGAAGACACGAAGAGCGCAAAGAAAAAACAAAACTTCGTGGTGAATTTGATTTAAAAAACTTATGACAAGCACTTCATGCTAAAACACACCCAAAATCTCTTAGACATCATGTCGCGCCTGCGTCACCCGGAACAGGGCTGCGCTTGGGACGTTAAACAGGACTTCACCAGTTTGATTCCTTACCTGATTGAAGAAGCCTACGAAGTCGTCGATGCGATTGAACGCAACGACCTGGACGATTTACGCTCGGAACTGGGCGACCTGCTGTTACAGGTGGTATTTCATTCCCAGATCGCCGAGGAGCAAGGGCTATTCAACTTTGAGCAGGTTTCTGCGGGCATTTGCGACAAGCTGATCCGCAGACATCCGCATGTGTTTTCCGATGCCGTTTTCAATACCGACGAAGAACGTCATCAGGCTTGGGAACAAGCAAAAGCCATTGAGCGCCAAGAAAAAAACAAAACGGAAGAACAAGAAAGTGTGTTATCAGGCGTGGCCCGCAATCTTCCGGCATTGATTGAGTGCGAAAAAATACAGGATCGCGCCGCAAACCACGGCTTTGATTGGCCGGATGCATTGCCGGTTTTCGATAAGGTGCTGGAAGAACTGGACGAGGTTAAAGAGGCCTGGCAATCCGGGGATCAAGCGCATATTCAAGAAGAAATCGGCGATTTATTGCTGGTTGCGGTTAATTTGGCCCGGCATTTAAACGTCAATGCCGAAGTCGCGCTCAAGGAAAGCACCAAAAAATTCTCCAGGCGTTTTCAACATATAGAACAGCAGGTCAAAGCCTCCGGCCTGAACCTGAAAGACTGCGAACTGGCCGAATTAGATGCCTTCTGGAATCAGGCAAAACTAGCGTTAAGCAAAAAATAGATCATGCAAAAGGGGCGAACGGGCCGCCCCCCTCATATGCATTAAAACTCTTCCCACTCATCAGCGCTTGCCATCTTTGCTTGAGGTTTCGACTTGCTTGCCGAAGCATTGAAATCTTTTTTCAAGCGCATAATCGCCACCCCAACCGCGGTTGACGCGGCAACGAACGCGGATCCGTTACCCAGCAGCGCTTCCGCCTCGCTGAATTTTTTTGCATTGATCATATTAGCTATTCTACCGGCCTCGATATGAAAGGCCGCATGCTTGGACACACAATCGGCATAATTCGGCTCATGGGCAAGGTGATGCTTAACGTCGTGATGCAACCATTTACCGAAATCGCAACAATCATCCCTTGAAATCGTTGCCGCATCCATTTCTTCGCGTTTTGATATGGCGGTACGGAGCTTCACCTTCCACTCGGAATGTTTCTCAAGCGCCTTATCCAAATCGATGCCGACGTTGCCGGCTACCGGCGTATTTTGATAAGACTCTTTCTTGACCGGGGCGCTTTTTACGCTGGCTTGGCTAACAGCGCGCACCGGCTCAGCATTAACAACCGCAATCGAGCCGGACGCATTGCCGTCCAATTTAAAATGTCCCACCGTAACCGCCAGGTTTTGCGTTTGCTCTTCCATCGATTCCGCCGCCGCTGCCGCTTGCTCCACCAACGCCGCATTCTGTTGGGTCACGTCGTCCATTTGCCCGATCGCCTGATTAACCTGCTCAATGCCGGACGTTTGCTCCATAGAAGCGGAGCTGATCTCGGACATGATGACCGTCACGCCGCGGATGGCATTAACAATTTCTTCCATGGTTTTGCCGGCTTGAGCAACCAGCTTGGTGCCGTCTTCGACTTTCTCCACCGAATCGCCAATCAGGCCTTTAATTTCCGCTGCGGCAGCGGCAGCGCGTTGCGCGAGATTGCGCACCTCGACCGCCACCACGGCAAAACCGCGGCCTTGTTCACCGGCGCGGGCCGCTTCCACCGCCGCGTTGAGCGCGAGGATATTGGTTTGAAAAGCGATGCCGTCTATCACCGAGATGATGTCCACCACCTTGCGCGAAGATTCATTAATGCCTTCCATGGTCGATATAACCTGACCGACCACTTTAACGCCCTTACCGGCGATGTCGGTCGCGCCGACGGCAAGCCGGTTGGCATGTTTGGCGTTTTGGCTATTAGCCTGCACGGTGGAGGTCAACTCTTCCATGCTGGCCGCGGTTTGTTCCAGACTGGCGGCCTGCTCTTCGGTTCGATGCGACAGGTCATTGTTGCCTGCGGCAATTTCTTTTGCTGCGATGTCAATCGCCGCGGACGCTTCCTTGATTTGATTGACAATAAATTTCAGCGTTCCCACCGTGTAATTGGAGTCGTCCTTAAGCTGCTTAAAAATCCCCGAATAGTTGCTATCGATCGTTTCGGTCAAATCGCCGCGGGACATGGCGCCCAGTACGCGCACCACTTCATTCATGCCGGTTGAACTGGTCTCCATCAGCTCATTAACGCCTTGCGCCAATTGCAGGATGAAGCCGTCTTTATCCGCCTCGTCAATGCGCTGGTTAAAATCGCCTAACACCGCGCCGCTCACCACCTTGGCGACTTCCTGCTCGATGACCACCTCCGCGGTTCTATCCTTCCATTCCACCACCGAGCCGATTCTTTGCCCCCGCTCGTTGTTGATGGGGTTGACTATCAAATCAAAAGTACGGCTTCCGATGTGAATCTCGCTACGAAGAGTAGAACTTAAGGTATCAAGCAATTGTCTTTGATGATCGGGGTTCTTATGGAAAACATCCATCTTTGCGCCCGATAATTTATTAGCATTAAACTTGGGCAAAACCTTGCTTATGTCAGACTCGGCATGCCGCATCATCATGAGTGCGGCTGGGTTCATATAGATGATGTTACGTTCGTTGTCCGCCACCATCACACTGGACGTAATACCATCAAGAGCAATTTTAATGCGCAGGGATTCGTCGTGCTCTTTACGATCCTTGGTTATACGTGTCAGCAATTGTTGCTGCATGATGCTCATTGAGCGTAACAGGTCGCCCAGTTCATCCTTTTGCCGAATGTCTATGTTAGAACTCAAATCGCCATTTTCAATGGCCCTGGCCACTTGCTGAAGCGTGTTAATCGAACTTAGAATTCCCCTGCTGATAAGAAAGGTCAAGACAACAGTCATCAGGGTCGCCAGAACGGTTAGCACGGTGAAGAATATCGCCATGCGCTGAGCATCGCTCTTGAATTTGCCGGTAGCATCGAGAAGATCGTCGGAGAGTTTATTCTCGACTTCCTTGATCAGGTTAATTTTTTCAGTCGCCGCCTTGAACCAGTAGAGAGGATCAACGCCCAATCCAGGTTCAGTGCCTTTATCCATGGCGATTTTTTCCATCTTGGCGACTTCATCGACCGCAGAACCCGCTACCTTAGCCTTATAAAACGCCTTTTGGCTGTCCAGCGCATAGGTAAAAAACATATCGGTATAAACATCCTGGGCGGAAAAAATTTTCAGGAATCGATTCAAGGTATCAGGCGTAAACTGGTCTGCGGCAAATACCGTCGCCAGCAAAGCGCGCTCCATGCCGGCACGTTCTTTGGCTTTGAGCAAACCTGAATACGACGAGGCCAGACGGGAAATTTCGCTGTGACTGCTGAGCGTGGAAACCTGGGCCGGAACATCGAGCAGGGAAGCGATGGTTTTACTGTAATAAGCGCTCGATTGTATTGCATCGATGCCAAGAGCGCTGATGCTGCCGCGCTTGGCGGCCAACTCCTCCAAATTATTCACTGCCGCAGTCAACAGAATCGTCAGTCCGTCACTGCCCGAATCGAAGTTTTTCAGTGTCGCTTGGAGTGTTTCAACAGTCTTATCGGTTTTCGCGCGTTGCTCAGGCAATTCGGCGGCAAACTTAACGCCTTTGCTACTGAGGAAAGAGGCGCTCATGCCGCGCTCTTTCTGCATTTCATGTACCAGCGCGCCGATTTTAACAGAAACATCAACCAGCGATTCCAGCTTGACCATCTCTTTAGAAGTCGATTGCCGCTCAATGACGCCCGACCCGGCAAAATAAAGCAGAGCTAATGCCGGAATGGCGGCTATCAGGATTAATTTGGACCTTAGACTCGACGTGAAAGCAATATTGTTTGACATGCTACATTCCTTGAGTGATGTTTCTTGAAGTGTTTTGGGACATCTACTAGGTGTCAGGTTAAGCTTTTACGCTCTTTAGGACTCAGTCACTCGATTGATGCCTAAATACGCTAACCGTGCTAAAAATTATAGCATCTAAAACTAACCGTCCAGCAATCGAATTGCCATCACATCGCATACGGCGTGATGCAAAACGCTGTTTGCCGTCGAACCCAACAATAACGACAGGCCATGCCGCCCATGACAACCGACCACGATTAAATCAATGCACTCCCGCTCGGCAAAGCGGGCAATCTCCTGTTTGGGCGAGCCCCAAATCATCCAACGATTAGCCAAAGTAACGCCCAGCCGATCGCCAATCCGCATCAATCCGGTTTTCTCCGCTTCGAGTAGCTCATAACCCGAATCCTCAGCCAATGAGATCACCGCGCCATAACCGGTATCCGGCATGGGAATATTATCCAACACATGAATGATGCTCAATTTAGCCTGGTATTTTTCGGCCAAATCTTTTGCTCTTCGGACAACCGTATCGCCGTGCCCTGAATAATCCACGGCCAATAAAATATGCTGATAAGCGCCCATTGTTGTCCTTAGTTTTTATAAGCGGATCCAATGCGCCTTTTATGCTAATACAGGAGGGCTGCACGGATGAGGGGGAGGTAGACGAGACACGAACAAAGCGACGTTAAAAACTTCGCGCTCTTCGTGTCTTCGTGGTGATAGCTGTTAAATTTTACGCCTAGACCTTATGATAAATATCGGCGCCTTCTTCAAGAAACTGCTTGGACTTTTCATCCATGCCCAGCTTTAACGCTTCTTCATCGGCAATCCCTTTTGCCGTCGCATAATCGCGCACATCCTGGCTGATTTTCATCGAGCAGAAATGCGGCCCGCACATCGAGCAAAAATGCGCGACTTTGGCTGACTCTTTAGGCAAGGTTTCGTCATGAAATTCGCGGGCTTTTTCAGGATCAAGGCCGATGTTGAATTGGTCTTCCCAACGGAATTCAAAACGCGCTTTGGACATCGCGTTATCGCGCGCCTGCGCGCCGGGATGACCTTTAGCCAAGTCCGCTGCATGGGCGGCGATTTTGTACGTCACGATGCCTTCTCGGACATCCTGCTTGTTCGGCAAGCCCAAATGCTCTTTTTGGGTCACGTAACACAGCATCGCGCAGCCGTACCAGCCGATGTTGGCCGCGCCTATCGCCGAGGTGATATGGTCGTAACCGGGAGCGATGTCGGTGGTCAGCGGGCCCAAGGTGTAGAAAGGCGCTTCGCCGCATTCTTCCAACTGCTTGTCCATATTGACTTTGATCATATGCAAGGGCACATGGCCAGGGCCTTCGATCATGGTTTGCACGTCGTGTTTCCAGGCGATTTTAGTTAATTCGCCCAGCGTTTCCAGCTCACCGAATTGTGCCGCATCGTTGGCGTCGTAGATTGAGCCGGGACGCAGACCGTCGCCTAATGAGAAAGACACATCATAGGCTTTCATGATTTCGCAGATTTCTTCAAAGTGCGTGTATAAAAAGCTTTCGGTATGATGCGCCAGACACCATTTCGCCATGATCGAACCGCCGCGCGATACGATGCCGGTCATGCGCTTAGCGGTTAACGGTACATGGTGTAAACGCACTCCGGCATGAATGGTAAAGTAATCCACGCCCTGCTCGGCTTGCTCGATCAAGGTGTCGCGGAAGATTTCCCAGGTCAGATCTTCGGCTTTGCCGTTGACTTTTTCCAGGGCTTGGTAGATAGGCACGGTGCCGATGGGCACCGGCGAGTTGCGCAAAATCCACTCGCGGGTTTCGTGGATGTTTTTACCGGTGGATAAATCCATGATGGTATCGCCGCCCCAACGAATGCCCCAGAGCATTTTTTCAACTTCTTCCTCGATAGACGAAGTAACCGCCGAGTTGCCCAAATTGCCGTTGATTTTAACCAAAAAGTTGCGGCCGATAATCATCGGCTCCAGTTCGGGATGGTTGATGTTGCACGGAATAATAGCCCGGCCTCTAGCCACTTCGTCACGGACAAATTCAGGGGTAATCACATCGGGAATCGACGCGCCGAACGAATCGCCGGGATGCTGATCTTTCCACAAATGACGCATTTCTTCCATTTTTTGGTTTTCACGAATGGCGATGTATTCCATCTCCGGCGTGATGATGCCCTGTCTGGCATAGTGCATTTGCGATACGTTTTTTCCGGCTTTCGCCCTGCGTGGCTTGCGGATATGCTCGAAACGCAGTTCGGCGGTAGCCGGATCTTCAAGGCGCTGACGACCGAAGTCCGAGCTGGGACCCGCTAACTCTTCGGTATCGTTTCGTTCTGAAATCCAGGCTGAACGGATAGCGCCCAAGCCTTTCTTCAAATCGACTTCGACATTGGGATCGGTGTATACGCCCGAGGTATCGTAAACATAAAGCGGCGGATTTTTTTCTGCGCCTTTTTCCGCGCCGAAATGCACCGGAGTATCGGATAAGGTGATTTTTCGCATCGGAACCTGTATGTCGGGGCGGCTGCCTTGAACATATATTTTTTCCGATGCGGGATAGGAATCGATCTTTACGCTACTGGCTTCAGTAGACGCAATTTCTTTAAGGACAGCGCTCATGTTTATCTCCAACAACAAAACAATAAGGCGCAGGGAAGTCAGGGCTTTCCTACGCCGGTATTAACCGGGGTCAGGTTCAAAGGGTTTTTCTCAGCCGCCCTATCCCATGAAACACATGGAAACAAGGAAGCACCCCTAGCCTTTACGGATGTCGTCCTAAGTTAAAGGATAATGCCGAAGATTGCAAGCTTGGACCGCGTCACTGGAACAACAAACACCATATAAAACAAATGGTTTTGACAACCAAGACCGTTTATAAAGTCTTCTTTACAGCCCGCATCAACCCCTCTGCTGCCATTAGGATAAAATATCGGCTTGCAGGACTATTCCGGGAGAAAATTACACGAAAAGTTTTAGTCGAACGCTTATCCCGGAAGCGTTCCGCCCCATAAAAGAAACTATCTATCAACACTGTAAAAATGATTTTTTTTACCAGCAATGTTAGAATCAATACAATTCCTGGCTAAGCAGATTTAACGGATGTCGACAGACTCTCAACAGAACGCTCATCACTCCCCCGTACTGGAATTTAAAAGCAGCACTTTTTCTGTGCCTGTTTTGGTTTTATCCAGTAATGATGCCATTATTATCGAACAACAATTACAAGAAAAAATCCATCTGGCACCCGAGTTTTTCAAGAATTCGCCGCTGGTGTTTGACTTACAGGAACTGAATAAACACGATCTCGACATTGATGTTACCGAACTCATCAACATCATCCGCAGTCTGGGCTTATTGCCGATAGGCATACGCGGCGGCGGCGCACAACAGAATCAACAAGCGTTGGAGCTTGGCGTTCCCATCCATTCCGGCCATAGCGTTGCGCTCTCTTCCGGAACCCAAAAACCACAACCGCCGGAACCTGAAGCCGCGCCGGAACCCCAAATCGTTGCCGAAGCCGCCACACTGATCACCCATCCGGTCCGGTCCGGCCAACGCATTTACGCTTCAGGCGATTTGATCATTTTAGCTCAGGTCAGTGCCGGGGCTGAAATCATGGCCGAAGGCAATATTCATGTCTACGGCTCGCTAAGAGGCCGGGCGCTGGCGGGCGTACAAGGCAACACGGAAGCGCGTATTTTCTGTTCCGATTTACAGGCCGAGCTTATTTCGATTGCCGGAAACTACAAGATCAGCGAAGACTTGAATGACGCCGTTCCCAACCAGCGCGTTCAGATCTATTTACAAAACCATGCTTTAGTTATTAAAGATATTTAACTTATACAGGCTCTTTGGAGGAACAATTTGTGGCACGAATTATAGTCGTAACATCAGGTAAAGGCGGCGTTGGAAAAACAACTACAAGCGCCGCCATAGCCATGGGGCTTGCAAAAAAAGGCCACAAAACGGCGGTCATCGATTTTGACGTGGGTTTGCGTAATCTGGATTTAATCATGGGTTGCGAGCGCCGCGTTGTTTATGACTTTGTCAACGTCATCAATGGCGAAGCGACGCTTAACCAGGCATTGATACGCGATAAAACCTGCAATCAGCTGTACATTCTGCCTGCCTCGCAAACTCGGGATAAAGACGCCCTGAGCCAGGAAGGCGTAGGCAAAATCTTGGACGAACTGAAAAAAGACTTTAAATACATCGTTTGCGATTCTCCTGCCGGCATCGAAAAAGGCGCGCATTTGGCGATGTATTTTGCCGACGACGCATTTATCGTCACCAACCCTGAAGTCTCTTCAGTGCGTGACTCAGATCGTATGCTAGGTATCTTATCCAGCAAATCGCGCCGGGCTGAGCAAAACGACGAACCTATTAAAGAATACCTGCTTTTAACCCGATATTCGCCTGAGCGAGTCAAATTGGGCGAGATGCTGAGCGTCGACGATGTGCAGGAAATATTATCGCTGCATTTACTGGGCGTTATCCCGGAATCAAAGTCGGTGTTGAATGCATCCAACTCAGGCACCCCGGTTATTCTTGACGAAAAAAGCGATGCCGGCCAGGCCTATGCGGATGTTATCGCGCGCTATTTGGGTGAAGACAGACCGCATCGATTCATTGATGAGAAGAAAGGCCTGTTCGGGAAGCTTTTCGGAGGCAAATAATGAGTTTACTGGATTATTTTAGGACATCTAAAGCCAGTTCGGCGTCACTGGCCAAGGAAAGACTGCAAATTCTGGTTGCCCACGAGCGCAGCTCCAGGAACCAGCCCTCTTACCTGCCGCAATTGCAAAAAGAATTGCTGGAAGTTATTCGAAAATACGTTAACGTAGAGCAAGATGCTATATCCGTTAATTTTGAGCAAAACGATACTCAGGAGACGCTCGAATTAAATATCGTACTGCCTGAACATCAAACCAAGATTTCTTAACACAACAAGCCAAGCTAAAGGTGACCACTATGTCTAATACAATCGGCGATGCAGCAGGAATAGTCTGGAAATATCTGGATACTAACGGACCCTCCAGTGTCAATAAAGTTACCACTGAAACCGGCATCAATAAAAATGATGTTCAACGCGCCATAGGTTGGCTATGCAAGGAAGACAAGCTGTCCATTGAGATGATAGGCCGCGCTGAAACGCTATCGTTGAAATAAATCGGGGGCGGTAAAGACGTTGCGCTGCAACGTCTTTACACTACCGCTTTGAATGACTAAACAGTTTCAAAAAAATTATTTTAATTCCCGATGCCTGACAATTACATTCAAAAACGGGCCTTTAAACTGCTTGGCGAGTGAGTCCACCAGATAAACCGAGCGATGCTGACCGCCTGTACAACCTACCGCCACCGTCAAATAACTGCGTCCTTCAGCCTCGAACCGCGGAATCCAGCGTTCAAGAAAACCTGTAATATCTTTAAAAAGCTCGCCAACCAGCGCTTGCTCATTAAGAAAGTCGATTACCGGCTGGTCTTTTCCTGTTAATCCGCGTAATTCCGGAATCCAGTAAGGATTCGGCAAGCTGCGGGCATCAAATACAAAATCGGCATCCAACGGAACCCCATGTTTGAACCCGAAGGATTGAAACTGCAAGGAAATATGCCTGACATCCCTTTCGCCGACCTGATCCCTGATAAGTTCACGCAACTCGTGATAATGCGTTCGGCTGGTATCGATGACCACGCTGGCGTGCCTGACAACCTGCGTTAACATTTCCTTTTCAATTTTTAACGCTTCTCTTAACGGCACATTCGAATCCGTCAGCGGATGGCGTCGCCGGGTTTCGCTATAGCGCTTCAATAAGGTCGATTCTTCGGCCTGCATAAAGATGATTTCGCAATCAATCTGCTTGTTGCGTATTAGCGCCAGGCTTTCGGAAAAATTGGCCAGGCTTTCGCTCTGATTCCTGGCATCAATGCCTATGGCCGTTTTTGCATAGGTCAGTTTATCCACCAGCATGACATGGTTAATAAAATCTTCCAGCAAGGTCACGGGTAGATTATCGATGCAGTAATAACCGCAATCTTCCAGCGTATCCAAGGCGATACTTTTACCGGAACCGGAAAGACCGCTGACGATTAATAGTTTCATGAAATCAGGCTCAAGGCTCAAGGCTCAAGGCTCAAAAAAACGCCTTTTACCTTGTACCTTTTACCTTGCTCCTACCTTATCTATGCTGTCCGGTTTTTTCTTTATGCTTGATAATCTGACGGTCTAACTTATCCACCATAGCATCAATAGCCGCATACATATCTTCCTGATGATCTTCGGCGAACAATTTAGCGCCGCTCAATTGCAGCGTTGCTTCAGCCTTTTGAATTAACTTTTCCACGCTTAAAATGACGTGTACATCGGTAACATTATCAAAATGACGTGCTAATTTTTCAAATTTTGAGTCGATGTGAGCTTTTAACGCGTCGGTTACTTCAAGATGATGGCCTGTTACGATGACTTGCATGAGATAAACTCCTTATAATGGTGAATGATTGGTTTTTTATGGGTGCCAGATAGCGTTATAAAATGCGCTTACGCTGACTTGATGATGAAATGAGCATCGCTTCGCGATACTTGGCAATTGTCCTTCTAGCAACATTAATGCCCTTTTCTTTTAATAGCTCGGCTATTTTACTATCACTTAACGGTTTTGCCAGATTTTCATTGCTAATTAGCTCTTTAATAAACGCCCTGATGGCCGTAGACGAGCACTCCCCTCCTCCTTCTGTTGAAACATGACTGGAAAAAAAATACTTAAATTCGACAATACCGTTGGGGGTATGCATAAATTTTTGCGTTGTCACCCTGGATATAGTCGACTCGTGTAATTCCAGTTCTTCGGCAATATCCCTTAACACCATGGACTTCATGGCAATAGAGCCATGTTCCAGAAACCCGGTCTGCTTTTCCACAATACAGCGGGCAACACGTAATAAGGTATCGTTACGACTGTGAAGACTTTTAATAAACCATCTCGCTTCCTGCAAATGATCTTTCATACAGGTATTGTCCTTGCTGTTATCCGCCCTTTTTATCATGCTCGAATAAAAAGGATTGATGCGCAATTTAGGCGCTATATCGGGATTCAGGTTGACTTGCCATTTATCGTTTTGCTTAACTACGTAGACATCGGGGATCACATATTCTGAATCCGAATCTTGTATCTGCGCGCCCGGCTTGGGATCCAGGGTTCTGATTAATGCCACCACCTCATCCAGTTGCCGCTCTGTCACGCCCAACTTACGCATCAGTTTTGACTGCTCATGGGTCGCCAACAAATCCAGGTATCGTGTAACAAGAATCAGCGCTTCTTCTTTATAAGGCGTGCTCTCGGGCAGCTGCTGTATCTGCAACCTCAAACAATCTTTTAAATCAATGGCGGCAACGCCGGCCGGGTCGAAATTTTGCACCCTGTGCAGCACCGCGTTCACTTCATCGAAATCCAGATCGTCCAACTGGCTTTGCAAACCCTGAAAAATCTCTTCGGGACTACTGCTCAGATAGCCGTCTTCATTGATCGAATCAATGATAGCCATGGCAATGGCATGATCCCGCTCTGAAAACGAAGTCAACTCGACTTGCCATAGCAGATGATCGAGCAAGGTTGAAGACTTACTACGCTGCGTTTCAAATTCCACAGTCTCAGCGGAATTGGCGCCCGACTCCATCGCGTACTCATAAACATCATCCCAGGAAGAATCAATCGGCAACTCATCCGGCATATCCGTTTGCGAACCTTGGCTAGTCAGCAAATCGGTATTATCAATTTTTTTCTCCGGGCTTACTTCGGCTTCCTGAACGGTGCTTTCTTCCTCATTCACTTCCAGCATCATATTGGACTCAAGAGCCTGCTGAATTTCCTGTTGCAGTTCTAATGTCGACATCTGCAACAACTTAATCGCCTGCTGCAATTGCGGCGTCATCGCCAGTTGTTGACCCAGTCGAAGATGTAAGGATTGTTTCATTCGGTCACACAATTTAGTAGGGGATGTCCCCTGTGGTTACGCTGTTCTTGGTTAGGACAACTGCAAGAGATTGCCCCCTAAATTAAAGACTAAAATTATTGCCTAAATAAACTTTACGCACTTCCTCATTGGCAACGATAGCTTCCGCGCCGCCTTCCGCAATCACTCTGCCGTCGTTAAGTATATACGCACGATCACAAATGCCTAATGTTTCCCTGACATTGTGTTCGGTAATTAATACGCCAATGCCGCGATATTTCAAATGCTCGATGATTTTTTTTATATCATCTACCGAAATCGGATCAACACCGGCAAAAGGCTCGTCCAGTAATATAAATTGAGGATTGGTCGCCAATGCCCTGGCAATTTCAACGCGCCGACGTTCGCCGCCCGACAGTCCCAAGGCAATTTGGTCGCGCAGATGCAGGATATGAAACTCCTGCAACAATTCTTCAATCACCAACTCCGCCTGCCCTTGCGTTAAATCGGAACGGATTTGCAAAACCGCGCGCAAATTGTCCGCCACGCTCAGTTTTCGAAAAACCGAAGGCTCCTGCGGCAAATAGCCTATCCCTAATTGCGCCCGCAAATGCATCGGATGATGAGTAATGACCTGTGAATCCAGAGTGATTTCACCTTCATCCGCTTTAATCAGGCCCACCATCATATAAAAACTGGTGGTTTTGCCTGCACCGTTAGGCCCCAGCAAACCAACCACTTCGCCGGTATCGACATGCAATGAAACGCCATTAACCACATTGCGTTTATTGTAGCGCTTAATTAGCTGTTTTGCGGCCAGTCTGGTCATGTTTAACGGGTAAAAGATAAAAAATAAAAAATAATACTTGCGCTCTGCCTGTCATGCCATCTGCCCTACGCCCGATCATTTGCCATCGCCCTTCGCAGCCGGCTGTTCTTTAGCTTTGGGTTGCAATACGACATGAACGCGTTTACCGGCTGATTCTTTTTCTCCCGCTTTAACCAGCGAGGTTTTCAAATCGTATTCGATAAAGTCGCTGGAATACGCGCCACTGCCTTGCCAGACAGTGGCTTTATCGATCAAAATCAACAAATTCCTTTTAGGATAATACTCGCCTGTTAGCGCCTCGCCGGTTATATCCTGGTCGCCCTCATTAGGCGTTTGTTTAAATTTGGCCAGATTGCCGGTAAACACCATTTTATCAGCTTCGCCATTTATAAAATAAACCACCAGCTTATCCGAGTTCACCCGAATACTACCCTGAATCGATATGACATTACCGGTATAAGTGCTGGTGGCTTTTACATCATCATAAGTCGCCGTATTTGAATCGATAACGATAGGCTGATCGCCGTCGCTTTCCAAGGCGAAAGCACCCGCGCTATACAGCGCCAATAACAGTAAACAGTAGCCGCTTCCACGTAACATGCGGCGGCGAAAGTTTTTATTTTGTTTCATAGTTACCCTTTACATTAGAGAGCAATTCCAGATGAATCGGTTCCGCAAAAGTCAGCTTCATACCGACACCTGTCGTCCAGTTTGGCAAGCTGATCAACTCTGCCCACGCATCCGTTTCTGCATAACTGATTTCCGGCTTTACTTTTAAATTGAAGGTATAGATTTTAAGCTCCCTGACGCCCTTAGCGGCAGCTCTGTCGACATAGACCTTGCCGGTTAACAACAAATCCTTGCCATCGGCAGACAAAACGCCGGTTTCTGACTTAATGACCCAGGGCGGTGTTTTCTCGTTATAAAAAAACATTAAGGGCTTTACCATATGCGTAGTGCCGTCATCGCTGTAATGAACCATTTCATCGGCAATCAACTTGCTTTTCGGTCTGCCAAGCTCGCTCATTTCCCATTTCGTATAGCCTTTACTGAAATAATCAGGACTGTGCGCCGGAACGCCTATACGCCCAACCTCATCCGAACCGGTCAATTTAATCAGCCACCAACTCATTACCGCGATAATGACCAGGTACAGATAACTGTAGTTTCCATTTAACCGGGTCATTTCACTTCGCGCTCTCGCAAGTCAAATAAGCGTTCAAGACTTCATCAAAATGCCCTTGCGCCTGCATAATAAAATCACAGACCTCCCTGACCGCACCCTGCCCTCCAGGCAACGTCGTACACCAATCGGCGCGCTGTTTAACGGCAAAGTTGGCATCATTAACCGCAATCGCCAGGCCCACTCTGATCATTATCGGCAAATCCAGCAAGTCATCGCCGACATGCGCCGCCTGTTCGTGGCTTATGCCCATAAGTTCAATAATCTCATTGAACGCAGCGATTTTGTTTTCATGACCCTGATACACATACTCAATACCCAGATTCTTCATGCGCAACGCAACCGAGCTTGATTTACGCCCGGAAATAACCGCAACCTCGACGCCGGTCTGCCGCAACAACTTGATACCGTGCCCGTCCCTCGCGTGAAACGACTTGTATTCGCTGCCCTCAGCGTCGAAAAACAACCTGCCGTCCGTCAATACGCCGTCCACATCCAGAATCAGCAATTTGAGCTTCCTGGCTTTTTCCAAAATAGCCAACTTATTTTGTATATCCGTCATCACACGATTCCTGCACGAATCAGGTCATGCATATTCAAGGCACCTATCGCTCTTTGCTGCTCATCAACAACAATTAACGCGTTAATCTTTTTTCGCTCCATAATTTGCATGGCTTCGGCCGCCAGCATACCCGCCGAAATAACCGCGCAATCAGGGGTCATGACTTCGGTGATAGCAGTCTTGTGTATATCAAGGTTTCTGCTCAGCATCCGTCGCAAATCGCCGTCGGTAAAAATGCCGGCGACGCGATTATCCGCGTCGACAATCGCAGTCATGCCCAGCTTCTTCTCGGTCATTTCCAGCAAGGCATGACTGATAAGCGCAGACTCCGAAACGATAGGCACTTTCTCATCGGCATGCATAATATCGCCAACCATCAATAACAGTCGTTTGCCCAAACTGCCGCCGGGATGAGACAAGGCAAAATCATCGCGGGTAAAGCCGCGGGCCTCAAGCAAGGAAACCGCCAGCGCATCGCCCATCACCAAGGCCGCCGTGGTGCTGGAGGTGGGCGCAAGACCCAACGGGCACGCTTCCTGCTCAACAGCCACGTTGATATGGGTGGTGGCAAATTTGGCCAGCGTTGAGGCCGGGTTTCCGGTCATGGCTATTAACGGTACGCCCAGCCGCTTAATAATCGGCAATATCGTTAGAACTTCCTCGGTTTCCCCGGAATTCGATAAAGCCAGCACCACATCCTGGCGGGTAATCATACCCAAATCGCCATGACTGGCTTCGCCCGAATGCACAAAAAAAGCTGGCGTTCCGGTACTGGCTAAGGTCGCGGCAATTTTACCGGCAATATGCCCCGATTTACCCATGCCGGTAACCACAACACGGCCGCTACAATTGAACATCAACTTACAGGCAAACACAAAATCGTCATTAATCCGGTCGGCTAATGCGGCAATCGCCTGTGTCTCCACCTGAATAACAGCTAAGCCCAATTTACGGAGCTTTTCATCATGTAATTTCATTTATCGGTATAAAAATGTGCATCCCGTCGCCCAAGGCATTATGGATTTGGCGTTTCAAACGTGTTTCCCATATCTTGCGACAAGCTGGAGACGTATTAATTTGTATTAATGATAAAGCATTTACGGCTTTATGGGGCAGTTCAATGCAAATTCAGGGCGATTTCCGATCATAGCCGACGTTCCGCAAACTTGTCGGTTGCAGCAACCAAGGCATGAATCATTTCCTTGCCCTGAGCAACATGCCCGGCATTGGGCAATACGATATATTCGGCATGCGGCAATACTTTATGCAAACTGTACCCGGCTTCCATCGGACAGACAAAATCATGACGACCATGAATGATAATCGTCGGAATTTTATCCAAGCCGCCGCAGTTGTCCAGTATCTGGTTTTCCCCAATAAAATAATGTTGCTTGGCGTAATGCAATTCCATGCAGACCTGTTTAACCATTTTCTCGCTCGTATGCTCGCCTTTCGGACTCGGCCGATAATCGCCGCCTAATGCGACCTGCGCACTCCAAGCCATCCACTCCTTGGATGCTCGTCTTTGCGCCATCTCGTCTTCACCCCACAACATATCACACAGTCCCTGCACCGGATTATCCCGACCCTGCTCAGGAATGCTTTCAATCAAGCGCTGCCATTGTTCGGGATAAATCTTGCCTGCCCCCTCTTTGGCAAACCAATCCAAATCCTGCTGCCGCGCCAGAAATACCGCGCGAATAATCAAACCCATTACCTTGTCTTTATGCTGCTGAGCATACAATAAAGCCAGCGCACCGCCCCACGAACCGCCGAACACCAACCACTGATCAATAGCCAATTGATTACGGATACGCTCTATATCATCGATTAAATCCTGGGTAGTGTTGTTTTCCAGCTCGCCAAAAGGCAACGACAAACCGCAGCCGCGCTGATCGAACAGGATAATGCGATAAAGCGTGGGATTAAAAAATCGCCGGTGATCGGGCTTGGTGCCGGAACACGGCCCACCGTGCAGAAAAACGACAGGAATGCCGTCAGGATTGCCGCTTTGCTCTACATACACCGCATGTTTACTGCCGGTTTTCAGCAACAACGTTTGATAAGGCAAAATTTCAGGATAAAGGGTTTTCATGGTTTGTAGCGTTAAATTTGATTTGCTTCCAAGCAAGAACCGGAAAGGACGCTATTTTACCTTGCGCCTTTACCTTGCACCTCTTTTTAATTCTTCAAACATAAAAAAAGGGAGGGGTTTAAAGCCCTCCCTTTTCGGATTTGTTTCTAAACTAAACGCTTAGAAGCCAAGACCGAGGTAACCGCCGGCGGTAACGCCATCAGTTCTAACGCCATCAATGTTATCAGCAGAATAGTGATAACGAGCATCGGCACCGACATAAATATCTTTCCAGATTTTGTAGTCAGCACCAGCGCCAAACTGCATGCCTGGGTTTAATACGGTAATAGCATCGGATGGAGGGCTGATCACATTCAGTTCAAAACCGACAGGAATTAACCAAGGTCTGAATGCACTGCCTTTCAAGAATTTAATTTTTGGAGAAGCCGCCAATGTTAACTGATTGACAGTTGCTGTTTGAGTGTTGGCGACAGGTAAATTAAAACCTAGCGAGTTTACTACCGCTACTTCCTGAGCAGACAGACCGTTGGACTTTCTTTCGCCAAGTTGTTTATAGTCAAACATCAGCTCAGCCAAAACTTCGGTTTTGTCCATTAAACCAAACAGGTTATCGTTCACACTGAAATCAAAACCGGCACCGAAGTACCATGAGTCCTTGTCGTTTATCGGGCCTGTTGTCAAACCGTTTATGTTACTGCCAACGCCTGCGACTGTTGTAGGATCCAACGTGCCGCCTCTTTGGCTATTAGCATGCCCATAACCGCCACGGAAGAAGACCATGTTGTCTTTGCTTTTTTTGCTGTCTTTCGGAGCCGATTTAACAGAGGCCATCCACTGATCCAGCTCCTGAACTTTACCTGCCTCTGCACTAGTGCGAGGACGGCTTGCTTCCGCTCTTAAACGGCTTATTTCAGCTTGCATGGATTGCAGTTGCGCTTCTAATGCGTCAACTTTACTGCTCATACTCGCTACTTCAGCGTGATGCTGCGCCTTTGAGCCGGCAACAGCTTGCGGAGAAACCAACGCACCGGCCATTGTCAAGGTTGCCGTCGCAATGCCCAGCGCTAATTTAGTTTTATTGATCATTTATCCCCCTCATGAGGTTGTTATTTTATAGAAATTTGCTTTAATACAACAAAGCCCATCTTCCGGTGTTAATGGTAGCAGCTAAACTAAATCCCTACAAGTTTTAACGCCATTTTTTTAATATTAATTAGTCCTTATTTATCAATAACTCTAAGGATATTTTTAATTACAAACATCTACTTGTATGCAAAAAACAACAAATTATTCAACTTATACACTCAACCCACAGCTAAAGACCTTTTCCACTTTTTTACCGCAAAATAAAACGAATTTGCAGCCCGGCACTCTGGCAAAATCCACACCGACCTAAGAAAATGCGGCCTACCCACTTTTAGTTCAAACGATTTTTTAATCGCCGCTCACGCCCTAAGTCAAAACCATATACCATATATATCAGCCCTAGTCGCGATAGCTATAATTAACTGCTCGACCCTACCCCCAAAAATATTTATTTTTTGCACTGATCTTTACCAATACACATGACCCAAATCCCGGACATTACCATCATTGGCGGCGGCATTATCGGCCTGTTAACTGCCCGCGAGTTTATTAAAGCCGGCGTTACCGTCGCGGTTATTGAAAAAAACGAACTGGGCCAGGAGTCATCCTGGGCGGGCGGCGGCATTTTGCTGCCGCTTTATCCGTGGCGACAATCGGACGCTATTACTCGTTTGGTGTTACAAAGCCTAAAACTGTATCCCGCCCTGGCCTCGCAACTGACGAACGAAACCCTGATAGACCCGGAATGGAATCCCTGCGGCCTATTAATCGTCAAAAACCCCGACCTTAGTGCGGCTGTTAACTGGTGCGACGCTAACGCTATTTCATATCGCCCCGCCGGCCCGGATTTTTTTAACATGCTTAATACGGTCCCCGACCAACCGCTTTGGCTACCCGAGATTGCCCAGGCGCGCAATCCAAGACTGGTTAAATCATTAAAACAAGACTTGCTTAACAAGGGCGTTACACTAGTAGAACATTGTGAGTTAACCGCCATTAACCTCACTAAAAACCGCATTACCTCTATCGAGACCTCCTCCGGTCAGTTGGCTGTCAATCAATTGATTATTACCGCGGGCGCTTGGACCGGCCGGTTGTTTCAGCAATTTTTTCCCACAGCCCTCAACGACGCCCCGAAAATAGCTCCGGTTAAGGGACAAATGTTGTTATTTGATGCCCAGCCGGAAACGCTGAGTTACATGGTATTGGATGGCGACCAATATCTTATTCCGCGACGCGACGGCAAGATTCTGGCAGGCAGCACGGTAGAACAGGATGATTTTAATAAAACCACTACGGCACAAGCCAGAGACAGGCTGAATGCATTCGCATTAAACTTGTTACCGACGCTTAATGACTTCCCGCTGATCAAGCACTGGGCCGGTTTAAGGCCGGGCACCGAACACGGCATACCGTATATCGACAGACATCCCGAGATCGACAATTTATGCATTAATGCCGGTCATTTTAGAAACGGTTTGGCGATGGGGCCTGCATCGGCGCAACTGCTGGTCGATCTTGTTTTGCGGCGCACGACGCAGGTAGCGCCGGAGCCTTACCAACTAAGCAGTACACACTGATTTTAATGGGCGACCGACCGGCAGCCCCCACCGCACAAACTTCTATTGGTCATATTTATGAATCTTTATCCGTTGCTACGCCCCCTGTTATTTTCCCTGGCCCCGGAAACCGCTCACGAAGTGACGCTTAAACTGCTGAACGCCGCCTATATTTCGGGCCTGTCCAAACTCGTCTACCCGGAAATTGACCACAAACCTGTCACCGTCATGGGACTGGATTTTAAAAACCCGGTCGGCCTTGCCGCCGGTCTGGATAAAAACGGCGATTATATTAACGCGCTGGCCGCATTGGGTTTCGGCTTTATCGAAATAGGCACGGTAACGCCCCGCCCGCAACCGGGCAACCCGAAACCGCGCTTGTTCAGACTGCCTGAGCATCAGGCGATTATCAATCGCATGGGCTTTAACAATCTGGGCATAGACCATCTGCTGGCTCAGGTAGAGCAAAGCCGTTATTCAGGCATTCTGGGCATCAATATCGGCAAGAATTTCGACACACCAATTGAAAATGCGGCGGACGATTATTTGATCGGTTTGCGCAAGGCCTACACATCTGCCAGCTACATCACCCTTAACATTTCCTCCCCGAACACCAAAAATCTACGCCAGTTACAGCAGGGCGATGAAATCAAAAGCCTGATTTCCGCGTTAAAAGAAGAGCAATTGAAACTGCAACAGCAACACGGAAAATACGTGCCTTTAGCCCTGAAAATCGCGCCCGACCTGACCGACGATGAAATAATCCATATCGCCAAACTGTTGCTGGAATTTGAAATTGACGGCGTGATTGCGACCAACACCACCATTGCCCGCGACATGATTGCCGACCATCCGCTTGCCAATGAAGCAGGCGGTTTAAGCGGCGCGCCGGTTAAGGAAAAATCGACTTTTGTCGTGCGGGAATTGGCGGCGGAATTGAACGGCAAGATTCCGATTATTGCCGCAGGCGGGATTTTAAACGCGAACGATGCACAGGAAAAATTGGCAGCAGGCGCGAGTCTGGTGCAGATATACAGCGGCCTTATTTATCGCGGGCCGCAGTTGATAGCCGATATTGTGCGGGGCCTTTAAGCGCAAATCACTGCTGCGCCTGCTGTTCTTGAATATAGGAACGAACCTCATCATTATCGACGCGGGCATAAATTTCCTCTACTGTCAGCGTCAAGCCAATCGCGTCAAACTGCACGCTGTCGCCCATAAAATAATGATTTAAAACCCAGCCTTCGCTTTTTCGGCAGACTTCCACGTCGACAAAATCCTGTTCGATCAAAACGTATTCTTTCAAACTGGGAATACTCTGATAGGCGATGCGCTTGGTCGTTTCATCGACACGCCGCGAGGCTTTCGACAGAACTTCGACAACAATCACCGGCGAATCGGTGTAATAATCGTGACGGTTCTGTTCATCGCAGACGACCATCACATCAGGGTAGAAAAACCGGCTGCCGGCCTTGATTTTCAGGTCGGAGCGGAACGGCTCGCTCGGCTTGCTTTTCAAAAAGTTACTTAGCTCGCCAAAAACATTACCCGCAATTCTTTCATGGTTCCGGCTGGCGCCCGCCATCGCATAAACATGGCCGTCGATATATTCATGCTTGATTTCGCTGATCAATTCGCCTGCCAGGTAATCTTCCTCGCTGATCCAAGGTAAATTTTCTGGCATAATTTTACCTCCACTATCAAACTGCCCAAGATGACTATCCAATACGAAACATCATAACAACGGCCTTACTCCCCGGCAATCGACATCCGCTCAACCAGTATCGAACCGGTGCGGATATTACCGCGGTAATCGACATCATTACCTACGGCAACAATGTTTTTAAGCATGTCTTTCAGATTACCGGCAATGGTGATTTCCTCGACCGGATATTGGATCTCGCCGTTTTCGACCCAAAATCCGGCGGCTCCGCGCGAATAATCGCCGGTCACCATATTGACGCCCTGCCCCATCAGTTCGGTGACCAGCAAGCCGGTGTTCAGCTCTTTTAACAGGCCCTGATAATCAAGTTTGCCCGGATCGATGGTTAAATTATGCACGCCACCGGCATTTCCGGTACTGCGCAAGCCCAACTTGCGGGCGGAATAAGTGCTCAGCACATAACCGCGCAAAACACCGTCGCTGACAATATCCCGCGTTTGAGTGGCGACGCCTTCACCGTCATACGCGCCACTGCCCAAAGCGCCTTTTAAACGGGGCTGTTCGTGGATACGGACAAACTCGGGAAACACTTGGCTATCCAACGCATCCAGCAAAAATGACGATTTGCGATATAGATTACCGCCGCTGATTGCGCCGATAAACGAACTTAGCAAACCGGAAGCGGTTTCCGCGCAATACAGCACCGGACACTGCCGCGTGCTGAGGCTTCGGGCCTCTAAACGACGGATCGTTCGCTCGGCCGCCTTGTTGCCGACGCTGGCCGCGGATTCCAAATCGCGCGCATTTCTTGCCACGGTGTACCAGTAATCGCGCTGCATGCTGTCGCCGCGTTGACCTAATACCGAACAGCTCAACGAATGACGGGTCGAAGCATAACCCTGAAGAAAACCCAAGGTATTGCCCATCACCCGGACACCTTGGTGCGTATCCACCGAAGCACCTTCGGAATTGCTGATTTCCTCATGATAAGATCGCGCCGCATCTTCGCATTCGATGGCTAAAGCAATGGCCCCGTCGACACCAATATCCCAGGGGTGATTAAGATCGAGATCGGGAAATTCGGTAGCCAACAGTTCTTGTTCCGGCAAGCCTGAATATTCATCTTCACTAGTGTAACGGGCAATACTACATGCCGCGCTGACCGTTTCCTTGATCGAGGCGGGCGACAAATCCGTGGTGCTGGCTGAGCCTTTGCGCTTGCCAAAATAAACGGTCACGCCCAGCCCTTGGTCACAATGATGCTCAATGGTTTCGACATCGCCCAGACGCACCGACACGGACAAGCCGTTTTCCTGGCTCAAGCCCGCTTCTGCGGCACTGGCGCCTTGTTTTACGGCTTCGTCCAGTATGTCCTGAACGGTGTTTTTTAGGCGGTTTATTTGTTCGTTATTTTGCACTGTGTTCTCTTAATTTGCTTTTATGCTACTTGGCGATTTATCTGCTGGAATGAAACTTCGTTAATATTTGCTTGCGACATTGCATGTTCAATGGTCATCCCAATCAAATTTCCATCTTTGTCCAAGTCCAGATAAATATTTTCATTGATTTCTTTAGTCTCGAAAACAGGGTGTTCTGAGAACTCCAACAATGCCGTATCGGTATCTTCAAAATATTTAATTTTCATTGTCCACCTCTTTAAATCCTCTATCGAAGAAAGCATTATGTACCGTCTCTTCATCTTCCAGCAAAATAACCCTTAGATATTTTCCCTCTTCCTGAATAAATCCCCATTTTTTGAAACGTCCATCTGCTTGTCTTTGGGTTTTAATCGGGTAGGCAACAACATTCTCAATCCATTCAATTTTTATAGGCGACCTATCCACCCTGTTCCTGGTGTAAAGAAAATACTGAGTGAATTTCACCTAAACACTCGTCCCGCCAACCGTCAACCCGTCAATCTTCAACGTAGGCTGCCCGACGCCGACCGGCACGCTTTGCCCATCCTTGCCGCAGGTGCCGACGCCGCTATCCAGCGCCAGGTCGGTGCCGACCATCGACACCTTGGTTAACACCTCAGGCCCGTTGCCGATCAGCGTCGCGCCTTTAACGGCACGGGTGATTTTGCCGTTTTCGATCAGGTAGGCTTCGCTGGCGGAAAATACGAACTTGCCCGAGGTAATATCGACCTGCCCGCCGCCGAAGTTTTTGGCATACAAACCGTTTTTTACCGACTTTATGATTTCTTCAGGATCGTGCTGTCCCGGCAACATATAGGTGTTGGTCATACGCGGCATCGGCAGGTGGGCGTAGGATTCGCGCCGACCGTTACCGGTAGGCTTAACGCCCATTAACCGGGCATTGAGCTGATCCTGCATATAGCCTTTGAGTATGCCGTTTTCGATCAATACGGTCTTTTCCGTCGGCGTGCCTTCATCGTCAATCGTTAACGAGCCGCGTCGCCCCGCCAAGGTGCCGTCATCGACTACCGTGCATAAATCGGACGCCACCCGCTCGCCGACGCGGCCGCTGAATGCCGAAGTGCCTTTACGGTTAAAGTCGCCTTCCAGGCCGTGCCCTATGGCCTCATGCAGCAAGATGCCCGGCCAACCCGAGCCCAGTACCACGGTCATGTTACCGGCCGGGGCATCGACCGCTTCCAGGTTGACCAGCGCCTGTCTTACGGCTTCTCGACCATAGGACAAGGCAGTGTCTTGATCGATGAAATAGCTGTAATCGCTACGCCCGCCGCCGCCCATGCTGCCTTGTTCGCGCTGGCCGTTTTGCTCGACGATGACCGTGACATTCATACGCACCAAAGGCCGCACGTCGGCCACCAAAGAACCGTCTTGCCGCGCCACCAGAATATGTTCATGGGCGCCGACCAGGCTGACGATAACTTCTTCGACTCTACTGTCCAGTTTGCGCGTTTCGCTGTCCACCCGACGCAATAAATCGATTTTCTGCTGATCTTCCAGCGATTTTAACGGGTTTTGCGTCGCGTAATACTTCGGCCAGTCGGCGGCTTTTGTAGTGACTTTACAATGCAAGGGATCTGTATCCTGGCCTTGACGAACGATGGCTTTGACATTATTAGCCGCTTCCAGCAGCACCGGCAATTCAATTCGGTCGCTGTAAGCAAAGCCGGTTTTTTCGCCGCATACCGCGCGCACTCCGGCGCCCTGCTCAATGCTATGGCTCCCTTCTTTAATGATGCCGCCTTCCATGACCCAAGATTCGAAATGGCTGGATTGAAAGTAAATATCCGCCGCATCAACCGGCGAACTGAGCAACCGGCCCATAATCTTTTCAATATCGCCATCCTGTATGCCTGCGGGCGTTAAGATAGCGTGTCTTGCAAGGTTTAGTATTTCCATCAATTAATCAATATATAGAGGTTCAAGGTTCAAGGTTCAAGGTTCAAGGTTCAAGGTTCAAGGTTCAAGGTTCAAGGTTCAAGGTTCAAGGTTCAAGGTTCAAGGTTCAAGGTTCAAGGTTCAAGGTTCAAGGTTCAAGGTTCAAGGCTGCAAGTACAAAACGACGTACCTTTTACCTTTTACCTTTTACCTTTTACCTTTTACCTTTTACCTTTTACCTTTTACCTTTTACTTTTTACTTTTAACCTTGCACCTTACTTACTTATTCTTCTTCCAGCTTATCGCGCAAGGTCTTGAACAATAGCTGCAACAGATCTTCCGCGCCTTCGGCAGACGGGGGCGGCGTACCATCCTGAGTCGCGCTGCTTTGTTCGGTCGCATTGGCTACAGTCGCGGTCACCATTGTTTCTTCGCCTTCTTGTTTTACAGTGAGCAGATAAATGGCTGGATCATCGCTTAAAAAAGAAGTCGCTTTGGCAAAAAAACCGCTTCTATCCGTTGTATCCTGGGTAACGTAATAAAGCCCCTTATCGCGTTCATGATCGGTTATTTTGATGCCGCTTTGTTTCAAGGCCCGGCCCAAGGTATTCCACGCATCGTCAAAAGGCTGCTTGATCGTCAATTGCGTTGGCGCATTCTGATAGACATCGGAGCCTAAACCGGTGCGGTCTTTTTTCCTCGGAATGGAGCTGTTGTCGACGACGCGCTGTTCTCTGCTCGGACTGCTGTTAACTACCGTTGGCGGTCGTTCAAGCGCTTCGGTATCGCGGTAACGACTTTCCTCCGAAGCGGTTCCGCAGGAAGCCAAAAAACCGGCCAGTAATAAACTTTTAACGATTACGCGCATATTTTCCTCAAAAAAAACGACGATGATTCAGCGCCGGAAATGCGCCTCGCACTTTTTCCAGACGCTCCCTATCTATTTCAGCGGAGACAAAGCCGCCGCCGGTTTTGTAGCAATCCAGCACCACGCCCCACGGATCGATAACCATGCTGTGCCCGAAGGTTTTACGGCCATTAAGATGAAAGCCGCCCTGATTCGGCGCAATCACATAACACAGGTTCTCCACGGCGCGCGCCCGCAGCAATAACTCCCAGTGCGCAGCTCCCGTTTCTGCGGTAAATGCCGACGGAATGACCAGCAGGTCCATGTCCATTTTACGAAAAAACTCCGGGAAGCGCAGATCGTAACAGACGGCGACGCCCAATCTGCCGAAAGGCGTGTCAATCACCAGCAAGTCGGCACCCGGCTCAATAGAGTCCGATTCGCGGTAAACGTCGTTACTGCCTGGAACGCTGACATCGAACAAATGTACTTTATCGTAGCGTGCAACCCGTTCGCCTTGGTCGTTATAAACCAGACAAGCCGCCCGTACTTTATTGCTGTCGTCACCCGCGATCGGAATGGTGCCGCCAATCACCCAGACACCGTATTTTTTAGCAACCGATGACAAAAAGCTCTGGATAGGCCCTGAGCCGTCGACTTCCTTTGCTTTGATTTTGTCCAGTTCATGATCACCCATCAGCGCGAAATTTTCCGGCAAAGCCACCAGTTTTGCGCCCGCTTTAACCGCTTCCGCAATCAACTTGTCGGCTTCCAGCAAGTTAGCGCTGATATTGGGACTCGATGCCATTTGTATGGCTGCACATCTACTCATGTTATTCTCTCTTTAATTTATAACCACTCAGCCATCAAATACCATGAAACGCAGCGTATTCGATGAAAATCTTATTTATCCGCGTTCTATTTTTCTAATTGCTGGGTAGTTTCTTCTTGCCGTAACCATGGAAAGTCGGTGATGCCGCTCCAGGTTTTCTGTAACAAGCCATCGTTTTTATGCATCGGAATAACCTCTGCATTTCCCCAGGCGCCTTTTACCCGATATTGGGAACCGAAGAAAAATCCTTCCTGATCTTTGCCGGTCAAAGACCGCCCGACCAAGGCCGCGACTTTACCCATAATTGTACCAGCAATAGGCACTGCATCCGCACTTTTAGGTGTGACATTAATAATATGATCAACGGTTTGACCTACTAAATCAGTCTCTCCGCTGATGGCGATTTTTGCCGGAACCGCATCGACAACCAAATCATGAGTTGATGCGATACCGCCTGCCAAATCAAAATGCCCCTTGATACTGTTAAACGTCAATCCTTGTTCATAAATATCGCTAAAATCAAGCTGCGCCCGCTTTATCCACTGGGCCAGCGCCAGCATGCCCAGCACCCGGCCGAATCCGGGCTCTATGCTTAAAATACGTCCGCTTTTGAATTTAATATCCAGTCGGCCTTTCAAATCCGCCAACGAAAACTGATACGGCGCCGCGTTCCAGTCAACCGTAAAATCAACTGCCGCTTCGGTTTCGGTCAAATCCTTGGTAATGTCCAGCTGCGCCAGAAGCTTCCCGGCACGAGGCACTTCCAGACGGCCGTGAGCATGGGTTACCACTTGCCCGCCGCTTGCTTGCCAGTCGCCCGACAACACCAGTTTTTGATTTTCTCCGGCCAGCTCTACGTTGTTAAACCTCATGCCGCCCGGCATGCGCTCGGTTGTCAATGACAAGCGGCCTAAATCAATCGACTGCCACAGCGTTTTTTGACTGGTGACGGTCAATAAAGGCATAAGCGCCGGCGATACTGTCTGCAGGGGCGAGCCGTCTTGGTTTCCTATTTGCTTTAATGCCGAAAGATCCAGTAACGCCATATCCAAACTGATTCTGTCCGTATTGTTAAAGCCAACCGGAATTTGGATGTTTCCCTTTGCGAACGGACTGTCTATAGCCCCGGCCCAATAGTTGCCTTTGGGTTTTAAGGCCAGATCGAAAAGACCTATATCGGTTTTCTTCCACAGTGCGTGCTCGCTATGAATCTTCAGCTCCCTGACGCCTTCTCCCGCGCCTTGGGCAACGGCCAAGCCCAACCAGTCCTGCAAAGCCAAGCGATCCCGATTGATCTCCAGCTTTAATCCCGCCTCCTGAGTCTGGGCGACCTCTCCGACGCCCACCAGAACATGCCCCGAATAGAGGGCCTTTTTTCCGGTATCCAACTGAATCGCCGCTTTCAGTTTATTGTCGTAATTTAACAGCACCGGTAATAACTGCGTATCGCCTAAGTTAAACGTCAACGACAAGGGTATTTTTTGTTCCCGCGTCTTAGCCAATGGCTCAGGCAAATCCAGCGACACGCCGGACAACATCGATTCCACAACCAGCTCCGGAGCGATATTCCCGTAAGGCAAGTCCAGCTTTAACCGGTAATCCGTCTCTCCGTAAGCGATTGTCCACCAGGGCATGTCGAATTGCGCCTGTAGGTCGCTAACTCCGGCACTGCCTTCGACGTTGACGGTAGTTTGACTCTCCGAGCTGTTAATGTTGATTTGTATCGGATGACCCAAGGCCGCGGCGCGAATGGTCTCGCTATATACGCCCTGCTCATTGAATTTGAGTTCGCCGTTAATTTTTGTGACCGGCAAATCCAGCGACTTCACCCGTAATCGGGCATCTTTCAATTGCGCCATGCCATCGACCTGGGTTGGTTCCCCGTCAACCAAGGGAATTTTAAGATCCAGCGTTACCAGGGTATTTCCTTGCGGGGCAATGGCTTCCAGCAGCGAATTCACCGGCGAGCTCAACGGCGTCTGCTGCATAAAGGCCAAAACCTGGTCAATTCCGCTTTCAGCCTCGCCCTGAATCAGCAACTGTTTGCTTTTATTTAACTTAGGAATAGTGACTTCGGCTTGCTTAATGATCACGTTACCGGATTGCCCTTGCCGGACATTAACGTTGAGACTGTCCTGCGAAAACATAACCTCGGCATTCATACCGGTTATGTGCGGCCATGCCGGAGCGTATGCCAAATCAAACTGCTCGCCGTTAAATACCGCTTCGAAAACGCCCGGCGCGGTGTTAAACGGAAAATCGCTCAGATTACCGTAAACCAACAAGCCGCCGTTGGTCATGCTGCCGCTGACAAAAGCACTATCCAGCCAGGCGACGACATCTTCATCCATAATGCCCACCGGCAGATAATGTTTAACTTCCCTGGCGTCTTCGCCGGCAAATGCGCTTTGCAGATCCATAAACACAGGCTTCCCGGTTTTGGGAATAGCCACCCGAAAGCGGGTTTTGCTCTTAAAGTTCAAGGAATCCAGTTCAATGGTTGAACTGGCCACAGACCAAGCATCTTCCGTCTGCCGCCAGTCGAGCGCACCTTGAAGACGGCTGACCGGCAAAACGTCGCGGAACAGATTCGGCGCTATCAGCCGGGCATCTTTAGTCGCAAGCGTAATAACGCCCTGTTTTTCACTGCCCTTTATGCGGCCGGTCAAATTCTCTGCGCCGGGAACTGACAACAACGGCGCGACACCGATTCCGGAAAACCGGCCGTTCAGGGCGACCGACTGGGTATCCTGGTCGGCGAATAAGGAAAAATCCTCCAGCGTTCCTTGTAACCGGGCCTGCGCCAGCGTGTTAGCCTGTTGCTCCGGCAACGGGGCGAAGAACTGCGCCAACTCGGACGCTTGCCGCACATCCACCCGCTCAACATACAGTGCTAATTTATGTAATGCGTCATCGTCCATGCGCTGCCCGGAAACGCTGAAGACTGCGGCAGGCCATTTTTTAACGCCGCCTTTGGGGTTATCCTGGGTTTCCAGTGAAAACTCGTTTACATCGAGTTGCCATTGCTTGCCTGCGTCATTCAGTCCCCAGTGAAGCCGGGTGTTCAGCTGTTTAACCGAAAATTCCCGCTTATCCTGCCGAACCAGCGTCATCTGTTGAATTTGCGCATCAACATCCATCGACGCCAGCTGCGACTGACGCCAATCGCCCCAGATTTTAAAGTCGCCGGTGCCGGCCTTGATATGCATGCGCTCCCCGACTATGGCTTGACCGAGCGCGGCCAATTCAGGCAACAAAACGGCTTGCCCCTCCAGATAAACGCGACCCTCAATAGTTGAAGGCTCAAAAACGTTGCCTTTAAAATCCATGGATACTCTTAATGTATTGCCGACTTTTTTCGGCAACTTCACCAGCATATTAAGTCGATGGCGCTCGCCCTGATTGCTGATCGCCAAGTCTACTCCATTAAACGACAACGGTCGGGCACTGCTTGTTTCGTCCTGCCAGATAATTTCACTTTGCAAGACTTCGTATTTCCCCCCCTGCAATAGCCACTGCGGCTGTCCGTCACTGGCTTTTAACCCGACAATAACGATGCTGCCATCCTGTTGCCGTTTAACGGCAAGCTTGGCGCCCACCAAAGTGACCCATGACGATGACAATGCATCCCTGCTGACCAGCATATCCAGCAAGTTAACGCCCAAACGTATCTCATTAAACTGGATAGCGGGCTCTTGGTTCGCTGCAAGGGCAATCCGGGATGAAATAGCGATGTCTTTTAACACCAATTCAGGATTGAATCCGCGCATTTTTGCGCCCATACGACCTATGGTTACCGGCGTGCCGACAAGGGTGCCGATATGGGTTGCCAAATCGGACTTATAGTGTTCAATCCCCGACAATAGCAGGCGTACGCCAGTCAAGCCGATGGCTGCCGCGATCAAGGACCAGAAAATGAGATGCCGCGTCGCACGCGTAATATGATGGATCATTAAAGGTAAGGCGAAAGACGAAAGGCGAAAGGCGAAAGATTCATGACTAACAACTCAGGATCGAAAAATGGAACGCTGATAACTATTTAAATAAGATTTTTAGGGGGTTGGATTAAATAATCCCAAACGGACGGAGCAACAGCCACGACCGAAACGTTTTGCGTTGCTTAAGCGCACTGTTATCGTTTAAACGTTAGAGGCGGATTTTACAAATCTCGCGCCGTAAGTTTTCAGCCGGAGTGCAAGCTTTGCTTGCTCTTACAGGCGAAGCCTGCACTCCGGTTATTGGCAACTTGCTCAAGTTATTTTGCGCAGGCTCCTTAATTGCCTGATTACCCACACGCATCATATTCATCTACGTTCTATTGTATTTTTGCAACATATACTTTTCGCCTCCTGACTATAAAGATGCTTCAGCTAACGCAAAAAACTCCGTCATTCCGGCATGGATGCCGGAATGACGGCGCTAGCAGAAGCTGCTTACTAATCAGGTTGCCTTGAGTCCTTCGCCTCAAAGCAACACCACATCATACTGTTCCTGATTGTATTCAGCCTCGGCCCTGAATTTGATACGCACCCCCAAAAAGACTTCCAATTCAGCCAGCATATCCGCTTCCTCATCAAGCAGCATCTCCACGACTTCATTGGAGGCCAGAACCAGTATCTTCTTGACTTTGTACTGCCGAACTTCGCGAATAATCTCCCGAAATATTTCCAGGCACATCGATTCCGCGGTCTTCAAAACACCCCGGCCGCCGCAGGCGCTGCACGGTTCGCAAAGTATATGCTCCAGACTTTCCCTGGTTCTTTTACGGGTCATTTCCACCAAGCCCAACACCGACACTTCGGTAATGTTGGTTTTCGCATGGTCTTTTTCAAGATGCCTCTCGAACGCCTGCAACACCTGCTTTTTGTGATCCGCACTTTGCATATCGATAAAATCGATGATAATGATGCCGCCGAGATTGCGGAGTCTAAGCTGTCTGGAAATGGTCTGCGCCGCTTCAAGATTGGTTTTAAAAATAGTCTCTTCCAGATTGCGGCCGCCGACATAGCCGCCGGTATTGACATCGACGGTGGTCATCGATTCGGTCTGGTCGAACACCAGATGGCCTCCCGATTTCAGGTTGACTTTGCGGTCCAGCGCTTTCTGGATTTCATCCTCGACGCTGTAAATATCGAATACCGGACACTCGCCGGTGTAATGTTCGATAACCGGCACGATTTCCGGCGCAAAAATCTCCGCAAACTCAACCAGCCGATGGTAAGTTTCCCTTGAATCGACCCGGACTCTTTCGATACCCTCTCTATATAAATCCCTTAAAGTTCTAATACTCAGCGGCAAATCCTTATGGATAAACTGCTTGGGCTTGGCGCCGGCAATCTTGGCGGCTATCGACTCCCACAGTTTCAATAAAAACGTCATATCGGCAATCAATACCGCCTCATCCACGCATTCTGCCGCGGTTCTTGCGATAAAGCCGCCGCATTTATTCTCCAGCCTGAACGTGTCAAGACAGGTTCTTAAGCGGACGCGCTCGGTCTCGCATTCAATCCGCTGGGATACGCCGGAATTGTGCGCATAAGGCATATAGACCTGAAACCGCGAAGGAATCGATATTTCCGTAGTTAAGCGTGCGCCTTTGCTGCCCAAGGGATCTTTGACCACCTGCACGATAATATGCTGGCCCTCATGCAGATAATGCTCGATATTTTCCGAAGCTTTTTTTTCCAGATCCTTGGCGCACAAGTCGGAAAGATGCAGAAATGCCGCCCTGGGCAGGCCAATATCGACGAAAGCCGCCTGCATACCGGGCAAAACTCTGCACACTTCACCTTTATAGATGTTACCTACCAAACCCCGCTGCCGGGTTCTTTCAATGATCAATTCCTGCAGGACGCCGTTTTCAATAACCGCAACGCGCGTCTCTGGCGGGGTAACATTGATTAAAATTTCTTCACTCATTTGAACAACCCGATGCCTTGCCTGGATAAAAGTTCAGCGGTTTCAAACAACGGCAAACCGACCACGCCGGAAAAACTGCCGCTTATAGATTCTACAAATACGCCGCCCATGCCTTGAATTGCATAACTGCCGGCTTTATCCACCGGTTCGCCGCTTTGCCAGTAGGCCGCTATTTCGCATTCCGTTAACACCCTGAAAGTCACCTCGGTAATACTGACCGCCTGACCGTGCTCACGGCCCCTGAGCGAAATTGCACTGTAAACCCGGTGCATTTTACCGGACAACCGTCTCAACATGGCAAGCGCATCTTCCCGGTCTTTGGGCTTCCCCATAATCAGGTCGCCTAAAACTACAGCGGTATCCGCCGCCAAAACCGGCAAACTGCCGCCCAGTTGCGCGAGGCATACCGCCGACTTCTCGGCAGCCAATCGCCGCACATAGTCCAGCGGCGCTTCATTGGGCAAAGGCGTCTCGTCAAGATCGACCGGATTGACGCTATAAGTAATCTTAATCTGATCCAGTAATTCCATGCGGCGGGGCGAGGCGGAGGCAAGAATAATCTGTGCGGTCATTAGCGATGATAGGGGTGGTTATGGAGGATGCTCCAGGCACGATAAAGCTGTTCGGCCACAACGATACGCACCAGCGGATGGGGGAAGGTCAGTTTCGACAAACTCCATGATTCCCGTGCCAGTTGTTTGACCGAATCGGCCAGCCCTTCCGGCCCGCCGATCAATAACGAGACATGCTGCCCGCTTTCCAGCCAACGTTGCATCGCTTCCGCCAATTCGGGCGTCGTCCAGGGTTTGCCGGGGATGTCCAGGGTTACGATATGCGTGCTTTGAGGGATTGCGGCGATCATTCGCTCGCCTTCCTCTTTGACAATTCTGGCGACATCGCTGTTCTTGGTGCGCTTGCCCGGCGTAATTTCCTTAAGAACCAGCTCGCATTCGCGGGGTAAACGTTTGGCATATTCATCATAGCCCTGCTGCACCCAACCCGGCATGCGGTTTCCTACTGAAATCAGATTTATTTGCATGCGGTGCAGGATACAGGAGAACAGGCTTCCGATGCAATGCAGTCTGTACGGACATATCCCGCAACAAAAATAGCCGCTTAAAAAACTTAAGTAATCGACTTGTCAGCCGCTACATTGGCAAACCGATACAGGAGTTAATACCGTGAAAATTAAATTTTTAAAACCCGCATTCACACCCTTTCTGGCGATAACAGGCTTAGCCGTCAGCCTGTTGATGACCGCTTGCACAACAGCCAAAGCACCGCCTACTGAATTTCTGCCGCATAAAACCATAAGCGCCATCGGCTATGGCACCGTCGAAAAAAGTGATCGCTATTCGCGTTCGCAGATTAAATTAATGGCCATACGAGCATCTAAAATGGATGCTTACAGAAGTTTGGCCGAGCAGCTTAACGGCATTCAATTGCGTGGGCAAACTACGGTTGAAGATATGGAAGTCACCCATGACAGCTATCAAGTTTATCTTAATGCTTATTTGCGCGGAGCAAGGGTAAAAAGGACTTCTGCTATCGGCAGCGACATCTACGCCGGCGACGATACCTTTGAAACGGTTGTGGAGCTGGATTTGACACCTAGATTCTATGAATGCATTAACGGCTCAAGCGAATTGATTAATCAGTGTCTCCAGCAAAACCCGAACAGTCCGGCGCCCGGTTTTGACCAAAACCCTCCCAAGGTATCGAGCATTAATCCAGGATGCAATGCCATTGATTGTTACCGTTATCCGAATAGCAAGGGATTTAATCGCAAATAACCTGCGCAAACTGTTTTGTTGCAAATCTTTAATTGTTGAGCGAATTTATAAAGCAGTTTCTACCACGCATAATTTTCTTTAAAAATTATCATAAATAGCATTTAATGATGGTTATGCAGGAGCCGCTTGGTTATTTTCAAGCCCCCGCTCCTGCTTGATCTCCTTACTTACACCCACTGTAAGCACAGCAACAAACCGAGTCGATGAATGGCACAAATAGTATTCAAATACATAGTGGTAGCGCTAGTTTTATTAAGTCAATCGTGTGCCACTGTTCAACCTCGCGTTAATGCGATAACCGTTGAAGGTCAAGCCGCCATTAACAAAAGCGCTCCCCTATTAGCTAAAAAACAAGCATTGCAGGACGCCCTCCGCCAGGCATCCATGCAATCGTCCGTTAATATCCACAGCCAGACCTTGGTCAGCCAAAATAACGTTTCGCTCGATACCGTTTCCATGCGCACCGCTGCTGACGTGGGCAATGCTAAAATCATCAAGGAATGGACTACCGATAATATTTATCATGTCGTAGCCATGGTCGAATTATCCGCCGACAATTCCTGCACAGCCCACCATCGCAAACGCATCCTCGCAACAGCCTTCCCCTTAGTTAAACAAGAGCAGGTAAGCGGTTACGAAACCCAAGATTTATATAGCGGCATTCCACGCGAGCTTAATAACCTTTTAATTGAATCCGGCGATTTTATCGGCACTAACGCCACCAATATCAATTTATATCCGAGGCCCGACTTGGCCCCGGAATTACAAGACCATACCGCTTATCGCCCCTCAAAAGTGATGCAAATAGCCGCCTCAAACGGTGTGCAACTCGTACTGTCAGGTACGATCAGGGATTTGGAAGTCGAATCCACCGACTATATGAGCGGCGCGGGACCTTTGGCATTCGCCAGAAGCTTGGCCCGCGAAGTTGTAGCCAGACGCGGCATTGGCATTGATGTTTATGTACATGACGGACTTACCGGCGCCTTACTGTTCCAGCAGCGTTATGTTGATGACGTCATTGGCGACGTGTGGATCCCCGCAACTTATACGGTAGGCAGCGAGCGTTTTAACACCACCTCGACCGGTGCAAAAATAGCCAAAATCATAGATCAAGCCAGCAATGATATTCGCCGGACTTTAAATTGCTACCCCTTTACAACGCGTATTATTGAAATTAAAGATGATAAAGTATTTATTGATGCGGGCGCACAGGAAAAACTTAATATCGGCGATCAGCTGGTGGTTTATAGCACAGGCAACACCGATGACTTACATCTTGATGGCGGTCTCAGCTTTATAGGTAAAGACAAGCAACCTACCGGCGTATTAACCATACTGAATGTAACGCCCCGTTATTCTATAGGCCGTTTGGAAGCCCCGGCTCGGGATCTGGGGATCAAAGTGGGCGACTGGGTAAAATCCTGGTAAACAAACCCATCACAATCAAGCCTTGCTATACTGATCGCTTTAGATTATATATTTATTTTTTTATTTTACATTTACCAGAGTCCATCATGGAAATTAAATCTAGTTTTTTCGGCGAACAAACCATTGACCCCAGCACTATCATTAGCTTTCCTAGCGGAATCCCAGGCTTTGAAGACCAAACCCGTTTCAAGCTCTTTCATCAGGAAGGCGACAATCCCCTCATTTTTTGGCTTCAATCATTAGATGATGAATCCCTTGTCTTTTCAGTTGCGCAGCCATCTATTTTCAATATCAATTACAACTTCGTATTAAACGATGCAGAAGAAGCCGCATTGGGAATTGAAGATACCGCTGACGCACTTGTCTTGATCATTCTGCTTAAAGACGAATCCGATCAACCTACCGTTAGAGGCTCCATTAAAGCGCCCCTGGTTATTAACAGTGCCAAGAGAATAGGCCTGCAAAAAGTGCTTACTCAAATAGAACAAAGCATAACGCTGACTGATATTAGCAATGAAATTAACGTTTCTGAAAGCGCATAAAGTCGACAGCATAATGCATGCCTCTTCAAAAAGAAGTACGTTAACCGTTTTTTAGGCGCGGGACACTTAACAGCTATATGACTACTGCCGCTTTTTAGCGGCAGTTTTGCTTCGGAGACAGGGATTCACTCCTCGACAATTGTTCCTGCATTACTCTACTACACGCCATCCATGTGGGTTATATAGATGCATGACCGCATGGATACAGAAGGCAGAGCAACGCAGGAGCAGTTGCCGAGGCGAGAAAGCTTTTCAATATGTCCGACACCAAGACAACATCCGAGCTAAAAACCACTCACGCATATTCAGGATTCCCAGTGGTAAACTCCGCTCTATTGCTGACACCCACTATTGAGTCAAGACATTGCTTGCTCTAATCGGAAGGATACTCAAAAAACAGCATCCAAGACAGGTAATCAGACAGAGGCAGCCTGAACGGGAATCGAACTGGCCGAACGCTGAACCTGATTCTTTTCATTAAAATAAATCAGGGTAGGCTTATGATTTTCGGCTTCCTTTTGATCCAATATTGCAAACGCGCAAACAATAATCAGATCGCCGGGACACGCCAGACGGGCAGCCGCGCCATTAACTGAAAATAACCCCGATCCTGCTTCGGCACGAATGGCATAGGTTGTAAAACGGGCGCCATTGTTGATATTGTAAATCTGTATCTGCTCGTATTCCCTGATACCCGACAAGTCGAGAATATCGCTGTCAATCGCACAAGAACCCTCATAACCCAATTCTGAATGAGTCACCGTAGCCCTATGTAATTTCGCTTTAAGCATCGTGATTTGCATAATAAAACACTATAAATACCCTTGAGAACCGCGCATTATCCATTATTAGCAACAATGCATCAACTTTTAGCATTTTCCAAACCGCACAAACTCTGCTAATGCCTATCTGGAAAAGCACACATTATCGATTAACCGAGTTTTGCCGAGCCTTGCCGCCGTCAGCAAAACCAGCTCCACATCATCCATCCCTGCTTTTCTTAAATCATTCATCCTGCACACCTTAAAATAATCCGGCTGAAAGCCTGATTCCTGCAAAAACAACAACGCCCTGCGTTCTATTTCTTCATAAGATTGCCGCCCAGCCAAAACAGCGTCACGCGCAACGCATAATGACTGATACAGTTTTGCAGCGACTGTTTTTTCCTCTGCGCTTAAATAGCCGTTTCTGGAACTCATCGCCAAGCCGCTTTCTTCCCGAACCGTTGCTACACCGACTACGTCAACGGGAATATTCAAATCCCTGACCATAGTCCGTATCACCGTTAACTGCTGAAAATCCTTTAAACCGAATATGGCGACATCCGGTTGTACCATATTGAATAACTTACAAACAACTGTTGCCACGCCGGCAAAATGCCCCGGCCTGGACGCGCCGCAATACCATTCGGACAAACCGGTTACCGACACGACCGTTTTGGCATCGGCAGTATAAACCTCAGCAACAGTCGGTTGAAACAACAAATCAGCGCCGGAGGCATCAAGCTTTTCCCGGTCTTCACGCTCGGTACGGGGATAAGTCTCAAAATCTTCACCGACGCCGAACTGAGTAGGATTGACAAAAATACTGACCACCACCCGATCCGCCTTTTTTTGAGCCTCATTCACCAGCGTTAGATGCCCGGCGTGCAAATTGCCCATCGTCGGCACCAATGCAACACTCTGCCCTGCTGAGCGCCATGCCTTAACGGCGTCGCGCAATTCCGATACGGTGTCAACTATGCGCATGGGCCTAAAAACTATGCTCAGCCGCTGGAAATCGGGACTGTTTGACCGCCTGATGATAAGCATTGACGGCTTCCTCAATACTCGTCGCGTCACCCATGAAATTTCTGGAAAAACGCGGGCGTTTGATAGTGCCTATATTGAGCATGTCGTAAAGCACCAGCACCTGTCCGTCGCAGTCTACACCGGCACCGATACCTATCACGGGAATCGTTAACTGCAAACTGATCTGTTTAGCCAAACTTGCAGGAACGCACTCCAATACCAGCAAACCGGCGCCCGCTTGTTGTAATTGATGAGCATCGGCAAGCATTTGCTCGGCCGCTGCCTGTTCCTTGCCCTGAACCTTGTAACTGCCCAATTGATTAATCGATTGCGGCAACAAACCCAAATGCCCGCAAACCGGAATACCCTGATCGACCAGAAACCTGACGCAATCAATTCTCGCCCCTTCCAGCTTAACCATTTGCGCGCCACCAGCCTGCATTAATTTAGCCGCATTTTTAGCCGCCATAACCGGCGTGGCATAAGTCATAAACGGCAAATCGGCGATGATAAACGCCCGCTGTCTCGCCTTTCTGACGCAGCGGGTATGATAAACCATGTCCCTAATGGTAACAGGGAGCGTAGTCTCATGCCCCTGAATCACCATACCCAGCGAATCACCCACCAGCATCATATCGACGCCCACCTTGTCGATCAGTGCGCTAAATCCCGCGTCATAGGCAGTTAAACAGGAGATTTTCTCGCCGCGTTGTTTCATGGCGGCCAAATCGGTAATCGACAATGGTTTTAGCGTAGCCGTGGAAGAATATTGATTCATATTATTTAAAGAAATATCGGGGGTCACTAAAGCAAAAATCAATCCAGCCGCTTCAGTTCATTCATTGGACAATGGGTAAGCAGATCGGCAATATTGCCTTTTCCAGGCACCACCAATTGCGGAGCGATCTCAAATAGCGGATACAAGACAAAAGCCCGGTCAGCCAAGCCCGGATGCGGCACCACTAAATCAGGCTGCTCAATAAGCTGATCGCCATAGATCAACACATCCAAATCCAGCGTTCTTGCTCCCCAACGCTCGGTTTTCCTGACCCGGCCATGGTCGTTTTCGATGCGTTGCAGGCAACGCAACAAACCTATCGACGGCAAGCCAGTTGCGACACACATCACCGCATTAACATAATCAGGCTGATCCTGCGGCCCCATAGGCGCACTATGATACAAACTGGAAAATGCCAGCTCCTGTACTCCCGCTATCTGCGCTATGGCAGCGCGCGCTGATTTTATTTGTTCGGCAGGGTTTGCAAGGTTACTGCCTAAACCTATATATGCAGTTACCAAATCAGTTTCTGAATTTTCCATAGCTGTCGAATACATTAAGACTCTGTTTTTGGAGTGCTATCTTTACCTTTTCTAGGATAGCTTCTTTTGCGCCCTGACTTTTTATTTTGCGCATTACGCGGCGGCTGAGTCATTTTTCTTTGCTCATTTTCACTGGCATTCTGATACGTGGTCCACCACTCGGCCAACTCGGGATCGACTCCACCGGTCTCGGCGCGCAATACCAAAAAATCATAGCCCGCTCTAAAGCGAGGGTGACCGATCAAGCGGCTGGGTTTAGAACCGATACGCGCCTTAAATTTGGGCTGTATATTCCAAACCTCGCGCATAGCCATACTAATGTGGCGCGGCAGAGCCGTACTTCTGATCTGACTGGCAATAACCTCGCTAGCCGCGTCCTGATAGGCAACAAATTCAATCTCGCCTTGCGCCACTTTTTCTTGGGCCAACATCCGCACAGGTTCCCACAAAAAGGCCGCCAATAAAAAGTAAGCGGTAACCGTTTTGCCCTCAGCTATCCTCTTGTCCGAATTTTCCAGCGCCTTAATCAACAACAATCGGGGAAATCCGCTTTCTTCAACTGCCAAGCTGTTCTCCGTGGCAGGAAACAGCACTTGAAAAAGCCCGTAATGCCTGAGCATTTCAAAAGTTTGCAGCGCATAACCGGATAAAAATAATTTTATCGCTTCATCATAAAGCCGGGCGGACGGTATGCCGGCCAGTAACTGAACGTCGTTGTGTATCGCTTTCTCGCAATCGCTGTCCAGCTTAAAACCTAGCTTAACGGCAAAACGCACCGCCCTTAACATGCGCACCGGATCTTCGCGAAAACGCATTTCAGGATCGCCGATAAGCTTGAGCGTGCCGGTTTTATGATCGGCCATACCGCCGACATAATCGACTACCGAAAAATCCTTGATATTGTAATAGAGTGCATTGACGGTAAAATCCCTGCGCCACACATCTTCTTCAATCGTGCCGTAGACATTATCCCGCAATAATCGCCCTTCCTTGTTGAGCACCTGTTTGTCGTTCTGCTCTTCTCCCGCACCTCGAAAAGTCGCAACTTCAATAATTTCGCGGCCGAAATGCACATGCGCCAAACGAAACCTGCGCCCGATTAACCGGCAATTACGGAATACTTTTCTAACTTGATCAGGATCGGCATTGGTAACGACATCAAAATCCTTGGGTTCCCGCCCCAACAACAAGTCACGCACACAACCGCCGACAAGGTAAGCATCGAAGCCCTCCTTTTGCAACCGGTACAAAACCTTCAGCGCATGCTCGCTGATCTGAGCTCGCGAAATATTATGTTCCGCACGTGAATATATTTTGACTCGCGCGTCAACCGGTTCAGCTTCATTTCTGGCTGACCCTTCGCCCCTGCCCAGTACGGGATTAATAATTTTTTTAAAGAAGTTTAAAATAGCCTTCACACCTTGTTTATTTTTCTAATTGTTTTGATTATATATCATTGCTAATGAATTCTAACCCAATCCGCAAGTTTCTTTTACATTCCCCTTTTGAATGGAGTAGAATCACCACTCTGATTTTTTTTAAGCAATACTAATTACATCACATTGCACATACCGGATAAAAGATCAGACAACCATTTTTTAAACACTCGCACAAACATTAGCGTGCTTGACTGGAATTTGTTATGTTCAAAAAGATTCTTAATAGCTTAATTGACCAACCTTTGTTAACCAGCCTTTTTGCAACAGATTTTTTCATTCTTCTGTTCCATAGACCGCCATTCTTATTTTCTCTCGTAATGTTGGGAGCACTCATGGCGATGTGCATGTATTTTGGTCAAAAACTGTCTTTATTTAAAATTTAATTGTCCGACTCGTCAAAGCATATACTGCAAAAACCAGGTAACGCCCCTATTTCCAAACCTGGTTTTTTACGTCGCCTGACAGCGACATTTTACGACCTCCTGCTACTGATCGCGGTTTTATTTGTCGCGACTGCGTTATTGCTTCCTTTCAATGGAGGCAGGGCTTTCACTGCTCAACAATTCTTTTTCCCCCTGTATCTACTACTGGTCAGCTTCCTCTTTTACGCTTGGTTCTGGACCCATGGAGGGCAAACGCTGGGCCTACGCGCATGGAAAATAAAAGTGCTCACATTGAACATGAAACCCATAAACTGGAAGCAGGCTTTGCTGCGTTTCATGGCCGCCATCGTATCATGGGGATTTTTCGGTCTGGGTTTCTTGTGGATTCTTATTGATAAAAATCAACGCAGCTGGCACGATCATCTATCCCAAACAGCCCTTTTTTTTGATACTCACGACCCACATCATTGAACCATTACAATTAGCCGCATACCTTTCACACAATAACACTTGATGTCATCATGAATTGGTTTACTAATTTATTTTCCCGCCGCCCCAAGGACGCCCCCTCGGAAAAAAAACCAGACATCGCCCCCCTTGCCAGTTCAAATAATCCGCTTACCTGCTCGCCCCCCGTCTTCACCGAACACAAAAAACTCCCGCTGGCAACGCTAAAAAAACTGGCACCGCTTCGAGACATGGACGACGCCTATGTCGAGCAACTGGCCCACACGACATTAAGCTATACTCAGGGTTCTGTAATTTTCAGGCTGGGCCAAAAAGCCAACTCAGTCTTTTACCTACTTGAAGGAAGCGTCGAACTCCAACCGGATAGCGACAACCGCTATACTCTGTCGGCAGAATCATCGCTGGCCAATTTGCCGCTCAATAGCGGTAAGGTATGCGGAGCAACCGCATTTGCTAAAACGAACGTCGCTATTTTGGCGATTTCAGGAGAATTCATCTGCCGCTGGTCGGGAAAAAGCCTCCAACAGTCTGTTGCCGTTGAACTCCTTGATATTGAATTGCCCGAACAAATTGCCGGCAACCGTTTTTTTACCAGTTTTTCTCACGCCTACCGGGACAACAGATTAAGTCTGCCTTCATTACCCAATGTCGCTTTAAAACTGAAAGAAGCGATGGAGAAAGACTTAGGTATCAACGAAGCTGTAAAAATTATCGGGGTCGATGTATCCATCGTCGCCAAGCTGATCCAGCTTGCCAATAGCCCGCTATACTCACCCATATCGCCGATTACCAATTGCCATGCGGCTGTTACCCGATTGGGCCTGGATCAAACGCGCAAACTGGTCATGGGCATCAGTCTCAAACAACTATTCAGCTGCAATAACCCGCAACTGATGGAAAAAATGCAAACCTTGTGGAAAAACAGCCTCTATGTATCGAGCTTGAGCTTTGTACTGGCTCAGGAGAACGGCACGATCAACCCGGAAGATGCCTTATTGGCCGGACTGGTCAGCGACATAGGTACAATACCTATATTGCATTTTGCCGAGCAGAACCCGGATGATTACCCGAATTTAGATGTATTGGAGTCGGCCATCCCGTTTCTGAACCCTTCAGTCGGCACCCTTGTATTGCACACACTCGGCTTTTCTAAAGAATTAGCAGGCATCCCCAAGCACGCCGAGGACTGGTTCTATGAAAGCGAGGGCGATAAGCTAAGTCTGATCGATATAGTCATACTCGCCAAATTGCACAGCTATTTCGGCACCAACAGGGCCAAGGAAATACCGTATATGAACTCGATACCCGCCTACACTAAACTTAAAAACAGTAAACTAACCCCCGACTTTTCTCTGGACGTGCTGCACAAAGCGAAGCATCGCATCCACGCAGCCATGAACTTTCTTTCCTGATACCACTATGAATAATCCCTTATTAGCCAACGCCACACTGCCGATGTTTTCCCAGATTAAACCGGAACACATCGTACCGGCCATCGACCAACTCCTGGCCGAAGCCCGCTCGTCAATAGAACAACATCTTCAAGCCACGCAACATTACACGTGGAAAAACCTGATCGAACCCTTGGAAGATGTGGACGACAAGCTTAACAAAGCCTGGTCCCCGATCAGCCACATGAATTCCGTGATCAACAGCGATGAGCTCCGCGACGCCTACAACGCCTGTCTGCCCAAGCTCAGCGCCTACTCGACTGAAATGGGTCAAAACGAAGCCTTGTTTAAGGCTTATCGCTTTATTGCCGACAGCGATGAATTTGCGACGCTCGACATCGCCCAGCAAAAAATCATCCGTAATGCGCTAAGAGATTTCAAATTGTCCGGTATCGACCTGGATGACGAAAAAAAGCAACGCTACAAGGATATTAGTCTGGAATTATCGGCTCTTGCCAGCAACTATGAAGAAAACCTGCTCGATGCAACCAATGCCTGGAGCAAGCTGATCAGAGACGAACAGGACTTGGCCGGATTGCCTGAATCGGCTTTGGCCCAAGCCAAACAGACCGCCGTGAGTCACAATGAAGACGGCTGGATGATCATCCTGCAATTCCCATCCTACATTTCGGTGATGACTTACGCCGACAACCGCGAATTGCGCCGCGAACACTACGAAGCCTTCGCGACCCGCGCATCCGACCAAGGGCCGCATGCCGGACAGTGGGACAACAGCGAAAACATGGAAAAAATCCTGGCCTTGCGCCATGAAAAAGCCCGTTTGCTGGGTTTCAACAATTACGCGGAATTGTCGCTGGCGGCCAAAATGGCAGAAAAAACCGGTGATGTTATCGATTTCCTGGAAGACTTGGCAGACCGGTCCTGGCGGCACGCCCGCAAAGACTTGGCCGAACTGCGCGAGTTCGCCAAGCAACATTACGGCATTAATGACCTGCAATCCTGGGATATGGCCTATTTTTCGGAAAAAATGCGCCAGCATTTTTACCAGCTGTCGCAGGAAGAAGTTAAAACCTATTTTCCAATCACCCGCGTCCTGCCCGGCCTGTTTGCAATCGTGGAAAACCTGTACGGCCTGCAAATAACCGAGATCAGCGACTTCGACAGCTGGCATCCCGATGTGCGTTTTTTCCAGATTCATGACCAAGCCGGTTCACTACGCGGCCGGTTTTATCTCGACCTTTACGCCCGCGCCAAAAAACGCGGCGGCGCCTGGATGGACGATTGCGTCAGCCGCAAGAAATTCGACAGCACCATTCAAACCCCGGTCGCCTACCTGACCTGTAACTTTACCCCGCCGACTACCAGGGATGGTGGAAGCGCAGCAACGGGTCGGGAACCCGTGCTGCCGACCGGCGATACACCGGCATTATTGACCCATGATGAGGTGACCACCTTGTTCCATGAATTCGGCCACGGTCTGCACCATATGCTGACGCAAATCGATCACCTCGGCGTCTCCGGCATTAACGGCGTGGAATGGGACGCGGTCGAACTGCCCAGCCAGTTCATGGAAAACTGGTGTTGGGAAAAGGAAGCGCTGGCGCTGATGTCCGGCCACTTTCAAACCGACGAGAAGTTACCGGATGCCTTGTTCGATAAAATGATCGCGGCGAAAAACTTTCAGGCCGGTATGATCATGGTGCGGCAACTGGAATTCAGTCTGTTCGATTTCCGAATTCACCGCGACTACGATCCTGGACAAGGCGGCCGCATCTATGAAATCCTGGAACAGGTCCGGGAGCAAGTCGCCGTTGTCCAGCCGCCCAAATTCAACCGCTTTGCGCACAGCTTCTCGCATATTTTTGCTGGCGGTTATGCAGCAGGATATTACAGCTACAAATGGGCGGAAGTGTTATCCAGCGACGCTTTCTCGCTGTTTGAAGAAAAGGGCATTTTTGACCGGGAAACCGGTAAAGCCTTTTTGAACAACATCCTTGAAAAAGGCGGCAGCCAGAACGCGATGGAATTATTTATCAACTTCCGCGGTCGCAAACCCACTATCGACGCATTGCTCAGACATAACGGCATCGCAGCATGATCTATAAAGACCTGCGCGACTTTATCAAACAGCTGGAAAAACAGGGCGAGCTCAAGCGCATTAGCGTTGAAGTCGATCCCTACCTGGAAATGACCGAAATTTGCGACCGCACCTTGAAACGGGGCGGCCCCGCGTTGCTGTTCGAAAACCCCAAAGGCGCAAACATTCCGGTGCTGGCTAACCTGTTCGGTACGCCGCGCCGCGTCGCGATGGGCATGGGCGCAGATTCCGTCACCGAATTGCGCGGCATCGGCGAGCTGCTGGCTTACCTGAAAGAACCCGAGCCGCCCAAAGGCATGAAAGACGCCTGGGAGAAATTCCCGGTGTTCAAGCAAGTGCTGAATATGGCGCCCAAAATAATCAGTTCCCCGCCGTGCCAGGAACTGGTTCGGCAAGGCGATGAAATCGATCTCGGCGATTACCCTATCCAGACCTGCTGGCCGGAAGATGCCGCACCGTTGATTACCTGGCCGCTGGTCATCACCAAAGGCCCGAATAAGGATCGGCAGAATCTCGGCATCTACCGCATGCAGGTCATAGCCAAAAACAAAGTCATCATGCGCTGGCTGGCGCATCGGGGCGGCGCATTGGATTTCAAGGAATTCCAGGCCGCCCATCCCGGCCAGCCGTTCCCGGTTTCCGTGGCCTTGGGCGCAGATCCTGCAACCATATTGGCCGCTGTCACGCCGGTGCCGGACTCGCTGTCCGAATACGCGTTTGCCGGTTTATTGCGCGGCAGCAAAACCGAAGTCGCCAAATCGCTGCTTAACGACTTGCAGGTTCCGGCCAGCGCCGAAATCGTGCTGGAAGGCTTTATTTATCCCGACGAATTCGCCGCGGAAGGCCCTTATGGCGACCATACCGGCTATTACAACGAAGTCGCCGACTTTCCGGTATTCACGATCGAACGGATCACTCAGCGCCAGGCACCGATCTATCACAGCACCTATACCGGCAGGCCGCCCGACGAACCGGCCATCCTCGGCGTTGCGTTAAACGAGGTCTTCGTACCGATTCTGCAAAAACAATTCCCTGAAATCGTCGATTTTTACCTGCCGCCGGAAGGCTGCTCATACCGCATGGCCGTGATCAGCATGAAAAAACAATACGCCGGTCACGCTAAACGCGTAATGCTGGGCACTTGGTCGTTCCTGCGCCAGTTCATGTACACCAAGTTTGTGATCGTCGTCGATGACGATGTCGATGTCCGCAACTGGCAGGACGTGATCTGGGCGATGACCACCCGCATGGACCCCGCCAGGGATTTGACCATACTGGAAAACACGCCAATCGATTATCTCGATTTCGCCTCGCCGGTTTCAGGCTTGGGCTCCAAGGTGGGCTTTGATGCGACCAATAAATGGCCTGGGGAGACTACCAGGGAATGGGGCAGAACTATTGTGATGTCGCCGGAGGTAATCAAGAAAGTAGATGAAATGTGGGATACATTGTTTTAACCCTATAGCGAGGGCAACGCTTTTTTGCCCACTTCTTTTATCAACTGACGAATCCAACGCTGAAGTGCAACTTTTGTAAATGAACGCTTAGACAAATGTTATGATAAAGCCTCCATTGTCATGTAACTAATTAAATATGCTTAATATCTAGACAGTTGCAGACCTAATAATAACTACAATAAGGTATACATTACATGAAATTATTAAAAAGCGCTGTCGCAGCGACTACATTGGCACTTTCTTTAGCATCTTTTTCGACTACTGCTGACGTCTGTTTGGGGATGGCCTGCATGTATAACAGGATGACGCCGGCTGAAGGGATTGATGCGACTGTAGGCCAAGTGACTAAAGCATTGATAGCTATCAACGACAATGCCGGTAGCGACGTCATCATAGACGACATCAAAGAGGCATTAAAGTTGAGCAAAGAAATCAACGCTAATGACAAGCTTGACCGTAACCGTAACCGTGCTAATGATTATTTGAAAAAAGCTCGAGGAGCGGTGCAAGAGGGGGACCTGATTAAAGCAACTGAACTCTTAAAAGAAGCCGAAAACCGTTTTTCAGATCTTAAAGGCATGATCGATTTAACTCAAGCCGATAGAACATCACAACAAACCAATTTGCTAAACCGCATGATGGGCACCAACGATAGTTCAGCCGGCGCCCGAAAATAATACGATTACCAACTAAACCAAAGGGGCAGGCCGATTAAGAATTCGTCAACTCTTACCAGCCCCCCCCCGGAAGGCTGCTCTTACCGTTAGAGCAGCCGCTTCTATTCCAAAGATCGATTCAAACCGGTAGTTATTCTTGATGGAAGCAAGCTAACTTTGATCCTAAAAACGGCCGTTAGTCCACGAAAGAAATCAATATGCTCTGTTGATTTTAACCATTCACCCTTCGGGTAACGGTTCTCTTTGATTATTTTCTCGCTTTTTGTGTCGCCCTGAAGCATACGGCATTGACTGTTCTCTATAACCCAATGACTGGCTACAGAATTTCGCAAATCGGTCAGTGAAATCGGGTAGTGTCGACATTCGGTGCTGGATTTGCGCCGATGATATTGTCGATTGCACGTGTGCGATGAATCTGAAGGTTGAAAGTAGCTCGTAGATAATGGCCTAAAATTTCAGTTTTTCAGGCCATTACAGTCTAATCTTTGTTGCAGGCGTAACTAGTTATCAAGTGTTAACAAAGTTAATCTTGTCCAACAGTGATAACTTTTAACGCATTGGTGCCGCCAGGCACCCCTTCCAGGTCGCCTTGAGTGATGATAAAGGTATCACCAGCCGCCGCAACTCCGCGTCTTTTCAGTTCCGTAATGATAGCTCTGTTGACTTCAGCATGATCGCTAAGATCATGAATGAAAAGTACCGGGAAAACACCGCGATATAAAGTGACTTTACCAAGCGTTTCTTGCTGAGGGCTGAGCGCAAAAATTGGAATACCCGAACTGATTCTGGACATCCATAAAGGCGTTGAGCCGGACTCTGTCAACGCAGCAATGCCATGAATTTTGGTATGGTTAGCCATATACATGGCAGACATTGCGATAGCCTCATCAACACGCTCGAATTGAAGCTCAACACGGTGTCCGGATACACGAACTTTGGGTTGTTTTTCCGCTTCAATACAAACGCGATTCATTGCTTCAATCGCTTTAATCGGGTATTTACCCGATGCTGTTTCTGCCGAGAGCATAATAACATCGGTGCCGTCGTAAACTGCGTTGGCAACATCAAACACTTCAGCCCGAGTAGGAATCGGATTGTCGATCATTGACTCCATCATTTGTGTGGCGGTAATTGCAACACGATTGAGGGATCTGGTACGGCTAATCAACATTTTTTGTACAGCTGGTAAATTGGCATCGCCAATTTCGACGCCGAGATCGCCCCGAGCAACCATAACCGCATCCGATGCCAGAATGATTTCGTCAATAACATCCAAGGCTTCGGCCCGTTCAACTTTAGACACGATACCGGCATGACAACCCTCGGCAACCAACAAGCGACGCGCTTCATGAAGATCCTCAGCGGTGCGTGGAAAAGAAATGGCGACATAATCGCATTTCATTAACGCAATCGTTTTAATATCTTCTTTGTCTTTGTCGGTTAATGCAGCAGCGGAAAGACCGCCGCCCAGCAGGTTGATGCCCTTGTTATTGGACAGATCGCCACCAACGATAACGGTACAGTTAACGCGCATGTTTTCAACATTAACTACATCAAGTACGATGCGACCATCGTCCAATAGCAGTCTGCTGCCGGGTTTCACTTCTAAAGCTAAAGGCTCGTAAGTAATACCAACTTGAGTATTGTCGCCGGCCATCGGGTCGAAATTGATGTCCAGAGCAAAACTTTGCCCCTCATTTAAAAACACCTTGGTATCTTTAAAGCGGGCAATACGAATTTTAGGGCCTTGCAAGTCAGCCAAAATACCTACCAGCCTGCCGGTCTTTAAACTAAGTTCACGGACAGCGTTGGCTCTGTTGATATGGTCTTGAGCAGAGCCATGAGAAAAGTTCATGCGAACAAAGTCAAGGCCTGCTGCAAACATGCCTTCGAGTACACCGGGCTTATCCGTGGCGGGGCCCAGTGTTGCTAAAATTTTGGTTCTTCTTAACATTATGTGGGAAATCCGTTATTTTGCGTTAACTAAAGCAATTGTCGTATCCAGCATACGGTTTGAGAAGCCCCATTCGTTGTCATACCAGGACAGAACCTTTACAAGGCTGCCATTCATGACTTTGGTCAATGCTGAGTCATAAATTGATGACGCTGGGTTATGATTAAAATCGATTGAAACCAGCGGCAAGCTGTTGAATTCCAGAATACCTTTTAAAGAGCCTTCGGAGGCTGTTTTCAGGATTTGATCGATTTCTTCTTTAGTGGTATTTCTGGCCGCTTGGAAAGTTAAGTCGACAACAGAAACGTTAATAGTCGGTACGCGCATCGCGAAACCGTCCATTTTTCCAACCAGCTCAGGCAATACTAAACCAACAGCCGCAGCCGCACCGGTTTTAGTAGGAATCATCGATTGTGTGGCTGAACGGGCACGGTGCAAATCGCTGTGATAAACGTCAGTCAAAACCTGGTCGTTGGTATAGGAGTGAATAGTCGTCATTAAACCATGTACCACGCCAACAGTGTCGAGCAGAGGTTTAACTAATGGCGATAGACAGTTAGTTGTGCAAGATGCATTAGAAATGACGGTGTCTGATGCTTTCAAAACATCGTGGTTTACGCCGTAAACGATAGTTGCATCAACATCGTTACCGCCGGGCGCTGAAATAATAACTTTTTTGGCTCCAGCAGCAATATGTGCGGATGCCTTGGCTTTGCTGGTAAATAAACCGGTGCATTCATGAACGGCATCAATACCCAGCTCTCCCCATGGCAGTTTTGATGGGTCTCTTTCCGAGAAAACCTTGATCTTGTCGCCGTTGATAACGATGTAGTCACCATCAACACTTACTTCGAAAGGAAATTTTCCATGCACTGAATCATATTGAGTCAGGTGCGCATTCGTTGCAGCGTCGCCTAAATCATTGATTGCAACAATTTGAATCTCATTGGTACGGCCTGCTTCGTATAATGCGCGAACGATATTACGTCCAATACGGCCATAGCCATTGATTGCAACTTTAATTGGCATAGATTTTCTCCAGAGTGATGAAATGAAAACTTACAGAAACGGATAACCCTCAGGTTCCCGCGAATCGGTTTAATTGTATCAAAAATTGAGATGATTAGTCTATTGACGTAGAAAACAGCTATTGCGGTTATAGCCATGTTGCTATATGGGCAAATCGTTAAAAATAAGCGATTGCTATTGTTTGTTCATGACCGCAGGATTGCCTGACGGTAAACCGATAATTCAAAGGTTTGCCAAGCTTACGCCCAACACAACAGCGAAAAGCCGGTTTGAAAGTCAACCCTCTCCAGCACTGCTGAAAAGGGCATGAAAACATAGCGATTAGCTTGCTGCTCTCAGTGATGCTGTTACCCGAGGTTATTGCACAGTCAACGGGCTCTTGCTAAAAAATAGACGACTCCGAATTGCTTGCCTCTAATCTGACGCGCCAGGTAAACGATTCATTTCAAAAAAGTAAGTGGCAAACGCCAGGCCGGATTAAATATTGAATTTATCTTCTATTTTTTGTTTGTAGTTTAAATAGTGGATAGTTTGCAACTGCTCCGGGTTGTCAATGCGGAAGGCAGAAAGGGGTAAATCTATATCGGTTATATGAATCGGGTAATTAATCTTGCTGTTCCTGAATTGGAGTATGTGCTGGTAAGCGGCATAAAAGACTTGCTTGCCGTGATCTAACGAGGAAAACTCTTTTTCATTACAGTAAATCGAATAGATGATGCCCTTGTGAGTATCTTCCCCCGAGATGCGCAGGCTTAATTCCTGATTTGAGACAGCTGCTTTCAGTTGCACCGGATTATAAGAAAAGCTACCGGCAGGACTTTTCGTAATTTCATAATATTCAATGGTTAAAAGCGTTTCAAAAAGATTACGGGTCAGGATTGATTCTAAAAAAAGGGAGTATTGCTTTAGCAAATGACTAGGGTTTGCGTTGATATGCTGCTGGACATATAGGGCGCCTTTTTCATCAACAATATAAACACTGGTGTCCGTCTTGCTCTTATAGAAAAAAAGCTGGATCACTTGCGGCCTGTTCAAAGTATAAATCAGATGGATAGGAGTGTTTTCGAGCACGGTTTGGTCAAAATGAATGGTACTGAACTGTTCCTGAGGGCTGGCTAATTCGTTTAACAGCAGTTTTTTCGTGGCCAGCTCTTTGTACATCAGCGTTTTATTTGCAGACTGGAAGACATAAAACGAAGTTCCGCCAGGTAAGATATAGCGCGGCGAACGATTATGATGCTGTTTGGCAAAAAGCTTGACCAAGGTATTAAATACGGCTTCAACGCGAAAAATAATGCCTTTAGCCCGTGCCGGCGTGTGACAAACAAATTTCAGGCTATTCAAAGACAACGGTTTTTTACTGTTATTAATGACGTCCGCTAAACAGTTAAATAGCCCTTCTATACCCTCATCCTGACTGGTTGTTATTTCGCCCCAGCTAGACAGCGAAATTCTGTTTATCGTTTGAATAAAACACTGGCGACTCATACCGTAACTTAACGCATCAGAACGTTCACTCATAACGCACAGGCCGTCATCATCCGATATTCCCATATTGATAATAATCAGTGAATTCAGCTGAGCTTTGAGAGTTTTGTAAGTATCCAGCGGAGGATCGTAGTTAAAGCTCCCGATTAAAAAAAGATTGATCTGGGCCAGGACTGAATGCAGCTCTTCATTCGGCATTTTAAGCGAATGCGAACTGAATTGGAGCTGTAGCTGTTTGTGATAGAGTCCATTGATGATCAGCCAGCAAAGAATTTCGATTAAAGTCCGGCATTTTTGTATGGGATCGACATCTGCGGCATGAGTCATCTGTACGTTTTTTAGGTACAAAGCCCAGCCATCGTCGCCGCCGGGAAGACGGTTTTCTACGATAGACAAGGAATTTTCTTTTGAGTGGACTTCTGAGCGAGTCGTAATGATTTCAATCTTACCCGGCTTTTTTTCCAAAAAGGAATGAAGCTTTCTGCCGATCAATTTCAGGTCGTTGCTGTTTTCCTGGTTTTGGGCGACATGGTCTCTAGCAAAGCCCATAATCATGCGGTAACAGTGGGTTAGTTGTTGCACAATAACGGCATGTTCCGACGTTGCTTTTTTTATATTCCAGAGTCGCTGATATTTAAAGTTATCAATAGTAGAGGCCGGCCAATTCCAGTTTCTAGCAATAGCGTGCATATATTTTTCCCTGACCGCCCTGGTCTGGGAATCCATCGTATTATCGGACGAGCCCATGACTTTTAAATAAAAACATTGACGCGCCAAGGCTAATCTTCCGTGGCTATGCGCTTTTTGCAGATATTTTTCGACTTTTTGATAAATGAGCAAATACGGATCAAGGTCGGCCGTCATGTAGTCGCCCTGATAAACAGCCTTTTTTATGTCTTGACACAGCCATTCAGTCTGAGGATATTCGCTGGCATAGCATTCCATCAACAGCAGTTTCAATAGCGATTTGTGCGGTGAATGCAGTGCCTTATAGAGATGCCAAAGGGTTGCGCTGGTAAATTCTTCCGCCGGAACCGCATCGAAGCCGCCAAAATCGATAAGTTCATGTTCGGGAATGAACAGGTTAGCTATTAAATGTTTGATATAGCGCGTGTAGTTGCTTTCTTCATGAGGGGGAACCAACCACCATGCAGGGCTTTTTCCGGCAATATAAATCGCCGTCCGGTAGAATTCTTCAAGCAGCAGATAATGCTGGGTTTGACCGCTGCTTTCGGTAGAAATAGGCGTATTTTGACCGAACAGGAATTGCCTGCTGTCCATTAAAAAGAAATGCACTTCCAGCCCTAGCGAGGCTGCCCAGGTTTCTATTGCGGTGGCTTTTTTTTGCAGTTCGTCAACGGCGCCGGTCAACAAATCGGACTGATGACATAACCAGATATCCATATCGCTGGTTTTGGAAAACGCGATACTGCCGACGCTGCCCATCAAAAACAGGCCTTCAATAGGATAAATATGCGATGCAGTGCGAGTGTAATTGAAGTTTTTTGCCAGTTGCCTGGCGGCATTTATGGTCTGGGGGCCTGGATTGTATTCAGGTATTCCGGCGGGGGTCGCCGAAGAAATAAATCCCGGCAACATCGGAAAGTTACCATGAAAAAGCAGCGGCAATAAATCTAGAAATGCTTGCTGCCGAGGTTGAAGAAAGTCCTGGACACGCTGTTCACGCAGTCGATTCAAGCGTTTAAATCGGTGCTTAATCGCTTGAAGGTCTTGAATGCTGATTTCTTCGCCCGGCGAGCCTAAATGTATGGCAGGTTCTTGATGCGCTCTAGTCATGGTTAAAAGGTTATTTTTAAGCTAAAGCCAAGTGTTGCCTTGCTGTCCGGATGGCCAGCCTAACCGTTTCGGGAGCCGTGCCGCCAATGTGTTTACGGGCCGAAACAGAACCTTCCAGCGTTAAATAATCAAAAACATCATCGCTAATCAAACCCGAAAAATGCTGTAGCTCTGCCAGCGATAGCTCCGATAAATCGCGTTGGCTTTCTAGGCCTAAGCGCACCGCCAGCCCTACAACCTCATGGGCGTCACGAAAAGCCATGCCTTTGCGCACCAGATAATCGGCAAGGTCGGTGGCCGTGGCAAAGCCGCGCTTGGCGGAGTTATACATGTTGGTTTTTTTAGCTTCGATATGAGGAACCATGTCCGCATAAGCCCGCAGACAGTTGATTAAGGTGTCGGCGGTATCGAAAAGCGGTTCCTTATCTTCCTGATTGTCTTTGTTGTAAGCCAACGGCTGGCTTTTCATCAACATCAGCAGCGAAACCAAGTGGCCGGTTACCCGCCCTGATTTGCCGCGCACCAGTTCGGGCACATCGGGATTTTTCTTTTGCGGCATAATCGAGGAGCCTGTGCAAAAGGCGTCGGGCATCTCGATAAAGTCGAACTGGGCGCTGGACCACAAAATTAATTCTTCGGAAAAACGCGATAAATGCATCATGATCAAGCTGCCGGCCGCGGCAAATTCAATCGCAAAATCGCGGTCGCTGACCGAGTCCAGCGAGTTGGCGGAGGGTCTGCTGAAGCCGAGCAAATCGGAAGTCATTTGGCGGTCTATCGGGTAGCTGGTTCCGGCTAATGCCGCAGAGCCTAAAGGCAGAATGTTGACACGCTTGCAGCAATCTTGCAGCCTTTCCCGGTCGCGACTGAGCATTTCAAACCAAGCCATCAGATGATGGCCGAAAGTAATCGGCTGGGCGACCTGTAAATGAGTAAAGCCCGGCATGATGGTATCGGCATGTTGTTCCGCCAAATCCAGGATAGCTGTTTGCAAACGAGTGAGCTGAGCTAAAATATGCCTAATTTCACTGCGCAAATAAAGACGAATATCGGTCGCCACCTGATCATTGCGGGATCGTCCGGTATGCAGTTTTTTTCCGGCGATGCCGATTAAATCAGTCAAGCGGGCCTCAATATTCATATGAACATCTTCCTGCTTGATCGACCAAACAAATTCACCGTTAATTATTTCCTGACCGATTTGAGTCAGGCCATCGATAATAGCGTCGCGCTCCTGCTCAGTCAGGATGCCGCAAGCAGTGAGCATTGTGGCATGGGCAATTGAACCTTCAATGTCCTGTTGCGCCATGCGCTGGTCAAAATCGACCGAAGCGGTAAATACCTCGACAAAGGCATCGGTTGCTTGGGCAAAACGGGCGCTGGAAAGTTTATCGGAATTAACGTTGGACATGGTGGTTTTTGCCGGTGACTTAAAGTGTCAAATTATACAGCTAAAGCGATTGCTCCTGCTAACGCACCTTTCCATAGATAACCGACTCTGGACCGGCGCTTTAAGAATGTAGATTATTTCGTTCGGAATTCGGTTATATCCCAGTGCAGATGTGATTTAAAAAATCACCTTCAATTAACCGTCATTAACGTACACGGGTTACAATGCCGCAATTATTTGTTGAAAATGAAGGGTGTTCTTTTGACTGAAAAAATTATTCGTATTGCAACGCGCAGGAGCCCTTTAGCGTTGTGGCAGGCAGAACATGTTGCGGAGCTGTTGGAGCGGACTTTTCCGGGGTGCAGAACTGAACTGGTTAAAATGACCACTCAGGGCGACAAAATCCTTGATGCGCCTTTAGCCAAGATTGGCGGCAAAGGTTTGTTTGTTAAGGAGCTGGAGCAAGGCATGTTGGAGGGATTGGCCGATATTGCCGTGCATTCGATGAAAGATGTGCCGGTAGAGTTTCCGGACGGTTTGCATTTGGCGGCTATTTTGACTCGCGAAGACCCGACCGATGCTTTTGTCTCCAAGCATTATTCAACATTACATGACTTACCGGCTAATGCCAGAATCGGCACATCCAGCTTGCGCAGACAATGTCAAATTAAAGAACTTTACCCCGCCGCTGAAATATTGTCGTTAAGGGGCAATGTCAACACCCGTTTATCCAAACTGGATACAGGGGAGTTCGACGCCATTATCCTGGCTTCCGCCGGTTTAAAAAGACTGGGCATGGCTGAACGCATTAGCCAATGCCTGGATACCGGCGTCAGTCTGCCCGCGATCGGCCAAGGCGCTATAGGCATAGAATGCCGGAACGACGATCCGGAAATCAACGCGCTGTTGAGTGCATTGCATGATAACGAAACCGGGCTGTGCGTAACGGCAGAAAGAGCAATGAACGCGCGTTTGAACGGCGGTTGCCAGGTACCGATTGCGGGTTTTGCACAGTTGCAGGACAGGCAACTGTTCATGCGCGGCTTGGTCGGCAGTCCTGACGGCAGCGTGATTTATAGGGCTGAACGGACAGGCGGCCTGGATGAGGCCGAAGCTATCGGCAAAAGGGTTGCCGAAGACTTGTTGGCTCAAGGCGCAGATGAAATTCTGCAAGCGCTGTTTCATTAAACCCAACGATTGTAGGCGGAAGCTTTGAATAAAGTGTTAAGCGGCGTTCATGTTTTAGTGACGAGACCTGAGCATCAGGCAGAAAACCTGAGCCGTTTAATTGAAAAGCAAGGCGGGGTAGCCGTAAGGTTTCCCACACTGGGTATTGTTGCGCGAGATGATGCCGGCGACGAGATAAAAAATACGCTGGAGAATCCGGACAACTTCCAATGGATTATTTTCATCAGCGCCAATGCAGTAAATTTTGCTCTTAAGGCGAATGGTGGCAAAATAGCCCGCACAAAATCCGTACGTTTTGCCGCTGTCGGGCAGTCAACCGCGCAAGCCATGAAAACGGCCGGATTGACCGTCGATTTAATGCCTGAAAATAGCTATAACAGTGAAGCGTTGCTGGCGATGCCTCAACTACAGCAAGTCGATGAACAAAATTTTTTAATCGTGCGCGGTGAAGGCGGACGAGAACAACTGGCAACTACGTTACGCAGCAGAGGCGCAGAAGTTAATTATCTGGAAGTCTATAAAAGGATAATCCCCCGTATTGATAGCTCATCAGTGGTCAAATTGCTTGCGCAACACCGCCTGGATGTCATTACCGTGACCAGTGCCGAAGCACTGCAAAACTTAAGTTTAATGCTGGGTGAAAATAATAAGCTATTGTCATTAATACCCTTGGTGGTAGTTAGCGATAGAATCAGGCGTATAGCTGCCGATATGGGGTTTAATCGAATTACTGTGACGGATAGTCCTATCGATACAGCAATTCTTGAGACAGTAATAACGTGTGTGACAGGGGAATAGAGTGACCGAGTTGAGTGAAAAACAAGAACAGCATGCGAGCGAAAACAGCAAAGCTCACAAGTCGCGTAGCGGACTCTGGTTTGGCATCATAATGCTGCTCATTATTATAAGCTTGGCAGGCGCCGGTTTTTATCTTTTTCAGCAATTGCGCTCCCAGCAGGCTGATTTAGGCGGGGAAGTTAATAAGGGCGATATGCAGCTCATCGAGCTGTCAAAACAGATCAGCGGCTATCAGGCCCAACTTGCCGCCATTCAATCACAGCTGGCAACCGTTGAAGCCGATGTTGCCGGAAAGGAGTCTCATTTTACCCAAACGCTGGCGGACTTCTCCAAGTTACATAACGAAAGACTGGATGCCTCGCGCAATGAATTAAATACCGCAATTACCCAGGTACAACGCCAATTAGGCAAGACCCGCGGCGACTGGCTAATTGCCGATGCCGAATATTTGTTAAGCATTGCCAATCAACGCCTGTATTTAATGGGTGATGTTAATACCACCCGTGAAGCGCTGGAAGCTGCAGATCAACGCCTCAGAGAAAGCGGGGATGCGGGGGCATTTAAAATACGCGAACAAATCGCCAAGGATATTACCGCTATCCGTAATGTTGCCGTTGCCGATATTGTCGGGATGTATGCGTCGATTCAATCGCTACAGGATCAGGTCGATAAATTAGCCTTGTTCTTGCCTTATACAGGAAAAACATTGACTCAACCGAAACCGGCGCAGGAACCCGTCGACAAGGAGGGCCAGAATCTGCTTGATTCCGCCTTAGGACAACTGGAAGGAATGGTAACTATCAGGCATACCGAACATCCCATCAAGGAAATATTAACTCCGGAACAAGCCCAGTTCATTAGGGAACAGTTAAGAGTAAAGCTGGAAATGGTCAAAATTGCTCTGGTCCAGCAAAACGAGCAACTTTATCAATCCAGTCTGGCCGATGCAAAGAAATGGACCGAGCAAAATTTCGCCAAAAGCACAGAAACGAGTAATTTTGTTGTCGAGTTGGACAGATTTAATGCCATTAAAATTCGCAGCCACTTTCCCGACATCAGCCTGTCGTTAAAAATGCTCAGGGACATTACCAAGCTGAGACTGGAAGTCGACAAAGCCATGCCCCCTGTTGAAAAAGTAAAATCCGAACAGATCACCAAGCCAATTGAGCCAGCAATACCGGCGGAACCAGTGAATAATCCCACCGAAGCGATAAAACCAACCGAGCCCCCCAAGGACGGTAGAAATGTCGAATCCGGTAAGGAGCCGACGCAACAACCGGTTGAAGCGGCTCCCGCTACACACTAACCCAGAGAGTACATGATGAAAAATATAATGTATTTTCTGGGTTCGCTGCTTATCGCCGTTGCCAGCGCTTTTGTTGCCTACAAATGGCTAGGCGGATTTGAGAATCCCGGCTATGTGCTGATCGGCATCGGCTATTGGTCCCTTGAAACATCGTTAATCGTCTTTTCGGTTAGCCTGATCATGGGATTTTTTGTGTTTTATATCTTGTTCAGATTTTTAGGCTGGCTACTCCGATTGCCGGGCCAAATCAAAAATCGCGGCAAAAGCATCAAATTCAACCGTTCGCAGGAAGCCCTCATTGCAGGCCTAGTCGATTCTGCCGAAGGCAACTGGGAAAAGGCCGAAAAAGTATTAATCAAACACGCCTCGCACAGCGGCGCTCCATTAATTCATTATTTGACAGCGGCAAGAGCCGCACAATCCCGTGGCGCGATTGACAAAAGAGATGAATACCTAAAAAAAGCGGCCGATCAGGCGCCAGGGTCCGATGTTGCGATAGGCCTGACCCAAGCGGAATTACATTTATCGGAAAAACAATTCGAACAAGCCCTTGAAACACTGACACGCCTGCACACCATCGATCCGACTCACGCCAGTGTTTTAAGACTGTTACATCAAGCCTATCAACAGGCTGGCGATTGGGAAGGCATACGAAAACTGATCCCGTCCTTGAACAACAATAAAGTGTTAATGGAAGCCGAGATTAAACTTCTGGAAACCGAAGCATTCAGCAAATTGTTAAAGCAAGCGGCCGAACAAGGCAATGCTGATGAGATTGACTCGTTGTGGACAGAAGTTCCCGATTACATAAGAAATATGAAAGGCGTTTCGGCAATCTATTTTGCCGCAATGATAGACGCAGGAGCGGGCGCAAAGGTTGAAGGCAGCTTGGCAAGAGCCTTGTCGACAATCTGGGATCAAACGCTGGTAGTGTTGTTCGGCAATGTCCAGTCGATTGATGTCGTAAGACAACTTGAAACAGCCGAGCAATGGCTGCCTATGCATCCCAGAGACGCCGTGTTCCTGACCGTTCTGGGCAGATTGAGTATAAAATGCGGCGACCACCAAAAAGCGACAACCTACCTGACCAAAAGTATATCAATAGAACCTACCGTTCCGGCTTATCAACTATTCGGCGATTTGTTGTTTACCCAAGGCGATAAAGACAGGGCCAGCGAATGTTACAAGCAGGGCTTGGAGTTAGCATCTAGCGAGATTGTCAATCGAATCGACTCAATATTCTGATAGGCTCAAAACTCCGAAATACAATTCTAGTAGTCCACCAAGCTTGATTTGGTGAATATTTAATGTAATCTCTCAATTTTTTACAACATAATGAAATTGAAGATCTACCCCAGCAATTCCCAATTTAAAACCCTGCTAGAATAAAGATTTTATCAACGCTCCAGAACAAAGCCTCATCAGCACAAAACAAATGGACTTGAACTTAGTTGACCAGATACGCAGCACGTTTAGCGCGTT
>Ga0207978_100084_pt1 | contig 66998 bp, 58 predicted proteins | sample LakWasM100_LOW12_2_FD_183920 | JGI IMG/M metagenome (GOLD analysis project Ga0207978, IMG submission 183920) | Freshwater sediment methanotrophic microbial communities from Lake Washington under simulated oxygen tension - Sediment Metagenome... | ecosystem: Environmental > Aquatic > Freshwater >... | reverse complement strand
GCAACGCAGCGCTGGCGTAGATGGTGTGGATTGAATCAAGTCAATCGAAATGCATTCCGTGATCCATCGCTGCGCGATGCATCACGGATGGAAATTCGTTTGACTTTTATGGGGAAGCCCTTGTAGTCCGAGGCAACCGGGCCGCAACGCTTGCGGCAAAGCCGCTTCCTGAAGTTGCGGGTCCGTGTTGGCCGACCAGTTAATGGTCATATTAGGTAGCTTTCATAACGACAAAATGGGGCGAATTCTCGAAATCCTTTAGACGATCCGAGAGATGAATATGATCGTACACGCCACCCATGCGATCCATTTCAGCTGCGCAGAAAGTGAGAAATTCAGACATCCGACGCAATTCGCCCGGTGTCGCGCAAAGTGTCACCTCAGCGAGTTCCTGCGTGGCGATTTCCTCAATCGGAAGCCCTTCGTCAGCGTAGCCATACAGTTTCATGAGTTTTGCAATTTCGTAGACGGAAGTAACGTGAGAGTGCGGCTTGGATGGGCGTTAACGTTGGAGGCCACCGGCACGCAGCAACTGCCGCGCAGCGGCATCCTGCTGCTGTGTGTCCGTGTGGGCCGACCGGTTAGACATGGTGTTCGTGGTCGTCCACATAGTAAAAGTCGAGATCGAATGCCATGCCGAGTTGAGCTGCCTGCCGAATTTGCTCGCGGTTGAAATGCATACCATGGCCGCTTGGCGGGAAATAACCTACACACTGAAGAGTAAGCTCGTATTCAAGCCACAGGAGGCGGAGAGATTCAACCTTTCGATGCAGGTGCAGAAATAGACTCTGAAGGTGTAGATCGAGAGGCTGAGTGTCATCTAAGCCGCTGCTCAGACGCCAACTCATAAATTTGCATGGCTTGCCACTTTGAGGATTTGCGTCCCCGACGTTCCATGCCTCGGACGGTTTGATTCCGAGAATTTCAGTAACCTTCTCGTGCGTCCCGGGTCCGGAAATATGGAAGTAGGCGTACTCGCGAGTCGTTAGAGGTGGTGAGGTCATAGATGTCTAACGTAATGTAGCCGAGCGCCTATCTTGGCCATACCAAGCTAGACGACGAAATAAGCTGGGCGGGCAGGTTTTATCGAAACAGTGAAAAGTGGTGCAACGCCGCTTGTAGTCTCGCTTTGGTATGCATATACTGGATGCAAACACAGTGTTCATGATGTCCGCCAAACCCGTCTCCTATATCCCCCAGTCAGCCCGCTTGCTGGATCAGTTGCGCGAGGTACTGCGGTACAAACACTATAGTTTGCGCACTGAAGAAGCTTACCTGTACTGGGTGAAGTTTTTCGTGCGTTGGCATGGGCGTGGCGGGCAAGTGCGGCATCCGCGCGAGATGGGTGCCGCAGAGGTCCAGCACTTTCTGTCCATGCTGACCACCGAGCGCAACGTCTCCGTGTCCACCCACAACCAGGCGCTCAGTGCATTGCTGTTTTTGTACCGCGAAGTGCTGGGTGTGAAGCTGCCGTGGCTTGACGATGTGCAGCGTCCGACGCGGCCTCGGCGCATTCCGTCGGTATTGACCGTGGCAGAGGTGGCGAGCCTGCTTGGGGCGATGACGGGGATTGAGCTGTTGCTGGCCAAACTGTTGTACGGTACCGGCATGCGGCTCAATGAAGGGCTGCGCCTTCGGGTCAAAGATATGGACTTTGATCGGCGTGTGCTGGTGGTGCGCGACGGCAAAGGCGGAAAAGACCGGGTGGTGATGTTGCCGCAATCGCTGGATGCCGCGTTGCGCTCGAAAATGGCGCAGTCACGCGCACTGTGGGAACTGGACCGGCAACAGCAGCGAGCGGGTGTCGAGGTGCCCGATGCACTGGCGACCAAATACCCCGGTTTGGGCCAACGCTGGGGATGGTTCTGGGTGTTTCCAGCTCCCAAGTTGTCGATTGCCCCCCAATCCCTGCGCCGGAGCACATTCCCGCCTCGTCCAGCCACGCCCTTGGCACAAGCATGCTGCCAAAAATGCGACCACGACCCCCGTAAACACCTCGGGCGCCAGAAGTCGAAAAAATCAAGTAAAAATAGCCTCTAGCGCAATCAGAAAAAGGGCTAGCAGCTATCAAAATTCAATAAAAATGGGTGGCCAGGGCCACCCATTTTTGATTGAGCTTGAAGCGGCTTAATCGATGGTGAGCTGGGTGGCCCGGCTCTCGGGCTGCAGCTTGGCAAGCACCAGGGTTAGCACGCCGTTTTCCAGTTTGGCGCTGCTGGCGGGGGCGTCGATTTCAGTGGGCAGCTGCCAGCTGCGCTGCACCTGGCGCGGGGCGCCCTCTGCGCTGCGCAGGTGTACCTGGGCGCCGTCAATGGTGATGTTGAGCTGTTCGCGCGAGAGGCCCGGCACGTCGAGTTGTACGGTCACGGCCTTGTCGTCCTGCTGGACCTGAACGGGCGTTTCGGCAGGGTTGCCCTGGGCGGCGGCAAGCAAGAAACGTTGCAGTGCAGCATCGCTGGCGCGTGGGGCGTGGATGAAGCTGGCGCGGCGCAAGCTGGGGGCGAAAATCATAGGGTTTACTCCATTTACACTGCGCGGCTCCCGGTGTGTTCGCCGCATACCGAAGGAGATACGCACAGTCACGGCGATTTCAAGAAGGATTCCTGGATGAATAAATTTCGCAGCGCGCGCTTGAAATTGGGCGCTTTGGCCCTTGGTTTGGCGTCTCTGTTGGGCCTCGGCGGTGGCATGGCCCACGCCCAGGATGCCCCAGTGAGTGCCGCCAGCACGGCCACGGCGCCTATCAAACTGGCGCTGATCGAGAGTCTCTCCGGGCCGTTTGCCAATACGGGCGAGGCGGTGTTTCGCAACCTACTGTGGGCGACCGAACGTGTGAATGCGCGTGGTGGCGTGGTGCTGCCAGCCGCTGCAGGCGGTGCGCGGCCGCTGCAGATTTCGCGCTACGACAGCAAGGGCCAGAACGAAGAAGCGCTGTCGGCCCTGCGCGCGGCCATCGACGATGGTGCGCGTGTGGTGATGCAGGGCAACTCGTCGGCGACGGCTGCGGCACTGATTGACGCCATCAACAAGCACAACGAGCGCGACCCCGACAAGCGCGTGCTGTTTCTCAATTACTCGGCGGTCGATCCGATCCTGACCAACGAGAAGTGCAGCTTCTGGCACTTTCGCTTCGACGCGCATGCCGACATGCGCATGGCGGCGCTGATGGAGGTATTGCGTGGGGACAAAGCGCTCAAGAGCGTCTACCTGATCGGCCAGGACTACAGCTTTGGCCAGGCCGTGCTGCGGGAGGCCCGCCGCCAGCTTGTGCTGCAGCGGCCGGACGTGGCGATCGTGGGCGACGAGTTGCACCCTGTGGGCCGCGTGAAGGACTTTGCCCCTTATGCGGTCAAGATCAAGAACAGCGGCGCGCAGGCCGTCATTACCGGCAACTGGGGCAATGACCTGACCCTGCTGATCAAGGCGGCGCGCGAAGTGGGTTACAGCGGCAGCTTCTACACCTTCTACGGCAACGCCATGGGTGCCCCCGCAGCCATTGGCGATGCGGGCATTGGCAAAGTGGTGGCGGTGGCCGACTGGATGCCCAATGTGTCGGGTGCGCCCAGCGCAAGCTTCTACAAGGCTTTCCGCGAGCGCTTCCCCAAGCCCCAAGACGACTATGTGCACATGCGCATGCAGCTGATGATCGAGGCACTGACCAAGGCCATGGAGGGCGCGGGCAGCGTGGACGCGGTGGCTGTGGCCAAGCAGTTGGAGGGCGTGAAGGTCAGCCTGGCAGGCCGCAGCGGCAGCATGCGCGCAACCGACCACCAGTTACAGCAGCCGCTGGTGGTGGGCGTGATGGACAAGCAGGGCACACCCGGCGTGCCGTTTGACGTTGAAGGTTCGGGCTATGGGTTCCGGGTGGTGCGCGATATTCCTGCAGTGCAGACCGAGCAGCCCACGAGCTGCAAGATGCAGCGGTTTTAGGTGTATATTTTTACCCGGATATATTGCTATTTAAATATTGTCCGGGTAAAATTAAGGCATGACATCCTCACTGCCTACCCAACCCCCCATGCCAACGGCCCCGCGCGACAACGCAGGCCGTGCCGCTTCGACAGCGCGCCGTGCGCTGGTGCGCCAATACAAGGACTCGCGCTTGCCTGCGGGCGTCTTCACTCTCACCAACCAGGCCAATGGCCGGGTCTATGTGGGTGGCAGCCTCAACCTCGATGGGGCGATGAATCGCATGCGCTTCGAGCTGAACCTGCGCTCCCACCGCAACAAGCCTTTGCAGCAGGAATGGATCGCGCATGGGGCGGAATGCTTCAGCTTTGCTGTGGTGGACCGCATCAAGGAGCGGGACGATCCGCTTTTTGATTACCGGGCCGAGCTCGACGGCATGCTGGAACTGTGGCGGGAAGAAATTCCTTGCCATGGCGACAGCGGCTACAACGGAGCAGCAACATGAACGCACCGGCTCCTGACGCACTGGGGTTCTGTCTGTTGCTCAGCCGTGCCTGTGCGCGCCTTGAGCTGTCGATGGCGGACAAGCTGGGCGACTTTCATGGATTGGATTTCGCTGATTTCAGCCTGCTGCATCGGCTGGCGAGCGCGCCGGATGGTCGCCTCGCCATGGTGGATCTTGCACAGGCGCTTGGCATGAAGCTGTCGTCGCTGATGCGGAAACTGGTGCAGTTGGAGAAAGTGGGTCTGGCGCAGCGAGACAGCGGTTTGAGCGCAGACGGCAGTCGCTGCGCAAGTCTGCGGCCCGCTGGAAAACGTCTGGTGCAGGAGGCCGAGGTCACGGTCCGTGCCGTGTGCGCGCAAGTGCTGGGGCCGGTCACGCTCGCCCATCTGCCTGAGATGGCACTTGCGCTGGCGGCCCTGTGCCAGGACGAAGCCCGGGAATGTGCCGAGTGTTGATACGCTGGCGACACGCATAGCGCAAGCCCATTTGTACCTTACCGAGAATCCTGCTCCATGACCTCATCTTCGCTTCCTGGCGCTTCCGGAACTCTCACCGCTTTTGCCGGCTTTGAACGCCTCGCCAGAGGCGGCCGACAAGAGGTGTTCGCCCAGTTGCGGCAATACACAGGCAGTGCACCCCTTCTGATTTTTGACGACATCAGCGGCGCTTTGGTAGACCTTGATCTGCGCGAGCCGGCGCCGGCGCCGGCACCGGTGCCGGAGCCGATGGCTGCCGAGGCGCCGCGCAGCGTCGGCCGGCCCAAGCTGGGCGTGGTGGCGCGCGAGGTCACGCTCTTGCCGCGCCACTGGGACTGGCTCGGCCGCCAGCCCGGCGGCGCCTCGGTCGCGCTGCGCCGCCTGGTGGAAGAGGCGCGCCGCATTCACCACGGGCGCGACAGCGTGCGCGAAGCGCGGGAGGCGGCGTACCGTTTCATGACCGCCATGGCGGGCTCACAGGAAGGTTTCGAGGAGGCCGCGCGTGCGCTGTTTGCGGGCGACGCGCAGCGCTTTGCGGCGCTGGTGGCGGCCTGGCCCCCGGACGTCGCGGAGTATCTGCAGGGCCTGGCCACCGCATCCTGGAGCGAAAATGAACCCACCTGAGCGGGTAATGGCGGCTGCGCCCGCCGCACCGCGCCCGCTGTGGCGCGTGTTTGCCGTGTTCCTGGCGCCCATGCTGGCGAGCAATATCTTGCAGTCGCTCTCGGGCACGCTCAACAACATCTACCTGGGGCAGATGCTGGGCGTCAAAGCCCTGGCGGCAGTCTCGGGTTTTTTCCCGGTGATGTTCTTCTTCATCGCCTTCATGATTGGCCTGGGCGCGGGCGCCTCGGTGCTGATAGGGCAGGCCTGGGGCGCAGGCAAGGTGGAGCGGGTGCGCGCCGTGGCGGGCACGACGCTGACGGTGGGCGTGGTGTTTGGCTTGGTGGTGGCGGTTCTGGGCGGGAGCTTCACCGGCCCCATGCTGCGCGCGCTGGGCACCCCGGCCGACATCCTGCACGACGCCACGCAGTACGCCCGCATCATCCTGATTGCCATGCCCGGCCTGTTCGTGTTTCTGCTCGCCACGGCCATGCTGCGCGGCGTAGGCGACACGGTGACGCCGCTCTACACGCTGCTGATTTCAGCCGGCATCGGCCTGGTGCTGACGCCTGCGCTGATTCGTGGCTGGGCAGGTTTGCCCCAGCTGGGCGTGGCCAGCGGCGCAGCGGCCACGGTGGTGTCTTTTGTCGTGGCTACCACCTGGTTGGGCTGGCGACTCATGCGGCTGCACAGCCCGCTCGCGCCGGGCCATGCGCTGGCCGCGCATCTGCGCATCGACTGGGGCTTGCTGCGCGCAGTGCTGCGGGTGGGCGTGCCCACCGGCGTGCAGATGATCGTCGTCTCGCTCGCCGAAATCGCTCTGTTGGGCCTGGTGAACGGTTACGGCTCGCAGGCTACTGCTGCCTATGGGGCGGTGAACCAGGTGGTGGCCTATGTGCAGTTCCCGGCCATCTCGATAGCCATCACCACGTCCATCCTGGGTGCGCAGGCCATTGGTGCCGGGCGCCTGCACACGCTGGGCGCCATTGTGCGCACGGCGCTGTGGATGAATGTGGTGCTGACGGGAGCGCTGGTGCTGCTGGGCTACCTGTTCTCGCGCGCGCTGATGGGCTTTTTCATCACCGACCCGGCCGTGATTGACGTGGCGCAGGAGCTGCTGCACATCATGCTCTGGAGCACGGTGATTTTCGGCATGGCCTCGGCCCTCTCGGGAATGATGCGCGCCAGCGGCTCCGTGCTGGTGCCCACCGGCATTGCCATTGCGTGCATTGCCCTCGTCGAGCTGCCGGCCGCCTGGCTGCTGAGCCAGCACTTTGGCCTGCGTGGTGTGTGGATGGGCTACCCGGTGGCGTTTGCCGCCATGCTGCTGCTGCAAGCCACCTACTACCGAAAAATCTGGCGCCACCAGCCGATTCGCAAGCTGGTTTGAGCGGCATTTTCAGCGCCGGATGCGGTGCCCCGTCTTGAACACCCACCACACCACCGCCAGACACACGGACATGAACATCAGCGTCATGCCCACACTCACGCCAATGTGCACATCGGCCTGGCCGTAAAACGCCCAGCGCAGGCCGCTGATCAGGTAGACCACCGGGTTGAAGAGTGAGACTTTCTGCCACACCGGCGGCAGCATGTTGATGCTGTAGAACGCGCCGCCCAGGAAGGTGAGCGGCGTGACGACCAGCAGCGGAATGATCTGCAGCTTCTGAAAGCTGTCGGCCCACAGGCCGATGATGAAGCCGAAGAGGCAGAAGGTGACGGCCGTAAGAATCAGGAAACCCACCATCCACACCGGGTGCGCCACTTCGTAGGGAACAAAGAGCCGCGCTGTGGACAGAATGAGCACCCCTACCAGCAGTGACTTGGTGGCCGCCGCGCCCACGTAGCCCAGCAGCACCTCGACCCAGCTGACCGGTGCGCTCAGCAGTTCGTAGATGGTGCCCGACCACTTGGGCATGTAGATGCCGAAGGCCGAGTTGGAAATGCTCTCGGACAAGAGCGACAGCATCAGCAGGCCGGGGATGATGTAGGCGCCGTAGCTGACGCCGCCAATGTCGCCCATGCGCGAGCCGATGGCCGAGCCGAAGACGATGAAGTAGAGCGAGGTGGAGAGCACCGGCGCTATCAGGCTTTGCATCCAGGTGCGAAACGCGCGGTTCATCTCAAACTGGTAAATGGCGCGCACGCCATGCAGGTTCAGTCCCATCATGCGGGTGCTTTCGTGTCGTGGACCAGGCTGACGAAGATGTCTTCGAGCGAGCTTTCGCTGGAATGCAGGTCCTTGAAGTCAATGCCTTGTGCGGCCAGCGCACGGAGCAGTTCGGCAATGCCCGTGTCTTCCTGCTGCGAATCAAAGGTGTAGGTGAGTGCCTGGCCTTGCTTGCCCAGCGCCAGTGGCCAGCGGGCAAGCGAATCTGGCACACGCTCCATGGGCTGCTGCAGGGTGAGGGTGAGCTGCTTCTTGCCGAGCTTGCGCATCAGCACGTCCTTGTCTTCCACCACGATCAATTCGCCTTTCCTGATGACGCCGATGCGGTCGGCCATGTCTTCGGCCTCTTCGATGTAGTGCGTGGTCAGAATGATGGTGGTGCCGCCGTCCCGCAGCTGGCGCACCAGGCGCCACATGTCGTGGCGCAGCTCCACGTCGACACCGGCGCTGGGCTCGTCGAGGAACAGGATTCTGGGCTCATGCGACAGTGCCTTGGCAATCAGCACGCGGCGTTTCATTCCGCCCGAGAGGGCGAGGATTTTGGTGTCCTTCTTGTCCCAGAGCGAGAGGTCTTTGAGGATTTTCTCGATCAGCGCCGGGTTGGGCGGCTTGCCAAACAGCCCGCGGCTGAAGCTCACCGTGGCCCACACGGTTTCGAACGAATCGGTGTGCAGTTCCTGCGGCACCAGGCCGATGGCAGCGCGCGCGGCGCGGTAGTCGTGCACGGTGTCGTGGCCGTCGGCCGTGACCGTGCCGGTGGTGGCGTTGCTCATGCCGCAGATCACACTGATCAGGGTGGTCTTGCCGGCCCCGTTGGGGCCGAGGAGGGCAAAAATTTCACCTCGGCGAATGTCAAGGTTGATGTTTTTCAGCGCCTGAAACCCTCCGGCGTAGATTTTGGAGAGGCCGCAAACACGGACGATGCTGTCGGAGGCGTTCGGAGAGATGGAAGCAGTCGAAGACATGGATCAGGGAGTGCAGATGCCGCGCAGCGTCGCAGCGCGTGCAAGGAAGGCGATGGGGCCGGACATTGTGACGTGAACAGCGGCCTGCTGCCTGGGTTGGTATGGCGCGCAGAAAATACTGATTTTATGTACAGTACTGTGATGTCTGACGTCTTGATTCCTCTGCATGCGCTCAAAGGCCGTGGCGTAGCGCATCGGCAGCCGCACCGTTTCGAGCGCGATGCGCGCGATGCCTTCGATGACGGCTGGGGCACGGTGGATGCTCAAAATGAGGCGCAGGCGCTACCGCCCGTGACGCAGGTGCGTTTTGAGGACGCGCGCAGCGCCATCACGCGCAACGATTCGCCGGACATCGGCTTCAGCCAGGGGCTCAACCCGTACCGCGGCTGCGAGCACGGCTGCATTTATTGCTATGCCCGGCCCAGCCACAGCTACCTGGGCCTCTCGCCGGGGCTGGATTTCGAAACGCGTCTGGTTGCCAAGCGCAACCTGGCTGAGGTGTTGCGCGCAGAGCTCGCCCACCCGCGCTACCGGCCCGAGATGATTGCCGTGGGCACCGTGACCGACGCCTACCAGCCCGTGGAGCGCGAACTGCGGTTGACCCGCGCGGCGCTGGAGGTTCTGTGCAGTGCCCGGCACCCGTTTTCCATCGTCACCAAGGGCAGCGGCGTGGAGCGCGACCTCGATCTGATCGCTCCCATGGGTGCGCTCAATCTCGCGGCGGTGTACGTGACCATCACCACGCTGGACGCGAAACTTGCGCGCATTCTTGAGCCGCGCGCCGCTGCGCCGTACCGGCGCCTGCGTACCCTGCGCACGCTGGCAGAGGCGGGCGTGCCGGTGGGTGTGAGCGTGTCGCCGCAGATTCCTTTTGTCAACGACGACATGGAACAGGTGCTGGCCGCCGCCTACGAGGCGGGCGCACGCCGCGCGTTCTACCAGGTGCTGCGCCTGCCCTGGGAACTGGCGCCCATGTTTCGCCAGTGGCTCGATCTCCATTACCCCGACCGCGCCGCGCGCGTGATGGCGCGCGTACAGGACCTGCATGGCGGCAAGGACTACCAGGCCGACTTCGCGACACGGATGAAGGGGCAGGGGATATGGGCGGATCTGCTGCGCCAGCGCTTCAACAAAGCCTGCGAGCGCCTGGGCTACCAGCGCGAGCGCCATGCGCCGGACCTTTCGCTGTTTCGCCCCGCGGTGCTGCGGGCCCAACAGGAGTTGTTTTTATTCAGGCGCCGACGCCTGCGCGCCCTGCGGTGTGCGCAATACCTTCTGCCAAGCGCTCCAGCAGTGCGCCCGGCAGATCGTGGCCCATGCCGGGAATGAAGTCGGTTTGCGCGCCAGCGATGTACTGCGCCAGTTGGCGGGCGCAGGCCGGGGGCAGCAGCGGATCGTCGGCGCCGTGCACGATGAGCGTGGGCGCGCTGATGCGGCGCAGCAGCGGCGTGCGGTCGCCATCGGCCACGATGGCCAGCAGTTGGCGCGCCGAACCGGCGGGGTGCCAGGCGCGCTGCACCGATTCCAGCGCCAGCGCCCGCAGCGCAGCGGGGTCTGCCGGGTAGCCGGGGCTGCCAATGGTGCGCAGCACATGGACGATCCAGTCGACCGCGGCATCGCGTCCGGGGCCCTGTGGGCGCGACAGGAGCTTGCGCTGCACGGCCCAAGACGGCTTGGGCAGCGAGCGTGCACCGCTGCTGGTCATCATCAGCGTCAGGCTGGCGACGCGCTCTGGTGCGCTGGCGGCAAGGTGCTGCGCAATCATCCCGCCCATGGACGCGCCGCACACATGGGCACGCTCAATGCCCAGGGCATCGAGCACGCCCAAGGCATCACGGGCCATATCGGCAAGGCGGTATGGAGAGCGCACCGGCAAGTGCAGCCAATGGCGCAGACCGGCCACCGCGATATTGGGCACGCCCGCAGCATCGAAACCCTGGCTCAACCCGATGTCGCGGTTGTCAAACCGCACGACGCGAAACCCGCGCTCGATCAAGGCCTGCACCAAGGCCTGTGGCCAGGCGATGAGCTGCATGCCCAGCCCCATGATCAGCAGCACCACCGGCCCGTCAGTCGGTCCCTGGTCATCGACCTCGATACGCAGGCCGTTGGCTTGAATTTGCATGGGGGCGTCAGCGGCCTCGCGCGCTGTGCACCATCAGTGGCGCGTGAGACCGGCGCGCCCTATACCAGCGGCCCCCGCGCAAGGGCCTGGGCCGGCCGCGCCGCCCCGCCGCGCTGGGGGCGTCCCCCCTCCCAAATCGCGCAGCGATTTGAGAGAGGGGGGAGGGAGCACAGCGACGCAGGGGGGTGCCCCTAATACCACTGCGTCACGACTTCGGGCTGGTGCGCCACCTTGAAGAACCAGCGGCGCGCGCCTTGCACATCGAAGCGCTTCCAATGCGCCGGGTCCTGGCGCAGGCGGTCGGCGATGGCGTACATGGCCAGCGGGTTCATACCCATGCCAATGTGGCTGGCGTGCACCTCGATGTTCTCGGTGTGCGCGTGGCGTGCCGGGTTGATGCTGCAGGGCCAGGCGACGATGCCATCGGTCTTGCTGTAGATCGACGTGGTGGGCACCGGTGGCGGCTTGCGCACCTCGGCCAACAACTCGTCGTCGGGCGCTTGCTGGCGACTGACCATGCGATAGAAGCGCCAGGCATTCGTCGCCTTGGGGTGGCCGGTAAAGGGGGTGCCCAGCGTGATGACGCAGCGCACCTGCTCTGGCATTTCCTTGGCCAGTTCCCGGGCGTAGATGCCGCCCAGGCTCCAGCCCACGATGCTGACCGGGGCGCCGTGCTCTGCGCACAGGGCTCGCAGGCGCTCGCGGCAGCCGTCGAGCACGCCGTCGCGCGGACCGAGGTTCAAGCCCTGTTTCCAGGGGTGGGCGCTGTAGCCTTGGCGTTTGAGAAAGCGGCGCAGCGCCAGAGTGCTGATGTCCGAGGCGCCCAGACCAGGCAGTACCAGCACCGGGTGGCCGTCGCCCGAGGGCATTTTCGAGAGCCAGGGCGAGACGGCGGCCAGGCCCATGGCTTCCCATGGTGCCCGCGCTTCCAGCATCAACAGCCACAGGCTGGGGGCCGTCAGCGCCAGCGCACTGGCGGGGTCGTCGCCGGCTTCCGGGCGAATCGGGCGAGGGCGGCAAGGTCGGATGCGGGCATAGAGCGTAGACACCATGAAAACATCCTAGCGAATCCGCGCCCCGCTGGCATCCGCGGTGACCCGAGCGGTGCGTCGCGTACGCGACATTTTTCGCGCCGGTGTCGCATTGGGGTTGAACTTGGGTTTTTTGGGCGCGTGCTGAATTTTTGCCGCGGCGGCAGCTTTTGCGGGCACTGGCAGTGCCCGCAGCTCTATCAGGGCCGCGTCGAGCGCAAGCGCCAGCGCTTTGACGTCGGGCATTGCCTGCGCGTCGGCCATCAAACCGAAATCCATGTGCGCGTCGAAGCTCTGCACCGTGATGTTCAAGGCCAGCCCATGCACGACGATGCTGGTGGGGCAGTTGGCCAGTACGCGCGCGCCGGCCAGGTAGATCGGAACCTGCGGGCCGGGCACGTTGGAGATCACCACGTTGGCTACCTGTGGCAAGCGCTCGGCTACCCGGGCCTTGCCGTAGAGCGAGGCGGCCGCTTGCATCAGCCAGGGAATTCCGATTGAGGGGAAATCGGTGGGCAAAATGCTTTTCATCTGGCCCATGGTCGTCTTCATCGCCTGGCTCGCCGCGCGGATATGCGCCAGACGCTTGCCTGGGTCGGACAGGTGTGTGCCCAGGCTGATCAAGCTCATCGAAGCCTGGTTGTCGGAGCGTGTATCGCCCGCCGGGCGCAGCGAGATCGGTACCGCCGCCACCAGGCTCTTGCGCGGTAGCTGTTGGTGTTGCAACAGGTAGCTGCGCAGCGCACCAGCGCACAGCATGAGCACCAGATCATTGAGCGTGGCGCCATGGGCCTGGCCCAAAGCCTTGAGTTCCGAGAGCGGCACGCTGGCCGAGGCAAAGGCCCGGGCAGGGGTCACCGACCGGTTCATCGGCGTGGCGGGCGCCAGCGTGACATTGCCCGAGCCTTTGCCCAGCAGTTTTTTGGGGCTGAGCGCGCCCTTTGCCGTTCCAGCCACCGTGCCAAGGGCGGCCGGCAGCTCGCGCACCAGGCGCACCACCTGGCTGGCCTCGTTCCCCAGGGCGCCGCGCAGCATCTCGACCATGCCGATGCGGAAGGTTTTGCTGCGTCTGGATGGGCGTATTTCGATCTCGCGCGGTTCTGGCGTGGTATCGAAGAGCACGTTGCCCAGCGCCACGGCCGCCTGGCCATCGACTGCCGCATGGTGCACCTGCGAAAGCACGCCCACCTGTTTGCAACCGCTCGCGCTGCGTGGCAGGCCTTCGATGACGTGCATGCGCCACAGCGGTTTGCTGCGGTCCAGCAGTTGCGGGTGCAGTTGGGAGACGGCTTCCTCCAGCAGCGTACGGGCGTCTGGGGGCGTGCCGCCCTTTTTGCGGCTGGGCAGTTGGTGCTCGACGATGTGGTAGCTCAGGTCAGGCTCTGCATCGACCCAGGCGGGGTTGGCCAGATTGAGCGGCATCCACCACAGCCGCCGGCGCAGTGCAGGCGTGGCCGGCATGCGCGCCGCGTAGAGGCGGCGCAGCGCATTCACATAGCGGCCACGAAAGCCCTTGGGCAGTTCGAGCAGGTGCATGGCGCCCACGTGCATGGGCATTTCGGGCGTTTCCAGAAACAGAAAGCTCGCGTCCAAGCCGGAAAGCTGCTTGATCGGCATGAAAATTCTCCTGGTGGCTGGGTGGCTTTCTCTGTGCGGGACTATTGGCCGCGAAGGCTCTCACCACCACGCGCTGCAGCCACTGCCTGCCCCAGCTCAATGACGGCCATGGCGTAGTAGCTCGACCAGTTGTAGCGCGTGACGGCATAGAAGTTGTCGGTGCCGGCCACAAAGGTGGGCGCATCGCCGCCGTTTTGCAGTTCGATCAGGGCCAGCTTGCCGCCATAGGCTGCGCCTGCGCCTTCCACCAGCGCCCCCTTGGCCGCCATGGATGCGACGCTGAAGCTGGGCAGGATGTCCGGGGCGAGCAGGGCGTCGAGGTCCAGCCGCGTGTCGTCAAAGCGCACCGGAAAATGGGTGGTCAGCCCCGGTTGCCAGCCGTGTCCGATGAAATAGCTGGCCACGGAGCCGATCGCGTCTTCCGCGCTGCCAAAGAGGTCAATGTGGCCGTCGCGGTCAAAGTCCACCGCCCAGCGCGCCCAGCTCGACGGCATGAATTGCCCCAGGCCCATGGCGCCGGCGTAGCTGCCGCGTGGCTCGAAGGGGTCGGTGCTGCTGCGGTGCGCCAGGCTCAGAAACTGCTCCAGCTCGCCGCGAAAGTAAGCCTGGCGTTCGGCAGCACGCGGATGGACGCTGGGGAAGTCAAAGGCCAGCGTCGTCAGTGCGTCCAGCACGCGGATGTTGCCCATGTGCTGGCCGTAAAGCGTCTCCACGCCCACGATGCCGACAATGATTTCCTGCGGCACGCCGTACTCCTGCTCGGCCCGCGCCAGCGCGGCGGCGTTTTCGTTCCAGAACCGCACTCCGGCCCGGATACGCACCGGTTCGACAAAGCGCCCCCGGTAGGCGCGCCAGTTTTTGGCTGTACCGCGCGGCGCCGGCAGCATGAGGCGCGGTACCTGAGGCAGAAAGCGCGCACGGCCGATCACGGCGCGCACCCAGGCCGGATCGAGGTCGCGCCGCTCGGCCAGATCGTCGGCAAACAGCATGGCATCGGGTCGGCTGGCGTACAGCTGGCTCTCGGCCAGGGCGCTGGCTTCGACGGCGGGTGGAGCCCGTTTTTTGGATGGTTTTTTGGCTGCAGCGCTTATGGATACGGAGCAACAAGCTACAAAAATAAGAGCAAATCTAAGAAAATGGGGCATGCAGTTCAGGCAGAGGGCGTTGGCAGGGCCAGGGTAGCAAAGCGGCGGCGCAACTGTTTCAGGCGCGGCGCGGGATTGTCATCGTGCGCAGCGTAGCGCAAGGCTTCGAGCTCCAGCAGCCATTGGGCCAGCGGCTCGCCGGCTGCGCCAGAATGGGCGCGCACGGCATCGGCCATGGCGCGTGGCGGCAAATGCGCTGGGAGCACAAGCCCCGCCCGTGCCAGGCGCTTTCGAGCCAGGGCCAGCAGGCGCAGCCAGGGGTCGTGCTGCAGGCGCTCCCACGCGGACCATAGGGCACCGCCCAGCGCCGCCGCTGCCACCAGGCCAGCGAGCAGGTTGACCAGGTCCTGCCAATCTGGCGCGTCGAAGCCCAGGGCCTTGAGCATGTCGAGTTGGCGGGTCTGCGTGTAGTTCAGCACCCACTGGTTCCAGCGGTTGTTGGCCGCCTCCCACACGGCGCGCAGTTGCTGCGCCAGGCCGGGGCTGATGACACTGTCCACCGCGCTGCCAAACGCCCCACGCGGCGCGCGCAGGCGGGTCAACTGGCCAATCCGGCCGGGCGCGACGGCGCCTGTGGGGTCCACGCGCACCCAGCCGCGGCCTTCGATCCACACCTCGGCCCAGGCGTGGGCATCGCTCTGGCGCACGGTCCAGTAGCCGTCCACCGGATTGCGCTCGCCGCCTTGGTAGCCAGTGACGACGCGCGCCGGCACATTCGCCGCACGCATCAGGATGACGAAGGACGAGGCGATGTGCTCGCAAAAACCTGCCTTGCGGTCGAACCAGAATTCGTCGGCCGTCTGCTCGCCGTACACGCCGGGCTCCAGCGTGTACTCGTAGCCGCCGGTGCGCAGGCGCTTGAGCGCAGCATCCACCAGGGCCTGCGTGCCGCCTGCGGTGAGCGCCGGGTCGGCACGCATTTGCGCTGCCAGCGCTTTGGTGCGCGGGTTGGAGTTTGCCGGCAGTGCGCTCAAAAAGCGCAGCGTGCGTGTTTCTGCCAGCGGCCCATGGCGAAACTGCGGGTAGCTCGTGGCGCGGTAGCGCAGCACGTCGCCCACCGGCCGGGCCGACAACCATTCCAGATCGCGCGCCATATAGGCCTGCAAGCCGCTGGCCTTGGGGCCTTCGGGGGAGGCGTCAAGCAATAGCAGCCAAGGCTTTTGGTGCGGCTCCAAGGTGGTTTCGTAGCCGATACCGGGGCCTTGGACTTCAAGCAGAGCAGGGGTGTTCGGGGTATCTCGGATCGGCAAGGCCTGCCACTCGCGGCCGTCGAAGTCAGAGAGCACCGGGCCGCGGAAATACATGGCCGACTGCGGCGGCAGCGCGCTGTCGGGGCCGTCGAAGCGCACCCGAAACGCCACGGTGTCGTCCAGCGCCATCTGCGCCATGCTCCCCACCCGCATGCTGCCCGAGAGGCCGCTGCGTCCAGAGAGCTGGTCGCCGGGCAAGCCCCACAAGGGTGCCATGCGCGGGAAGAACACGAACAGCGCCACCATCACCGGCGTGCCCAAGAGCGCCATGCGCGCGGCAGAGCGCAGCGCCACGGTCAGGGGCGGGCGGCCCACCGGCATGTGGGCATTGACCAGCGCTGTCAGCAGCCCCATCAGCGCCACCAGCATGGCCACAGCGGTGAGCATCGACTGCGAGAAAAAGAAGTTGCTGAGCATCGTGAAGAAACCCAGGAAGAAGATGACCAGCGCGTCGCGCCGCGCACGCGCCTCCAGAGTCTTGAGCGCGAGCAGCATGGCAATCAGCGTCACCCCGGCTTCGCGCCCGAGGATGGTGCGAAACTGGCCCAGCGTGGCCGCCACGGCCAGCACCAGCAGGGCAAACAGCAGCCAGCGCGGCGGCAGTGGCCGCGAGCGAAGGGCCAGACCCGCGCGCCAAAGCAGGAGCAGGCTGGCCAATGCGCTCGCCCAGAACGGCAGGTGCGGAACCAGCGGCAACAGCACGCAGCCAATGACACCCAGCAAAAACAGGGTGTCGCGCGCCTCGCGTGGCAGGTGGCTGAGGGTGCCGCGCATATTCATACGGGCCACCATTCGCTATGAACAAGATAGCTGACAGCGATTGTGCAATAAGCGCTAGAGGCCAATTTGATTGAAATTTTTAGCTTCAAACTCAACACAGTGCCAGTGCCTCCAGGCAGCGCAGGCGCTGCGCGGCGCCGCTGCCTTGGGGCACCACGGTGCCGGCAAGGCGCAGTCCATAGCGCAGGCCCAGTCGGTCGGCCTGCAGCACCCAGGCGCAGAGCCGGGCGATGCGTGCTTCTGGGTCAGTCAGGCCGGTGCGCCCGGGTTCCAGCCACAACTCGCTGCGCTGGCTTTGCTGGGTGTCACGACTGACGAGCGCGTCGGTGCCCGTCGCCATCGCTTGGGCGGCTTTTTTCCAGACCACCAGCTTTTGCGGGTCGCCCCGGCGGTAGGCGCGCACGCCATCGAACTCGCCGCTGCCTGCGCTCTGCGTGGTCGGCGCGTCGCCGCCTGCGCTCTCGCCCGGCGGCAGCGTGGGTGCATGCGGCTCGGGCGCGGGGTAGACCAGCACCTGCGCCGCCGGCCGCCACAGCGCCCAGACGCGAAAGGTACCGAGGGGAAAGCGCGTCTCGGCGGTGAGCACCGGCACCTCGTGCAGACCGCGCCGCGCCGGCGCGAATGCCACTTGCACCACGGCGGTGCCCTGGGCAGGCACGTCGGTCCAGGCCCACTGGCCACTGCCTTGCACGGCCAGTGCGATCGCCATGCGCGGCGTGGTGCGCTCGCTGCTGAGCTGCACTTCCAGCGCCGCGCTGTCGCCGGCAAAGTGGGGTGCGGGCGTTTTGAGGTGCAAGGACAAGCCGCGCAGCGTGGCGTGGCAGACATGCATGCCGGCCACGGCGCTGCCGGCCAGCAAAAAGGTGAGCAGATAGCCCAAATTCAGCTGGAAGTTGATGGAGGCCACCAGCAGTACCAGCAGCGTGAGCGCCAGCATCCAGCCCGCCCCCGTGGGCAGGATGTAGACGTTGCGCTGCGTGAGCAGTGTGGTGTCGGTGCGCGTCAGACGCGCCATCCACCAGGCGCGAAAGCGCCGCCGCACCATGGCCGCCGGGTTCAGTACTGATGCCAAAGTGCGCCAGCGTTCGCCGGTGCTGGACGTTTGCGTATCTGCTGTGCCGATGGAGCTCATCGCCGCTATCCGTCGGCCAGTGCGTATGCAGAGGGCGGGCCTGCATACCAGTGCCACCGTGGAAAAGGCTTTGCCAGGCCACTGGTGGCGTCCCCCTCCCGCAGGAGAGGGGGAAGGCGCCGTAGGCGACGCAGGGGGTGCTTCATAGTGCTACGGTAGGGGAACTGCTTCCACCATGGCGCGCACCTGCTCGATGGCCCCCCGACCCGCATCGCCCACGGGCACCAGGCGGTGCGCAATCGTTTGCGGCAGGATGGCCTGCACGTCGTCGGGCGCCGCGTAGTCGCGTCCGCTGATCAGGGCCTGCGCCTTGGCGGCGCGCACCAGGGCAATGCCGGCGCGGGGCGAGAGGCCCTGCAGGAACCAGCGGCCCGAGCGCGTGGCGGCGATCAAATCCTGCACATAGGCCAGCAGCGGCTCGGACACATGCACCGCCTGCACCTGGCGCTGCAGCGCGGCCAGGTCTTCGCCCGACAGCAGCGGCAGCATGCTGCTCGCCATTTCGCGCCGGTCCTCGCCGGCCAGCAGCAGGCGTTCGGCCGCGCGGTCGGGGTAGCCCAGCGAGATGCGCATCAAAAAGCGGTCGAGCTGCGATTCGGGCAGCAGATAGGTGCCAATCTGGTCGTGCGGGTTCTGCGTGGCAATGACGAAGAAGGGCTGGGGGAGCGCGCGGGTTTCGCCTTCCACGCTGACCTGCTTTTCTTCCATGGCTTCGAGCAGCGCGCTCTGGGTGCGGGGGCTGGCGCGGTTGATCTCGTCGGCCAGCAGTACCTGGGTGAACACGGGGCCGGGGTGAAAGACAAACCCTTCGCGGCCGCGTTCGTACACCGAGACGCCCACCAGATCGCTGGGCATCAGGTCGGCGGTGAACTGTACGCGCGAAAACTGCAGTCCGAAGGTGTGCGCCAGGGCGTGTGCAAGCGTGGTTTTGCCGACGCCGGGCACGTCTTCGATGAGCAAATGGCCGCCGGCGAGCAGGCAGGCCACACAGTCCTGCACGCGGGCCTTTTTGCCCACAATCACCGTGTTAAGCTGATCAAGAATCGACTGAATTTTGGGCTGCGCTTGCATCCCGTGACGTTATCCGAAAAACCGCCTCAGACTCGAGCGGGGAGACAAAACTATGGGCAAGACGGGTTATTTCACCCACCGTGAATGCAAAAAGCACGAGATGGGCCCTGGCCATCCCGAATGTCCCGAGCGGCTCGACGCCATTGAAGACCGGCTATTGATCACTGGAGTGTCCGATGCGCTGGAGCACTTCGAAGCGCCGGAAGCGGCCCTGGCCGACATCGAACTGGCGCACACGCGCCTGCACATCGCCTCGCTGCGCGGCCTGACAGACTGGCTGCGCGAGGAAATGGACGCGGGCGGCCCCTCGCACACCCAGATGGACCCAGACACGTCGATCAACGCTCACACCTGGAAGGCAGCGCTGCGCTCGGCCGGTGCGGCCATGGCCGCCACCGACGCGGTGATGGCGGGCGAACTCGAAAACGCCTTTTGCGCCGTGCGCCCGCCGGGACACCATGCCTGCCGCGACAAGGCCATGGGGTTCTGCTTCTTCAACAACGTAGCGATAGCGGCCAAATATGCGCTGGAGCGCCACCAGCTCAAGCGCGTGGCCGTGGTCGATTTCGACGTCCATCATGGCAACGGCACCGAGAACATTCTTGCGGGGGACGAGCGCGCGCTCATGGTGAGCTTCTTCCAGCACCCCTTCTACCCCTACAGCGGAGACCAGTCGCCAGCGGCCAACATGGTCAATGTGCCCGTGCCGGCCTATACCAAGGGCATGGAAGTGCGCGAGCTCATCGACATCATGTGGATGCCGCGCCTGGAAGCCTTCAAGCCCGAGATGATTTTCATCAGCGCCGGCTTCGACGCCCACCGCGACGACGACATGGGCCAGATGGGCCTGACCGAGCAGGACTACGCCTGGATCACCCGGCGCATCAAGGATGTAGCGAAGAAGTATGCGCAGGGGCGCATCGTTTCCTGCCTGGAAGGCGGTTACGTGATGCGCCCGCTGGCCTTGAGTGTGGAAGCCCATCTGCGCGTGCTCGCAGACCTTTGAATCCCCCCTGAGCCGCCTTCGGCGCCTTCCCCCCCCCAGGGGGACACCGCCAGCGCGGCGGGGCGGCCCTTGTGCGGCGGTCGCTGGTGGGCGCGCTGCGCTATTTTTGAACGCCGCGGCTTGCGCGGCACGATAGGAGCATGTCGATGTCGGAATCTGTGAATTTGCTGCAAATCACAAGAGACGCGCGTGGCGTCGTCACGCTGACCCTTAACGATCCTGCCCGCTTCAATGCACTGGGCTCTGAGATGCTCGCCGCTCTGCAAGAGGCGCTCAATGGCTTGGCAGGCGATGACACGGTGCGGGTGGTGGTGCTGGCCGGTGCCGGCAAGGCCTTTTGCGCCGGCCACAACCTCAAGGACATGGCGGCGCACCCCGAGCTGGCGTGGTACCAGCAGCTTTTTTCTCAGTGCAGCCGGATGATGCTGTCCCTCCAGCAATTGCCGGTGCCGGTCATCGCGCGGGTGCACGGCATGGCCACGGCGGCCGGGTGCCAGTTGGTGGCTCAGTGCGATCTGGCCGTGGCAGCCGAGGGCGCTACGTTTGCCACCAGCGGCATCCACTACGGCCTGTTCTGCGCCACGCCCAGCGTGCCCCTGGTGCGCAACGTACCGGCCAAGCGCGCCATGGAGATGCTGCTCACGGGCGACTTTATTGACGCGCAGACGGCGCTGCGCGAGGGCCTGGTCAACCGCGTGGTGCCCCTTGAAGCGCTGGACGCTGAGGTCGAGCGCCTGCTGCAGTCCATTGTCGAGAAGCCCCGCGCAGCGGTTGCTTTGGGCAAGGCGTTGGTGTACCGCCAGCGTGAGCTGGGCCTCGAAGCCGCCTACCAGATTGCAGGCCAGACCATGGCCGTCAACATGATGGACGAAGCCGCCCAGGAAGGCGCGCGCGCCTTCGCTGAAAAGCGCAAACCTGGCTGGAAAGCCTGATGCTTGCCAATGGTCCGTTGCTGGATGAATTGGGCGGCAAGCTGGTTGCGCTGACCCAGCCCACGGTGCTGATCGAACTGGCCGCTGCCCTGGCGGCGCTGGTGCTGGCATGGGTTTTTGTTGCGGCACTGCGCCGTTTGAGTGGTCAGCGCAACCCCGATTCCATCCTGTTTGGCCGGCACCTGTTTGATGGGGCGCTGTTTCCCCTGGTGTTGCTGGTTTTTGGCTACGTGGCCCGCAATTTCGTCGATGACCATATTCCCCTGGCCGCGTTTCGGCTGGTGATTCCGGCGCTGATGTCGCTTGCGGTGATTCGCACGGGCGCCAAGGTGCTGCAGGCGGCGTTCCCGCAGGCGCAGTGGCTGGGGGACATTGAACGCACGATTTCCTGGCTGGTCTGGGGCGCCATGGTGCTGTGGGTCACGGGGGTGCTGCCGCGCGTGCTGGAAGTACTGGGCCAGATTCGCTGGAAGATGGGCAGCTCGGAGATGTCGGTGCGGACCGTCCTTGAAGGGGCCATCACGGCGGGCATCGTGCTCCTGGCGGCGTTGTGGATTTCTTCCGTTCTGGAATCCCGGCTGCTGCGCTCGGCCACAGGAAGCGGGCTCTCGGTGCGCAAGGCACTGAGCAACGCCATTCGAGCGCTGCTGCTCTTCGTGGGGCTGATGTTTGCACTTTCGGCGGCCGGCATAGACCTGACGGCACTTTCGGTGCTGGGCGGCGCCGTGGGCGTGGGCATTGGTCTGGGCCTGCAAAAGCTCGCGGCCAACTATGTCAGCGGCTTTGTCATCCTCGCCGAGCGCAGCGTGCGCATTGGCGACAACGTGCGGGTCGACGGCTTCGAAGGGCGCATTACCGACATTACGGGGCGTTACACCGTGATCCGGTCACCAGGAGGGCGTGAATCCATCGTGCCCAACGAGATGCTAATTTCTCAGCGTGTCGAGAACTTGTCGCTGGCAGATCCGCGCGTCTGGCAGTCCACGGTGGTGAGTGTGGGCTACGACAGCGACGTCGATCTGGTCATGCGCTTGCTGTGCGAGGCGGCTTATGCCAGCCCGCGTGTGCTGAAGGATCCTGGCCCTTCGGCGGCGCTCTCGGCCTTTGGTGCCGATGGGCTCGAGTTCACGCTGGGTTTCTGGATCGTGGATCCGGAGAACGGCACGCTGTCGCTGCGCTCGGACATCAACCTCGCTATCCTGCGGGCGTTGCGTGCGCATGGCATCGACATTCCCTTTCCGCAGCGGGTGGTGCAAATTCAGGGTTTCGGCCCGGCCGCACAGGCTGCGGGCGGGGCGATGGTGCCGAATGTGCCAGCGGATTTGGCACAGACCCCCGCGAGTGCCCTATAATTTGAAAAAGCACGATCGTTCTTTTTTTGTTCAGTGTCCCGGGTTTTCCATGAGCGCCTGTGGACCGCGACATAGAATGTTCCAGTTTACGTAAACGTCAATTCAACCAACTCTAGGAGCCGCAGCAATGAAGGTCTTGGTCCCTGTCAAGCGCGTGGTGGACTACAACGTCAAGGTCCGTGTGAAATCGGACCACAGCGGTGTGGACATTGCCAACGTCAAGATGAGCATGAACCCTTTTGACGAAATCGCCGTCGAAGAAGCCATGCGCCTGAAGGAAAAAGGCCTGGTTACGGAAATCATCGCCGTCTCCTGCGGTGTGGCCCAGTGCCAGGAAACCCTGCGCACCGCCATGGCCATTGGCGCCGACCGCGCCATCCTGGTCGAAACCACTGAAGAACTGCAGCCGCTGGCCGTCGCCAAGTTGCTCAAGGCGCTGGTCGACAAAGAGCAGCCCCAGCTCATCATTCTGGGCAAGCAGGCCATTGACGACGACGCCAACCAAGTGGGTCAGATGCTCGCCGCGCTGTGCGATTTTCCGCAGGCCACGTTCGCCAGCAAGGTGGAACTGTCTGCCGACAAGGTCATTGTCACGCGCGAGATCGACGGCGGTGCCGAAACCTTGTCGCTCACGCTGCCGGCTGTGATCACCACCGACCTGCGCCTGAACGAGCCGCGCTACGTCACGCTGCCCAACATCATGAAGGCCAAGAAGAAGCCGCTGGAAAACCTCAAACCCGAAGACCTTGGCGTGGATGTGAAACCGCGCCTCAAGACGCTCAAGGTCAGCGAGCCGCCCAAGCGCGGCGCCGGCATCAAGGTGCCTGACGTGGCCACCTTGGTCGACAAGCTCAAGAACGAAGCCAAAGTAATCTGAAACTTTGCGGGACAGACGAAAGCGGCGTAGCCGCACGCGCTGTCCCCAACCGATCAAGGGGAATTCATGACCGCACTCGTCATCGCAGAACACGACAACACGAGCCTCAAGGGCGCAACGCTCAACACCGTCACGGCCGCTGCGCAATGCGGCGGTGACGTTCACGTATTGGTGGCCGGCCACAATGCCGGCGCCGCCGCCGAAGCCGCCGCCAAGATTGCCGGCGTCAGCAAGGTGCTCCACGCCGACGCCGCCGGTTTGGAACACGGCCTGGCCGAAAACGTCGCCGCGCAAGTGCTTGCCGTCGCCGGTAACTACAGCCACATCCTGTTTGCCGCCACTGCCAGTGGCAAGAACGTCGCGCCGCGCGTGGCCGCCAAGCTTGACGTTGCGCAGATCAGCGAAATCAGCAAGGTGGACAGCCCCGACACCTTCGAGCGCCCGATCTACGCCGGCAACGCCATTGCCACGGTGCAAAGTGCCGATGCAACCAAAGTCATCACGGTGCGCGCGACAGGTTTTGACGCCGCAGCCGCCACCGGCGGCAGCGCCAGCGTGGAAAAAATCGACGCCGCAGCAGACGCCGGCAAAAGCAGCTTTGTGGGCAGCGAAATCGCCAAGAACGACCGCCCTGAACTGACCGCAGCCAAGATCATCGTCTCGGGTGGCCGGGCGCTGGGCAGCAAGGAAAAGTTCGACGAAGTGATGACGCCGCTGGCCGACAAGCTGGGCGCCGCCATTGGCGCCAGCCGCGCTGCAGTGGATGCGGGCTACGCGCCCAATGACCTGCAAGTGGGTCAGACCGGCAAGATCGTCGCGCCGCAGCTCTACATTGCCGCAGGCATCTCGGGAGCCATCCAGCACCTGGCCGGCATGAAGGATTCCAAGGTGATCGTTGCGATCAACAAGGATGCCGAAGCGCCGATTTTCAGCGTTGCCGACTATGGCCTGGAAGCCGATCTGTTTACCGCCATTCCCGAGCTGGTCAAGGCGCTCTAAACACGCTTTGCCAACCCAAAAGGCATCGCTGGCGATGCCTTTTTTTTCACAATTTTGACGCCTTTCGGAGACCGCATGAGTTACACCGCCCCGCTCAAGGACATGCTTTTTGATATCGAGCACCTGGCTCAAATTGAACAGGTCGCGCAGTTGCCCGGTTTTGAGGATGCAGGCCTGGACACCGCCCAGGCGGTGCTCGAAGAGTGCGCCAAACTGGCCGAAGGCGTGCTGGCGCCGCTCAACTGGGAGGGCGACCAGAACCCTTCATCGTTCAAGGACGGCGCGGTGCAGACCACACCGGGTTTCAAGGCAGCGTTCCGCCAGTACGCCGAAGGCGGCTGGCAGGGTCTGCAGCACCCGCAGGATTTCGGCGGCCAGGGCCTGCCCAAGACGATAGGCGCGGCCTGCATCGAGATGATCAACAGCGCCAACATGAGCTTTGCGCTGTGCCCGCTGCTGACCGACGGCGCCATCGAGGCTTTGCTGACTGCGGGCAGCGACGCGCTCAAGACGACCTATCTCGAAAAGCTGGTGACCGGCGAATGGACCGGCACCATGAACCTCACCGAGCCGCAGGCGGGGTCTGACCTGGCATTGGTGCGCACGCGTGCCGAGCCGCAGGGTGACGGTACGTACAAGGTTTTCGGCACCAAGATTTTCATCACCTATGGTGACCACGACATGGCCGAGAACATCGTCCATCTGGTGCTGGCCCGCGTGCAGGGCGCGCCCGAAGGCGTCAAGGGCATCAGCCTGTTTGTGGTGCCCAAGTTCCTGGTCAACCCGGACGGCGGCCTGGGTGCGCGCAACGACGCGCACTGCGTCAGCATCGAGCACAAGCTGGGCATCAAGGCCAGCCCCACCGCCGTGCTGCAGTTTGGCGACCATGGAGGCGCCATCGGTTATCTCGTTGGCGAGGAAAACCGCGGTCTGGAATACATGTTCATCATGATGAATGCCGCGCGCTACGCCGTCGGCATGCAGGGCATTGCGATTGCCGAACGCGCCTACCAGAAGGCCGTGGCTTATGCGCGCGACCGCGTGCAGAGCCGGCCGGTGGATGGCAGCATGAAGGAGAGTGCCACCATCATTCACCACCCCGATGTGCGCCGCATGCTGATGACCATGCGCGCCCACACCGAGGGTTGCCGCGCCATGGCCACCGTGGCGGCCGCCGCCTACGATGCCGCGCACCACCATGCCGATGCGCAGGTGCGCAAGGACAACGCCGCCTTCTACGAATTCATGGTGCCGCTGGTCAAGGGCTACAGCACCGAGATGGGCATCGAAGTGGCCAGCCTGGGCGTGCAGGTGCACGGCGGCATGGGTTTCATTGAAGAAACCGGCGCGGCGCAGTACTACCGCGATGCGCGCATCCTCACCATCTACGAAGGCACGACCGCCATTCAGGCCAACGACCTGGTGGGCCGCAAGACGGCGCGCGACGGTGGGGCCGTGGCCCGCGCCATCGCCGCGCAGATTGGCAAAACGGTGCAGGAGCTGCACGCCAGTAGCAGTGCCGCCGGGCAAACCGTAGCCGCGCGCCTGGAAACAGCGCGCCTGGCGTACCTCGACGTGGTCGATTTCGTTGTCAAAAATACCAAGTCATCCCCCAACGCGGTGTTCGCTGGCAGCGTGCCGTATTTGCTGCTGGCGGGCCGGCTGGTGGCGGGTTGGCAACTGGCGCGCTCGCTGCTCGTGGCCGATGCCCTGTTGCACCAGGGGCAGGACAGCGCCTTCATGCAGGCCAAGATAGTGACCGCGCAGTTCTACGCCGACCATGTGCTGAGCGCCATCCCTGGAATGCGCGACGCCATCGTGGCCGGCGCGGACAGCGTGAACGCGCTTGCCCTGGACGCATTCTGAGCCAGATTTGCTATTAAATAAATAGCTTCTAGCGCTTTATACATAAGCGCTAGAAGGCATTTTTACCTAAATTTTGAGTTCCATGCCCAAGCTTCCCCCTGTTTTGCAGCATCTCTCGCTTCCCGTCATTGGCTCGCCGCTGTTCATCATCAGCAACCCCAAGCTGGTCATCGCGCAGTGCAAGGCTGGCATCGTGGGTTCCATGCCCGCGCTCAATGCCCGCCCTGCCGAACAGCTGGACGAGTGGCTGGCGGAGATCACGGAAACCCTGGCAGCCTGGGACAAGGCGCACCCGGAGCAGCCTGCGGCGCCGTTCGCCATCAACCAGATCGTGCACAAGAGCAACGACCGGCTGGAGCACGACATGCAGGTGTGCGCCAAATACAAGGTGCCCATCGTCATCACCAGCCTGGGTGCGCGCGAGGACGTGAACCAGGCGGTGCACAGCTGGGGCGGCATCGTGCTGCACGACATCATCAACAACAAGTTCGCGCACAAGGCGATCGAGAAGGGCGCCGACGGCCTGATTGCGGTCGCTGCCGGCGCGGGTGGCCATGCGGGCGTCAAGAGCCCGTTCGCGCTGATCCAGGAAATCCGCCAATGGTTTGATGGCCCCATTGCCCTCAGTGGCGCCATTGCCACCGGCGACGCCGTGCTGGCCGCCCAGGCCATGGGTGCCGATTTCGCCTACATCGGCTCGGCCTTCATTGCCACCGAGGAGGCGCGCGCCAGCGACGCCTACAAGCAGGCCATCGTGGATGGCAACTCCGACGACATCGTCTACAGCAACCTCTTCACCGGCGTGCATGGCAACTACCTGGCACCTTCCATCCGCGCTGCCGGCATGGACCCGGACCATTTGCCCGAGTCCGATCCGAGCAAGATGAATTTTGGCGGCGACGCCAAGAAGGCCTGGAAAGACATCTGGGGCTGTGGCCAAGGCATAGGCGCAGTGACCGAGATCACCAGTGCGGCGGTGTTGGTGGATCGCTTGCGCGCACAATATCGGGCAGCTCGCGCACGGCTCGTCCTGTAGAGGCAAGCGCGCGGGCCAAGAGGGCCCGTCAGTGCGTTGTAAGTGCCAGCGCCGACATTGGCGGGAGCCATCCCACGACCTTCAGGAGACTTCCCCCATGAGCGCGCCTTCGTCTGCCATTGAATCCACCCTCGTCGAGAACCGTGTTTTTCCCCCCAGCGAAGCGACGGTAAAGGCCGCACGCATCTCCGGCATGGCCGCCTATGAGGCCTTGTGCGCCGAAGCAGCTGCGGACTACGAAGGTTTCTGGGCGCGGCTCGGCCGCGAACACCTCCAGTGGGCCAAGCCGTTCACGCAGACGCTGGACGAATCCAACGCCCCGTTCTACCAGTGGTATGCAGACGGCGAGCTCAATGCCTCAGCCAACTGCCTGGATCGCCACATGGGCACGGCCGCCGAGAACAAGACAGCCATCATTTTTGAAGCAGATGACGGTTCGATCACACGGGTCACCTACAAGGAACTGCTGGGCCGCGTCAGCCGCTTTGCCAATGCGCTCAAGGCGCTCGGTGTGGTCAAGGGCGACCGTGTCCTGATCTACATGCCCATGACCGTCGAAGGCGTGGTTGCCATGCAGGCTTGCGCGCGCCTGGGCGCCATTCACAGTGTGGTGTTTGGCGGTTTTTCGGCCAAGGCCGTACACGAGCGCGTCATTGACGTGGGCGCCAGCATCGTCATCACTGCCAATGCCCAGTTGCGCGGCGGCAAGGAGCTTCCGCTCAAATCCATCATCGACGAAGCCCTCTCCATGGGTGGTTGCGAGAAAGTGCGCAATGTGCTGGTGTACGAGCGCACCAAGACCGCCTGCAACATGGTGGCCGGGCGTGACCTGACGTTCAGCCAGGCGATGCAAGGCCAATCGGACCACTGCGAGCCGGTTGCCGTGGGCGCCGAGCATCCGCTGTTCATCCTCTATACCTCGGGCTCCACCGGCAAACCCAAGGGCGTGCAGCACAGCACGGCGGGCTACCTGATGTGGGCCAAGGTGACGATGGATTGGACCTTTGACCTCCAACCCAGCGACGTGTTCTGGTGCACGGCGGACATCGGCTGGATCACTGGCCATACCTATGTAACCTACGGACCTTTGGCGGCAGGTGCCACGCAGATTATTTTTGAAGGCATTCCCACCTACCCGAACGCCGGTCGCTTCTGGCAGATGATCGAGCGCCACAAGTGCACCGTGTTCTACACCGCTCCCACTGCCATCCGCTCGCTCATCAAGGCGGCCGAGGCCGATCCGGCGGTGCACCCAGCGCGTTCGGATCTGTCGAGTCTTCGCATTCTGGGCAGCGTGGGCGAGCCCATCAACCCAGAAGCCTGGATGTGGTACTACAAAAATGTCGGCGGCGAGCGCTGCCCGGTGGTGGACACTTTCTGGCAGACCGAAAACGGCGGTCACGTCATTACCCCGCTGCCCGGCGCCACGCCGCTGGTTCCCGGCAGTTGCACCTTGCCGCTGCCCGGCATCATGGCCGCCATCGTGGACGAAACGGGGAATGACATCCCCAACGGCTCCGGCGGCATGCTGGTCATCAAGCGCCCTTGGCCGAGCATGATCCGCACCATCTGGGGCGACCCAGAGCGATTCAAGAAAAGCTATTTCCCCGACGAAATGGGCGGCAAGACCTATCTTGCGGGGGATGGAGCCGTGCGCTCGGCCGATCGCGGCTACTTCCGCATCACTGGCCGCATCGACGATGTTCTGAATGTCTCCGGACACCGCATGGGAACGATGGAAATTGAATCTGCTCTGGTCGCCAAGACGGATCTTGTCGCCGAAGCCGCCGTGGTGGGTCGCCCGGACGATCTCACGGGCGAGGCCATCTGCGCCTTTGTCGTCTTGAAGCGCAGCCGTCCCACGGGCGAAGAAGCCAAGCAGATCGCCAAGGAACTGCGCGACTGGGTGGCCAAGGAAATCGGCCCCATCGCCAAGCCCAAGGACATCCGCTTTGGCGACAACCTGCCCAAGACGCGCAGCGGCAAGATCATGCGCCGCCTGTTGCGCTCGATCGCCAAGGGCGAAGCCATCACCCAGGACACGAGCACTTTGGAGAATCCGGCAATCCTGGACCAATTGTCAGAGACCAACTGATCCAGGCCGCGCTGCAGGCGCGGACGCGAAGCGCTTCGCCGGATTGGAGCGCCACTTGAGTCGCGCAGCGATCTGATGTGGCAAAAAATCCTCTCCGAGATCCATTGGCTCAAACCAATGGATCGAGATGCCCCTGTAAGAAATTCACCCGATCGCACCCTGCATCGCCTGATGGGTGCGTGAATCGGGTACAACCTCGCAAACACGCAACTCCTGCGTGCGTCTCTCCTGTAGACGACTGCGAGGACCCCATGAATTTTCGATCCCTCTTGCTCACCCTGACGGCGGCGGCGATTGCCGCTATTGCTGTGTTGAACTGGAATACGCTGGCCACGTCCGTACCTGTCTCGTTGGGTGTGGTCACCGTGGATGCGCCTCTGGGCATCGTGATGCTGGCATTGACTGCCTTGCTGGCGGCCTTTGCTCTTGCTTATGTACTGTGGCTCCAAGGTTCGGTCCTGATCGAGACGCGCCGCCACGGCAAAGAGATGCAGGTGCAGCGCGAGCTGGCCGACAAGGCCGAGGCGTCGCGCTTCACAGAAATGAAGATCTTTTTGCAAGCCCAGAGCCAGCAAACGCATTCGGCCCTGATGGAGCGCATCGAAACGCTGGAATCGCGTGTGCTGGCACGCGCCAACGAATCGGACAATTCCACGGCAGCCTACTGGGGGCAGCTGGAAAACCAACTCCATATGCCGCGGCGCGTTCTGGAATAGCCAAAGCTTGCGACAATCCAAAAAAATACGGCCGCCCTGCGCAAAACAGGGCGGCCGTACCGCAATCCAAAGCGCCGCGAGGCGCCACGGCTGCTTATTTCAGTGACATCACCCAGGTGGCGAGTTCCTTGGCTTCAGCTGCGCTGACCTGCGTGTTGGCAGGCATGGGCACGGGACCCCAAACGCCCTGGCTGCCCTTCATGATCTTTTCTGCCAGCATGTCCACAGCGTCCTTCTGACCCGCGAACTTCTTGGCCACGTCTTTGTAGGCTGGACCGACGACTTTTTTGTCTACCGAATGGCAAGCCATGCAGTTCTTCGATTTGGCGAGCGCCTCGTTCGCCATTGCCGGGCCGGCAACGGTCAAGGTGAGCGCCAATGCAAGCAGAGTGCGTTTCATCATGTTGGTGTTTCCTTCGTTGGGTTACATTGCTGCAACGTGGATTGTAATGACTCGGTCGCTTTCAATGGGGAATATGATCCGCACTATTGAGGAACATCATGTACACGCTTGGCCTTGGTATCCTTCTTTGCCTCTTGAAATATCTTGAGGTTGGCCCCGTCGCCACATGGTCTTGGTGGTGGGTTCTCTCCCCCTTTGCCATAACGCTTCTGTGGTGGGCTTGGGCTGACAGCACGGGCTACACCAAACGCAAAGCCATGGAAAAGATGGACCAGCGCAAGCAGGACCGCATTGACCGGAACAAGGAAGCCATGGGCATGGGCCCACGCCGCCCGCGCTGACCGGCGGCACGCCTCCAAGTGAAAAGCGCCTGAGAACCCCAGGCGCTTTTTTGTTGCTGGTCTTGCCCAGAAAGACGCTCCGGGCAACGCCGTCCTCAGTAGTTGTCGAGCACAGCGCCCTTGCTGGCGCTGGACGCGTTGAAAGCAAACTTCGCTTGTACGCCGCGGGTGTAGCGTGGGGCCGGGGCTTTCCAGACCGCGCGGCGCTTCGCGATTTCGGCCGCGGCCACATTCAGCTCCAGCACCAGAGTGCGCGCGTCAATGGTGATCGAGTCGCCTTCCTGAACAAACGCGATGGTGCCGCCCGCAGCTGCTTCCGGTGCCACGTGCCCCACCACCATGCCCCAGGTACCGCCCGAGAAGCGCCCGTCGGTAATCAGCCCCACGCTCTCGCCCAGGCCCGCGCCAATCAGTGCGCCGGTGGGCGCCAGCATTTCTGGCATGCCCGGCCCGCCCTTGGGACCCAGATAGCGCAGCACCATCACGTCGCCCGCGACGATCTTGCCGGCCAAAATGGCTCCAAGTGCGGACTGTTCATCGTCAAACACCCGCGCCGGGCCGGTAATCACCGGGTTCTTGAGGCCGGTGATCTTGGCGACGGCGCCTTCGGGGCTCAGGTTGCCCTTGAGGATCGCCAGGTGTCCTTGCGCGTACATGGGCTTGTCGATGGGGCGAATCACGTTCTGGTCGGCGCGCGGCGCGTCGGGCACGTCCTTGAGCACTTCGGCAATCGTCTGGCCGGTAATCGTCAGGCAGTCGCCATGCAGCAGGCCAGCGACTAGCAGCATCTTCATGACCTGCGGAATGCCGCCGGCCTGGTGCAGATCGACCGCCAGGTATTGGCCACTGGGTTTCAGATCGCACAGCACCGGGGTTTTCTGGCGCACGCGTTCGAAGTCGTCGATGGTCCATTCGACTTCGGCGGCGTGCGCGATGGCGAGGAAGTGCAGCACTGCGTTGGTCGAGCCACCAATCGCCATGATGACGGCCACGGCGTTTTCGATGCTTTTGCGCGTCACGATATCGCGCGGCTTGATGTTCTTCTTGATGGCTTCGATCAGCACGCGGGCGGACTCCTTGGCCGAATTGCGCTTTTCGTCGTGCGGGTTGGCCATGGTGGACGAGTAGGGCAGGCTGATACCGAGGGCTTCAAACGCGCTTGACATGGTGTTCGCCGTGTACATGCCGCCGCAGGAGCCGGTGCCGGGGATGGCGCGCTTCTCGATCTCGTGCAGGTCGTGGTCGCTCAGCTTGCCGGCGGCGTTCTCACCCACAGCTTCAAACACGCTGACGATGTTCAGGTCCTTGCCCTGGTAGCGCCCCGGAAGAATGGTGCCGCCATAGACGTAAATGGCGGGCACATTGGCGCGCAGCATGCCCATCAGGCCGCCGGGCATGTTCTTGTCGCAGCCACCGATAACGACCACACCATCCATCCATTGGCCCTGAACGCAGGTTTCGATGCAGTCGCTGATGACTTCGCGGCTCACCAGGCTGTACTTCATGCCCTCGGTGCCCATGGCCATTCCGTCCGAGATGGTAGGTGTGCCAAACACCTGGGCGTTGCCGCCGGCTTCCTCGATGCCCTCGATCGCCGCATCCGCCAGCTTTTGCAGGCCCGAATTGCAGGGTGTGATGGTGCTGTGGCCGTTGGCCACGCCGACCATGGGTTTGGAGAAATCGGACTCCTGGTAGCCCATGGCGTAGTACATGGAGCGGTTGGGCGCACGCGATTTTCCTTGGGTGATGTGGGCGCTGCGTTCGTTCACGGGACGGATGGGGATGACCTTGCTGTCGCTCATGGGTTGCCTTTTTTGTGGAATGGGTGCATCGCCCTGCACAAACAAGCGCTGGGCAAGCTTGGCTTGGGGCTGGGGGATAATTAAACGCGACCCAAGAGTAACCATTTCCCCAACTCAACGATGCCCGCTTACCGCTCCAAGACTTCCACCGCCGGCCGCAACATGGCCGGTGCCCGCGCCCTGTGGCGTGCCACCGGCATGAAAGACGATGATTTCAGCAAGCCCATCGTCGCTGTAGTCAACTCCTTCACCCAGTTCGTTCCCGGCCATGTGCATCTGAAAGACCTGGGCCAGTTGGTGGCGCGCGAGATTGAGGCGGCTGGCGGCGTGGCGAAGGAGTTCAATACCATTGCCGTAGACGACGGCATTGCCATGGGCCACGACGGCATGCTGTATTCGCTGCCCAGCCGCGACATCATTGCCGACTCGGTGGAGTACATGGTCAACGCCCACTGCGCCGACGCCATGGTGTGCATCTCCAACTGCGACAAGATCACCCCCGGCATGCTGATGGCCGCCATGCGGCTCAACATCCCCGTGGTGTTTGTCTCCGGCGGCCCGATGGAAGCGGGCAAGGTGCAGTCGGCCACACCTGGCGTCCATTCGATCACGGTAAGAAAGCTTGACCTGATCGATGCGATGGTGATGGCGGCGGATGACAAGGTGTCTGACGCCGAGGTCGCCGAGGTGGAGCGCTCTGCCTGCCCGACCTGCGGCTCGTGCTCGGGCATGTTCACCGCCAATTCCATGAACTGCCTGACCGAAGCGCTGGGCCTTGCGCTGCCCGGCAATGGCACCTTGGTGGCGACGCACGCCGACCGCGAAGTGCTGTTCAAGCGCGCGGGCCGTTTGGTGGTCGAGCTGTGCCAGCGCTACTACCAACAGGACGACGCCAGCGTGCTGCCGCGTTCCATGGGTTTCAAGGCGTTCGAGAACGCCATGGCGCTGGACATTGCCATGGGCGGCTCGACCAACACCATCCTGCACATCCTGGCCATCGCGCAGGAGGCTGAAATCGAGTTCACCATGGCGGACATCGACCGGCTCTCGCGCTCGGTGCCGCAGCTGTGCAAGGTGGCGCCCAACACCGACAAGTACCACGTCGAGGACGTGCACCGCGCGGGTGGCATCATGGCCATCCTTGGCGAGCTGGACCGAGCCGGCAAGCTGCATACCGACACGCCCACGGTGCACGCAAAAACCATGAAGGACGCGCTGGACGAATGGGACATTGCCCGCCACCCGTCCGACGCCGTCAAGACCTTCTACATGGCGGGCCCGGGCGGTATTCCCACCCAAGTCGCCTTTAGCCAGAACGCCCGCTGGCCCAGCCTGGACTCGGACCGCGCTGAGGGTTGCATTCGTTCCGGTGAGCACGCGTTCTCGCAGGAGGGCGGCTTGGCCGTGCTGACCGGCAACATCGCCCTGAACGGCTGTGTGGTCAAGACGGCCGGCGTGGACGATGCGTTGCTGGTGTTTGAAGGTCCGGCGCACGTGGTGGAGTCGCAGGACGAAGCCGTGGCCAACATCCTGGACGACAAAGTGAAGGCCGGTGATGTGGTCATCGTGCGCTACGAAGGCCCCAAGGGCGGCCCCGGCATGCAGGAAATGCTCTACCCCACAAGCTACATCAAGTCCAAGGGCCTGGGCAAAGTTTGTGCATTGCTGACCGACGGGCGCTTTTCTGGCGGGACCTCGGGTCTGTCTATTGGCCACTGCTCGCCCGAAGCGGCGGCCGGTGGCGCGATTGGTCTGGTGCGCACGGGCGACCGCATCCGCATCGACATCCCGAACCGCAGCATCAACGTACTGGTGTCCGATGAGGAGCTGGCCAAGCGCCGTGCCGAGCAAAACGCCAAGGGCTGGAAGCCGGCCCAGCCGCGCCCGCGCAAGGTCTCAAGCGCGCTCAAGGCCTATGCCAAGCTGGTGATGTCGGCCGACAAGGGTGCAGTGCGCGACGTGTCGCTGCTCGAAGATTGACACTCCATGTGCAATGCTACTAAATGTATAGCTGAATACGCTTACCCAATAAGCGCTAGAGGCTTATTTTGATATTTTTTTCGTGGCGCCATGCCACTTGCCATGCTCATTTATCCACACATTGATCCCGTCGCCTTGCAATTGGGCCCGATCGCCATTCATTGGTACGGTCTGACGTACCTGGCTGCCTTCGGCTTGTTCATGTTGCTCGGCACGCTGCGCCTGCGCCACGAGCCGTTCGCGTCCATGACCGGCCCGCGCGCCTGGACCCGCAAGGACGTGGAGGACATCCTGTTCCTCGGCGTCGTCGGTGTGGTGCTGGGCGGGCGGCTGGGTTACTGCCTGTTCTACAAGCCGGGCTATTACGCCAGCCACCCGCTGGAAATTTTCGCCATCTGGCAGGGCGGCATGAGCTTTCATGGCGGCTTGCTGGGTGTGATCGCCTCGATGGTCTGGTTCGCCCATTCGCGCAAGCGTCCTTGGCTCGAAGTTGCCGACTTTGTCGCGCCCTGCGTGCCTACTGGCTTGGCAGCGGGGCGGATTGGCAACTTCATCAACGGCGAACTCTGGGGGCGCTTTTCCAGCCCCGATCTGCCCTGGGGCATGGTGTTTCCGCAAAGCGGCTCGATGCTGCCGCGCCACCCGTCGCAGATCTACCAGTTTCTGCTCGAAGGCATGCTGCTGTTCGTGCTGCTGTGGCTGTTTGCGCGGCAGGAGCGGGCACGCGGCCGGGTGGCGGCGGCGTTTCTCATCGGCTATGGCGTGCTGCGTTTCACGGCCGAATATTTCCGCGAGCCCGACGATTACCTGGGCCTGCTGTCGCTGGGCATGAGCATGGGGCAGTGGCTGTGCGTGCCCATGGTGCTGGCGGGCCTCGGACTCTGGTGGTACAGCGGCCAGCAGGGCGCAGCCAGGGCTCAGGCCGGCGGCTCTTCGCGGTAAAGGGCCTCAATCTCTGCGGCGTACTGGCGCTGCACCACGTTGCGGCGGATTTTTTGCGTGGGCGTGAGGCAGCCGTTGTCGATGGAAAAGTCGTCCTGGATGACGCTGAACTTGCGGATGTGGGCCACGCGCGCCTGCCGTGCGTTGACGGCATCCACGCCGCGCTGCAGTTCTGCATGCACCTGGGGGCTGGTGCGCCATTGCTCCAGCGTGCCTGGCAGGTTGTGCTGCTGCGCAAAGCTCTGCAGCACATCGGTTTTCAGGGTCAGCAGCGCGCTCAGGTAGTGACGTGAGTCGCCGACCACCACGGCATGCTCCACCAGGTGCAGGTTCATCAGATCGGCCTCGATGTTGCCCGGCGAGATGTTCTTGCCGCCCGAGGTGATGAGCAGGTCTTTCTTGCGGCCGGTCACGTAGATGAAACCGTCTTCGTCAATGCGGCCCAGGTCGCCGCTGTGCAGCCAGCCGTCCTGCAGGGTCTCGGCCGTGGCTTCGGGGCGGCTGCGGTAGCCCACAAACACATTGGGCCCTTTGACCAGGATTTCGCCGTCCTCGGCAATGCGCACCTGCACGCCGGGCAGGGGCTTGCCCGCCGCACCGATGCGGATGAAGCCCGGCAGGCTGATGGCGGTGGGGCCGCTGTCTTCCGACTGGCCATAGACCTCGCCGATAAGCAGGTCCAGGCTGGTGAAGAACTGCAGGTTTTCCACGGCGATGGGCGCTGCGCCGGAGAGCAGGATGCGCGCCTGGTCAAAACCCAGCGCCTTTTGCACCTTGTGATGCACCAGCTTGCCCGCCAGGCGCTTTTGCAGACCGAGCCAGGCGCCGGGCTCCTGGCCTTGCAGGGCCTTGGAATGCCAGTCGCGCCCAGTCCGCAGCGCCCAGCGCGCCAGAATGGCTTTGGTGCCGGTGGCGGCGTTCAGTTTGGTGGCAATGGCCGCCTGCATCTTTTCCCAGACACGGGGCACGCCAAAGAAGATGGTGGGGTGCACTTCCTGCAAATGCTCGCCCAGGGTTTCGAGCGAGCTGGCGAAGTAGAGCTGATAGCCCGCCAGTACATGGTTGCAAATGGCGCCCATCTGCTCGGCCACGTGGGCCAGTGGCAGGTAGGAAATCAAGCGGTCCTGCGGCGTCACCGCGAACGCGGCCGAGAGCCCGGCCGAGGTCCAGCTCAGGTTGGCGTGGGTCAATTCCACGGCCTTGGGGTGACCCGTAGTGCCAGAGGTGTAGATCAGCGTGGCAATGCCGCTTTCCTTGATGGCATCCAGGCGACGCTGCACCTCGGCGTCGTGCTCCATGCTGGCGCCGAGCGCCATGAAGGCCTCCCAATCCATGGGCGGGTTGATGCCATTGGAGGCCTGCGCAGGCGCTTCAGTGCTGGCACGCCGCATCATCACCGTGGCGCGCAGCCGGGACAGCGCCTGTGGCTCACATGCCGCCTTTTCCCATTGTTGTGCGTTTTCTACCAGCAGCACCGTGCAGCCGCTGTGTTCGACGATGTAGGCAATTTCGTTGGCTGCGCTGCTCCAGTAGATACCGGCGGCCACGCCGCCCACCATCATGGCGGCGAGATCCATGGTGGTCCATTCAGGCCGGTTGAAGCCCAGGATGCACACGGCATCGCCCGGCTGCACACCAAGCGCCACCAGGGCGCGTGCGGCCTGGCGCACCTGGGCGGCATAGTCGCTCCAATTCGTGGCCTGCCAGCCTGCGGCGTCGCGCACATAGTATGCGGGATGCGTGGGCTGGCGTGCAGCGGTGCGCAGAAGGCGCGCAGGCACGCTGGCGAACCGGCTGTCGCTGGCTGCCAGGGGGACGTTTCGGGCGTGGGTGATGGGCATGTGTGGGTCTCCGTGTTCTTGTGGCTATCCGGCACGGCGCTGCCGTGCATGGCCAGGCCCTTCTCATGGAGCCTTGGCCAGGGTCTGCAGTGTCAGGCTTTCAGCCCCAGCATCTGCCGCGCCTCAGCGGGCGATGCGATGCCGCGCCCGGCGTTCTGCGCGCATTGCGCAAGGGCTTCGATGAGCGGGCCGTTGCCGCTGGCACGGCTACCGTCGGGCAGGTAGAAGGTGTCTTCCAGCCCAGTGCGCAGCATGCCGCCCAGGTCGGCCGTCTTCTGGTGCACGGGCCAGATTTCCTGGCGGCCGATCAGCGTGGCCTGCCAGACGGCGCCCGGTGCCATCCACTGGGGCAGCAGCTCCAGCAATTGCGCATCGCAAGGCATACCCGAGGCCACGCCCATCACCAGGTTGTATTCGGGGCGGCCCATCTCGGGCCCCAGCATGCCGTTTCTGATGTACATGGTGACCGAGCGCACGATGCCCACGTCGAAGCACTCGAACTCGGGGTGCGTGCCGCACTCCTGCATCACGTCAAGGAACTGCTGCACCTTGGCCACGGGGTTGTCGAACACCATGGGCGGCCAGGCCCAGCTGCCGTCTTCCTTGAGCTTGAGGTAGTTCAGGCTGCCGGCGTTGCAGGCAGCGATTTCGGGGCGAACGCGGCGGATGCAGTCCAGTGGCCCGCTGATGTCCTTGCCGATGACGCCCGTGGTCAGGTTGATGACGACGCCGGGGCAGGCCTGGCGGATGGCGTCCACCACTTCCTGCGCCACATCCGGGTCCCAACTGGGCATGTGGCCCATGCCTTCTTGCTGAGCGCGGATGTGCACGTGCATGACGGACGCGCCGGCATCGAACGCCTGGCGGGCCTGTGCGGCCATCTGCTCAGGCGTGACAGGTACGGGGTGCTGTTTGGGATTGGTCAGTACGCCGGTGAGGGCGCAGGTGAGGATGGCTTTGTTGTTGTTCATGGCGTGGTCTCTTCGTTCGTGAGTTCAAGTTCTGCCAGCACGCTGCCTGCAGCCACGCTGCCTCGCAGCTCGGTATGCAGAGCGGTGACGGTGCCATCCGCGCGGGCGCTAAGCCACATTTCCATCTTCATGGCTTCGACGCAGACGAGCGGCTGGCCCGCCTTGACCGGGTCGCCCACAGCCACAGAAATGGCGCAGACGGTGCCTGCCACGGGCGAGCGCAATTTGCGCGGGTCGAGGGCCTGCTCGGCCTGCGGGAAGGGCGATTTTTCTGCAAAGACAAACACCGCAGCCCCCAAAGCCAGCGTTACCTGGCCGCCTTGCAGCAAGCACAGGGCCTGCCGCTGGACGCCACTCTGGCGGTAGAGCAGGCGGTGGTCTTCCAAGGCAATGTGCTCAAAGTCGAATGCCTCGCCGCTCGCCAGCTCCACGCTTACCTGCCTGCCGTGGGGGCGGATGCGTACGTTCTGGCTTTCGGTCGTGCCCTGCAGGCTCAGCGTGGTGCTCCAGGCGGCCACGCTGTCCGGGCGGAACGCACCGGAAGTTTGTGCCGCCAGCGCAGCGGCGGCCAAGGCCCAGGTATTGGCATCGGCCAGCGGTGCTTGCAGCAGGGCAACGCCGTCCTGCATCCACTGGTCGATGGTGGCGGTGTGCATGCGCGCTGCACGAAAGTCGGGGTGGTCCAGCAGGTCGCGCAGGAACCGTGCGTTGTTGCGCACGCCGAGCAGCGGGCTGTCTTCCAGCGCAGCCATCAGGCGGCGGATGGCGTCATTGCGGTCGCGGCCGTGTGCAATCAGCTTGGCCACCATGGGGTCGTACCAGGGGGTGATGGAGCCGCCTTCCTCGATGCCAGCGTCGATGCGGACTTCGCCAAAAGCGCATTGCCCTCTGGCGCGGCCTGCCAACGCCCGTTCCGGGCGCCAGAACTGCACCGGGCCGGTCTGTGGTGCAAAGCCGTTGTACGGGTCTTCGGCGTAGAGCCTCACTTCAATGGCGTGGCCGTCGAGGCGAATGTCTTGCTGCTGCAGCGGCAGGGGTTCGCCCGCTGCCACGCGCAGTTGCCACTCCACCAGATCGAGGCCGGTCACGCATTCGGTCACCGGGTGCTCCACCTGCAGGCGGGTGTTCATTTCCAGGAAGTAGTGGCGGTTTTCGCTGTCCACGATGAACTCCACCGTGCCCGCGCCCCGGTAGCCCACAGCCTGTGCGGCGGCCACGGCATCGTGCCCCATCTGGGCGCGCATCTGTGGCGAGACGATGGGGGAGGGCGCTTCTTCAATCACTTTCTGGCGCCGGCGCTGCGCCGTGCAGTCGCGCTCGCCCAGGTGCACGGCGTTCCCGTGGGCGTCGGCAAACACCTGGATTTCAATGTGGCGGCCACCTTCGATCAGGCGTTCGAGCATCAGCGTGCCGTCGCCAAAGGCGCTGGTGGCTTCGCGCCGGGCGCCTTCAATACCGGCTTGCAGTTCACCGTCCAGGCGTACCAGGCGCATGCCGCGCCCGCCGCCGCCTGCCACAGCTTTGACCAGCAAGGGGTAGCCGAGCTTCCGGGCCTCTGCGATCAGCGTGGCATCGCTCTGGTCCTGGCCCAGATAGCCCGGAGCGCAGGGCACACCGGCTTCCCCCATGCGCTGCTTGGCCAGGGCTTTGTCGCCCATGGCTTCAATGGCCGAGGGCGGCGGGCCGACGAACAGCACCCCTGCGTCCGCACATGCCTGCGCAAAGGCGGCGTTCTCGCTCAGAAAGCCGTAGCCCGGGTGCAGGGCATCGGCACCCGTGGCGCGGCAGGCGTCGAGCAAGGCGCTTGATTGGAGGTAGGACTCTGCTGCCGGCGCCGGGCCGATGTGCACGGCCTCGTCGGCCAGCGCCACATGGGGAGCCTGGGCATCGGCGTCGGAATATACGGCGACGGTGCGGTAGCCGAGTGCGCGGGCCGTCTTTATCACCCGGCAGGCGATCTCCCCCCGGTTGGCAATCAGGATTTTTGAAAAGTTCATGCCGGAACCCAGTTTGGTTTGCGCTTTTGCAGGAACGCGCTGGTGCCTTCCTGGCCCTCGGGGCTCTGCACGGCGCGCGAGAAGACGCAGGCAGCCTCGTCCACCAAATCGGCGGGAGCGCTCCAGCGCGCCTTGGCCATCAGCGCCTTGGTGGCGGCCAGCGCCCTGGGTGCGCAGGCCAGAATGTCGGCCAGCACGGCTTGCACAGCGCTGTCCACTTCGCTGCTCCGCACCTGCTGGTGCACCAGGCCGATGGCCAGGGCTTGCGCCGCATCGAGCCGCCCGCCGGTCACGGCCAGGCGTTTGGCCTGCGAGTAGCCCAGGCGCTCGACCAGGAAAGGTGCAATCTGTGCGGGCACCACGCCCAGCGAAGTTTCGGGCAGACGAAAGCGGGTGGTTTCGGTGGCGATGGCTACATCGGCCACGCAGGCCAGGCCAAAGCCACCGCCCATCACCGTGCCCTCCAGCACTGCCACCACCGCCAGCGGGGTGTTGGCAAACGCGGCGCACAGGTGGCCAAATTCGGCGTTCACATGGGCAATGGGATCGGCAGCGTCGCCCTCGTCCTGCAGGGCGCGCATGCGGGCAGCTGCCATGTCCTTGAGGTCGCCCCCCGCGCAGAAATGCCCACCGGCACCGCGCAGCACCACCACGCGGATGGCATCCGGCGTACCGATCGTGCTTTCGGCCTGTGCCAGGGCGCGCCGCAACTCACCCACCATGGCAAGCGACATGGCGTTGCGCACCTCGGGGCGATTCAAGGTAATTTCGAGTACAGCGCCCGTAGTTAAAGCGTTAATAGCTATAAAATGCATAGCATTTCTCGAGGTTTTCGGTGGATGCACTGGGCAATGTGTTGCCTACAGCGCTTGATAGGGCGCGGCCCAGACCAGGGCTCCCGCGCAAGGGCCGCCCCGCCGCGCCGGGAGCGTCCCCCTGCCCGCATCGCGTAGCGATGCGAGAGCGGGGGGAAGCGGCGCAGCCGCTCAGGGGGGTGTTCATTTCTGTTTTCCGGGGAGCGTGCCTTCGAGCTTGCAGATGATGCCCAGCATGATCTCGTCGGCGCCGCCGCCGATGGAAATGAGGCGGCTGTCACGGTAGGCCTGCGAGATGGGGTTGTCGGCGGTAAAACCCATGCCGCCCCAGTACTGCAGGCAGCTGTCGGTGACTTCGCGCGAGAGGCGCCCGGCCTTGAGCTTGGCCATGGAGGCGAGTTTGGTGACGTCCTTGCCCGCAACGTAGGACTCCACCGCACGGTAGGTCAGAGCGCGCAGGCACTCCACCTCGGTGCGCAACTCGGCCAGACGGAAATGCACCACCTGGTTGTTCAGGATGGGCTGACCGAAGGTGTGGCGCTGGCGGGTGTATTCGATGGTTAGGTTGATGAGGTTGTCGAGTGAGCGCAGGCTGCTGGCGGCGCCGTACAGGCGCTCTTCCTGGAACTGCAGCATCTGGAACATGAAGCCCGCGCCCTCCTGGCCGATGAGGTTGCGCTGGGGTACGCGCACGTTGTCAAAGAAGAGCTGCGCCGTGTCGCTCGAATGCATCCCGATCTTCTCGATCTTCTGGCGCGTGATACCGGGTGCATCCATCGGTACCATGATGAGCGACTTGTTCTTGTGCACCGGTCCGTCCGAGGTGTTGGCCAGCAGGCAGCACCAGTCGGCCTGCATGCCGTTGGTGATCCACATCTTGGAGCCGTTGATGACGTAGTCGCCGCCGTCCTTCTTGGCCGTGGTCTTGAGCGCGGCCACATCCGAGCCGCCCGTGACTTCGCTCACGCCGATGCAGCCCACCATGTCACCAGCAATGGATGGAGCCAGAAACTCCTTGCGCAGCTCATCGGTGCCAAAGCGCGCCAGTGCCGGGGTGCACATATCCGTCTGCACGCCAATGGCCATCGGCACGCCGCCCACGTTGCAGTCGCCCAGCGCCTCGGCCATGACCATCGAGTAGCTGAAGTCCAGCCCCATGCCACCAAATTCGGTGGGGTACTTGATGCCCAGCAGGCCCAGGTCGCCCATCTTCTTGAAGAGCTCGCGCGCGGGGAAGATGCCTGCCTTTTCCCATTCGGCCGTGAAGGGGTTGATCTCGTTGGCGACAAACTTGCGCACTGTGTCGGAAATCTGCTCGTGCTCGGGGGTGAATTGCATGGTGTTCTCTCCAGGAAATAGATGGTTGTGGCGGGGTGGGCTTAGAAACGCGCCACGCCAAAGGTGTTGGGGTGCAGCACGCGCGCTCTGGCGTCGCGTGCCATGGCCAGGCACTGCGCCAGCACGTTGCGGGTGTCGCGCGGGTCGATGATTCCGTCGTCCCACAGGCGGGCGGTGCCAAACAGCACGTCCGACTCGGCGTCCAGGCGCCGCCGCAGTTGATCGCTCATGGCCTGGATGCCCGCTTCAGCCTGCTCGTTCATCGGCACGCCGGCACGCTCCAACTTGCCGCGGCTGAGCATCTCCATGACCATGGCCGCCTGCGCGCCGCCCATGACGGCTGTGCGCGCGGTCGGCCAGGTGAAGATGAAGTCCGGATCAAACCCGCGCCCGCACATGCCGTAGTTGCCGGCACCAAACGAGCCGCCCACCACGATGGTGAACTTGGGCACCCGGGCATTGGCCACGGCCTGGATCATCTTGCTGCCGTGCTTGATGGCGCCCGCGCGCTCGGCCGCCGTGCCCACCATGTAGCCCGTGGTGTTCTGCAGGAAGACCAGCGGCGTACCGCTCTGATCGCACAGCTGGATGAACTGCGCAGCCTTCACCGAGCCCGTGGGCTGGATGGGGCCGTTGTTCGCGATGATGCCCACGCGGTGGCCGTCGATGCGGGCATGACCGCACAGGGTGTCGCGGTCGAAGCTGGCTTTGAATTCCAGAAAGTGGGAGCCATCGACGATGCGGGCGATGATTTCGCGGGCATCGTAGGGTTCCCGCTCGTCTGCCGGAACAATGCCCAGCAGCTCGGCGGCGTCGTACAGCGGTGCGCGTGCTGTGGCATCCGGGCCGCCTGCTTCGTCCCAGGGCAGGTGGTCCATCAGATCGCGCGCCAGGGCGATGGCGTGGCCATCGTTTTCAGCCAGGTATTCGCCCAGGCCGGTCACGCTGGCGTGCATCTCGCTGCCACCGAGTTCCTCGTCGGTCGCATCCTCGCCAATGGCTGCCTTGACCAGGGGTGGGCCGGCCAGGTAGATGCTTGAGCGCCCTTTTACCAGCACCACATAGTCGGATAGACCCGGCAGGTAGGCTCCCCCCGCCGTCGATGACCCATGCACCACGGCAATTTGTGGGATACCGGCGGCCGACAGGCGCGCCTGGTTGGCAAAGCTGCGCCCGCCATCGACAAAAATATCGGCCTGGTACATCAGGTTGGCGCCGCCCGACTCCACCAGCGCGATCAGCGGCAGCTTGTTCTGCAGCGCAATCGCCTGGGCTCGCAGACCCTTCTTCAGGCCCATGGGCGCCACGGTGCCACCCTTGACGGCGCTGTCGCTGGCGGAAATCAGCACGCGCTTGCCCGCCACCTGGCCGATGCCCACGATGGAGCCGCCGCCCAGCACGGCCTTCTTGCCGTCGTCGTCGTGCATGCCCAAGCCCGCCAGGGCGCTCAGTTCGAGAAAGCTGCTGCCCCGGTCGAGCAGGCGCGCCACGCGCTCGCGCGGCAGGAGCTGGCCCTTCTTCTCGAACTTCTCGCGTTTGGACGCCGACTCGGCCACCACCTTGCCCTGCAGGCCTTGCACCTGCGCCAGGCGCTCGGCCATGCGCTCGGCATTGCGGCGAAAGGCGTCGCTGCGTGTGTCGATGAGGGAGCGAAGGGCTGTCATGGCTGGAGTGCCTCCGGAGTCTGGGCACGGTGAAAGCCCTCGAACGCCTCCGAGCTTTCATGCTCCATGGTGGGGAACACCGGGCTGCCGAGCGAGGCCGCGCCATCGATCTGCAGCGTCACCCCGGTGATGAAAGCCGCGCCGGGGCTGAGCAAAAACACAATGGCTGCGCTGATTTCTGCCTCGGTGGCCAGGCGGCGCAGCGGCACATGTTCACGCAGCCTGGGGATCATTGCCTTGACCGCGCCGCCATAGCTGTCCATGCCCGACGAAGCCACCCACCCGGGCGCCACGGCGTTCACGCGCACACCCGCCTGGGCCCACTCGAAAGCCGCGCTCATGGTCAGGTTGCTCATGCCCGAGCGCGCTGCGCCCGAATGACCCATGCCGGGCATGCCATTGCGAAAGTCGGCCGTCATGTTGACGACTGAGCCGCCATGCTCCTGCATGCTCTGCAAAAACACCTCGCGCATCATCAAGAAACCGCCCGTGAGGTTGCTGCTGACTACAGCCTCGAAGCCGCGCTTGCTGATGGCCTGCAGCGGCGCCGGAAACTGTCCGCCGGCGTTGTTGACCAGGCCATGGATGGGCCCCAAGCGCGCCACCATGGCGGCCACGGCAGCCTTTACGGCCTCTTCGTCGCGGATGTCGAAGGCGATGGTCTCGCACTGGCCTCCGTCCTCGCGAATTTCCTGGGCCACGCGGTTCAGTTTTTCGGCGGTGCGCCCGCTGATGACAACGCGCGCGCCCAGCGAGGCCAGTTCGTGCGCGGTGCAGCGACCAATGCCGCTGCCGCCGCCTGTGACCCAGACGGTACGGCTGGAAAACAAGCCGGGCCGGAAGACGCTTTGGTAGTGGCCAGGGGGCGGGGTGAGACCCTGAGGGGATGACGGGGACGGGTTCATGGCGGTGTAAGGGCTGCGGAGACACCAAATTAAAGGCCAGCATGACGTTAACGTCAACAAGCTTTCTAATAGGTATTTTCCCTTTGGTATTGGGAATGGATTTTTCTTATGATGCGAGCCACTGCTTCACCAACCTCAAAGGAACACCATGAATATCCAGGAATGCACCGACGCCATCCGCACCAAAGTGGGCGACAACAGCGGCCTCGACGCCGTGCTCAAATTCGACTGCGGCGCCGATGGCAAAGTCCTTATTGACGGCGCTTCCAGCCCCAATACGGTCAGCAACGAAGACGGCGAGGCCGACTGCACGGTGGAGATCACGCTGGACAACCTGAACAATCTGCTCACCGGAAAACTCGACCCGGTCACCGGCTTCATGGGCGGCAAGTTCAAGGTCAGCGGCGACATGAGCATCGCCATGAAGCTGCAGCGGGTCATCTGACCATGGCTGATGGCCACACCCAGAGCGCGGGCGATCGCCAGGCTGCGGCCACGGAAGCGGCGCGCCAGGTGCTGGCCGATCATTTCTCGGACGACAAACACTCCGAGCTTTTCGGCGTCACTGAGCTGTGCAAGGCCTTCGACGTGACGCCGCGCACCCTGCGCTTTTACGAAGACAAGGGCTTGCTCTGCCCGCGCCGCGTCAACGGCACACGTGTTTACAGCCGGCGCGACCGCGCGCGCCTGGTGCTGATCCTGCGGGCCAAGGCGATCGGCTCGTCGCTGGCAGAAATCAAGCAGTACCTGGACATGTACGGCCAGGCGGGCGAAGGCCGCCAGCAGCAATTGCGCTATGTGCTGGAGCGCACCGACGGCGCGATTGCCGAGCTGGAGCAAAAGCTGACCCACATCGAGAGCAGTCTGGCCGAACTGCGCATCATCAACAGCAATGTGCGCAAAAATCTGGGCCTGCCGCCGGAGCTGGTCTGACAATAAGAACGTGTTCACGTTCTTAGCCGTCTCCCTTGGTAGGGGGATCGCATCAATTGGGCGGAGACCGATCGGCCAAGGGCTAGTGTCGTGAGTTGGAAGTTCGTTTCAGAAAGCTGCCGAGAATCGCCGCCATCCCGCGTTGCAAATCCTCGCAATAGCTCCGGCTATCGCTGTGATTTGCGCCTTGCCTGACGCCGATTTCGACATCTTTCACTTTTTCAACCTACTTCCAACTCACGACACTAGAAGCAGTCGTGCGGCCTCCTGGTCAACTCGCTCAACGATTGGAAGCACCTCGACACGCACGGCAGCGCCGTTGGCACAAGGCAAAATTGCTGCTTCTCGCAAGGTCGAAAACGGGCCACTGGCGGCTGATAGAGCAAGGACACACATGGAGCAGGGGCACATTCGCGTCGAACCATTGGACGCAATTTCTGGCGGCTGGCGCGTACTTCTTCACAACCCTGACCGCCTCAACGCCATGTCGCGCGCCATGTGGCGCGAGTTGAAATCAGTCTTCGAGCAGATCAATGCCGACGCCAGCGCCCGCTGCGTGCTGGTGGAAGGCGCGGGCACGGCCTTTTGCGCCGGCGGAGATATTTCCGAATACCCTGCGTTTCGTTTTGACGAGGCTGCGCTGCGCGACTTTCACGAAACGGAAGTCTGGGGAGCACTCGCTGCCATGCTGGCCTGCGACGTGCCGCTGGTCGCTGGTATTGCGGGCGCCTGCATGGGCGCGGGCGTGGAGATAGCCAGCTGCTGCGACATCCGCATTGCCGGCGCATCGGCCCGCTTTGGCGCCCCGATTGCGCGGCTGGGTTTTCCCATGGCGCCGCGCGAGGCGCAGTTGGTGGCGGGCACGCTGGGCGAGGCCGTGGCGCGGCAGATGCTGCTGGAAGCCGCCACGTTTTCTGCCGCCGAGATGCAGGCCTGCGGTTTTCTCTCGCGCGTCGTCACCAAGGACGCGGTCGCGGCAGAGACACGCGCCAGTGCCGGCCGCATCGCCGCGCTCGCGCCGCAGGCGGCGCGCCTGAACAAGCAGACGCTTCGTGCCTTGAAATCGCCTTCCACGCTTGCGGGGTATGCGCAAGCAGCTATGGAAAGCATAGTGGATGGCGCCTACGGCTATGCCGACAGCGCCGAGCACCGCGAGGGCATCAATGCTTTTCTCGCCAAACGAGCGCCGAATTTCTGATCACGGCGGGTGATTGAACCCGGTAACTATCAAAATGAGAGCTTGTAGCGCTTACCCAGTAAGCGCTAGAGGCCAATTTCTCTATTAATCTGGCGCTACGCTGCCCATGGCGCGCAGCAGCCGCGCCGCCTCCGCCTCTGGGTCTTGCGCCGCCACCAGGGCGCGCACGACGGCAATCGAGCCCACGCCGGTGTCCAGAATCGCGCCAAACTGGTCAGCGCCAATGCCGCCAATCGCCACGGTGGGGTAGTCGCGCAGCAGCGCCGCGTAGGCGGCCAGGCGCGCCACGCCCTGGGGCGCCGTGGCCATGCGCTTGAGTGTGGTCGGGAACACCGCGCCGAGCGCGATGTAGCTGGGCTGCACCGCGTCGGCGCGCAGCATCTCGGCGTAGCCGTGGGTGCTCACGCCCAGGCGCAGGCCGCTGGCTCGCAACTCGTCCACTTCGACAGCGCTGAGCGCATCCAGGTCTTCCTGGCCCAGGTGAGCGCCGTAGGCGCCGGCGGCGATGGCTTCGCGCCAGTGGTCGTTGATGAACAGCAGGGCTGGCGTGCCGGCTACGGCATCAACAGCGGCGCGTACTTCGCGGGCAATGGCGGCGGCATCGTCCGATTTGAAGCGCAGTTGCACTGTGGGCACCCCTGCGCGCGCCATGCGGCCCACCCAGGCGGCGTCGGGCAGCACGGCGTACAGGCCGAGCTGCTGCGGGCAGCCGGCAAAGGGCGCCGCATGCGGGCGCGCCTGCAGGCCAAAATCCTGCGCTGCGCTGGGCCAGAGTTCGGGCGCGCTGCTGCCGGTGCGCTCCCAGCGCGCTTGCCAGGCATGGGCGAGCACCTGGGCGTCGTGGGCAATGAAGCCCAGCGCGCTACAGGCGGCAAGCGCGGCGCGGTACACCGGCGCGTCGCTCTCAGGCGCGGGGGCAGGCAGCGGCGCAAAAGCGCTGAATTTGGCAGCGTAGGCGCGCTCTATTTGGTGCGCCAAGGTGGTGGTGTCGGTCATGCGGGTGCATGGTGCCAGAACGGCGTGCCCAGCACCGGGGTGCTTGGCTGGGCGCTCGCCTGGGGCTGCATGGCGCCAGCGCGGCGCGCGCTGTGGCCGGCGCGCACCGCGTCGGCAAAGGCGACGGCCATGGTAACCGGGTCTTGCGCCAGCGCCACGGCGGTATTCAGCAGCACGCCGTCAAAACCCCACTCCATGACCTGGCAGGCGTGTGATGGCAGGCCCAGGCCGGCATCGACCAGCATGGGCACGTTAAGGCGCTCGCGCAGCACCTGCAAGCCGTAGGGGTTGACGGGGCCGCGGCCGGTGCCAATCGGCGCTGCCCAGGGCATCACAGCCTGGCAGCCCACGTCGACCAGGCGCTGGCACAAAATCAGGTCTTCGGTGCAGTAGGGCAGCACCTTGAAACCCTCGCGCACCAGGGTTTCTGCGGCGGCGACGAGGTTCAGCGTGTCGGGCTGGAGCGTGTAGTCGTCGCCGATCACTTCGAGCTTGATCCAGTCGGTGCCAAACACCTCGCGCGCCATGTGCGCGGTGGTGATGGCCTCTTGCGCGCTGTGGCAACCGGCGGTGTTGGGCAGCACCGGGACGCCAAGTTCGCGCAGCAGTTCAAAAAAGCTCTGCCCACCGTCCGCGCTGGCGCTGGTCTGGCGCCGCAGCGAGGCGGTCACCATGCCGGGCTTGGCCTGCTGCACGGCGGCCTTGAGCGTGCTGGGCGAGGGGTAGCGCGCGGTGCCCAGCAGCAAGCGGCTCTGGAAGGTTTCGCCGTAAAGGGTGAGGGTGTCAGGGGATGCAGGAGCGGTCATGGCAAAAAGAGGGTTCAAGGCGGCTCAGCCGCCAGTGACAGGGGAGATGACTTCAACGCGGTCGCCGGCCTGCAGCACCTGCTGGGCATGGCGTGCAGCTGGCACAAACACCGTATTCACAGCCACGGCAAACGGCGGCTTGGCGTCCATGTCGGCCAGCAGCTCGGCGACGCTGGCGCCGTCGTGCAGCGTGCGTGGCTGGCCGTTGACGGTGAGGTTCATGCGGCAAGTTCCTCGGTTGACTCTGCGGTGTCCACCGTCAGGTCAAAACTGCGTGCCAGCGGCGAATCGCCCGTGGCCAGCAGTTCCAGCACCACGTCGAGCAGGGCCGGCGCAATCATGTAGCCGTGGCGGTACAGGCCGTTGACCTCCAGCACGCGCGGCGTGCGCAGGCGCACAGCGGGCAGGTTGTCGGGCAGGGTGGGGCGACACTGTGTCGCGATTTCCAGGATTCGCGCCTCGGCAAAACCGGGGTGCACGGCGTAGGCGGCGCTGAGCAGTTCGAGCGCAGAGCGCACGCTGGCGGGCGAGAGATCGTCGGTTTCGATCTCGGTGGCGCCGATGACGAACACATGGTTTTCCTTGGGCGCGATGTAGATGGGGTAGCGCGGGTGCACCAGGCGCGTCGGGCGCGCCAGCGTGACCTCGGGCGCATGCACGCGCGCCACCTCGCCGCGCACGCCGCGCAGCTCGCGCCACGCGCTGCGTGCGCCCAGGCCCCGGCAATCGATCACCCAGCCTGGCTGGCCGCTGGTGCCCGGCGTGAAATCTGCCGGGTCGGCGGCCTGGTTCCAGTGGGTCTTCACGCCGAGCGTCTGCATTTCCAGCACCAGTGCGGCCAGCAGTTGGCGGTTGTCGAGCTGGCCCTCGCCGGGCAGCAGCATGCCGCTGGCAAAGCGCGTCGCCAATGCCGGCTCTACTTCGGCCAGTCGCGCGGCGTCGAGCGGCTCCATGGCGGGGAGTTCTGGCACCTGCTCACGCGTGGCGGCGAGCTGCTGGCGCAGGCGCGCAGCGTCGGCCGCGTCCTGGCGGTGCCAGACGATCAGCGTGCCTTCCTGCTGGAAGAACACCGGGCTCGCCAGCGTGCCCAGGAGTTCCCGCCAGCGCGTGAGCGCATAGCGCCCCATGCGCACCACGCCGTGCTCGGTGACGGCCGATTCGGCCAGCGGCGCCAGCATCCCACCGGCGACGCGGGCGGCCGAATGCTCGCCCTCGGGCCCGCCCAGGTCGTAGATGTCCACCGGGTGGCCGGCGCGCGCCAGCGAGACTGCCAGCAGCCGACCCATGAGCCCGGCGCCCAGGATGGCAAAAGAGTTTGGTTGTGAAGTCATCGTGTTCCGTCCAGGGTTCACGGACAAAACGGGCACACCGGGATGGTGCCTGCAGCGGAAACTCCCCACGCCAGCATGACCTGGATCGGGTAACGGGGCGGCGCGCCTGCCGGTGGCGGGGTGCTGCATGCCCCAGGGTGTTTCTCAGTCCGCGCCACATTGGCGGGACACCCCTGTTTCGTCCAGCGAGAATTAGAGCACAGCAGCAAAACCACGGCCTTGACATGGCGCAGGGCACACTCGCGTTGAAAGACCACCCAGAATGACATCAGAACCGCATTCCGAATCGACATCCCCCCGCTATGTGCGCGTGCTCTCCATCGCCGGCTCCGACAGCGGCGGCGGCGCGGGCATTCAGGCCGACCTCAAAACCTTTGCCGCGCTCGGCTGCTACGGCATGACGGCCATCACCGCGATCACCGCGCAGAACACCCAGGGCGTGCGCGCCATCCATGGCATTCCCCCCGAGATGCTGCGCGCGCAGATCGACGCCGTGGTGGAAGACATCGGCGTCGATGCCGTGAAGATCGGCATGCTGCATTCGCCGGAAATCGTCGCCGTGGTCGCCGACGCCGTGCGCCGCCACCGCCTGCCGCATGTGGTGCTCGACCCGGTGATGGTCGCCACCAGCGGCGACCGCTTGATGGCGGCCGAGACGGTGCAAGTGCTGGTGCGCGAGCTGTTCCCGTTGGCCGAAGTTGTCACCCCCAACCTGGACGAAGCTGCGCTGCTGCTCGGCCACGCCATTGGCGGCCCGGCCGCACTCGACGCCGCCGCGCGCGATCTGCTCGCCCTGGGCGCGCCAGCCGTGCTGCTCAAGGGTGGGCACCTGGCGGGCGATGCGGTGATTGACGTGCTGATTGAGACCGGCGGTCGCCTCACCCGGCTGGAGGCACCGCGTATCGCCACGCGCAACGGTCACGGCACCGGTTGCACGCTGTCTTCGGCCATCGCGGCTTACCTGGCGCTGGGCCTGCCACTGGCGCAGGCGGTAAAAGAAGCGCGTGCCTACATCCTCGGTGCGATTGCCGCCGGCGCAGAGGTGCGCACCGGGCAGGGCGCCGGGCCGCTGAACCATGGCTATGCGCCGGTGGCGCAGCGGGTGCAGTAACGAGATTTGAGGGTTTTTTAGGCCCTAGCGCTTATCTGTAAAGCATTTACAGCTATCAAAAACGAAGCGCTCAAGCGCTGCGCGGGCGCGTCACCCAAGCCAGCAAAAAGCTGAGCGCCAGCGTCGGCAGCGCCGAGCCCAGCGCCGGTGCAAACTGCGCCAGCAGGTGGTAGCACGCAATGCCCGCGAGCCAGATGGCAATCGGCGCCGCATGCGCAGCGCGTGCGCTTGCTACCCGGTCCGCCACGTCGCGGTGGCCTGCCAGGCATCCCAGAATCACCCCAAACAGCGGCACAAAGACCGAGCTGAGCAACAGCAAAAATGGCTCCAGGCTGTGCATGGGCAGCACCAGCGCCAGGCCGGTGCTCAAGACGGCAATCAGCAGGCCCCACTGGCGCACACTCCAGCGCGGCAGCAGGCTGTGGCTAGAGACGGCGCCTGAATACGCGTCGCCATAGGCGTTGTCCACCTCGTCGATGAGGATGAGCGAGAGCGCAATCAACCCGCCTTGCGCCAGCAGCAATGCCGTCACCAGATTCTCGCTGGGCAGTACCAGCGCCACCAGCACGCCGAGCGCGTAGCACCAGATATTGGCCAGCGCATAGCCGGCCCAGGTGCCGCGCAGCGCTGCGCTGCCGCTCTTCCCATGGCGTGCGTAGTCGGCCACCAGAGGTAGCCAGGAAATCGGCATGGCGATCACCAGATCCAGCGCGGGCAGCACACCCATGCCGCCTTCGCCGCGCCGCTGCCAAAGGGCTTCGAGCCCCTGTGCGTTCGCGATGTCCAGAAACTTCCAGGTGAGCCAGAGCAGCGAGAGCACCACCAGCGGCAGCGCCACGCGCGAGACGATGCGGCGCACCAGCTGCACCATGGAGCCGCTGATCAGCAGCGTGATCGCGCCGCCCCACAGCAGTGTGGCCAGCACCGGCCAGTAGCCCGCGAGCATGCTGCCCGACTGCCGGCCAATCGCCACGGTGGCGTCGCGCATGATGACCAGCTCGAAGGTGCCCCAGCCCAGCAGTTGCACGATGTTCAGGATGATGGGCAGGCGCGCAAAGCTGCGTCCGTAGACCGCGTGCATCAGTCCGGCGCTCGCCAGGCCGCTGTCGCAGCCGATCTTGGCCACCCAGCCCAGCATGCCGGCGCCAATCAGCGAGCCGCCGACGATGGCGAGCATGGCTTCCTTGGTGCCCAGCGCCGGCATCAGATAGGCGCCCACCTGCATCACCAGCAGCCCCACGCCCAGGCTGAACCACAGCGAGGCGTGGTCGCGCAGGCCGAACAAGCGCCGGTCGGACGCGATGGGCGCCAGCGCTTCGTTGGCAGGGAGGGTGGGTGTCGTCATGGCAGCTCCGTAAAGACCTGCGCGGGAGCTGCTGGCGTGCTGTGCCGCTGGCAATGCGGCTTGGCGTGGCGTTCCGGCTTCCCTGCGCGAGGATGACCTCAATCAGGTTCAAAGGGACTCTCTCAGCCCACGCCGCTTGCGCAGCAGGGCACCCCTAGCGAATGCACCGGGTGAGCGGTGCGCAGCGGATTCTAGCGGCGGTGCACAAAGCCGTCCGGGTAGTGTGCAGAGGCCCTAACCGTTGACGGAAACGACTTCTTCGGTAATGAAACCTGCGGGCAGCACAATTTCCAGCATCTCGATGTCCGGACTGTGGCCGAGCTCGCGGTGGCGGATGCCGGGCGGCTGGTATACGCTGGAGCCCGCCTCCAGGCGCACTGCGCCCTGGCCCTCGTACTCGAATTCAATCCAGCCCTTGAGGATGTAGACAAGCTGAAATTCAGTGTGGTGCAAATGCGGCTGGCTGGAAAATTCCTGCCCTGCCGCCGCTGCTGTCCTTTCTCTCCCCTAAACCTTGCTAAAGCGCTCGCGCAGGGGGTAGTTTGCGAAACCTTCCACGAAAGCCCCCATGCCCGATTCGGTGCTGTTTGGCCGCTTCGCTTTGCTGCTTGACCAGCGCCGGCTTCTGGAAAACGATGCGCCGATCAGCCTTGGAGCGCGGGCGTTTGACCTGCTGGCCACGCTGGTGCAGCACCGTGATCGCGTGGTGTCCAAGGATGAACTGCTCACGCTGGTGTGGCGCGACGCGGTGGTGGAAGAGAACAACCTCAGCGTGCAAATCTCCACCTTGCGCAAGGTGCTGGGTGCCGACGCGCTGCAAACCGTGGTGGGCCAGGGCTACCGCTTCACGCTTGCAGTCAGTGCAGCGCCAGCTGGTTCCTTTGAGGGCGACATGGTGCTTGGCCTGCCTGACAAGCCGTCGATCGCGGTGCTGCCCTTTGACTGCGTCGGCAATGGGTGGACCGGCATGCACCTTGTCGACACGATGGGTGACGACCTCATCGACGCGCTTTCGCGTCTGCATTCCATCTTTGTCATCTCGCGCCACAGCGTGCAAAGCTACCGCGGGCGCGCCGTTCACCCACGCGAGGTCGCGCGAGAACTCGGCGTGCGCTACGTGCTCGAAGGCAGCGTGCGCCGCCTGGAGGGTGAACTGCGGATCGCTGCAGCGCTGATTGATGCGCTGACAGGCCAGCAAATCTGGAGCGAAGGCTATGCATGGGGCTGGGGCGATGGCTCCGCGCCGCAGCACGCAATCGTCCGCGCCATCGTGATCGCCATGGTGCCGCACATCGAGCACTCCGAGATTGAGCGTGCCCGCCTGCTGCGGCCGCAGAGCAGCAGCGCCTACGCGCTGGCACAGCGCGCGTGGGCCCAGTCGCGCGAAGGCCTCTCGCGTTCCAACCGGGGCGCGCGGGACGCCGCCATTGCGCTGGCGCGCGAGGCGCTGGCCATCGATCCGCGCTGCAGCGCCGCACTCAACGCCATCGTCGATACGCTCTCGTGGCACATGTATTTCGACACCGCTCCGCCCTCGGCCCTGGCAGACGCACTCGACGCCACCGCGTGCGCCCTGGCCATCGACAGCAACGACGCCCTGGCCTGGCGTGGCCGGGGCTGGCTGATGCTGGTGAGCGGCAGGCTGCAGGAAGCGGTGGTGGACTTCCGGCGCTCGCTGGAACTGAACCCGAACGACGCCGTCACCCTGGCACGGCTGGGCATCTCCGAGGCCGTCTCCGGCGACCCGGCGGGCGGCGTGGCCCGCTGCATGCAGGCGATTCGTCTGAGCCCGCGCGACCCGGCACGTTTTCACCTGCTGGATAACCTGGTGTGGGCGCAATTTGCCGCGCAGGCCTACGGCGACGCCATCCACACCGCAGAGCAATCGCTGCGCGAGGCCGATTTTGCGGGCACGCGGCTGTGCCTGGTGCTGTGCCTGGTGGGCGCAGGGCAGTTGGAGCGCGCGCTCCTGCAGGCTGCGAATCACTTCATGTTCAAGCGACGACAGCTCGCCGCGCTCGGATTCAAGAATCGAGTGCACGTAGGCGCCTCGAATCTTGGCAAGATCCGCGCGGCAGATATACGCATGAGCTGACCATGAGGGATCGGTTTTGCAGATTTCTTGCGCCATCGCTTTGCCGATGACCTCCCCCGAAATGAGATCGGATCGCTGGAAAGCCTGGTTGCAAATCGCGCAACGGGGCTTCTCGGTAGCTTTGTCGGTCATGGCTTGGCCTCTATCGCAATCGGGTCGCCGCAGAATCGCCGATGGCCGCAAGCGGGCCATGGGGCGGTTGGTTCGCATACCCCATTGTGTGCGCTTGGTGCGCTTGAGCGCCCGGAGGGCTCCGCGCCCAGGCGCCGCTGCAGTTGTGCGCTGCTTGGTGTATTCAAGCAGTATTTTTTGGCCACCTGCGACGATTCAAGTGGGAATCCCCTGCAGCGCAGACACATAGTCTGCGCCTCTGGCCTCGGCAAACACATCCAGCGCCAGCGTAAAGGCTGCTTGCAAGACCAGGCCAATGCCAATACCTGCTGCCATGTCGTGGTGCTGCAAAAAGGCAATCATCCCAACACCGACGATCAGCAGCACCATTTCGATCGCCTTGTAGATCGAGAAGTTTTTCATGACTTTCTGCATTCGGGTGGTTTCTTCCGCCTTCAACGCCGCAGGATTTGCGTTTAGCTGAGCGTTCAAGGCGGACAACTGCGTGTCGGTGCGGAGGTAGACGGAAGCACCCACCACCATCTGCATCAGCGCAATGGCCACCAGTGGGTAGGCCATGGATTTCAGCCGATGACCGTTCATCCAGAGCCAAATGCTGATGCCAATGGCCAAAAGGCCAACGGCAATAAAAATCAAGCTCTCCTGCTTCTCTGCGCTGAAGTAGCTGCTCATGTGGTTGAACATGGTGCGGTCCTTATGCGAGTGGTCTGGTCAAGGTTTTGACAAGCTTCGTTGCCAGGTTGCGAGGCGTGATGCGCATGCCTTGCGCCATGGCCCAATTCATGAAGCCAGGGATGTACACCCGTTGCCCGCGTTGCATGGCGCGGTAGCCCAATGCGGCAACTTCTTCTGAGGTGGGCAGTTTCTTTCCCTTGACCAGTGCCGAGCTACCCAGATCGGCCTTGTCCTGAAAGCCCGAGGCCGTAGGGCCTGGACAAAGCGCCGTCACGGTTACACCGGTGTCTTCCAGCTCGGACGCAATGGCCTCCGAGAAACTCAGCACAAATGACTTGGTGGCATAGTACACCGCCATGTAGGGGCCTGGCTGAAATGCCGCCGTGGATGCCGTGTTCAAAATCTTGCCGCGCGTCGCCAACAAATCGGGCATAAAGAGCTTGGTCAGCACCACGACGGTGTTCATGTTGAGTTGCATCATGGCCAGATCTGACGCCAGCGCCGAGTCTTTGAACTCGCCAAACGCCCCGTAACCGGCGGTGTTGACCAAGGCGCTCAGGGTGATGCCGCGCGCTTTGATGTTGGCGTGCAGTTGCGCAGCGCCGCCATTGGTTTCCAGGTCTGCGCCAATGACAGTGACGGCAACCTTGAATTGTCTTTGCAACTCATCGGCCAAGGCCTGCATCTTTGCCTCGCCTCGGGCCGCCAGCACGAGCTGGTAGCCGTCTTGCGCAAAGTGGTAGGCCAGCGCTTTGCCAATGCCTGACGATGCACCGGTGACAAGTGCTGTTTTCTGAGAGATAGGGGTTGTGGTCAAGGTGAAGCTCTGGTGTGATGGTGTCGATGGAGGCATTCAAAACCCGGCACTAAGGTGCCATGTCAAGCCCTTGTGGTGTATTTTGTGTGCCTGTTCGAAACCACTTGACTCGGCACCTTGGTGCCAGGTTTAACATGTGGCGCCGCCCCGCAAAAAGAAATGAAATCCGTCATCACCGTCGATTCCTTCAAGACCTTGCAGACCACAAGCGGCTTGTGCAGGGCTGCCAAGGTAACCCGCGGTCAATTGCGCTTGTATGAAGACGAGGGTCTGATTGCGCCACAGAGCCGGACGGAAGCCGGCTACCGCCAATATGGTCCCGATACGCAGGACCGGCTCAAAGTCATCATGCATTTGAAGGAACTCGGCTTCACGCTGGCCGAAATTGCCCTGCTGCTATCCGATCGCGATAACGGCGACATCGACGGGCAAGCCATGGTTCGGCTGGCTGGAGAGGTGCTGTCAAAAATTGATGAGCGGATTGCAGGTCTGCAAGTGATACGTGGCTATGTGGCACCGGTTGCGGTGGGTGATATGAGCGTACTGCAAGAGGAAGACTGCAACTTAGTCTATGAATTCATGACGGCTTTAGCTGCTGAGAAGGCCAAGCGACGAGCTTGATGGCTGGTGTGTTTTATCTGCCGAACGAATGTGTCTGTGAGAGCCATGCGTGCACCTTTAACGGTATCTCGAATCGGACATCTCCGAGATACCGTCATAGATACCGTACGTTTGACGGTATCTCATGGCACGCAATGACACAGCCTGACGCAACAAAAAACCCGCAATGCTAGGAAGCGTGCGGGTTTTGAGAGGGTGTGAGGCGGTATGAATCGCTCATTTGGCCTGCCCGGAGGGACTTGAACCCCCGACCTACAGCTTAGAAGGCTGTTGCTCTATCCAGTTGAGCTACGGGCAGATGGATGCGGCAGGTGCCTGCCCAGAGCGGGCGATCATACCTGTGCGATTTGCTTGGGTCTCGCGGCAGGGCATAGGCGAATGCAAGCAAAAATTAGATAAAAATAGGGCTTCAGCGCTTATGCAGTAAGCTCTGGACGCTATCAAAACAATAGTAATCACCTGTGCGTGCCTATGCCTGCATCGCAGCCCCGTGTGCGCGCCAGCTGTCGAATGCTTTGGCGCATGGCCCGGCACTTTCTCAGTTCGATTCCTCAAACACCAGAGAAGGGGTCGAGACGATGCGCGCCACTTCGCTCACGTCGTCGATGACGCCTCTGGCAACATAGCCGGCGGCGCTATCGGGTTCGAGAGCGGCAACGGCCACTTGTGCAAGAGGTTGATTGAGGGGTACGTAGTAGCTCCCCACGGGAGCGTCAATGGTGTTGCGGCGCAGTGCTGCGCCGGGGCCCGCGCGCTCGTAGCTGTCGGCCAGCAAGGAGCCCCCTTCGGCCACACGCAACACCTGGATGCCCATGAGCTTGAGCCGATCAACCACGTTGTCGGCCCGAGCCGCCAGCCAGTAGCCGCAAGGGCGCGAGCGTGAGGTCACTGTGCGCAGCTTGAGGGGCGAATCCCAGCTCACATGCTGGATGCGCTCGGCGCCTGTCTGTGCGTCGAGCAGTGCGATGTCGCGTTGCGCTGGCGTGGGCACGGCCTCAATGACCGCCTGAGAGCGGCAGGCCAGGGCGCTGGTGTCGCGCGCGACGAAGCTACGCACCTGTTCCAGGCTGGACGAACGCTCTGCCGTGCTGCGCAGAGCGCTTGCCATGGCCGTGACCTGCGTGTGCACGCGGCGCTGGATCTGGGCGCGTCCCAGGCCGACGCCGCGGCTCGCCACCGAGAAGCCCACGGCATTTTTGAGGCCGCTGACATTGCGCAGCGTGTCGGGCAGGACGCTGCCGCCGGCGACGCGCGCAATGCCCCCACCCGCCACCGGTCCGAAGAACCAGTCGCTGCGCAGGTGCTCGGACTTGAGCGACGCTGCCATGGGTTCGTAGTACCACTCGCGCGCGGCTTTGGTAATGAAGTCCGGCACGTTGGCTGCCGTGCCGTACTGCAGCAGCGCGTCGTAGCTGGGCTCGGCGCCCAATGCATCGCGCAAAGCGCCTGCAGCCGGAAATTCGCGTGCGTCCAGCACCAGGACGGGTCGGTATTCACGCACCAGTTCGGCCAGCGCCCGTGCTTCGGGCGTGGAGAGCACCAGATGGTCGCTCACCATGTCGACACCGGCTGCAGTCTCTGGCGTGCCGGCGTCGGCGCCGTCGGGGTTGGCGCGGGGCACCAGCACCACGTTGATGCGATCCAGCAGCGGCTCCAGCAGCCCGCCTGCCAGTTCCTGGGCGAGCGCCAGCAAGGCCTCGGCACCTGCGGGTTCGTCGCCGTGCTGCTGACCCACCAGCAGCACGGTGGGGCGGCGTGAGGCCTCCAGGGCATCCGGGGTGGTACCCGCAGCGCGCGTGAGCACCAGCGCAAAAATGGGTTCGCCTTGCTGCGACGGGCCAAGGCGCAGCAGTTGCGTTCGGGTTCCGGCCCCTTGCTGCCCTGTGGCGATGGCACCCAGCCAATCGGACAACTCCGCATTGGTGGTGAATGCGCGCCGCCCATCGCTCAGGCCCGGCGTACGGTAGCGCACGATGGGGTCAGGAAAATACGCAGCGACAGCCGGATTCAATGCCGGACCTACAGGTGCCGACGCTGCGCCTTGGGTCCAGGGCGGCGGGATCGCCGCGCCTGGCACGGGTGTGGCTTGTGCGGGTTGCACAGGCGCAGGGTAGGCCGGGGCCACCACGCGGCCGCGCTCGGCAGGGGGCTGCGGCGCCTTGGCAGGCCAGGGTGGCAAAGGTGTGCTGGCGCAGCCTGCCAGCAAAACTGGCACGAGGGCGAAGGCCAGAACTTGGGGAACTGCGCAGCGGTGCGCTGCAGCGCGAACATTTCGGGAGAAAAACTGCAAGAGCATGGTGCGATCAGCCGTTCGAAAAAGGGTGGTGAGCGGGCGCGTGGCGCGAATGGTAAACGTCGGCGCGGCAGGAACGGTGTCAGTGTGCACGCCGTTTCTTGCGCGCAACCGCAAGGCGCTTGCCCTTCGCAGGCTTCTGAATACTCCTAAAAAAATAGCTGCCAGTGCTTGTGCATCAAGCGCTGGCAGCCAATTTCATGGGTATTTTCGCCTGGTCTCAGGCACGCAGGCTCAGAAGAGCTTCAATAGCCGCCGCGCCGGCCACCGCCACCGCCACCGCCGCTGCGGGGACCGCCGCCACCGCCACCGCCGCCGCCGCTTCGCCCACCACCGTAGCCGCCGCCACCACCACCGCCGCCGCTGCGATAACCACCGCCACCGCGTCGGCCACCGGCCATGCTGTCCACGCTGGTACGCATGGGGTCGGGCTGGCCGGCTGCACCGTGGCCCGCGCCACGGGGCGGGGCCATGCTGGTGCCTGCCTGGGTGCCAAGGTGCGCGTTTTCACGCGCTGGCTGCCAGTCGTCCGTGTGGCGTGCTGCCGCCGGGGCCGAGCGGGGCGCGCCGCGTGGGCCGCCAGGAGCTGGGCCGCCGCGTGGTGCATTGCGGCCAGCGCCACCACCACGGTGGCCTCCGCCGCCATTGCTTGCACCGCCGCCGTTACCGCCATTGCCACCACCGCCACCACCGCTAGCGGCCCTGCCGCCCCGGCTGCCCTGGCCGGGTGCCTTGCCTGCGCGCATGCGTTCCATCATTTCGCCGCGTGCAGCCTTGGCGGCAGCCTGCATTACATCGCGGCTGGGTGGACGGCCTGCGCCGCCCCAAATGGTCTGGCGGCCCATGGCGATGGGTTCGGCTTTTTCACCGTCATCAGGCCCGAAGCCTTCAATGAGCTGCACGGGAATCGTTTGCTTGGTGAAGCGCTCGATCTCCATCATGAAGCCTTCCTCGTCCATGCACACCAGGCTCACCGCTTCACCGCTGGCACCCGCGCGGCCGGTGCGGCCGATGCGGTGCACGTAGTCTTCGGGGACGTTGGGGATTTCGTAGTTCACCACGTGTGGCAGATCGTCGATATCAATGCCGCGCGCGGCAATGTCGGTGGCTACCAGCGCGCGAATGTCGCCGCTTTTGAAGCCGGCGAGGGCCTGGGTTCGGGCGCTCTGGCTCTTGTTGCCGTGCAGTGCCATGGCGTTGATGCCGTGCTTGGTAAGAAATTCGGCCACGTTGTTGGCGCCAAACTTGGTGCGCGTGAACACCAGCACCTGGCTCCAGCTGTGCTCGTTGATGATGTGCACCAGCACCTGCTTCTTCTTGCCGCGGCCCACCGGGTGGATCACCTGCGAGATGCGCTGCACCGTGGTGTTGCTGGGCGTCACCTGGATGCTCAGCGGATCCTTGAGCAGCGTGGCGGCCAGTTCGCGAATTTCGTCGCTGAAAGTGGCCGAGAACAGCAGGCTTTGCTTGTCCTTGGGCACCAGCGCCAGAATTTTCTTCACGTCGTGGATGAAGCCCATGTCCAGCATGCGATCGGCTTCGTCAAGAATCAGTACCTGGACGGTGGAGAGGTCGAGAAAACCTTGCTGCTGCAGGTCGAGCAGGCGGCCGGGCGTGGCCACCAGCACATCAACGCCGCGCTTGATGCGGTCGATTTGCGGGTTCATGCCGACACCGCCAAAGACCACGGTGGAGTTCAGATCCAGGTGTTTGCCGTACTGGCGCACGGATTCCTCGACTTGCGCTGCGAGTTCGCGCGTCGGGGTCAGCACGAGTGCGCGCAGACCCTTGCCACCGAATTTGTTTTTCGGCGCTTCTTCGCGCGAGAGGCGGTCCAGCAGCGGCAGCACAAAAGCCGCCGTCTTGCCAGTGCCGGTCTGCGCGCCAGCGAGCAGATCGTGCCCGGCCAGTACGGCCGGAATGGCCTGTGCCTGGATGGGCGTGGGGATTTCATAGCCTTGCTCGCGCACGGCTTTCATGATGGCCGGAGCCAGATTCAGATCGTCAAAAGTCATTGAGTAGATGCACCCATCCGGGCGCCGGGTATCGGCCTGTCGAGGCGCCTTGCGATGGGCGCCGAGCCAGTGTTAGGCTGATAAGGTTCAACAGTGGGCGCCAGCAAGCAGTGTTGCTTCGTCCCCAGCAGTTTGCTGATATCGCGCACAGCTGGAGTGCACGACAGGCGCTATTGTCGCATGGGTCGATAATTGATCTCGTACGCCGGGCACGATGCCCGTTTTTTTCCGCACAGCAGGACCGAACCCCTACCGATGGCCCAATACGTTTACTCCATGAACCGCGTCAGCAAGACGGTGCCCCCAAAGCGCCAGCTCTTGAAGGACATTTCGCTCTCGTTTTTCCCTGGCGCCAAGATTGGCGTGCTGGGTCTCAATGGCTCGGGCAAGTCCACCTTGCTCAAGATCATGGCCGGTGTGGACAAGGAGTTCGAAGGCGAAGCGCTGCCCATGCCAGGGCTGACCATTGGCTACCTGGAGCAGGAACCCAAGCTCAACCCCGAGCACACGGTGCGCGAATCGGTCGAGGAATCGATGGGTGCGGTCTTTGCCGCCAAGGCACGCCTGGAAGAGGTCTACATCGCCTACGGCGCCGAAGACGCCGACTTTGACGCGCTGGCTGCCGAGCAGGCCCAGCTCGAAGCCATCATTGCAACGGCCGGCACCGACTCCGAGCACCAGCTTGAGATCGCCGCCGACGCGCTGCGCCTGCCGCCGTGGGACGCCAAGATCGGCCTGCTGTCCGGTGGCGAAAAGCGCCGCGTGGCGCTGTGCCGCCTGCTGCTGTCCAAGCCCGATATGCTGCTGCTCGACGAACCCACCAACCACCTGGACGCCGAGTCGGTCGAGTGGCTGGAAGTGTTTCTCAAGCGCTTTCCCGGTACTGTCGTGGCGATCACCCACGACCGCTACTTCCTGGACAACGCCGCCGAATGGATTCTGGAAATGGACCGCGGCCGCGGCATTCCGTGGAAGGGCAACTACAGCACCTGGCTGGAGCAAAAGGGCGATCGCCTGGCGCAAGAGCAAAAGAGCGAAGAAGCCCACGCCAAGGCCTTGAAGAAGGAACTGGAATGGTCGCGCCAGAACCCCAAGGCCCGCCAGGCCAAGAGCAAATCGCGCCTCGCCCGCTTCGAAGAGCTGAGCGACATGGAATACCAGAAGCGCAACGAGACCATGGAAATCTTCATTCCAGTGGCCGAGCGTCTGGGCCAGCAGGTGTTTGAGTTCCATAACGTCAGCAAGTCGTTTGGCGACCGCATGCTGATCGACGACCTGAGCTTCACCATTCCGCCCGGCGCCATCGTCGGCATCATCGGCCCCAACGGCGCCGGAAAATCGACGCTGTTCAAGCTGCTGGCCGGCAAGGAGCAGCCCGACAGTGGGACCGTGGTCATCGGCTCGACCGTCAACATGGCCTTTGTCGACCAGCACCGCGACGTGCTGGAAAACGACAAAACCGTCTGGGAAGATGTCTCGGGCGGGCTCGACATTCTGAACGTCGGCAAGTTCCAGATGGCCAGCCGGGCGTATTGCGGGCGCTTCAATTTCAACGGTGCCGACCAGCAAAAGCGTGTAGGCAGCCTCTCGGGCGGTGAGCGCGGGCGCCTGCACCTGGCCAAGACCCTGATTGCTGGCGGCAACGTGTTGCTGCTGGACGAGCCATCGAACGACCTGGATGTGGAAACCCTGCGCGCCCTGGAAGACGCGCTGCTGGAGTTTGCGGGCACGGTGTTGGTTATCAGCCACGACCGCTGGTTCCTTGACCGCATCGCAACGCATATCCTTGCGGCCGAAGGCGACAGCCAATGGACCTTTTTTGATGGCAACTACCAGGAGTACGAAGCCGACAAGAAGAAGCGCTTGGGCGAAGAAGGTGCGCGTCCGCACCGCATGCGCTTCAAGGCGCTGAAGTAGGATCCGAAAAGCCCGATCTATTCTTTGCCTCTGCCATGCCATGACCTTGTCTGCAGTTCGTTCAAGAGCGGTGTTTCGGGCCTGCGTGGTAAGCGCAGTACGCGAGGGCGAGTTGCTCATGGAGCAGCTCGTCATGTACACCTTGGATGCGCTTGGCAAGCTGGAATCCGAAAGCCGCGTGATTGCCAAGCGCGATATGGCCAGCGAGGCCTCGCGCCTGTTGCGTCAGCACCAGGCGGGGCTGGTCAAGGCCTACCCGATGGCCTTGCTGGAAATGTTTGCCGATGGCCCCGCAGCGCCGGCGGTCAAGTCGGCCCGGGCGGCCTCGCTGGATTTTGGTGAGCTGAGCCTGGTGGACGATGACGAGGTGCAGGCCCAGGTTGAACTCTCCCGCGCACAGCAAATGGCCCTGCACACGACGGAAGAAGTCCTGTCCGAGCTCAATGGCCTGGTCAGTTCGGCGCAGGGTCTGCCGCGTGTGCAGCCAGAGCGCAATCCCATGCGGCCCGAGAACTACATCCGCGCTTTGCAGCGCGTAGTCGCCGACACCCAGGTGATCGCGCCAGTGCGCGAAGCATGGATGCAGCACATGCGCGAATTGCTGGGCCAGCAACTGCTCGATGTATACAAACGCGCCGCCAAAGGGCTGCGCGAGCATGGGATCGAACAGGTCGGATGGGGTGCGCGCGCAGGTGCGCAGGCGGATTTTCGCCAAAGTGCTCAGGGCGCAGGCTGGTCGGGCTCAGTCCACGGGCCGGTCGGCGCGGGGGGGGCATCGGGTTGGGCGCGCGGTTCGTCGTGGTCGGGTGGGGCAGGTTCACCGTCCGGGTATTCCCATTCTTCGCACTCAGGCCTGGCGCCGCAGGTGGAAGAAGCGCTGCTGACGGTAGGCATCCTTCGCCAGATGTTGGCGGGAGGGGGCGATCCCTATCTGGAGATGCAGTCGGTGCCCGGTGTGGCCTACGCGGCCCAACCCAGTGGCCAAGCCCCCATGCGGCCGAGCCCCGGCGGGGGAGCAGCTTACGGCAACGTTGGCGTAGCCGACGCCATGGACGAGATTGCGCAGCTTGAGCGTCTGGTCGGGCGCCTTGCCAACAGCCAGCCGGCCTACCTGCACAGCGGCCAGGGCGCAGTTCGCGCCAGCCCGGGCTCGCTCCACACGGCGGGCGAGTCGGCACCCATGGGGGCCGAAGTGGTGGCGCGCATGGTGGAAAACATCTCGCAGGATTCGCGCTTGCTGCCCCCGGTACAAAAGGCAGTGCAAGATCTGGAGCCCGCGATTCGCAAGCTCATTCGCCACGACCCGCGTTTTTTCAGCGACGCCAACCACCCGGCGCGCCGCCTGCTCGATGAGCTGACCCAGCGCAGCTTGGCCTACACCGATGTGGAGGCGCCGGGCTTCAGCCGCTTCATGCGCCTGGTAGACCAGGCCGTCTCGCACCTGGCCCGGGTCGAGATCACCAGCGCTGCACCTTTTGAAACCGTGCGCCGCGCGCTTCAGGCGGCCTGGGAGGCGCAACAGAAAAAAATGGAGGCTCGCCAGGAGCGCGAAAAACACGCCCTGATGCTGGCCGAAGAGCGCGAAATGCGTGCTGAGCGCATCGCCGACGAGATTGGCGCCCTGCCCGAGCTGGCCGGAGCTCCCCAGGACATTGCCGACTTTGTCACCGGCCCCTGGGTCGAACTGGTCGCTGGCATGCCTGCCGATGCCCAAGGTGCACTTGGCCACGAGGCCCGCGATGCCATCGCGCTCGCTGGGCTGTTGCTGTGGAGCGTGCAGCCGGAACTGGCCAAGCACGATCCGGACCGCCAGGACGAGGCGGCAGTGCTGCTGCCCGCACGCCTGAGGGCTGCACTCGAAGGCGCGCAGCGCCCAGCGGAGGAAGTTGATCGCCTTCTGGAGCGCCTGGCTGAGCTGCACCAGGCCGCCATGCTGGCGCGCGCACCCGACATCGAGTTGCCAGACGATTCGGCCGACGTTTTGCTGGCGCAGGCCAGCGACATCGACGAAGAGAGCGATTCGGTTCTATACGATCCGGAAGCGGCGGATGAACCCCCCGTGCAGCCGCAGACCGAGCCAGCGCCTGTGCCTGCGCCGCCCGAGAGCGACGGTTTCGTCATTGGCGCCTGGTTCGACCTGCTGACTTCCGGCAGGCGCTTGCGCACCCAGCTTACCTGGTGCAGTCCGCACAACACCTTGTTCTTGTTCACGGCCCCGGACAGCAGCACGCAGTCCATGACGCGGCGCATGCGCGATAAGCTTTTGGCTGAAGGCGCCCTGAAAGTGGTGTCCGCACAATCGATGGTTGGTAAAGCCATCGACAGCCTGACACAGTCCACGCGCAGCAGCGCAACGAACAAACGCTGATCAGACCTGCGGCAGCTTCTGGCGCACCAGGTCAATGTGGTTGCGCAGCGCGTACAACTCGTCGGCGTACGACAGCGGCACGATCACCTTCTCCACCTGGATTTCGAGCTGGTCCAGGGCCTGCGCCAAAGCCGCGTGGGGCAATTGCCCACGCTCCATGTCGTTTTCGATTTCGCGCAGCCGTCCGTACCAGCGAAACACCCGTGAACGCACACGGAACTGGTAGAGCGGCGGCACAACGCGCGAGAGCGGCAGCAGGGCTGCCAGCAGAATGCCCAGCACCAGCCACATGCGTTCGATCAGGTTGGCCAGCCAGAACGGCAGGTAGCGCTGCAGCAGCGGCACGGGCTCATTGATGGCCCGGTCGGCCTCGGCGGCAATGGGCAATTCGCTGTGCCGCGTATTGGGAAACTCGCGCGCCCGGTTGAACCAGCCCGCGCCGCCATGCAACACCTGCCCAGCCTGGGCAAACAATTGGAGCAAGGCCGGATGCGTGCTGCTGCGCGCCAGCAGGGCGGTGGTAGAGGCCACCAGGCGTACATCTTCGGGCGGCACATTGCCCGCCAGATCGACGACGCCGCGCGGCAATGTCACAGGGCTCAGAAAGGGAAAGCGCCGGCCATAGGCTTCATTCTGCGCAAAATCCATGAGCTGCACGCCAGGGGTTTGCAACAGCATTTGCACCATCAGCGACTCCGGTGCCGAAGCAAACACCAGCACGTCGAGCTTGCCCGCCAAAAACCGAACCGTGGCCTCCGTCTGCCCGAGCTGCGAAAGCTTCAGGTCGCTGGGCTTCATGCGATTGGCGTCCAGCAGCTTTTCCATCAGCGTGGGCACGCCGCTGCCGGCCGTGCCTACATTCACGCGCAGGCCGCGCAGTTGCGGCAGGGTGTCCAGCCGGTCCGTCTTCCTGAGCCTGGGAGTGCCTTGCGTTCGATAGAACAGCCACAGCGGCTCGACAAACAGGCTGCCCAGAGACTGCAAGTCCTCCTGATCGCTCGGCTGCAGTTCGGCAGTTCCCCCCTGGACAAAAGCCAGATCGGCACGGCCATCCCGCAGCAATTGCAGATTGGCCGACGAGCCCTCGCTGGGCACCAGCACCACTTCGATGCCCTCGGCAGCCAGCGCTTTCTGGTAGCGCATGCCGAAGGCTTCATAAGCGCTTTGCGCTGGGCCCGTCGCCAGTGTCACTTGGTGAGGTGGGGTCGGGTTGAGCCACCAGTACGCCAGCGCCAGCAGACCCACGGCAAGAAAAGCCAGCGGCCCGGCGGAGAGCAGCAGGTCGCGCAGCGACAGCAGGGTGGAGCGAAAAGCCTGGGGCATGGATGGGCAGCGAAAGGTGGGGTTCAAGCCAGATCCGCCATGGATGGCAGATGCAGGCCTTCGGAAGTGGTGATGGAGCGTGCCGCCTGCACCGCGCGCAAGGTGGCGCGCGCGGTCACTTCGGCGGCCAGGGCGGCAAGCAGCAGCAGGCTGGCCTGCTTGCCCGAGGCGCCGGTGCCCAAGGCAAACAGGGTGTCACCGTCGAGTTGGGTATGGGCCGGAAAAATGCTGCGGGCCAAGCCGTCGTGCGCTGCCAGAGCCAGGCGCTGCGCCTGGGCCTTGGTGAGCCGGGCATCGGTGGCGATGACGCCAATCGTGGTGTTGGTGCCAGGCAGCAACGCATGGGGCAGCTCGCCGCGCAGCAG
>Ga0207978_100080_pt1 | contig 73753 bp, 62 predicted proteins | sample LakWasM100_LOW12_2_FD_183920 | JGI IMG/M metagenome (GOLD analysis project Ga0207978, IMG submission 183920) | Freshwater sediment methanotrophic microbial communities from Lake Washington under simulated oxygen tension - Sediment Metagenome... | ecosystem: Environmental > Aquatic > Freshwater >... | reverse complement strand
ACGTCCATTACTACAACCACGAGCGCATCAAGCTCAGATTGAACGGACTCAGCCCGGTGGGATACCGGCTGAAAAACACCGCCTGATTGGCGGTGAGGCAACCGTCCAACTTCTGGGGGTCAGTTCAACCCCGGGGCGATTCATTCTTTTCATCCAAGGAAGAGACAAGTTTGTTCAGGGAACAAATTTCTTGCACGCTCCCCCCGGCTGCTGTAACGTTTCTTCATAAATTTAGTCGAGATGGAGGGACTATGACAGTGACGATCGGCGGCAAAGAATGCCGCATTGGCCTTGCTTTGTCTGGCGGGGGATTCAGAGCTGCTGCCTTTCATCTGGGCATGTTGCGTAAGCTCCATGCGCTGCGGCTTCTTCAAAGCATTGACCTTTTGACTTGTGTCAGTGGTGGAAGTATTGCGGGAGCAACGCTTGCTGCGAATTGGTCGAGTGGCGTTGATGCGGCGCTCGAGAAGCTCGACAAATACCTCAGAACCAAATCAATTGCCGTGGGATCCGTGATCGGGGGCATCCTGGATCCGTTTGAGTCCCGCTTGGACAAGTTGGCAGAGAGCTACGACAAAGATCTCTTCGGTGAGAAGTCATTGTCCACTCTGCAACACGGCCCTCGGATCTACTTGAACGCGACGAACATTGCTACCGGGAACATGTTCTTCTTCGTCGCAGGTGGAGGGAGCGCTTCGAAAGCGGAGATGGGCGAGCATGAGCTTGGCGTTGTCGATGCGGGAACCTTCAGAATCAGCAATGCTGTTGCGGCATCTTCAGCATTCCCACCTGTTTTCGGCCCCCTGCGGTTGGATCCGGACGTCTACCCTCCGGCAGAGCAAGTTGGTTATGTGACGCTCACGGATGGTGGTGTCTACGACAACCTAGGTATCAATCCAGGTCTGCGTGTCGACCGAAATAAGCTCGACTATCTGATCACCAGTGACGGCGGAAAGCCGTTCACCAATACCTCAGAGCCTACAGAAGCTGGAGCCATGGTCCTCAAAGCTGCACTGGACATTCTGATGGAGCAAGTGAGAGGGCTGCAGTTCGATCGCATGCAGCATCGACACCTGGCGGGTAAAGGGCCAAAGCCACTGTGGTTCTCTATCGACAGCGTCGAAGGACAAGCCGTCCCTGGAGATGCCACCTTTGCGTCCTCGATCAGCACCAACCTGAAGCGGTTGAACGACGACGAAATGACTGTTCTCCAACGCCACGGAGGGGCGCTCGTTGAAGCCCGCCTTCGTTCATACGCACCCGAGCTCCTCGCGGCGGTTTGATCCGATCTTTCCAGGTCAAATTGCGACCCCATGAGGTCGCGCAGTCTAGAGGAGCCCAGCCGTGACGATGATCAAGCCAGGCAAGCAGTCGTTCTTAGTGTTGGCCCAAGATTCAGGGGTGACGGGGCCCTCCGGAGAGCGGGTATTTGCGACTGTAGATGTCCCAGCAGAACGACTTGCCCTCGGGCCCACGGGATACCGGGTTAAGGTCGTTGACTTCGATGCTGAGGCCTGCGTGCTGTACAAGGCCCACGCATACCAAGAGGATGCGGAAGGCAGGCTTGTGGATATTTTTGCGGCACAGCTTCCCCCTCCGGGGAGCAAGCTCCGCAAAAAGGCGGAAGACCAATTGCTAGCCAATCCGGCGTTTCACGGGCAGAACGTCTATGCGTTGGTGATGCGAACGCTAGCGCGTTTTGAGTACGCGCTGGGACGGCGGGTGCACTGGGGTTTCGATGGTCACCAGCTCCATGTTGCCCCGCACGCCTTTGTGGATGCCAATGCGTTCTACTCCCGTGAAGACCGCGCGTTGATGTTCGGCTACTTCAGAGTCGATCAGGAGCCTGCCAAGCCTTTTGTCTTTACGAGTCTCTCGCACGACATCATCGTGCACGAGACGACCCATGCTCTGCTGGACGGACTCCGCACAGGCTTCATGAATTTCTCGGGACCGGATCAGGCTGCATTCCATGAAGGTTTCTCAGATGTTGTCGCATTGCTGTCCATCTTCTCGCTCAAGGAAATCGTTGAACTGGCCTTGACCCAGTTCAATTATGGAACCAACCGCGTTGCCATCAAGAGCAAGGGAAAATCTCTGATTCATCGAAGGGCGCTCACTGCCAGCGCATTGACCGACTGCGCCCTCATGGGACTTGCGGAGGAGTTTGGGCGGGCGCTGGGTGGGATGCGAGCGAATGCTTTGCGTCGATCAGTTCGAATCAAGCCCTCACGCGACTTGCTCGACTCTCCAGACTTCCGAGAGGCGCACACCCGAGGGGAAGTCCTCGCTGCCGCCCTGATGCGTACGTTCCTTCAGATCTGGCTGCGCCGCATTCAGGAGCTTGGGACCTTTGATGATGGCTACTACAACCTCGGGGAGGTTGCGGCCGAGGGGGCCAAGGTGGCAGACCACCTTCTCACCATGTCGATTCGAGCCCTCGACTATTGCCCGCCTTTGGACTTGGAATTCGGGGACTACCTTGCTGCACTGCTGACAGCGGACGCTGAAATTGCCCCCGATGACAAGCGGTACCACTATCGAAACACTGTCTTAGAAGTATTTGGGTCCTTCGGAATAGCGCCTCCTGCGAGTAGAACGGACGCGAGTGGCTGTTGGCTTGGCTTCTCGCAGCACGCCTCTATCCAGTACCGGAGGACGAACTTTGAATCCATGCTCCGCGACCCAGAAGAAGTATTCCGATTCATCTGGGAAAACCGAGACGCGCTGGGCGTCGACGAGCGGTCCTACACCCAAGTAGTCTCCGTACGCCCCAGCCTACGCATCGGGCCTGAAGGCTTCTTGTTGCGTGAGACCATCTGCGAATACGTCAGCCGCGCCAACATATTCGGGGCGGAGCTCAAGGTAGTTTGCAATGTGGATCCGCGACCACCTGGCGTGAACTCCAATACGGCACTGACCGTCTATGGCGCAGGCACACTTGTGTTTGACCAATATGGCCAGTTGAAGTACCACATCGCCAGGCAAATGAGCGATGGTCAATGGCAGCGAAAACGTCTTGAATACCTGGTCGGCGAACCCACGGAGGATCCCGAGATAGGCAGTGCTTTTGCCAATCTACATCGGATGCGAGCGCACTGCGCTTCGTGCGACGACGTAGGCAAACGGCAGAGAAGTTCGTCCAGTCCGCGAGCCAAAAGCGCTCAACCTGTATCGCTTCCGATCAACGGCCATTTAGGAGGCTCGGCATGAGTACGAACAAAGCGCGTGCGAAGAAAGGCGCGGGCACAAGGCCTCATGCTGTGACGAAGTCCGCCAAGAGCCCGACGCATCTCAATCTTTTCGCCTACCAAGTAGGGTTTGGCGACTGCTTTCTATTGCAGTTCGTGTATGGGGATGGTGACTCAGAAAAGCGGCATGTACTCATTGATTTCGGCACCACTGGAGCGCCGGAAGCGGACAGTGGAAAGCTAATGCAGAGAGTTGCGGAAGACATCAGGGAGAAATGTCGGGGAGCGCAACTGGATGCTGTTGTTGCCACGCACCGACATGCCGACCACATCAGCGGGTTCGCCACGAAATCCGACGGCAATGGCTCCGGAGACATCATTCGGGCACTTCAGCCGCGCCTTGTACTCCAGCCTTGGACTGAAGATTTGGCGTTGGCAACGGACGCTACTGGACCACGCACAAAGAAAGCGAAGGCTACCTCTGGGAGCACTCGGGCGTTTAGCGCTCTCCAGGCCATGAACAACGTGGCGGAGCAGGTCGTCAAGTTGGCCGCCGAGAAGCCAGGAGGACTACCGCGAGGCCTGGCTGAACGGCTTGATTTTCTTGGGCGGGATAACACCAAGAACCTATCTGCTGTTGAAAATCTGGCGAGCATGGGCAAGGCAGGAAAAAGCTCGTACGCGCACTACGGCATGGAGGATCCTTTTAAGGATTTGCTACCCGGTGTAAAGACCCACGTGCTGGGACCGCCCACGGTGGAACAAAGCGCGACCATCAAGAAGCAGCGCGCCACGGACAACGATGAGTTTTGGCATTTCCATGCTCGTGGAGTATCCACGGCAAACTCAATCGACGGCAACGCGCATGGGCCATTTGATGCGAGCTATGTTTTCGCCAAAAAGGGAAAGCTACCGCGAGAGGCACGCTGGGCGGCGAAGCACATCTCCAATGCTCGCGGCAATCAGCTTCTTGGCATTGTCACCATGCTGGACAAGGCGATGAACAACACCAGTCTCATCTTGCTTTTCGAGGTGGGTGGAAAGCGGTTGCTGTTTCCTGGTGATGCGCAGATCGAGAACTGGTCATATGCACTTGACCAACCCGGGATTGCGGAGATGCTGGCAGATGTTGACCTCTACAAGGTCGGGCATCACGGGAGCTTAAATGCTACGCCCAAATCGCTTTGGAAGGGCTTCAACAAGCGTGGAAATCCGTCAAAAAAGGACCGCATGACCTCCGTTCTCTCGACGATGGCTGGCAAGCACGGCAGCGAAGAGAAGCGAACAGAAGTTCCAAGGAAAACGCTGGTGGATGAGCTGAAACACGATACGCATTTTCACTCCACGCAAGAGCTTCCCATCAATGGGCTATACACACAGGTCCGAATTGATTTCTGACTAGAGAGTTAATGCTCATAAGCCCAAGAGCGGGGATGCCAGGGCGCTGCAACGGCAGTGCTCGAACACTTTCATTCTGTTATGAACCAATCTATCAGGTACCTCACGAAGTCTCGCTTCAAGCTGGCCGCCGAGTGCCCCAGGAAGCTCTACTACACGGGCAAGAAGGGTTATCTTGATCGATCACTTGATGACAGCTTTCTGGCCGCTTTGGCCGAGGGCGGCTACCAGGTGGGCGAATTGGCGTGTCTAGTCCATCCTGGTGGCATCCGTGTTGACGACCTCGACCACGACGTTGCTCTGGCTAAGACTGCTGAGCTCCTGCAGCAGGACGAGGTCACCATCTTTGAAGCCGCGATCGCATTTGGAAGTATGTTTGTGCGCGTTGACGTCTTGCGAAAAATTGGAACGCGCATAGAGATCATCGAAGTAAAAGCGAAGTCCTACAGCGCGAAAAAGGATGGTGACTTCACAGGAGCCAAGGGTCAATTGAAGTCGGAGTTCCTGCCGTACTTGCAAGACGTGGCTTTTCAGCGGTTCGTTGCACAGAAGGCCCTGCCTGATCACCAGGTTCACGCATTCTTGATGCTTGTCGACAAGGAGCAATTTTCGACAGTTGATGGACTCAATCAGCGATTCAAGGTGGTCGTGGAGGGACGGCGCCTCAGGGTCCAAGTGGAACCAGGCACGACGCTGGAATCCTTAGGTCAGCTCCTGCTGGCCAAAGTCCCTGTGGACGTACAGGTTGACATGATCCTTTCTGACACCCTCATGGTCGGGCCGACGGAGCAGCTTCCCTTCCCTGAAGCGGTGGGGGCCTTCGCTCTTGCCTACTCGCAGGACACGCCGCTTCCCCCCGTTCCGTCGTCAGCTTGTAGTGGCTGCCAGTTCAAAGCTCCTAGCTGGCCATTGCCCGAACAGCCCAAGAGCGGCTTCCACGAGTGCTGGTCTCAGGCATTCAATTGGGGAGAGGCTGATTTCAGCGAGGCGACGGTTCTCGACCTCTGGAACTTCCGCGGGAAAAATCAGCTCATCGAGCAGGGAGTACTGAAGGCAAAGCAGGTCACGCTAGAGGACCTGAAATTCGACGGCGAAGATCCAGGCGTTAACGGAATGACGCGCCAGCACCGACAGTGGTATGTCTGCCAGCCGGAGTGGCCCGGTGGTGGCGAGTACTACTTCGATGGTCCGGGCTATCTATCTGCAAGGGCCGGATGGAAATTCCCTTTGCATTGCATTGACTTCGAGACAAGCGCCGTCGCCATCCCCTTCGCGAGCGGTCGGCATCCGTACGAGCTCACCGCCTTCCAGTTTTCGCACCATGTCGTCTACGAAGATGGCAGGGTTGAACACCGGAGCCAGTGGCTCTGCGCCAAACCTGGTGTCGATCCGAACATTGATTTCGTCCGTGCGCTGGATAGCGCCCTTAGCAAAGACAACGGCACAGTCTTCAGATGGTCCGCGCACGAGAACACAGTGCTGAACAAGCTGCGTGAAGAGCTGCTCGCATCGGCTACACCCCCGGAAGACAAGGACGCGCTGGTAAGCTTTATTGAATCCATCACGTCAAGGCCAATTTCTTCCAAAGAGAAGATTCACGGGCCAAGGACTATGGTCGACCTCTGCGATATAGCAGAGAAGTTCTACTTCCACCCATCTACTAAGGGCAGCAACTCGCTGAAGAAAGTACTCCCAGCGCTGATGAAGAGTTCGACCGCTCTGCGTGAAATTTACGGTAAGGCGAACTATGGCGGAAAGGGTGTCAGCCTGAACTTTATGGAGCCCATTGCTTGGTGGCAAGAACGTGATAGCGAGGTAGTAGACCCATACGCGCTTCTGCCTCCGGTGTTCGACGACGTTTCGCGCAATGAGACCGATGCAGCCGACGAAGGCCTGTCCGAGGAACTGAAAGAAGGCGGTGCAGCAATGGCTGCCTATGCCCGACTTCAGTTCGAAGATCTGCCTGACGCTCGCCGCGCAAGCATAGAGAGCGCGCTCCTTAGATACTGCGAGCTGGACACGCTGGCGATGGTGATGGCAATCCAGGCGTGGGACCACATGGCGGCGGCTACGAACAAGTCCTGATTGGGACATCAAAAGCATCTGTTCCGGCATTTTCTAAAGTCCCGGCTTTGGCTTTGTAGAACGACTTGCGCGACGCGGAGCTTGACGTCAGGTCGAGCACCTCGCACCCACCCAAGGGCGAAAATCACTTGCTTTGCCACGCGCTGTCCTCGATTCAAGCGTGCACCACATCGGCGGCAACAGCGACTCTATCTAGCTACCGGCTGCCATAGTGAGAGATGAGACATACCCGCCACCGCGCTCGCCTTCGAAGTCGAACTCGTACAGCGTGACTGGTCGCAGGACTTTGATATGGCGACCAAGGAAGAACGCAAAACTGTATGGTACCGCCATGAACAGATGCAATGCAGGCCGAGCTGCAAGGCCTGCTATTGATCGTACATCCTTGAGGTGGTTAGCCAGACGGTCCGCCAATTGATCAGCGTGGGTGCCATTTAGCACGGCGCACTGCGATGCGCTACCCGTGAGGCCTGCGACGACCAAGCGACCAATGTTCGGCTGGTCCTGGAGAAACGCACGAACCTGCTGTTCTGTGGTCCGGGTGATGGATACCGCTACTGCCACCTCCGGCCCATTGGTTCCCATGTCGAACTCGCTGAACGTCCAACCTGGCCAGTTGGTATCTACCGGCGCGTCATCGGCGGCCCAGATAGCAGAACCACCACGAATTCGCTGCTCGATCTCCACAATCTTTCCGGATTTGGTGTCCAGCACGGTGCCCGCAGCGAACGCCAGCGTCAAGTGGGTGTCCATGGCAAGGCGAAGACGCTGCTCCCGCTGTCCAGCCGAACGGATAAATGCGGTCAGCTTGGGCAGAAGGTCTTTTTCCCACGTGAACTCGGGCTTCAGGTAGCGGTCGGAGAATTCAGGCAAAAGATTGAGGACTTCATTGCAGCGCGCCTCAAGGCGGTCGAAGCCGTGCTCGAAGGACTTGACACCGAAGACCTTCGCCGGTGGCGGCGCTTTGTCTGCGAACAACTCATGGTCCCCGCAGGCCTCGCGAAACGACTTGGCATCGAATTCGTTTCGGCCTTGTGCCAGCCAGTCATACGGCAGTTGGTCATAGATCGTCGAGCTGGTTCCTGGCTCGCTCGGTTTGAGGCCATAGACGTGCAACGCCTCATCCATACGCTGGCGGAAATCATCCAACGACTCAGAGACTGAGGTCAGCGCGAGCCGTTCGCAAAACGCGCGTAGCTCTGCCTCATCCACACTGAGATGCTGCTTCCAGGCTTCTCGCGCCATCCAGTACTTGCTCTGTTTCGTCGAGCCCCGAAAGAACTCATCGAGCTTCAATGTGTGGTGCTGCTGCTCAACCAGTTTGTACAGGACGTCCTCCAGATGAACGCGGTGATTGGTCATAAGCCGAATGCGCGAAGCAAGGCCGCCAGCTTGGTCCGACAAATAGGCGTCCCGAGCCCGCTGCAGCAGCGACGTCGTCGTGGCGCCGGAGTACTTAGGGTCTGTCAGGTCCACATGTGTGAAAGTGCCATTGCTTACATGCCACTTGCACTGGAACCGTTCCACCTGCAGCCGCCTGCCAAACTGATCCAGCGGCCCTCGACTCGGGTCGTACTCCACCCAGACGTCATCAAAGCCGCGAGGACCCGACTCGAACCCGACCCGACGAACGGCTGTGGTGGAACTCAACAACTTGGCCGCGTTAGTCCAGAAGATGCGTGCCTGGAAGGCGTGGCCGTATCGAAGTGTATTGACTGCTTGTGTCATCTGCCGTCGTGCAATTGATTGAGTAATGCTCAGCTGAGCGGGAACATGGGGCCGAACAAGTCTTGCCAAGCGCGCAGCGCTTCACCGTTTTTGCCTTGTCGGACGAGGTGGATTGCCTGGCCGGCTTCTCTTGCGGCGGCCGTCAGTAGCTTCTTTGCCCGCTCAACGCGCGCTGCGTCCATTGACCCACTGATGGGCGGGCCAAGCTTCGCAGGATCCTCCCACGTGTCGCCGATGCGATCAGCAAGGGTCGCGAGGAACGACTGCATCTCCCTGTCGAACTGACCGCCCCAACCGCCGTGCAGGCACTCGAGCGCCATCACCTCAATGAGGAAGGAGGGCTTCACTGGCTTCTCTCCGTGCTTGGAGTTGTTGTTCCAGTACTTCACCATTCGCACAAGTCCCTTCCATTCACTGGAATAGGCTTGGTGAGCATCTACGGCCTTCTGCGCATGAATCTTGGGGTTGGTCTTAATCCACTTGCCAGTGTCACCATCGGGGATCTCGTAGTTTTCGTCACAGGTAAATGCAGGGACGACATCAATGCTCAGTACCTTGTAGTCGGTCTTGTCTTCGTCCTTGATCTCAACGCCGAAGTCGACATTGACGGATCGGCTCTGTCTGCGAACAGCCTTCTCTCCATACTTCTCGCCCAGCGCCGCCTTATAGTCATCGAGCACGACTCCAGCGGCCTTGTCGCGGTAGTGCCGCTCGGACTGCTTCATCGGAAAGAAGATGTCGATGTCCTTGAGTGGCTTGGTCTTGGTGTGCCTCTTGTACGAGCCGGTCAAGAAATCGCCCTCAATAGCGAACTTGGTGTGCAGATAGTCCCGCACCTCCGTATGCTTCGCCGAGGCGTTGTCCTGCTCCTTCTGGTTCAACTCCAGGCGGCTTTTGAACTTGCGGAATGCTTCATTCACGGTAAGGGTCATTTCGTCCTCCAGTAGCTCATGTTTGCGCTGAGACCGTTGTGCTCCACGCCAGTACCGATGCTCTGACGAACCATGCCGTCGGTGGACCTGAACTCGGTGACAGACCATCCATCGACGTCAGGCCGTCCCGCCTTGTTTTTTACGATCACGCTGTAGAGCGCTTCCGATGGCATAAGGCCCTCTTTGCCAATGGCATACCGCAGTGCCTCGGGATCCACCCAGAAGTTGCCCGCCTCGGACGACCAGGAGTAAGTCACCGCAATATCCCAACGTTTGATCAATGCATTCGTCTTTGGGTGATATATCTCCAAGGTCACGAAATCGAGGTGCTCGCTTTCGATCCACCGCTTGATACCGGCATGCAGGACTTTGTGATCACCCACCAGCTTCTGGGGGTCTAGGCCGCTCAGTACAAGCACGTCCTTCAAACTCTTCAGGATGTTGTCGGTGACGTAGCTCACCGAGTGCGAATAGGAATAGACGGCAACAGCGCTCATGATTTTAGGAACTCGTTGGTATCGAAGGAGAAGTCGGCTGACGCCTTCTTGGAGTCCTCGGTCGACTCAGTGCCGAACTTGGAGGTCATGTCTCGGGCCGTGATGCGCTTGCTCTTAGCCTTTAGCGCTCGCTCGACCCAGGCCAAGTCATCCTTTGGGCACGGCAGGGAAATAGCCCACTCGCCTTCCAGCGGGTCGTGCCCCAGCGCGTCCTCTTTGGCGTCGCTGCCATCAATCGCGTCCTCGTCATAGAGGCAATAGATACGCGTTCGAGGGCCTTTGCACTCAACGACGATGGCGGCGTCCTTCGGCGCCATCTCAGTGAGGATCGAACTTGCGACACCGGCGACGGAGAGCAGTTCGTCGCGCTTGGGCCCGGTCTTCCCCTGGGTCAGTAACTCAACGATGAAGTCCCATGTCTCGACGGAGTCCCGGTGAGGCGATCCGCGGACGACGCGCTTCACGACAGTTGCGTTGCTCATTGCTAGCCTTTCTGGCGCGTGGCCTTTGCGTGTGTCACAGCCGACCGCAAATCGGCCATGGTCAGCTTCGTGGGGGCTACCGCCACCTCCTTGCGCGAAGCGAGCGCGTTGGCTACGACCTTGCGGATGGTTCGTCCGTCGAGGCCAACCGTGTCAGAGACCAAATGCTTGAAGCCGGACTCTTGAGGTAGCTTTTCGATGCCCTTGAAGATCTCGCCGAGCTCTGTCAGGCATTCGGTCAGGATCTGCCCGCAAGCATCATGGTTGGGGAGTGGAACCTCGAGCACCAAGTCGCAGCGCGATGTGAAGGCGGCATCGACCGCCTGCGGGAAGTTGCTGGTCGCGATGAACAGGATGTTGCTGAACTGCTCAGCCAAAGAGTCGAGCTGCACGAGCACCGCGTCAGTCGCTCGCATGACATCGACCGGATTCGCATCCATGCTCAGTTTGGACCGGTCCACAGCCAGCGTCTCGACCTCATCCAGCAGGACGATGGTTGGACCACGCGTGGCAGCTTCCGCGATGGTCTGCGAAAACAGTTCAGAGACAGCCTTCTGGGTCTTTCCCATCATTGCGCTGCCCAGTGCATGCGGGTCAACCTCCAACAGTGTGAACCCAGCCTTGGACATCAATGTGGCCACCTCGTTCGCCAAGCCCCGCGCCAGCGAGGTCTTGCCGGTGCCAGGTGGGCCCACTAGAAGGATCGCGCCGTGCAGTGGCAGCACCGTCCGCTTGACCTTAGGACGGACAGTGAAGTTGACGATAGCCTGTGCAACCAGACGCGACTTGATTTCGTCATCAACAATGATCGACTTCCACAGGTCTGCCAGGTCCTTTTCAGGCAGCTTCACGATGCGGTGGATGCCCTTGGGAGCTTCGGAATGGTTCGACATCAGGGGTTTCTCAGTTCTAAAGGGAAGTGCGGCTCGTTTACGCGCTCAGGTATCGGTCTACTTGCTTCCCTTTGAGCGAAAGGAAGACGCCTAGTAAGCCGAAGGCAATGACTACGATGAACGACACCGGGTGCTCGGGAACCCACCAGCTGGGCAGGTTGGGCAGCACCTCGGCCAGCGTTTGCGCCGAGCGGTGCTGCAGAGCAGCAGGCACTGCGGTGACGCAATGCGCTGCTGCTCCAAAGATGCACAGGTATACGGACACATGGGTCAAGAATTGCCCCGCACTCCGCAACCTTCCAAACTGAAGGAAGTAATCCACAACCCGTTCAAGCACTGGCGTCTCCTTGCAATCTCGTCTTGCCTGCATCACCATGATGCCAATAGATGAGATTTGTTGTGACTATATATAATCAATTTGATTAGTACAAGGATTTTTTTAGATGAGATGGAACAGGTTCCCACGGGTATCATTCGTGGATGGAATCCCAGCCCAGCCCAAACTTAGTCCCTTCCTTGGAGACCTTGACCCGAGTGCAACGAGAGCGGTTGTCACACATCGATTTCACCCTGTTTTTCCTTGGCGAGCTCCGACGGGCGGACGTTATTGCCAAGTTCGAGACCGCACCGGCTGGAGCCACTCGGGACATAGCGATGTATCGAGGTTTGGCCCCAGATAACCTTGATTTCGACAGCACGGGCAAGCTCTACCGGCCGAGCTCAAAGTTCAAGCCCCTGTTTGACCACCCACCACTACGCGTATTGGCGACGCTCTCCCAGGGATTCGGTCTGGGCGAAGACGCCATGAGTTCGCCGGCCATCCCTTGCGAGTTCCCCTCCACCCTCAGTGTTCCCTCGGTCGAGGTTCTTGCGCCTATCACCCGTGCTATCAACAGAGGCAAAGCCGTCTCTTTGACGTACCACTCGGTGAGTAGCGGCAAGACACGTCGAGAGCTCGTGCCCCTCGCGCTGGTCGACAATGGAGTTCGCTGGCATGTCCGCGCTTTTGACCGGCTGAAGAAGCACTTCACCGACTTCGTTCCGACCCGGATGGAAGACGTAGAGGTCCTGGAAGCCAGCACAGTAGGCCGGGAAGAGCGCGCAGACCAGGATGTCCAGTGGAGTCGGATCATTGAGCTGAGGTTGGTGCCTCACCCAAACCACCCACGTCCAGAGATAGTTCTCATGGACTATCCAATGCAGGACGGCGTCCTGTCAGTCAGAGTTCGTTCGGCCAACGCTGGCTATATGCTCAGAAGATGGAACGTGGATTGTTCTCCCGACCATCGTCTCCGTGGACTTGAGTACGCGCTCTGGCTGCAAGACCCGCTGTCTCTCTACGGATCATCCAACGCCACAATCGCGCCGGGTTACCAGCCTCCGGAATCGGCCGGTAATTTCACCTTGACTGGCAGCTAGGGCTGTGAGCGCACAGTCCACATGCACGATGGCAAGGGGCATAAATTCACGCTAGCCACCAGGGCGCATGCCCGCGCCTGGAGAATGGCCAGGGCCATTAGGGTAGTAGGCTCCCAGCGAGTTGAAGGCCTAGCAGGATGCATCATTTCTTCGGGGTCGTGCATCCCAAGAGCGGGGGTTGTGGTCAGTATGAAGGCATGGGATCGCCGACATTTTGAGGTTTGATGTCCCCGCAAATAGCGATTAATACCGCTTTTGATCGGTAGAAAACGCTGTTCGCGTCAACAGACGCACAGCCTTCCGGATGGACGATTAAGGACACAAAACACGCATTCGGCAGGGGCGGTTATTGTGTTGCATCGACCGGTTGAATCCGCGAGAAGCTTTGCTCCATGGCCGAAGGCGTGGGCATGTCGCCGACTGGGGACATGTGCCCGCGCGAATTGCCCGATCCCTTGTAGTCCCCCAGCTCCGCGCGCTCATCGCGGGGTAGCCGCGCATCGGCGAAGAAACGGTCGGCACGTTTCTCGTCGGCGTCCTCGATCAGGCGCCGGTTGAGCCGCTGGGCTACGTAGACTGGGGTACGAGTGGAGCCGCTGTGCAGCACTGCAAAGGCCTCATAGCAAAGCTCGCGCAGCGCGGGCTGACTCGGTACCTGGGGCGGCTGGCCACTCGCAAAGAACTGCGGGCACTGTGAGAAACGTGTGGGTAGCTCGAAGCGCGGTGCCTCGTCCCGGTTGGAGCGGGCATCAGCAGAGGGAGCAGCGAAGAGAAGAGAGACGGCAGCAACGATAGCGACCAGTGCTGCGAAGGCAGGGCGCCACGTGCGCGCCCGAAGAGAAATCGAACCCACGGCAAAAAGGCAAAGTCGTGGATTGAATCACAGCGCGCAGGTGTCTTTGTGTAAGCCCGGCAAAAAATTCCCCGAGTCTGCTCTCGTCCTGGTGCCTCCTGGTGTTCAGAACGGAATATCGTCGTCCATGTCCTCAAAGCCCGAGGCAGTGGGCGGCGAGGTTGGCGTAGCCGGGGCAGGCGCCGGGCGCGTACTGGCTCGCGTCTTGGCTGCTGGTGGTGCCGGTGCGGGGTCCGGTGCCTCATTCACGCCCGCTCCGTCCAGAGCCGTCTTCAGCGCGGCCTCCACCGCGTCGATGCGCTGCTTGCAGACCTTGTACGCATTCACCGACTCGGTGACGATGGTCAGCAGATCATCGATGTTGGGCTCGTCCTGGTTGCGCAGCGTTTGGGCATGCCGCTGCAGCACGCCATAGGCTTCACGAAAACTTTCCATCACTCATTCCTTCCGGTGTCTGTCGTCCGGACGGGCGGGAACCACTCCGTCGCGGAACTGGATCTCAAGGGCGGGGAGGGCGCGTGCCTGGGCCTGCTCCGTCACGGGCTTCCCTTCGGGCGTGCGCACGATCGCAAAGCCGCGGGCCAGGGTCTTCTCCGGCCCCTGGCCGGTGACCTCGCGCATGAGCGCCTCGGCCTGAGTTCTTGCGGATTGCAGGCTCCCCTGGGCGCGCTCCGCCAGGCGCTGCAGCCGGTCCTCGGCCGCTTGGCTGGCCGCACGGGTCGCGGCGCGGCCTCGCTCCACCACGGCGTGGAGCGCAAGCTCCGAGCCGCCACGCGCCTCGGCCACACTCGCCTGGGCCCGGGCGCGCACATCGTGCAACAAGGCCGGCACCTGCTGCCGGGCCTCCGCCAGATGCCGCCGGGCATCGCTCTGGGTCTGGTTCCACAGCGCCAGGCTGCGTGCAGCAGCCTCGTGTACCTGCCGCATCGACGCCACCTCCACTTGGCCCATGGCCTGGGAACTGCCATGCCTGGCTCGGGCGAGATGGGCCTGGGCATCGGCGCGCACCTGGGCGTCGCTGCGGTCGACCTCGGCTCGCACGCGTTGGGTGAGGCGGCCCGCCGCCGTGAACACCACCTCGGCCGCCATGCGGGCCTCGCGCGAGCGCTGCAGGATCTGGTGCTCGATGCCCGCGATCACCTTGCTGGGCGTATCGAAGCGCTGATGGGCCACCTCGTCCGGCAGCGTGTTGTCGCGCTCATGGCCGATGCCTGTGAGCACGGGAATATCCTGGTCACAGATGAAGCGGGCCAGGTCGTAGTCGTTGAGCCATGCCAGATCGTTGACTGCGCCGCCGCCGCGGATCAGCGCGATCGCGTCGGGCGGCGCCCCCTTCGGAAACTCTTCCAGGGCCCGCAGCATCGCGGAGACGATCTCCCGCGCTGCGCCTTCCCCCTGGAACCGGCTGTGGGCATAGACGAAGCGGCAGACCCCAAAGCGCTCCAGCCGCTCCGACTCCTTCCGGAAATCCCCCAGGCCCGCCGCATCCTCGGGCGCCACCACGAGCACGCAGCGGTAGTCCCAGGGTGGCTCCAGGCGCCGGTTGTGCTCGAACACCCCTTCGCGCTGCAGCCGCTCCCGGATTTCGCGCTTGCGCGCCTCCAGGTCCCCGAGCGTGTACTCGGGATCGATGGCCTCGATCTCCAGGCTGAAACCAAACTGAGCATGGAATACCGGCCGGGCCAGCACCAGTAGCTTGATGCCCGCACCGATGACCGCACCCGTGGCCTTCTCGAATTCCGGCAGGATGCGCGCGGCCGTCGCGCTCCAGATCATCGCCCGGGCCTTGGCAACGGGCTGACCGCTGCCATCACGTTCGGACAGCTCCAGGTAAACATGGCCGCGCACCCGCGCCTCGACTACCTCCACCAAGGTCCACACCCCCTTGGAAAACGCCTGGGCCACCGCACTGGCCACGCCATTGAGCAGACGCGAGAGCGGAATGCCTTTGGCGCGGGGGAGGGCGAGTGCATCTTCAGACAAGGGCAGGGCCAGATCTGTGGACGAAGGTGAGAGCGAGGAGAGCGCCTCTACGGGCGTCGGCAGCCATTGGGCGAACACCGCCAGATCCCGCCCCTCATCGACATACCAGCGTTTGACCGCGCCATCGAAGCGCGCGCCCAGCGACTTAGCGGCGTCTTTCTGCGCGAAGGGAACGTTCAGGTACTGCCGGGACATGGGAAATGAAGGGGCTGCGAGGCAGCGCCATTGTGGACCAAGGGGCCGGGGCCATGGAGCGCATCGGCTATAAACCTGGATTCACCACCTCTCACAAACATTCACATCATGAACCGCGCCGACCTCGTGGCAACCCTCGCCGCAAAGAACGACCTCTCCAAGACGGCCGCCAACGCCGTGCTTGACACGCTGATCGAGACCATCCAGACCGCCGTGAAGAAGGGCGATGCGGTGCAACTGGTCGGCTTCGGCACGTTCAAGTCAGCCAAGCGCGCTGCGCGCACCGGCAAGAATCCCTCCACGGGTGCTGCCATCAAGATCCCCGCATCCACAGTGCCCAAGTTCGTGGCTGGCGCGAAGTTCAAGGCCGTGGTGGACCCCAAGGCCGCCAAGCGCAAGGCCGAGAAGGCTGGCAAGTAAGCCGCCAGACCGATCCGCAAGCCGCCCGCGCGCCTTGGCCCCGGGCGGTTTTTTGTTGGGGCCGCTAAGCTCCACACCTTCCACACACGGGGTTCAACGATGACGGCTTTCTCCGACGCATTCCGGGCCGAAGTTCTGCGCATGGCGCGCAAGGAGATCAAGGGCGAACTGGGCAGCCTGCGCAAAACCGTCACGGCGCAGCGCTCCGAGATCACTGCGCTCAAGCGGGATGTGAAGGACCTGGTGTCGCAGGTGAAGGGGTTGCACAAGGTAGCAGCCCGTCAGGCCGCTCCGGGCAAGGCACAGGCCCAAGATGCCGAAGTCCCGGCACGCCAGGGACGTCGCTTCCAGTTCAAGGCCGAGGCGCTGGCGACTAAGCGGGAACAGCTGGGCCTCTCGCAGCAGGCCATGGCTTCGCTGTTGGAGGTCTCAACGCTTTCCGTGGCACGGTGGGAGGGCGGGAAGGCGATGCCACGGGCGAAACAGCTTGAGCGCATTCAGGTGGTGTTGAAGATGGGGAAGCGGGAGGCGTTGGCCAAGTTGCAGGAGTGAGGCTTTTTTGAGGGGGACGAACCTGGCTGCGGTTCGCCCTAGGATTGCTTGAAGCCTTGAGCAGAGAATCGGGGACGAATGTCAGATTGCCCTTTGCCCCCAACGGCTCCAAAGTGTCTAGGAATGTTGGGGCGATTCAGTTGGACCGCTTGCTTATGCCCGAAATCTTTCGCTCTGCAGATGACAATCTGTTACCGTAATGCACTCTTTTGGGTCAGCGCAGATGCGCCTTTCAAGTGCGAGGGAACGGGATGGCGGAAAAGACAAAGACAAGCATCGGCGTTATAGCGGCCATAGCCGCATTGGTTCTTTGTATCGTTTTCCCCCGAAGCACATGGGGCTACATCGTTTTCATCGTCGGCGGTATTTGGGCCTATCGAGTGTTTTTTTCCAACGCGTCGAAACAGCCGATTGCTGACACGCCTTCTCGAGCCAAGACGGCCACCGCAACGAAGACATTGGAAGCCTCGGCCCGTGCAACGTCGCGAGCTGAGACGCTTCAAGTGTCAGAGTCCAGCTCACCGCCCGCCTCAGTTGTTGCAACCTCTAGGTTCGTCCCAGATGACCACCCTGTTTCATTGACCCAGAAGGCACCTTTGTCGACAGCTGCCGTGCCACCGCACCCAGCACCTCCTACTGCCCCCCGGCGATTCGTGGATGACGATGCTCCGGTTTCTGTCGTCGCAAAGGAGCCTTCAAAGCCAGCACACTACGCGATACCTCCTGCGCCAACTCAACCTCAGGCCTACACAGGGCCTGGGCGCTGGATACCTCCGGGAGAAGACGTCGTCATTGGAGATAGCCACATCAGCGGGGGGATGATCTATGTGGGCAGAGATCTGAAAGCCCTCTCGGGCTCAACTGACCCGTGTCTTATCAATCCCGCGCTGTCCATCGCTGCGCACGCCAACATCAGCGAACGTGAGTTTGGCTATTGGCCGTCCTACTCTGAAATCACGCCTCGCGCTCGCAGGGCCTACCTGACCTGGCTGGCAGATGGGAGGCGTGACCCCGAAGCCGATATCGGATACGTCTTTCTCTTCTTCTATGGCCTGGAGCGCAGGGCCATTGCAGAGGGATTGAAGGACGCGCAGGCGCAGAAAGATTGGCCCCTGATTGCGCAGGAGGTCCGCAGACTCCTTGAGATCTACGGCGAAAAATCCTTTTCTTTCAAGCGCTATGCCAGCGAGCTTTTGAGTTGGCTGGAGGTATCCCACTACTCCAAGACGCTCTACAACGAGCCCGTTCCGTCTTTCCCGACGACCTTCGAGGTGCCGCTCTACATTCGCCTTGCACTTGGCCTCGCCGCAGTGGATGGAGTGCCAGTGCCGCCCCATCTCGCGTTGGCTTGGGCACGCCTGGACCCGGCCAGCTATTTGCGAACTTCTGCGACCAGGTGCGCAGAGCAGTTCGACAAGCTTTTCCAGCAGCGCTATGCGGAAACCTTCAAGCCGGGCATCGTTCTTCCCCGCAATAAGACCAAATTGAAGCTGGTGTACCAACCAGCATCTGCTGGTTTCAGGGGCGTCAACGAAATCAAGCTGACCTTCGGTGACACGCCGGACGTGACGGTTCTGACGGCTCCACAAAAGCAGCTGAAAAAGATCGTAGACGCTGTCACTGACCAGGTGGATCCCTACAGCCGATATCTCGGCCGCAACCCAGACAGCCCCAATGCGCTGGAAGGCCTGCTGCTGCTGCCGCCAACAGTTTGGCCTGATGCGGCGGGGGATGCCTTAGAGGCTCTGCGGGACAGGGTCTCGGAAGGCTTCGTTGTTATAAAGCTTCAGGAGCTGCTTGATCTTTTCCAGGCGAAGACTGCTTTGAACAAAGAACGTACATTGACGCTGGTCAAGACACTGGAGGCTGTTCAGATTGGCATGGAACCTGACATCCTGGGTGGAGCACGGACACCAAAAGGCGCAGACCATGTGGTGCTGTATTCGTCCGTGGAATCAAGTGATGCTTCAGCCCGAACGGCTGCCTACCAGGCGGCGACGCTTACGCTCCAGTTGGCGTCTGCCGTTGCCAGTGCCGATGGGGAGTTCAGTGACCATGAGATGGAGCATCTGAGCGATCAGGTCCAAGCATGGTCGCATTTGACTGCCAGCGAGTCGGCCAGGCTGCTAGCGCATTTGCGTCTGTTGACCGTGGAGCCCGTCTCCCTGGCTTCCCTCAAGAAGAGGTTGGATCCGCTTGACGCGAAGTCCAAGGAAACGATCGCTGCCTTCATGGCAACCGTTGCCCAGGCTGATGGCACCGTGACGCCGGCGGAAGTGAAGATGCTGGAGAAAGTCTACAAAACGCTGGGACTTGATACCAGGAGGGTCTTCACAGACGTGCATGCTGTTGCGGCCAGAACAAGCCCTCAGCCAAGCATCTCTGCGCAGCCTGCGGCCAAGGGTTTTCAGCTGGACACGGCAAAGATTGCTGCACTGCAGAAGGATTCCGAGCGCGTGTCCGCATTGCTGGCCGATATCTTCAAGGAAGAATCTCCGCAGCCGACCGTCATAGCAGCCGTTCCCGAGGCGGCACCCCCTCTGGACGCCGAGGCCGCAGTGGCTACGGGTCTGTTCGGTCTGGACGAGGCACATTCGGCTTTTGCACGCATGCTGCTGTCGCGGCCACAATGGACTCGCGAGGAACTCTTGGATGTCTCCTCAGACTTGGACCTAATGTTGGATGGCGCCCTGGAGCACATCAATGAAGTGTCGTTTGACACCCATGACATACCGTTCACTGAGGGCGACGATCCTATCGATGTGAACCCTGAAATTTTGGAGAAGCTGGAAGCATGAACGCACCCATTCGCCCCAAAGAGCGTGACGCAGTTGTTCAATCCCTGCGTGCAGGCGTCGTCCCGCGGACGGGACAGCACCTCATCCAGGTAGGGCGTATCCGTGAGATTGAGACCTTGGTGAGCGACATGGTCCGCGTGGCCGATGGTGGTTCTTCGTTCCGCCTGGTCATTGGTGAATACGGCGCTGGCAAGACGTTTTTTCTGAATCTGGTCCGCTCCATAGCGATGGAGAAGAAGCTGGTCGTGGCCAGCGCCGATCTGAACCCTGACCGTCGGCTGCACGCAAGTGGTGGGCAAGCCCGATCTCTTTATGCTGAGTTGATGCGCAATCTGGCAACTCGCACCAAGCCCGAAGGCGGGGCTCTCGGAGGCATTGTCGAGAAGTTCATTGCCACGGCCAAGTCAGAGGCCAAGGAGGCAGGCAGGTCGACCGAAGATGTCATTCGCCACAAACTGGAGCACCTGACGGAGCTGGTCAATGGGTATGACTTTGCCGATGTCATTGCTGCCTATTACCGCGGCTTCGAAGAAGGCAATGAGCAGCTGAAGTCCGACGCTGTGCGCTGGTTGCGCGGTGAGTTCACGACCAAGACCGATGCGAAAGCAGCTCTTGGCGTGCGTACCTATGTGGACGACGCCGCAGTCTATGACCAGCTCAAGTTGATGGCCAGGTTCGTGCGGCTTGCGGGCTTCAGCGGCCTGCTGGTAAGCCTTGATGAGCTGGTCAATCTTTACAAGCTTGCCAATGCGCAGGCGCGGAACTCTAACTACGAACAGATCCTGCGTATCCTGAATGACTCGCTGCAAGGTACGGCAGTTGGACTGGGTTTCACGCTCGGTGGGACACCTGAGTTTCTTCTCGACACGCGGCGCGGGCTTTACAGCTACCCCGCACTCCAAAGCCGCCTGGCCCAGAACACGTTTGCCAGCAGTGAACTCGTCGACTTCAGCGGCCCGACGGTTCGGCTTTCGAGCCTGAGTCCCGAGGACTTCTACGTACTCCTCCAGAAACTGCGCCACGTCTATGCGGCAGGGGATACAGCGAAGTACCTGTTGCCAGACCAAGGCATTGCGAGCTTCATGGAGCACTGCTCCAAGCGCATCGGCGAAACCTACTTCCGCACGCCTCGTACCACCATTACTTCTTTCATCAACCTTCTTGCGGTCTTGGAGCAAAACCCAGGCACTGAATGGCAAACGCTGCTTGGCGGCCTGGAGGTGGCAGCGGATACAGGCGCAACAGGAGATCTGGCTGTGGAGGTTGAAGACGGTGACGAGTTTGCCTCCTTCAAGCTCTGAACTCTGAGCGCTGCATGTCCGGGGCTAGTTCGTCTTTTCACCTTCTTGATGAGCGTATTCAGCGGTTCATTTGGGCGGAGGGCTGGGAGTCTCTGCGGGACGCCCAGGAGCAATCCATTCCATTGCTCATCCATGCCGACCGCGATGTCATCGTGGCAGCGGCTACCGCAGCAGGCAAAACAGAGGCGGCGTTTCTGCCAGCGCTCACGCACCTGTTGCGAAGCGAGGAGCCTCGGCTCATCGTCTACATCAGCCCGTTGAAGGCCCTCATCAACGACCAGTTTGGTCGACTCGACAAGCTTTGCGAGCAGCTGGATATCCCTGTTTGGCCTTGGCATGGTGATATTAGTGCAACGTCCAAGACTAAGTTCTTGAAGCAGCGGCACGGAGTCCTGCTCATCACTCCAGAGTCCCTCGAGGCATTGCTGTGCAATCGAGGGACATCTATCGCGGCAGTGTTTCAGATGACCGCTTTTTTTGTGGTCGATGAGCTGCATGCGTTTATTGGATCTGAGCGAGGAAAGCAGCTTCAATCCTTGATGCACCGCATCGAGAATGTCCTGCGCCGCAAAGTACCTAGAGTGGGCCTCTCGGCCACCTTGGGTGACATGGGCCTTGCCGCTGATTTTCTTCGGCCAGGACTTGGAAATGGCGTCAGCATGGTCGTTTCCGCCGCTGGGGGAAACGAGCTCAAGATCCTCGTAAAGGGATATGAGGAGCCTTTGGTTGTGCGGCAGGGTGGTGAGGAAGAGGCGCCCGAGCTTGCCACGCCCGGACTCATCGCCGCGCACATGTACAAGGCGCTGCGAAGTTCCAACAACCTTGTGTTCCCGAACTCCCGGCGCGAGGTCGAGCGCTACACCAATTTTCTGAACGGCCTTTGCGAGCGCAACAAAGTGCCTCAGGAGTTTTGGCCGCACCACGGTAGCCTATCCAAGGAGATCAGGGCAGAGACCGAGGCCGCCCTCAAGCAGAAGGAAGTGCCTGCCACTGCCATCTGTACCAATACCCTGGAGCTGGGCATCGACATCGGAGCAGTGAAGAGCGTTGTGCAGATTGGGCCGCCACCCTCAGTCGCCAGTTTGCGCCAACGACTGGGAAGGTCTGGACGGCGAAAGGGCGAACCCGCCATTCTGAGAGGCTACTGCATCGAGGACGCGATTGATGTGCACTCGGGCTTTGGCACGAGATTGCGCCTGGGACTTGTGCAGACCGTTGCCATGGTTTCTCTTTTGCTTGAAGGGTGGTTTGAGCCACCTGTCACGCAGGGCGCCCATCTCTCCACGCTGGTGCAGCAGATGTTATCCGCCATAGCCCAGAACGGTGGCGCCACGATTGGTCAGTTGTACGCACTGCTGTGCGCTGCGGGAACACCGTTCGAGGGAACGACCAAAGAAGACTTCATGTCGCTGGTACGTCACCTGGGAACAAAAGAGCTTTTGGTTCAGGACGCATCTGGGTTGCTGCTGCACGGCCCTCTCGGTGAGAAGTTCGTCAACCACTACACCTTCTATGCGGCCTTTGCGTCGGACGAGGAGTTTCGACTGGTCGCTGGGACTCGGACTCTTGGCACGCTGCCGGTTTCTCAGATGCTGTCTATAGGGCAACGGATCCTCTTTGCGGGCAAGACCTGGATTGTGGAAATGCTGGATGAGGCGCAGAAGGTCATTTTCGTGAAACGCGCAAGCGGAGGTGCACCACCTTTGTTTTCAGGAGGATCTGGGCGGGTTCACACGAAGGTGAGGCAGCGGATGCGGGAGCTGCTGGAGTCGGCCGAAAAAATCGTGTTTATCGATGAGGTGGCTCAGCGCTTCTTGGAGGAGGCTCGGTCCAGTTTCCGAGCACTGAATTTGACATCAGAGTGCCTGGTCGACCAGGGGCACGAACTCCTCGTAGTCACATGGCTCGGGGATGCCGCTAACGAGGCGTTGGCTTGCTTCATGAGCCAGCGAGGCTTCTCTGCAGCACCTTCTGGCCCTGGCATAGAGGTGGTGAAAGGCGGTCACACCATTGACAACATCCTTGACGCACTCCTCGACGCTGCGCTCGTAGAGCAGCCATCCGTGAGCGAACTGCTTGAGGGCGCGAGAAATCTTGAACGAGAGAAATGGGACTGGGCACTGCCTCCTGAATTGCTCAAGAAGGCGTATGCGAGTCTCAACCTGGACGTTGAGGAAGCCAAGAAGTGGGTGGCTTTGAATTTCTCTGGTACTTGAACGGACTACTCTTACTTTAGCCCAAAGTTGAAAGAGACCCTTCACGTCGCGCCATCTTCTACTCCCGTTCGAGAGCCTCCTGTTCTGCAACGAACCCGGCCTCACGCATCGCCTGCCCTAATGCGGGCCATCCTGCCGCACACGCGAAGTGGTGAATGCGCTCCAAGGTCCGTGCTGAGGCTTTGACCCGCATTTCCAATGGCACATCCTCCGGCGACATTCCATACGGCTGCAGGGAAAAACCCATACCTCTGGCTGTAGCTGCGATCGTCGAAGCGATTCGAAAACCTCCCTCATCAACGTCACCCCAGTGATAGATCGGAGTGGTCAGCGGCAGGCTCTCCAGAAGACGCCCGTACATTGCTCGCCAAGCTGGAGAAGGCATGCCCGCCGTATAGATCAGAAGTACCTTGTCGTCTTGCCGGCGTTTGGCCTCACTGTGAAACGTGGTCTTGTTCTCGATGGTGATGACCTCAGTGACCAAACTGCGTGCGCCCATAATGGTTGCTGCCGGTAGTCCCATGTAGGGCGCGTCAATCAAGCCGGTTGAGCGATCCCGCGCGATGTGCACGTGCCCAGCCAGTAGTACGGGATGCTCTTCCCGGAACAGGCCCAGTTCCTGCCAAACCTGGGCCGCCGCCCTTGGGCTGTCCTCAACGCTGCCACTCAGCAGGATGTCAAGTTGCGGTGTGAGTGCCTCAATCCGCTTACTGTCTAGAAACAGGCGAGCACTGAATTCACGCACCGGGGCGGCAATAGCATCCTGGCTACGTGCAGCGCAGGCCCGAACTGTCTTGGCCGCATCGATCCAAGCGCCCGCGTCCTGCGGGCCCAAGCCGCGTATCTTTGCCATGCCAGCCCAGAGTCCAATTACGTCCAAAATCACTGGGAACTCTGCTTTCAGCGGCTCCAGCTGCCCAATGGTCTTTGACAATTGGTCCGCATAGGTGCTGCGCCCCAGGAACCGAGCCAGTGCCTGGACGTCCACTAGGTCAATGCGCTCAATCAATCCATCCTTCGGATTCAGCTTGTCACGCTGCAACGTCACGGCGCCGGCGTCGCGCGCTGCCAGGAAGGTCTCATCACATTCCTGCTTTTGATGCCAGCTCCGCAGTTCCCTGTAAGGCTTCAGGTGCATGGCTGTCAGCGCGGGTGCGCGCGCACGGGCTCCGGCAGCGTGCTTGTCGCCGGCATCCAACAGTTTGGCCAACAGGTCCTTGGCGATGGTGACCGCACTCATGGGGTGGCATCAGCAGGTTGTGCAATGGACTCCTGGCGGACGGCCAACAGCTCAGTTTCCAGAAGCTCAGGGTGGTACTCCCACATATCCTCTCGGAACTGCTCCCGCATGGCTTCGCTAACCCGGCGCTCCTCCACGTGGATCACATGGCGGGTTTCGTCCTTCATGATTTCGAAGTAGCGGTGCAGGAATGCAGTCAGCGTGGGCAGGTTCTCCCCTGGACTTGCCAGCAGCACCTGCAGACCGAGCTGTTCGAGATAGCGCATGGTGGCCACGATGTTGGGCGTATCCATCTTGTCAAAGGCTTCGTCCAGCAGGATGAGCCGCAAACCATCCTGGTTGTTCTCATCCATGCGGTAGGCGGAGGACAGCGCCGCGCCGGCGATCACGTACAGCGGCGCGCGGTGCTCGCCACCGGAGCCGGGGCCAATGCGCTTGCTCAGGTGCCCGATGGTCTTGGTGACACCCGTGACCGGGTCGTCGGTCTCAATCTCGATATCGAACTCGAAGAACTCCCGGTAGTCATCGAGCGGGCTCTTGACCGCGGCATTGCCGGTGGTGGTTTTCTCGCGCAACAGCTCCGCGAACTGGGCGGGGATTTCTCCGGCATCTCCAAACAGACTGCCGTCGGCGCCGAAGTCGGCGATGTTCTCGATGAACTTCTTCAGTGGCATTAGGTCTGGGCGCACCTTGGCCTGGAACTGGTACCGCTCCCCATTGGTGAAGGCGGGGGAGGCTTTTAGCGCAGCATTCAAGCGCTTGAAGGTGGTGGTCTGGTACTTGAGATTGGCGTGGAGGGCCAATGCCACGTCCTGGCGGAAGGTGTTCTGCGAGGCAAGGTAAGCTTCCTGCGCCTGGGCCTTGTACTGGGGTAGCTCCGTGTTCTGCAGCCTGCTGACTTGCTGCTCCATCCATTCCTTGGCTTTGCGCCAGTCGGACGTCACCTCATCGCTGATAGCTTCGCGGTGCTCCGTGAGGAAGGTCCCAAGCAGCGTTTGGGCCGGGCCCAGATGCCGCGTCATGGCGGTGTTACAGCGTCTGGACTGGGTTTCGCACTGGTTGGCCATGGCTTGGTAGTCGTCGCCATATTGCTCCAGCAGCGCGTCCCAGCGATCGGAAGCATATTCCGGGTCATAGTCGGCATGGCTGCGGCAGGTTTCGTGCACCGTGCGCTTGCCCTGGAGCTCCTGCAGCTTGGCTGCGCATTCTCTGGTCAATCTCTCCAGTTCTGTCTCGGCCCGCACAACGGCATCACGGGCTTTGCGGGAATCTGTGTCCAGCTGAGGCTTGCGCGCCTGCAGTTCCCGTAGTTTGGCGGACAGGGCCTGGTACTCGGCACTGGTGCTTCCAGCGATACGTTTCTCGGCGAGTTCTCTCTCGGTGAGCGCTTCGCCCAGCTGGCGGGCAGATCCAAGTAGGAGGCGCAGGGTCTCAGGGGACGACAAGCTTTGCACCGCCAGGCGGATCCGATCAATGTCGCCCTGGCGCCCTTGAAGGTCAGCAACCTGTTGGTTCAGTTTGCGGGATTCGGCCCTGAGTCCGTCGACCTGGCCTTTGGCGCCGGCGCCGATCTGCAGGTCCGCCTCTGGCACCAGGCGTAGCCGCTCAAAGTCTCCGGGCCCCACCAGCATGCCGTCCAGGGTTAGGGTTCGCTCGCCCCGCAGCGCCTCTTGGGCGGAATTCGCGCGTTTGAGGTTGCCCAGCTTGCCACGCAGGTAGGCCACGGCCACCTGGTTGCTGCCCTGTATCAGGCTGGCCGCCGTGTCGGCGGCCGGCTGGCCCTGCCCAGGCCGGGCTCGGTCGGAGCGCACGATCTTGACGCCGTAGATACTGCGTTTGCCCTGCAAGGACTGGTAGATGCCAAAGGCTCTTTCCTCCTCCTGCGAGTCCCGCAGCAGAATGGCCTCCACGTTCTTGGCCAGATAAGCTTCGATCGCTGGCTGCCATTTGGGATCGGTCACCTTCACCAGGTCACAGACGGGGGTGGGGTGCAATCCGTGGTCCGCGAACTCATGCATCAGTAAAGCCGTAGGGGTACTGACCTGCGCGCGGTTGGTATTGGCGCGCTCCATGCCAAGGCCGATGGTATTGAGACGCTCTTTGGCGATCCGTAGCTGTTCCTTGACGACGTCGTGCTCCTCATTCAGGTGTGCACCAGCGGCCTTCAGCGTTTCTCCAAGGTCCCGGATGATCTGGCCCAGCGCATACTGGTCGACTTGGTTCTGCTCCCACGAGAACGCACCAAGCTGCTGTGCGGCCTGCGCAAGCGCGGGCTGCCACTGGGTAAGTAGGCCGTTGGAACTGGTGTTTTGGAGCAGCTGTCGGAAGCTGCTCAGCTCCGCCTTCAGATCTTTTTCCTGGCGGGCGGTTTTTGCTTGCGCCTGCGCCAGATCCTGCTGGGCGCCCGCGTTCTCGGCATGGTCCGCATGGGCTTGCTGCAGGCCTGACAGTTGAGCCACTTCGCGGGTCCAGGCCTCCAGCGCCTGATCGGCTTTAGTGCTGGCCTTGGTGCACTCTTCGAACACGCCCTCTTGGTCAAACTTTTGCCCCGTCAGCAATTCGTGGGCCGCGTTGCTGAGCTCGTACGCCGCGGAGGCCTGTAGTCCCGTCCACGTGGCGGATTTGCGCGCCTCGGCCAGTGCAGCTTCAAAGTTCTTACTGACCTCCTGGCCTTGCTTGATTTTGAGCTCGACGCCCTCGACCAATAGGTTGATCCGCTTGAAGGTCTCCACCAGCTGCTTGAATCGGGCGATATTGGTGGGGCGGTCCTCCAGCACATCATTGCGAACAATCTGATCCACCGACTTGGAGAAACTCATACGCAGCGCGAAGCGGAAGGCGCGCGCAAACGCGTCGTAGGACGCAGGGCCCGCCTTGCCACGCAGCATAAACAGCACTTGCTTGACATAGCTGGCACCATCGTCAAACAGCGGTTCCTCACCGGTGACCTTGGATTGCTCCAGAAGCCGGTGACGGAAACTGCTCCAGGGCAGGGGCATGGTGGCACCGTCCACCGTCTGCAGGTGCTCTGACATGCTAAGCTCTACGCCGCGAATGACATAGCGGCCCAACACCTTCTCCGCCTCGTTGCTCAGCGAAGCCTCAATGCACACACCCATGGAGACTGGCTCATTGGTCTCGGTGTCCCGCCAGACCAGTGTGATGTAAGTGGTGGCCTGCGGCCGCGCGCACTGTTCAATGGTGTCTCCGTACTGGCCAAGGCAATAAGAACGCAGGGTGCGGCTTTGCTGGTGCGATTTGTTGTCGGCCTGTGCATTGAAGTGCATCTGGTTCTTGTTGGCGCCCATCATGGCGATCTGCACCGCATCGAGCGCTGAGCTCTTGCCGCTGCCGTTGCGGCCAAATAGACCAGTGATTTCTTCCAGACGGAATTCCTGCTGCTCGTACAACAGGAACTGCACCAGTTTGACGCTCTCAAGCCGTTTCATTGTTCATTCCCTGGTTGTCTTCGATCGCCACTGGCTCGCCAGCTGCCCCCTCCACATGCGCCTCATCCTTGGCTACTCCCCACTGCGCCAGCCGAATCAAGGCCGTCTCACCCAGCACGTCGACGATGGCCGGGCGGATGGCCACACCGCCGGCTGACTGCTCCTGCAGGGGCGTCAGGTGGCCGCTGTCATCGTCTTCCAGACGCCGGGCGATGCCCCAACGCTTGGCAGATCGCAGCAGGGTGTCGAGCTCGCCGCGGGTGGGCAGGTCACGCCCGGTCATAAGGTGGAACTTCTCTTGCAGCTCGATGTAGTCGCACAGGACCTCGCCGTCTTCGGTAAGTCCGCCGGCGCGCACGCCTTCGTCGTACAAGCCGCGCAGCACCAAGGCAAACAGTGTCTGAGCCACGGTCGCGGTACCGGCCTTGGCGTGCCGCGGGAGGGCGGTGACATAGCGCAGCTGCCGGTTGATCGACAGTGACACACCCAGCGGCGCCAGCACTTTGGAGAACTCGCGCTCGTAGAGGTCCAGGATTCCATACGTCACCCGGCTGCTGCGGTCGGAGTGGTAGATCACCTGCTCAGCCACCAGTCGGTAGGCGGCGGTCTCGAAGTCTTCGACGGTATAGACACCATCTAGCCTGCTGGCCAGATCTTCCCAGTCCCGTGGGTTGCTCATTTGGTCTCCCTGTTCTTGGCCTGGCGCTTACGCCAACTCAGTGTGAATGGCTTGCCGCTCAAGTACGGGTGCTCGGCGGCTTCGTCGCTGGTGTAGCGAAGCTCCATGCCTGGGGCCGATGCCCGGCCTTCCATCTCCAGCCTGGGGATCCGCGAGTTGGTGGCCATGGCCACGCTGGTCAAGACCTGAAAGGCTCGCAAGTCCTCAATGGACCCGCAAGGCAGGGCGTCGCTGCCGGCAGCGGCCGTTTCCTGCAGCACTTTTTCAGCATAGGCGCGCAGTTTCATGGGCGTGATGGATCGGCGCTCCTGGGCGCGGCGCACCAGGTTGCCGATCGCGCGCGTGCGGTCGGAGATGATCACTTGGCGCAAAGGTGTGGGCGCCAGCCGCGGCACCTCCTTGCGTGGCTGGGCCAGACGGGCACCGCCCATCAGGGCATCCGGCGGGAACACGGGGGCGACATCGATGTCGGGATTGGCAATTAACCGGTCCATGGTCTGCCGCAGCAGGTTGTCGATGGGGCGGATCGCGCGCAGCTTGTATTCCAGGAAGGCCAGCGCGCGCCGGTTGGCGACCCGGATCTCTTCGTCCAGTCGCTCCAGGTACTCCTCGATCCGGTCCAGCTCGTACAGGCGCTGTAGGTCCCGCTGGAATGCGGCCTGGCCCTTCTTGTCATCCCCACTGGAGAGTCGGTTCACATACCAGTCCAGCAAGCGGCTGCGCTGCTCGGGCTGCGTGTCGATTTCGGTGACGGCGTCCAGGATCTGCTGGCGCTTGGACAAGGGGTGCTCCCGGGTACGCAGTTCCTGGTAGTCCCCAATGAAGACCTCCTGGACGTAGGAGGTGAAGAAGGACCGCACGTATTGGGCGGTGGTGGGCTCGGCGCCGATGGCGGCCATCAGGTCGCGCACATTGGTGCTGGTGTTGCGGATGTAGACCAATAGGTTGCGGCATTGCTCGGCCGCCTCGCGCAGCAGGTCGCCACTGGCTTCGCCCTTGTGCACCTGGGCCACGGCAGCATCTATCGCGCGGATCTTGCCGGAAACGAACACCGGGCCCGTCTCCGCAAAGTTGATCAGCTGGGTCAGCAACTGGCCCACGGCCGGCGCCATGTTGACGGTCTTCTCAATGCCGTACCTCTCCAAGCGGAACCATCCTGCATCGACCAGGCGATTGAAGATGCCAATGGCCCGGATGTTCAGTGGCGTGTCGGGCTGATCGCCAGACTCGGGCTGCCATTCGTCGGCGTATTTGAGGTGGTCCTCGATTTCCTGGATGACATCGCGCTGCAGGAAACCGTAGCCGGGCGGCAGTGGCGCGTCGGGGCCGAAACGCCGGCGGTGCAGGTGGCACAGAAGTGCCCAGTAGCCGTGGCGGTTTTGCGAGGCTAGGGGCCCGAAGAGGCGCTCCGGGATGCGCTGGAACAGCGCCATGGAGGCGGGGGTTACGCTGGGAACAGCCATTTGCGCACCTCCGCGACGTTCTCCACCGCCAGTTGGTACTCAGGCGGCAATTCCTTGGCCACATCCAGGGCCAGCCGCAGTTCCTGGACCAGGTAGGGCAACAGGGCGCCGCGGCAGCTGTGCACGCGCGCCGCAGTCCCCTCGAAATACTCGCTGCGGACCAGGTCCTGCTGGCCAGGTGTCAGCTTGGGGTGCGCCTGGATGCGCACCTTCACCACAGCGTTCCACTTTGTGTCTTCTGCGACTGTGGATTCGGCCTTTTGGTCCAGCATGGAAAGCTTCGCGATACGCCCCAGCACGAAGTCCCGGAAGTCACCGGTCTCCAGGCAGTAGCCACGCATGTGCCAGCGCCGGCCGGCCTGCACCAGGCTGTGCGGCTCTACGGTACGCGAGTGTGGCTCGGGTGTACGCATGGACCGGTAGTCCAGGCTCAGGCGCGTGCCCTGCTCGATTGCCAGGCGGATGCGGGAGAAGGTATTGGGGTTGACCTGGGAGAAGCCCCACGGAGCAACGGTGACGGGTCCAGCACCTGGGGCGAGGTCAGCATGGATGTCCGCTTCTGCAAGGTAGGCAGCCAGGGTGAGGTCTGATGTGCCAGCCTTGAGATCGGCCTGGGCCTTCTTGTAGGCACCAGGGGTGACAAAGTAGGATTTGCTTCTACTGTCCCACTCAAACCAGTCAGGGGTTTCTTCTCGAACTTCTCGAAGAAGCTGACTCACTCGAATGCCGCTCAGTCCGAGGATGTCCATGAGTCGACCTCGGCTCAGCCGCCCTTCCCATAGAGCCATGCGACGCATGACCTTGTAGCGGTTTTTCTCGAAAAGATTGGCTAGGCTCATCAGGTTGGTTTCATGGTGTATAAATATATATCATGTAGAAATATATACCATCTAAAGATGGTGCGCTACCGGGATGGCTTCCGCCACTCGCTCCGGGTAGAAGGGATACTTTTCGACGCGTGGCCAGGCTGGTCTATGTTGAGTGGACACCGAGGATGTGCTGCAGCCGTCAACCCTGTCATCCTCGAAAGACAGGTGAACGAGGCGGTTGATGCTCAGGGCCGTAAGGTCACCGGGGGCACGCAGCCCGGACTCAACTTCGCAGTGATTGCAGTCCTTCATCCGCCACTGAATCGCCGGTCGATTCACCACCGAACTCACGCTGTCAATTGAACACCAGTCGTCAGCTTGTTTTTCCCTGCACGGATGGCCGATGCACATGGCCCAAGAGCAACACCCAGAGGCCCTGTACTAACCATTGCTGAACACGTTCAGTTGATGGTTTGCGCGGCCGTAATCGTGTTGAGACGGTGCGTGCATTGAACAACCTACGATCGCAACATGCGCTCGAAGGCGTAGCTGCACGTTGCCTGGATTTGTTCAGGGGGTAGGTCGCGATCAGCAGGAATACGTGCGGCGTCGCGGACCATGTCGTTGACTTCAGCGAATGTCTGCGTGCTGATCTTTCGCACGTCATCGGCCAGACCACCAAGCGCCGGTGCAACTCGCGCCTTCCAGTGCACATTGAATTCGTCCAACAGCGCACCGAAGAGTTCGATCGTGTCGTAGATGTACAGCACGTCCTGGGCTCGTTTGTTCGCCGGTCGATATTGCTGAATCAGGAACTTCTGGACCATGAAGCACAAGGGGTGGGCTACCTGGACATCAATTCGCTCCGGCAGCGGAACGCCCTCTTGCTGTCCCAGACTGATGATCCAGGGATCGACCAGAAGGACGTCCAGGTGGCGGATCTTCTGAGCCGAGATCCCAGCCTTCGTCATGGTTGCATCCGCTTCTCCGCTTCGTTTGCGGCCGCTTCCCGCCAAAGGTGTCAGGAACTCGGCATAGAAGCCGCCGGCCTCGTCGCCAAGCGTGTAGTGGGCCGCCGGTGGTCGATGGTCGCCGCTCAACTCTTCCTGGAAGCCATGCTGCAGGAGCGATTGCTTGATGTCTCCCTCAATGGGCTCCTTGTTTGCAAAGGCGAGGTCTGTGTCACGAGTGAAAACAGGCTGATAGTCAGGTCGGTTGGCCCTTGGATCCAGTCGATGGAGACGATGGCCCCAACCGCCGATGAAGATCAGCTGCTGGCGCCAAGCTGCCAGGGCTTGAACCAGTTTCGCGAAAGCTTCTAGATCGTTCATCAGACTCAGTTACCGACGAGTGGCAGGAGGTATTTCTTGTAGATCAGATCAGCTTGTTCAGATCCCCTTGTTGGGTGGTTCATCACGTCCAACCATACTTGGAGGATGTCCGTGACCAGGATTCCGTCGTGATTGACGGCTCCCCTGAATGTGGATTGTGGAAAAGATGCCTGCCGCAAGATCAAGTCTGGTCGATCAGATGGATACGCCATCAACCCTGGCCAGTCCGATGCCCCCACTTTGGGCAGCTTGGGAACATAGATATACGGAGGCACACCGCTGACGTGCCCGATGCCCAGCTCATTGGCAGCGGAAAAAAGTCCCAGACAAGCGTTTTTGGAATGGTGGCTTAGCAAGCCTCGAATTTGCTGAGCAGCAGGGGCTCGTAGAAGAAAGCGGCATGGCATCTCCGGACACGCGCGCATCGCGGCGGCGCCCCAACGGCGGAAAAGCTCTTCGCGACGAACGAGCTTCAGATGAGGCGATGAGTCGCTCAGATATCCTTCGTTGCGCAGTTGCTGCAGGAATCGGGAAGCGCTCATGGCGGACACCTGCGCAGCTTCGGCCAGGTCGGAGCCGTTCTTGAACTGCCTTTTGGGGGCGTTCAACAAGCCGTTCGGCAATTCCCACGCCAGGAGGAGTTTCAGCATCCACTGGTTGAGGTCCGAGAACAGGTTGATGGCTTGCGATGGGCGGCGGGCTGAGAGGCGGCTTGGCTCCTCTGGCAATCGGTTCAGCTGCTGGAATACCTCATCACTGAAATATTGTTCGCCGCGTCCCGAGATTATTCCGACAGACACATCTTTCGCGAACTTCTGCGCAAACACTTCCACATGCTTAGCCAAAGACAGAGATGCTTCCGGCACGAAGATGATTGCGAGGGGAAGAGCATTGCCGGACTGCTCGGCTGCAGCTTTGGCTTGGAGAATCGCCATAGAGAGAACCGGCAGCACGCGGTCTGGGCGACCTTCGGATAGTGCCTTGATTTCGACGATGAATCGGTGCTTTCCGTGCCGAATGAGCAAGTCGGCGCTGAGCGAGTCTTCATGCTGCATCTCCACAGACCAACCGTTGGACTGGAAGAAATTGGCAACGTACTGCTCGGCATGCACGTGCTTGTTGGGGGAAAGAGGTGCTCGCATATGGTGGGTTTTAACATGGCCATTTTATTTAACATGTCCATGTTGTCAACCGTGGCCATGTTATTCATCAGCTAATTGTGCTGATCAGCTCATCGGGGCTGGTTTTCTCGTCAGCGCAAAAAATGGACCGGGCAGTTCGCTGATCATTTTTGACCAAGCATGGCTTGGGCACCATCGAGTGATGAGCATCAACCGGCACTATGAGATGCAAGGTATCCAGCGAACGCACTTCAATAGCACTGTGCAGAAGGTCGGCTATGCCTCGACCGCCGAGCCGATCATCGAAGAAATCCTTGCCCGGACTGCGGCCATCGCCGAAGTGCAAGCCGAATTGCCACAGGACTTCTCACCGCGTGTTCTTGACGCCATCCTGGGCGGGCTTGAGCAGGCGGCACGAACACTCGGTTGGATGCCGCCGTAAGCGGTAGAAGAGTGGGGCATGTCCGAGTGCGCTTGGATGTCGTGTCTCAATCGGTTGTGCATCCGAACGGGTGTGGGAGGCTGGAGTTGCTCCGCTTCGGGATCACGGAGAAATCCAACCGGATGAACAGCCATAGGAGTATTTGCCCTGGTGCGCTGGGCTGCGCTTGAATGGATGGAATGTGTCGGATGTCCCTGGCACTCTACGGAGTCGGCGACGGGTGTCGCAGGATCGGAAAGGGAGCCATATGAGACCAGCCGCACAGAATCGCACGGAGCGCGGGAGTCAACGGGAGGCTGTCGATAGAGAAATCACCGACCGCGCTGCCCAGTTGATGAGGCAGGCGTTGTCGCTGCTGGAGAATGGTGAGCCGATACGAAGGCTGCCTTTGGAAGATGGAGGCGACGAAGACCGCCTGTTGCGGTTGCCAGAGGTGCTGCGCTTGACGGGGATGTGCCGCTCGGCCCTTTACGACCAAATGGCGCGAGGGCAGTTTCCGGGGTCTATCAAGATCGGGGAGCGTGCGACCTCATGGTCAGCCAAGGCAGTACGAAACTGGATAGCGCAGCGTGTGGATGGTTTGTAGCCGATGGGGCAATGTAGAGCTCGCTGACGATGTGGTGAAGGCGTCTTGGGCTGCCCAAATTGATTGGTCATGAGGCCGCCTCTATCGAAAACTTTTCACGCGGCAGCTTATGGAGAACAAGGTGGGGGAACAAACGGGGGAACAAGTCAAAAAATAAAAAAGTGAAATCCAGCATCTATGCGGGTTTCCAGATTTCATTCAATTGACGCCAGCCCACCATTTCAGCCAACCCCCGCCAATGAGTTCACCTCTAGCGGGGGTTTTCTTTTGCCTGGATATTGGCTGGTTTTGGCCTAGTGTTCACACCGATTTCTGGTGACGAAGAAAAACCGCCTCGGGGGCGGTTCATCCTTTGTACCCAGGTAGCGAAACCGCTTATTTTTGAGACTTGTCCTTTGTCATCATGCCGCGTACAGCTTGAACAATGCCAATGATTGGTACGCCTAGAAGTATGCCGGCAACAATCGGTTTGTCGGCAACTAAACCTGCGTAGATTGCGCCGCATACACAGACGATTGCTATGGCAAACCCCATGATCTGACCAACAAGATCGCTGCGGAAAGCTGCCTTCTGCCCAGACTGTTGTAGCACCACCAAGTCTTCTCGATGAGCAATATCTGCCTGCATTTGACTTTCTTCCATCCGTAGCCGATGCGCAAGCTGTGCTTCCGCCATTTTGAAAATTCGCTCCGCAGAGCCCGGAAGAAAGTGCTCGTAGTCAGCGAGAGTTTCAGGCGCGGGTAGCGGCCCTGAATGAGCGGAAACTTTTGTGGATGTGACCGTCGTAGTGACGCCGCCAGGACGTTGTGCGCTCGCTGGATTGCGCCGGTTCTGGCGCAAAGAAGCTCTATTTGCCACGTTGGGCGGCAGCCATGATCTCCGCGCCTACCTTCCGCCAATCTGACGCGATGGAGCCCTGCTTCCTATCTGGCAAGGGTTTGAAATCATAATTTTGTATCGTTGGGTCCAGGCGGAATTCGCCGAACAAAAGGATAGGCGCACCAAGGCCTTTCAGAAACCCGTGCCTAAACGCTTGTTTGCGCGTGTGCGAAAGCTTTAACAGCACTTTGGACATGGCAATTTTCAAGAGTTGGTGACAGTATTTTTAGGCAAAGCCCGCAAATGTAACATGTGATTGAGACCTCCAAGTCTCGGTAAAGTTCCTTTTGCTTGCTCGGAAAGCTTAGCACCAAAAGATGTCGTATGCATGTCGGTTTTATCCGAGCATGCTGCCGACCACATCTGGCGGCGCAAGCGAGGGTGTGTTCCAGACTGATTCCAAGCCGCGCTCAGGACCGGTGTGACGAACGGCTAATCCACTCACTGACTAAAGAGGTCCGGGCTACTTTATGCCCATCGCCCGTGATCTCACTTGGTTTCGGTTGACGAACAACGTACAGATGCCCAGGCGCGGTCTTTGTCGCGCTGATGCTGAGCTGTTGGAGCATTTCCGTGCGTGCTGGTTCGGCAATGCTCGCGAGGTAATGCATGGCGTAGTCGTCGATCCAAAATGCCACGCACTCTGGACATGTGCAAAGTTGCCCCTTTGGGTCCGCCGTGGATTCAAGTTTTGCTCGCTGACCGCAGAGTGGGCAGTGCTCAATCGACATGGTCTCTCCTCTCGCCGGTCCTGCCAGCATTGCTCTTTCCTAGTGCGAGCCCGATCGGTGCCGCGTCGAAAGCCTGCACGGGGGCGAGCCTGAGCAGTTCACTGGCCTCGTTCACTGTCCCTGCCAACCACTGGTCGACGTCACCACATTCAATGGGAATCACGCTGCGCTTGTCTTGCTGATCGGCGGGCCGCTTGACGTCGGGCTTGTGCATCCGACACATCAGCGGATGGTGGTCCGCGTTGATGGTGAGCATTGTGTAGCTTTCATGCAGTTCGCCTGTGACCTTGTTGGTCCAGACGTTCCACAAGCCCGCCAGGTCCCACGGAGCGCCGTCGGATCGTTTGAAGCGCCACCAAATGTTATTGCCCGACTCCCAATTGGGTTCGTCGAAGTCGGCAGCAGGGATGATGCAGCGCTGACCGCGCGCCCAAGGGTGCTTGTAGCTGGCCTTGTCGGCAAGCTCTTCACTGCGCGCGTTGTTCGTCGGATATTTGAGCTTGGGCTCCTTGGCGAACCAAGGAATCAAACCCCACTGGCCCACCACCAGCTCGCGCTCGTACCCTACTGCATCTGGCGCGCGTCTGATGAACGGGCCGGTGCCGCGCGGAAACATCGCCTCGTCCCACCAGCGTTGTGGATTCGCTCTGCCGACAGCCCATTCGCGTTCAATATCGGCGAGCGCGGGTGGGGTGTATCGGTTGCACATTCGAAGGATTCTAGGGTCCGGCGCTCACACAGATTTGACGGCCCGAGGCTTTTGGTAATCCTCGTCGATGAACTTGCCGTATGTCCGGAACACCATCTCAACGTCCTCGTGTCCGAGCTGAGCTGCAACGTACCAGGGGTTTGCGCCGTCCGTAAGCAGCGCCGACGCCCGGGTGTGCCGGATCTGGTAAGGGTTGCGGTAGGCTACGCCGGCGCGAGCGCAAAGAGGGAGCCAGAGTGTTTTCCTCATCTGCGCATCCGTCGCCCATGGCTCTGCAAGAAGCTGGCCGGGAAGATGCACAAGTCACTGACCGTGACGCTGGCCAACCTGATCTATTTTGAGAAGGCCCAACTGCCACAGGCACTATCCAACCGCCTGATTCGTCTGGCTGCCTTCCAGAACCCGGAGTTCTACAAGGCCCAGGCCATGCGGATGTCGGTATGGGACAAGCCCCGTGTCATCGGCAATGAGGAGAACTATCCGCAGCACATCGCCTTGCCTCGCGGTTGCCTTGATGCTGCCCTGGATCTATTGCGGGACAACGGTATCACCTGTGACCTGCGTGATGAGCGCGTCACAGGGGAAGCGATCGATGTTTCCTTCGTCGGCGCCTTGCGTCTGGACCAGGAGGCCGCAGTTGCTGGAATGCTGCATCACGACATCGGCGTGCTGTGCGCCCCGACGGCCTTTGGCAAAACGGTCACCGCGGCCGCAATGATCGCGCGCCGGGGCGTCAACGCCCTGGTGCGGGTGCACCGTACCGAACTGCTCAAGCAATGGCAGGAACGGCTGCAGGCTTTTCTGGGCGTCGGCAAGGGCGTGGTCGGCACTATCGGCGGTGGCAAAGCCAAACCCACCGGCAAGATCGATATTGCCGTGATGCAGTCCGTCTCCCGGCAGGGTGAGGTCAACCCGCTGGTCGAAAACTATGGTCGGGTGATCGGTGACGAATGCCACCATGTCGGCGCCGTGTCTTTCGACGCTATCCTGAAACGGACCAAGGCCAAGTACCTGCTGGGCATGACGGCGACGCCGGTCCGCCGCGATGGTCTGCAGCCAATCATCTTCATGCAGTGCGGGCCGATCCGGTACACGGCGGCCAAGCCTGCCGGTGCCCCGCACGATCTGGAAGTGCTGTCTCGATCACGCTTCACGCGGATCGACCTGCCGACCGATGCAGGCATCCAGGACGTGTTTCGGTATCTCGCCAATGACCAGGCCAGAACGCAAGCTATCGCTGCCGAGGTGCGTGATGCCTTCGAGCAGGGGCGCAAGGCGCTGGTCCTGACCGAACGTACGGAACACCTCGATGCAATCAAAGCATCACTCGATGGGTTGGAACCGGTGCCTTTTGTTTTGCACGGTCGAATGTCCAGGAAGCAGCGAGCCGCGCTGGTCGCTGACCTGGATGCACTGCCGCCCGGCGCGCCGCGTGTCCTCCTGTCGACCGGCAAGCTGGTTGGCGAGGGCTTCGATCACCCGCCGCTCGACACGCTGGTGCTGGCCATGCCTGTGTCCTGGAAGGGCACGCTGCAGCAGTACGCCGGACGCCTGCACCGAGAGCACACCAGCAAGACCGATGTGCGGATTATCGATTTCGTGGACACCGGCCACCCAGCGCTGCTACGGATGTGGGACAAGCGGCAGCGCGGTTACCGTGCGATGGGATATCGGTTGGGCGCGGATGGGTCTGTGGGATGAGGTGATCAATTCGCCCGAAACCGTCTGGCATTTCGCGACCACCCGCAGCAACCCGCGCCAGTTCTCACAAGATCGGGAGGCCAGTCGGCACATGGTCAAGCACCCGCCACCATATTAAAAATGTTGGACCCACGGGCCGGGGTTTTTTAATTGGTTCGCGGCTACTCTCAAGCAGGTTCTCAAGGTAAACCCTTTTGCTTACCTAAAGTTACGCCTCTACAGTGGGCCATTCGAGTGCCGATCACTCGGATCGGCTCTGGGCGATGTGCGGCCCGGCGTCGAATATTTGGATGCAAACCGATGGCTGCTGCACACAGTTCTTCTCCGGCCGATACACAGGACTCTCTAGGCGAGCTGACGCGTCGGATTGTGCTGGCCTTTGCCTTGTTGGCCGTGATGGCGACCATGCCTCTTTACCAGCGCTTGGCGCTGTATGAGTTTGATTTTCTTTCCAGCCTGACGGCCCCTGCGCCGCCCGACGCAGGGATTTTGGTGGTGGGATTGGACGAGGCCAGCCTGGCGCAATTGGGCGTCGCACCGCCGCTGCCACGCCGCCTGCATGCACAACTGGTGCGTGCCTTGACCGATGCGGGCGCGGCGGCGTTGGGGGTAGACATGCTGTTCGCGGAGCCGCAGACGGTTCTGGACGACGAAGCGCTTGGCCAGGCGTTGAAGGGTGGATTGCCGATTGTGTTGGCAGGGGCGGCGGTGCAAAACGACAGCTCACAAGTGGCGCAGTATGTACAGCAACTGCCCACTGTTTTTCCTGAGGCGACGCGCGGTGCTGCCGGGATGGTGCCGGATGAAGATGGCATTGCCCGGCGGGCACCCATGCAACCAGATGCTTTATGGAGGGTGCTTGCACAGCAGGCCGGCCGGCAGGTGTCCGCTCCTCCTGATGGGGCGCTGCTGCGCTACTACGCGCCCGAGTTGCCCATTCCTTACGCACATTACACGCAAGCACTGGATGCGCAGCATGCGTTGGCACCTGGCGCTGTGCAGGGGCGGTTGGTGCTGCTGGGGCAAAACACGCCGGTGGGTGGGGTCGACCAATTCCGCACACCGTTCAGTGCCTTGGGCGGAGCGACCCAGTCGGGCGTTTTTTTGCATGCCACGGCCTTGCTCAATGGTTTGACCAATGATTGGATCAGGCCGGTGCCCTGGCCTCTCACTTGGTTGGCCGCCTTGCTGGCCATGGTTGGCATTTCGCTGTTCACGCGCCGCTTTAGTGCCTTGCGCGCGTTGGCGGCCAGCCTTGCCTTGGGCGGTGCGGCCGTGGTGGCCGGTGTTTTTGCCTTTGTGGCTGGTTGGTGGTTCAGCGTACTGCCCTTGCTTACCGGTCTGGCGGTGCACTGGAATCTGGGTGCTGCCCAGAGCTATTTGCGCGAGCGCGGCCGCCGCCAGCGCTTGCGTGCGGATTTCGCGCGCTATGTCCCACCAGCGGTCGTTGATGCGCTGATGGCGTCCGGTGCAATGGCCCATGTGCATGGTGAGCGGCGCGTGCTGACTCTGCTGTTTTGCGATCTTGCAGGTTTTACCGCGGCCAGCGAAACGCTGGCGCCTGAGGCTGTGGCACGTGCCCTCAACGCCTATTTCACGCGCATGGCGCACTGCGTGCGGTCCCATGGCGGCACCTTGGACAAATTCATTGGCGATGCGGTCATGGCCTTCTGGAATGCGCCCCTGCCCGATGCTGCCCACGCAGCCCGTGGGCTGGCTTGCGCCCAGGCCATGCAGGCCGACATGGAACTGCTGCGCAGCGACTGGCGTGGCACGCCCTTCGCTGCAGTGCGCCTGCGGGTCGGCGTGCACACCGGCGAAGCTGCGGTGGGGCACATGGGGTCCACCGAACGCTTCACATACACAGCTGTTGGTGATGCGGTCAACACCGCTGCACGCCTGGAGGGCGCGAACAAGGCGCTGGGCACCGAAATATTGGTTTCGGGGGCCACAGTAGATACCCTGGATGCGCAGCTGCAAGGCACGCTTTTGTGGCTTGACTGCGTGCTGCTCGCCGGTCGCAGCAGCGGGCTCGATGTGTACACGCCATGCAGCGATGCGGCCCTGGTCGCGCAAGGCGCGGCCCTGCGCGCGCATATCCACGCCGGGCGGCTGCAGATTGCGCTGGCCTTGTGCGAAGAGTGGCTGGCGCAAAACGGCGGAGCGCCTGCGCATGCCGCCGCCGCCATGGCTTTGGCCGAGCGATTGCGTGCCGCATTGAATGTCTTGCCAGACGGCGCTGGGTCCGCTGCAAGCTCTGCGTTGCCTCCGAGACAACTGAGCAAATAGAGAAAGGAACTTGCCATGACCCCAACCTTCCTTCGCGCTGGACTCTTGGGCGCCAGTGCCGCCTTCGTCGCTCCAGCCGCGCTGGCGCAATGCGCAGGTGTCCCAGCGGGGCAGACGGACCAGACTGCCGCCGCCGAACTCGTCAGTCTGGTGGGCCGGGGCGAGACGCGTCCCAGTGGCGACGCTGCCTGGGAGCGAGCGGTGCAGGCGCAAAAGCTCAAGGGCGGGGCGGACATGCGCACGCTGGCCCTCTCGTCTGCCGCGCTGCTGCTGGCCGACCGCACGCAGATTCGCATGTCGGCCAACGCGCAGTTGCGTTTGTGTGACACGCAACCCGAACGCAGCCTGCTCGAACTGATTGCCGGGCGGCTGTGGGCGCGTACCAAGCGCAGCCCTGCCAACCTGCAGTTGCAAACCCCTGCCGCGCTGGCCGTCGTGCGCGGCACCGACTGGGATGTGGAGGTGGAGGGCAGCGGGCGTACCACCTTCACCGTGCTCTCCGGCCAGGTCGAGTTCTCCAATGCCTACGGGCGTGTCGATCTGGGGCCGTCCGAGCAGGGCATTGCCGTGCCTGGACAGGCACCCACCAAGCGGCTGCTGGTGAACCCGCGCGAGCGCGTGCAGTGGGTCATGGCCAACCCGGTGGATGCGCGGCGCTGGGCCGAATTTCAAGGCGATGCAGTGGCCCCTGAGCTGGCCGCTGTTCAGATCGATCTGGACGCCGGCGCTTGGCCGCAGGCGCGCGAGCGACTCATGGGGCTGCGCCAAAACGGCGCGCACGAAGCCGCCGTGGCGCTGGTGCTGGCCGATCTGGCGGCCTTCGATGCGCGGCTGGAGACCGCCGTACAAGAGCTGGAGCGCGCCTGGCAGCGCACCGGTGACACCCGGCTTGCTGCGCGCCGCGCCGAATTCTTGCTCGCGCTGGACCGCCCGGAAGATGCCCGAAGCGTGCTCGATGAGGCCCTGGCGCGCAGCAGCAGCGCTGCCAGCAGCGACCTGCTGCTGGCCGATGGCGACTGGTACCGCCTGGCCGGCCGGGGAGATGAATCCATCGCGCGTTACCGTGCCGGTGTCGCGCGTTCGCAAGGCAATAAACAGAAGGCCGATGCCCTGGGCCGCTTGGGCCGCGCGCTGCAAGAGCGCGGCGACCTCGCGGCGGCACGTGAAGCGCTGGCCCAAGCCGTGGCGCTGGACCCGCGCAGTGCCCACTTGCTCGGTGCTGAGGCCACGGCCGCCACCGAGGCATTGCGCCTGCAGGAGGCGGGCGCCGGGTTTGACGCCGCCCTGGCGTTGCAGGCCGACGACTACGAAAGCCTGGCGGGTGCCGGCTATCTGGCCCTGCGCCGCGGCGAGCCCGAAGCGGCGCGCCAACTGTTGCTCAAATCGCTGGTGATTGAGCCGCGCTATGCGCGGGCGCACATGTGGCTGGCCGTGGCCGAATACACCCTGGGCGCAGAGGGTGCGGCGCTTGACGCCTTGCAGCGGGCACGCCAGGCCGACCCCAAGGATCCACTGCCCTGGCAGATCGAATCCATTTTGCGCAACGACAGCGGCGAGTCCGAAGCGGCGATCGCTGCCGCACGCGAGGCGCTTGTGCGGCTGCCGTACCTCAAGTCGCTCAATCCACTGGCGTCGGACAGCCAGGGCTCGGCGAACCTGGGCAAGGCGCTGGGCGATTTTGGACTGGAGCATTGGGCGCGGGCGTACGCGCAGCAGTCCTATTACCCGCTGTGGGCGGGCAGCCACTTCTTCATGGCGAACCGCTACGAGAGTCCATTTGCCAGGCGCTCGGAATTTCATCAGGGCTACCTGGCAGACCCGCTGGCCTTTGGCGCCAGCGAAAAACAGGCTCCGGTGCTTCTATCGAACTTGGGCGAATGGGTGGGCGGTGGCAGTGTGGAGCGCAATGGAACGCAGACCAAGGCTGTGGCGGACCTGGGTCACCATGGCCTTGCGTCCAGTCCCTTTCCCATCGCCTGGCGCGTGGGCATCGAGGGCTACAGTTTCGATCCGCGTGCGGGAGTGTTGAGCGATCGCCTGCAATCATTCGATTGGCGCCTGGGAATCGGCGCCCGCCCCACGGATCGCCTGGGGCTGTTGCTGACCCATTCGGCGCAGCGAACGCGCTACCACTACCCGGGGGGTGTTGATGATGCGGATGGTCAGGGCGTGCGCATGGAAGGCGTCACACGTTCGCCAGTGCACCGGACAGACCTGGGCGGATCCTGGCGCTGGTCGGGTAACGAGCAGACCTGGCTGGCGTTGCACAGCGCTCGTTTCGTCAGAGAAACGCCACTGATTGATCCTGTCGTTGGCCTCTACAACTTTGCCAGCCGGGATACAGACAAGGGTGTGATGCTGCGCCACACACTGCAGCGCGGCAACCTGCGTTTCAGTGCGGGCTGGGAGCGCGGACGTGTACTCAACAAGTTCGCACGGGAGTATTCGGAGGTGTTTGCTGCGGCAGATACACGCATTGCTTACGACCTGCCTTGGGCCGGACTGGAAGGTCAACAAGGTCCCTGGGCCTGGCAGGCGCAGGCTTTCTGGCCGCAGATGGAGGTCAATGAGCGCAGCTATCTCTACCTGGGGCGGACGGGCGCCGCCTTGAACGTGCCGAGGCTGGAGGATACGGGCCAGGCCCGGCGCCTGCGGCCGCGCCTGGGGGTGTCGTACCGCTTTGCGCCTGGGCGAGCGCTGCATGCAGCCTACATAGAGAGCTTGTACACGCCGTCCACCTACACCCTCGCACCGGTGGCAGTTGGTGCGATTCCCATCGACTACCACTACCAGACACCGGGCAGCCTGGCGCGCAAGCTGGCCCTGCAATTGGACTGGGAGTTCGACGCGCGCAGTTTTGGCGTGGCCATGGCATCGCGGCAGGACATATCCAGCATCCAATATTCCAACGGGGATTTGCTGCCGCTCATGAGCGTATTGTCGGACGACCGAATCGAAGGCCTGGGACCTCTCATCCAGATGGCGCAAACTTCGGTGGACCCGTACAACGGCAATCCCGTGTTCGACCGCGGGCGACTGCATCAACTCAGCCTGGGCTACAACCGCATTCTCACGCCGCGCTGGAGCCTGCTGGCAGGCTACATCTGGAGCCGTTCGCGCAGTACCGGCGATTGGGTCACAGGCAATGAGCTGCCCGGGTTCCCGCGCCATTCCCTGGCACTGACCAGCGTCTGGCGGCATGGCGGGCGTGACTATACCTATGCGTCTTTGGTCTATCGCAGTGCGCGTTACGTGACCGTTTTCAATGGGCGCCGTGAAGAGCCGGGCTGGAACTTCGCCTTGGTGCATGCGTTCGATACTGCCGACCGACGATGGTCGATCATTGGAACGGTACAGACGCCGCTGGACGGCCGCGAGAAGCCTACGCTGTGGTTGCGCGTTCGCTATCGCAACTGAATTTTGACTTATTTGACCGTCTAGCGCTTATTCGGTAAGCTTTTTAAGCTATCAAAAATATAGCTTCTCAAGCCGGCTGCTGGTTTACGTAGCGGCTTCTGCCAATGCGGTCAGCGCTGCACCTACTTCGGACTCGGCCACGCCTTCCACAGGCAGATGTTGCCCGGCCAGCGCAGCCAGTCCATCGCGTTTCAGCGCCGCAATCGCTTGGCCGGCCTCCTTGGGCGCGACAAAACCCGTACTCTGCAGCAGCAAGCGCCCATCGGCATCCAACAGCTTGAAATAGAACTTGCCGTCCTGCTCGCGGTACTGCTTGAATGCGGGCAGGCGCTTTGCGCTGGGGCGGCCGGCAGCAAAAACGCTCCCGCCTGAAGCGAAAACGGTTTGGCTTGGCGCCAGGCTGCGCAGGCCGACCGCGTTGCGCAGTTCGCGCAGGAACGGCGTCGCCAGCGCGCGGGCGCGTTCGGCGCCGGCGAGCAATGTGGCTTCGATGCGCTCCGGGTCGGCCATCAGTGCTTCGTACTGGGCGCGCATAGGCGCAATGACGGCATCCACATGCTCCAAAAGCAGCTCCTTGGCGGCGCCCCAGGCAATGCCGTCCGCGTACTGCGGGCGCAGCGCAGCGGTTTCCTCGGGCGTGGCGAAGGCCTGGTAGATCTGGAACAGGGCCGAGCCTTCGACTTCCTTGGGCTCGCCCGGCGCGCGTGAGTCGGTGACGATGCCGCCAATCAGCTTTTGCAACTGTGCGCGGCTGGAGAACAGTGGAATGGTGTTGTCGTAGCTCTTGCTCATCTTGCGGCCGTCCAGCCCAGGCAGGGTGGCGACATGCTCGTCAATGGCGGCCTCGGGCAGCACGAAATGCTCGCCGTAGAGGTGGTTGAAGCTCGCGCCCATGTCGCGCGCCATCTCGATGTGCTGCACCTGGTCGCGCCCCACGGGCACCTTGTGCGCCTTGAACATCAAAATGTCGGCTGCCATCAGCACCGGGTACATGAACAGGCCCGCCGTCACGCCGTCGTCGCTCTCGCGGCCGGCTTCGTGGTTCTTGTCCACGCTGGCCTTGTAGGCGTGGGCGCGGTTGAGCAGGCCCTTGCCGGTCACGCAGGTCAGCAGCCAGGTCAGCTCGGGGATTTCGGGGATATCCGACTGGCGGTAAAAAATCACTTTCTCGGGATTCAGCCCGGCTGCCAGCCAGCTCGCGGCAATCTCCAGCGTCGAGCGCTGGATGCGCGCCGGGTCTTCGCATTTGATGAGCGCGTGGTAGTCGGCCAGAAAGTAAAAACTTTGCACGCCGGGGCGCAGGCTGGCGGCGACGGACGGGCGGATCGAGCCGACGAAGTTGCCCAGGTGCGGCGTGCCGGTGGTGGTGATGCCGGTGAGAAAGCGGGTGGTGCTCATGGGAACGAAATCAGCAGGAAAGAAAGATAAAAAACGGGCTGTTGCACGGTGACGTCTACCGGGCAGAGCCTTTGAAACCGGCGCTGCACAGGCCAGCGCCCCCGCGCAAGGGCCGCCACGACATGCAACTGTCGTCTGCACTCCGGGCGCTGGGGGCGTCCTCCTCCCGCATGGCGCAGCGATGCGAGAGAGGGGGAAGGCGCCAAAGGCGACTCAGGGGGTGCTTCATGCCAGCAGGGCGACGAGGGGCGACAGCAGCAGGTTGATGGCAGCGTAGCCCAGGGACATCAGAGGGCGCAGCCACAGCGTGCCGACGATGCCAGCGAGCACCAGCGCCATGACGATGAAGAAGCCCCAGGGCTCAACGCGCGAGACCAGTTGCGCCTGCTTCCAGGGCAGCAGCCCTACCAGCACGCGACCGCCATCGAGCGGTGGCAGCGGAAACAGGTTGAACGCCCACATCACCAGGTTGACCAGGACACCCGCGCGCGCCATCTCGATGAAAAAGCGCTCGTTCACGTCCAGGGCGAGCAGCGCCACCAGTGCCAGCGCCCACAAAATGGCCTGAATGAAGTTCGACGCCGGCCCGGCCAGCGCCACCCAGACCATGTCGCGCTTGGGGTTGCGCAGCCCCGCGAAATCGACCGGCACGGGCTTGGCATAACCAAAAAGGAACGCGCCCGAGGTCGCAAAGTACAGGATCAGCGGCATCAGGATGGTGCCGACCGGGTCGATGTGTTTGAAGGGGTTGAGCGTGACGCGCCCCAGGCGCGCGGCCGTGGGGTCGCCCAGGTAGCGCGCCACGTAGCCGTGGGCGGCCTCGTGCACCGTGATGGCGAAAAGCACCGGCAGTGCGTAGATGAGGACGGTCTGGAGGGTGTTGGAAAAGTTCACCCGCCACATTGTCCCTTATGGCGCGCGTTGCGCGCTGCGCACGCCCCAAAGTGCGGCCAGGGACGCGTTGCGGCAGCACCAGATTGCATGATTTTGCTATTTTATAGATAGCTTGAAGCGCTTATTCGATAAGCGCTAGAGGCCTATTCTCTATAAAATTCAAAGCCCAAGCGCTGCCAGCTTGCCGCGCCCCTCGCGCACCACCTCGGGGTCGCCGCCTTTTTCCATGGGCGTCAGGTCCAGCACCGTGGTGGGCTGCGACGGGCAGGCGCCCGCATCGATCACGCCGTCGATGAGCTTGTCGAAACGGGCCAGGATTTCCTCGGCGTCGTTCATGGATTCCGTCTCGCCCGGTGCGATCAATGTGGTGCCCAGCAGCGGCCCGCCGTGCAACTCCAGCAACGCCTGCAGTGCGGCGCCTTCGGGCACGCGCAGGCCAATCGTCTTGCGGCTGGGGTGGCTCACGCGGCGCGGCACTTCCTTGGTGGCGTCGAGGATGAAGGTGTACGGCCCCGGCGTGCCCAACTTGAGCAGCCGGTACTGGCGATTGTCCACACGTGCGTAGCTGGCCAGTTCCGAGAGGTCGCGGCACAAGAGCGTGAGGTGGTGCTTGTCGTCCACGCCGCGGATGCGGCGCAGGCGGTCCACGGCGGCCTTGTCGTCCAGCTGGCAGACCAGGGCGTAGCTTGAATCGGTGGGCACCGCCAGCACGCCACCTTGCTTGAGCAGCGTGGCGGCCTGCTTGATGAAACGGGGCTGGGGGTTCTCGGGATGAACTTCGAAATACAGGGCCATGGGGGGCTGGATGGGAAAAGGGCTTCAGCGGCCCGGATGGATATGCGCTGCCACCAGGTCCCAGGCGGGCGTCAGGTTGGCTGGCAAGGGGGGCAGGGTGCCGAGGTCGGTGTGGGATTCGTCAGGGCTGTGGAAGTCGCTGCCGCGTGATGCCGCCAGGCCCAGTTCGCGCGCCAGGTCGGCGTAGCGCACGGCCTCGCTCGCGGAGTGGCTGCCGGTCACCACTTCGACGCCGCGCCCGCCGTGCTGCTGGAATTCGGAGAACAGCGCAAATTCTTCGTTTGCCGTGAAGCGGTAGCGCGCCGGGTGCGCAATGACGGCCACGCCGCCCGCTTGCGTGATCCAGCGCACCGCGTCCCCCAGCGAGGCCCAGCGGTGGGGCACGTAGCCGGGCTTGCCTTCGATCAGGTATTTGCGAAAGACCTCGGACGTATCGCGGCAGACTTTGGTTTCCACCAGAAAACGCGCAAAGTGGGTGCGCGAGACCAGTTCCGGGTTGCCCACATAGCGCAGGGCACCTTCGTAGGCGCCGGCGATGCCTACGGCGGTGAGCTGCTCGGCCATGTCGCGGGCGCGCTCGTTGCGCCCGCCGCGCGTGGCGGCCAGGCCCTGGATCAGCTGCGGATCGCTCGGGTCAAACCCCAGGCCGACGATGTGCACCGTGGTGTTGGCAAACGTGACGGAAATCTCCACGCCGCTCACGTAGGCCATGCCGAGCGTCTGGGCCGCCGCGAGCGCGCGGGCTTGCCCACCCACTTCGTCGTGGTCGGTCAGGGCCCACAGGTCCACACCATTGGCGTGGGCGCGGGCGGCCAGCAATTCGGGCGTGAGGGTGCCGTCGGAGACGACGGAGTGGCAGTGCAGGTCGGCGTTGGCGTAGGTGGTCACCGATTCATTCTACGGGTATGTCCCCATAGGCGCAGCGCGGTCGGCTGCACCAGGCGCTACCCTTTGCGGGTACGGACGTCCTTTTCAAGATGTGTGCCAGCGCCGCTGCGCCCGCGCCCCGCCGCGCCGCAGGAGCGGACGATGACTGGGAAAGCTTCTGACGCAGGCACTTTGCCAGGCCCGATCGACCCGGCTGAGAGCGACAGATCACTATTGAAAAGTAGTGCTATCAATGCCTGTTGCATGGTCGCTAAAGCCCTATTTTTCTCAAATACTTGGGAGCGAGTTCGGTCGGCGGGCCGGGGCATGGCCCGCCAGCGGCGCCGGGCGCTTTTACAATTCGCCCCCCTCACCGAGAACCCACCATGCCCCTGCCCCAGCAACCCAGTCCCGCCCTGCGCCCCTTGCCCGCCCTGATCTTCGCCAGCCGCTGGCTGCAGCTGCCGCTGTACCTGGGGCTGATCGCGGCGCAGGCGGTGTACGTGTTCCACTTCTGGGTGGAGCTGGTGCACCTGCTGGAGGCCGTGTTTGGCAACGCGAACGCCCTGCAGGCCTTGATCACCAGCATCGGCTACAAGACCGACGTGCAGATCACCAGCCTGAACGAGACCATCATCATGCTGGTGGTGCTGGCGCTGATTGACGTGGTGATGATCTCCAACCTGTTGATCATGGTCATCGTCGGCGGCTACGAAACCTTCGTCAGCCGCATGAACCTTGAAGGCCACCCCGACCAGCCCGAGTGGCTCAGCCACGTGAACGCCTCGGTGCTGAAGGTCAAGCTGGCCACGGCCATCATCGGCATCAGCTCGATCCACCTGCTCAAGACCTTCATCAATGCCGCCAACTACGACCTCAAGGTGCTGATGTGGCAGACCATCATCCACGTGGTCTTTTTGCTCAGCGCGCTGGCCATCGCGCTGACCGACCGCCTGCTCAGCGCCTCGCACGCCGCTTCCAAAGCACGCCATTGAGGGATTCGGGCGAGCGTGTCTGGGTGATCCACCGGGCGGTACTGCCCACCATCGCCTGAAACCAGCGCAGGAGCCCAGGCCAGTGGCCCCCTCAAGGGCCGCCCCGCCGCGCTGGGAGCGTCCCCCCAGGGGAAGGCGCGCACGACACGGGGGTCACTTCAACTGCGCGCCCTCCACCAGAAACTGCACCTTGCGCTCGCCCTTCCACTCGTTCACATCCAGCCGAAAGGCCAGCAGCACGCGCGCGGGAAGTTGCTCGGTATGGCCAAACCAGATGCCGTCCACCGGCCGGCCCTGGTGCATGAGCTTGAGCGACAGGTGGCGTTCGCCCACCAGGCGCTGGCTCAGCACCTCCACCTCCTCACTGAAGGTGGGCGGCGCGAAGCCCTGGCCCCAGACCTCGCGGTGCAGCGTGTCCACCAGGTCGGCGCGGCAATATTCGCTCGCCAGCGTGCCGTCGGTATCGATGCGGCGCGTTAGCGCAGCCGCGTCCAGCCATTCGCGCGCTACCTGCGCCAGCGCCTGCTCGAACACCGCGAACTGACCGGCCGCCAGCGTGCAGCCCGCCGCCATGGCGTGGCCCCCGAACTTGAGCAGCACGCCAGGGTGGCGCTTGGCGACCAGGTCGAGCGCATCGCGCAAATGGAAGCCGGCGATCGAGCGGCCCGAGCCCTTGAGTTCGCCCTGGGCGCCCGGCGCGCCGCTGGTGGCGAACACGAAAGTGGGGCGGTGCAGCTTGTCCTTGATGCGCGAGGCGACGATGCCGACCACGCCCTCGTGGAAATCGGCGTCGAACACGCTGACGGCGGGCGGGGGGTCGGCCCCTTCTTCAAACAGGTTCTCGGCCATCAGCAGCGCTTGCTCGCGCATGCCGCCCTCGATGTCGCGGCGCTCGCGGTTGATGGCGTCGAGCTGGGCGGCGAGCTGCGCGGCCTGGCTTGCGTCGTCCGTCAGCAGGCATTCGATGCCCAGCGACATGTCGGACAGGCGCCCGGCGGCATTGATGCGCGGGCCCAGGGCAAAGCCAAAGTCGAAGCTGGTGGCCGCGTCCATCCGGCGGCCGGCGGCCGAAAACAATGCGGTGAGGCCGGCGCTCGCGTGGCCGGCGCGGATGCGCTTCAAGCCCTGCGCCACCAGGCGCCGGTTGTTGGCGTCCAGCCGCACCACGTCGGCCACGGTGCCCAGGGCGACGAGGGGCAGCAGCGGTTCGAGCCGGGGTTGCAAGGGCTTGTTCGCCCCCGCGCTTGCCACTGCGTGTGCTGCGCTGCCCTCCGAGGGGGCGTTCGCACCTTGGGGCGGCCCCGCGGTGCTCGGTGCGTCGAAGATGCCCCGCGCGCGCAGCTCGCTGCGCAGCGCCAGCAGCACGTAAAACATCACGCCCACACCGGCCAGGGCTTTGCTCTCGAAGCTGCAGCCGGGCTGGTTGGGGTTGACGATGGCGTCGGCTGCGGGCAATTGCTCACCCGGCAGGTGGTGGTCGGTCACCAGCACCGCGAGGCCCAGCGCCTTGGCCTGGGCCACGCCATCCACGCTGGCGATGCCGTTGTCCACAGTGACGAGCAGGTCCGCACCGCGCTCCTTCACGCGGCGGGCGATCGGCGCCGTCAGGCCGTAGCCGTCCACCACGCGATCGGGCACCAGGTAGTCGACGTGCTTTGCGCCCAGCAGGCGCAGGCCGCGCAGCGCCACGGCGCAGGCGGTGGCGCCGTCGCAGTCGTAGTCGGCGACGATGCAGATCCGCTGCTGCGCGACAATGGCATCGGCCAGCAGCCGGGCAGCGGCGTCAATGCCCTTGAGGCCGGCGGGCGGCAGCAGGCGCCCCAGGCCGTCGTCCAACTCGTCGTGGCTCAGCACACCGCGCGCCGCAAACAAGCGTGCCAGCAGCGGGTGCACGCCCGCTTGCTCCAGCGCCCAGGCGGCGCGTGGGGGCACTTGCCTTGCTACGATGTTCATAGCTGCTCGCGCAATTGGGGTAAGCGCTGGCGGCCAAAAAGACTTGAAATTTTCTGCCCCAGGCTGCGCGGTGCGCTGCGCCACGAGAGCGCGCCACGCTCGCCGCACAGCGTGATCTGCACCGGCTGGCCTTGCGCAGCGCGGGCCGCAAGTTCTGCCACGGGGCCAGCATCCAGCGCCTCCCAGGCACTGCGCCACGCGGCCCAGTCTTCGCGCAGGGCGGGGCCGCGCAGCGCATCCACCACCTGCGGGGGTGGGCTGGCGGGGAGCGGTGCGGGCAGGGCGCCCGACCCATGCACCCAGAAGGCATTAACGGGCGGCTGGCCGCGTGCCTCGCGGGTGTCGGTCAGCGGGTGGGTGTAGAGCAGCATCTGCATTTCGCTGTGCAGGCGGCGCAGAGGGCCGGCGGCGTCTTCCGGCGGCAGCCAGGCGCGCACATCGCGCTGCACCACGCGGTCCATCGAGGCGGTGGCCACCTCGGCCAGCAGCGCGCCGCTGACCAGCCAGCGCCCCGGCTGTTCGTAGTGCAGAGCCATGCCGTCTTGCGCGAACCACGGCGCCATCAAGGCCATCAGTGCGCGCGATTCTTCCTCGCCCAGTTCGAGACCGATGGGGTCCGAGAGCGTGACGTGGTCGGTGCGCACCTGCCAGTGGCAGGGGATGACAAAGGCCCAGCCCTCGCCGGGCTTGGCGGCACCGGCCAAGCCGGTCTGTGCGGCATGCAGCGCGGCGAAGGCAATGCGCCCGTCCGCGTCGCCCAGGCCCAGCGCGCGGCCCAGCGCCCGCTCGTGCGGGGGCGAGAAGCACGCTTCGTCCTGCACATCGGGAGCCAGCGGCGTGAGTTGCCTGATCAGGCGTTCAAGTTGCGGCAGCTGCAGGCCTTGCCAGGCCTGGTCGCCGCCCGGTGAACTGGTTGCCGCCCAGGGCACCAGCAAATGGGTTGTGTCCGACATGCCCGCAATTGTGCGCCGGGGCACAATCGAGCATCCATGCAAATCCCCTACGAACTGGCCCTGGGCTGGCGCTACACGCGCGCCGGCCGTGCCACGCGCCGCAACGGCTTCATCTCCTTCATCTCGGGCGTGTCCATGCTGGGCATTGCACTCGGGGTGGCGGCGCTGATCATCGTGCTCTCGGTAATGAACGGCTTTCAGAAAGAGGTGCGCGACCGCATGCTCAGCGTGGTCTCGCACATCGAAATATTTGCTCCGGGCGGCGCGGCCATGGCCGACCCCGGCCTCACCATGCAGGAGGCGCGGCGCAACACGCAGGTGATCGGGGCGGCGCCTTTTGTGTCCGCCCAGGCGCTGCTGGCGCGCGGCGAAGACATGAAAGGCGCCCTGGTGCGCGGCATCGACCCGGCGCACGAGGCCGAGGTGACCGACTTGGCCAGCACCAATGCCGCCGCCGTGGCGCAGCTCGTGCCGGGCGCGTTCAGGGTAGTGCTGGGCGTTGAGCTGGCACGCGCTCTGGGGGTGGAAGTGGGCGACCTGGTGACGCTGATCGCGCCGTCCGGCCAGGTGACACCCGCGGGCGTGGTGCCCCGCCTCAAGCAGATGACGGTGGCCGGCACCTTCAATTCGGGCCACTACGAATACGACTCCGCGTTGGTGCTGCTGCACATCGAGGATGCCGAGCGCATCTTCCGGCTCGAAGGCCCGACCGGCGTGCGCCTGCGGCTCACCGATCTGCACCAGGCGCGCGATGTGGCGCAGCAGCTCGCCGCCACGCTGAGCGGAAACCTCTTGATTCGCGACTGGACGCAGCAGAACAGCACCTGGTTTTCGGCGGTGCAGCTCGAAAAACGCATGATGTTCATCATCCTGACGCTCATCGTCGCGGTGGCTGCCTTCAACCTCGTCTCCACCCTGGTGATGACGGTGCAGGACAAGCGCGCCGACATCGCCATCCTGCGCACCCTGGGCGCCAGCCCGCGCAGCATCATGGCGATTTTTGTTGTGCAGGGCGCCATGGTGGGCGTGATCGGCACCTTGGCTGGCCTGGCGCTGGGCTTGGGTATCGCCTTCAACATCGACGTGATCGTGCCGGCCATCGAGCACCTGCTGCACGCGAGCTTTTTGCCCAAGGATATTTACCTCATCAGCAAGATGCCGAGCGAGCCGCAGCAAAGCGACATCGTGCCGATTGCGCTGATTTCGCTGGTGCTGGCCTTTGTCGCCACGCTGTACCCGAGCTGGCGCGCCAGCCGCGTGAACCCCGCCGAGGCGCTGCGCTATGAATAATCTAGCTGGCGGCGCTTATGCATCAAGCGCTACAAGCCCTAAAGACTTGAAAAATGACGTTGTTTTGCAGGTCCGCGGCCTCACCAAGCGGTTTACCGAAGGGCGCCTCGACGTCACCGTGTTGCAAGGCGTGGACCTGGATGTGTACGCTGGCGAAACCCTGGCCATCGTCGGCGCCTCGGGCTCGGGCAAGAGCACGCTCCTGCACCTGATGGGCGCGCTCGATGCGCCCACGTCGGGCACGGTGCAACTGCTGGGCCAGAACCTGGCGCAGCGCTCGGCGGCTGAGCAGGGCGCTTTGCGCAACCAGCACCTGGGCTTCGTCTACCAATTCCACCATTTGCTGCCTGAGTTCAGTGCGCTCGACAACGTCGCCATGCCGCTGCGTATTCGTCGCCTGCCGTACGAGGAATGCACGCGCCAGGCCGCGAAGATGCTGGCCCAGGTGGGTTTGAGTGAGCGTGTACAGCACCGCCCGGCCGAACTCTCGGGCGGCGAGCGCCAGCGTGTGGCGATTGCACGCGCCCTGGTCACGGGTCCGGCTTGCGTGCTGGCCGACGAGCCCACCGGCAACCTGGACCGCGCCACTGCCGAGGGCGTGTTCCAGCACATGCTGCAACTCGCGCGCGAGCAGGGCACGGCCTTTGTGATGGTGACGCACGATGAAACCCTGGCGGCGCGCTGCGACCGGGTGCTGCGTTTGGTCGCGGGTCGATTGGACGGGATGGCGCCGCGCGCCGCGTGACGGCCTGCCTTTGCGGAGAAGAAATTGGAGTCTGACCCCAATTTTCTCTTTGGAATCCCTCCCGCGATGCCCCTCTGGATAGATACCCACTGCCACCTGGACGCGCGCGAGTTCGCGCAGGATGTGGACGCTGTGCGCCAGCGTGCCCGCGAGCGCGGCGTTGGCCAGATCGTGATTCCGGCGGTGGACATGCACAACTTCGACGCGGTGCGTGCGCTGGCGCACCGCCACGGCGACAGCTACGCGCTGGGCATCCATCCGCTGTGCTCGCCCGGTGCGGGAGTGGCCGACCTGCAGGCGCTCGAATGCGCGCTGGATGCGGGCCGGAGCGACCCGGCGCTCGTCGCAGTGGGCGAAATCGGGCTCGACTATTTCGTTCCCGAGCTCGATGCCGACCACCAGGAGGCGCTGCTGCGCGCGCAACTGCGCCTGGCGCGGCGCTTTGGTTTGCCGGTGCTGCTGCATGTGCGCCGCTCGGTGGACCGCGTGCTCAAGGCGCTGCGCGAGGTGCCGGTGCCGGGCGGCATTGCCCACGCTTTCAATGGCAGTGCGCAACAGGCGCGCGGCTTCGTTGACATGGGTTTCAAGCTCGGCTTTGGCGGCACGCTCACGTTTGACCGTGCGCTGCAGGTGCGCCGACTGGCCCAGGCGCTGCCGTCCGAAGCCATCGTGATGGAGACCGACGCGCCCGACATTCCACCGCACTGGCTCTACCGCAGCGCCGCCGAGCGCGATGCTGGCGAGCCCCAGGCGCGCAATGAGCCGGGCGAGCTGCCGCGCATCGCCGAGCTGCTGGCTCAGCTCCGCGGCGTGACGCCCGAGGCGCTGGCCGAGCAAACCTGCCGCAATGCACAAGCCGCCTTGCCCAAGCTTGAGAATTTGATGAAAAATGGCCTCTAGCGCTTATGGTTAAAGCGCTAATAGCTATGAATAGGGTAGCAAAAAATGCCCCAACCCCCGTGCCTCAGCCGCACACCGGCCTGGCGCCAGTCGTCGGGCCAGACACCGTGCTGCTGGTGCTGGGCAGCTTCCCCAGCGCCGCGTCGCTGCAGGCCCAGCAGTACTACGCCCACCTGCGCAACCAGTTCTGGCCGCTGCTGGCGGCCTTGTGGCCACAGCACCCGCAGCCGGGCGCGGACGATTACGCCGGGCGCTGCGCCTGGCTGCTGGCGCGGGGCCTGGGCCTGTGGGATGTGTACGCCGCCTGCGAGCGCAGCGGCAGCCTGGACGCCGCCATCCGCCACGGCCAGCGCAACGATTTCTCGCGCATTGCGGTGCATTGCCGCCGCCTGGCGGCCATCGCCCACAATGGCGGCGAGAGTGCGCGGCATGCGGCGGCGGTGCAATCGGCGCTTGCCCGCAGCGCGCAGCGTATTTCCAGCCACCGCCTTCCGTCGACCAGCCCGGCCCACGCCGCCTGGAGTTTCCAGCGCAAATGCGCAGCCTGGGGCAGCGTCTTTGCCGCCCACGGCCTGATCTGATCTACTATTTTTGCCCGATGGTTTCCACCCGATCCCGCTCCACCGCCCCTGCCGAACTGCCCGAAGTCAGCGTCTCCGACGATGGCGAGGTGCGCCACCTGCACCTGGGGACACCCTGGATTCAGGGCTCCATGCGCATCGCCGCTCCGTTTGACCTGGAACTCGAATACATCCAGCGCATGATGGCCTGGCTGCTGTTTGTGGACCCCGCCAGCGTGCGCGAGCGCCATGCCATGCAGCTCGGTCTGGGGGCTGGGGCCATCACCAAGTTCTGCCACAAGAAATTGCGCCTGTGCACCACGGCCATCGAGCTCAATCCGCAGGTGCTATCCGTGTGCCGCGCCTGGTTCAAGCTGCCGCCCGACGGCCCCAAGCTGCGCGTGGTGCTGGCCGATGCGGGCGAGGAGATCAAAAACGCCATGTGGCAGGGCACGGTGGATGCGCTGGCGGTTGATTTGTACGACGACGACGCCTCTGCCCCGGTGCTCGACAGCGAAGCCGCCTACGCCGATTGCCGTGCGCTGCTGACCGAAGACGGCATCATGACCGTCAACCTGTTTGGCCGCACATCGAGTTTCGTGCAGAGCCTGGAGAAGATGGCCTCGGTCTTTGGCGAAGACGCGCTCTGGGCGTTCAAGCCCACGCGCGAAGGCAACACCGTGGTGCTGGCCCAGCGCACCCCGACGCGCTTCAAGCGCGGCGAGCAGGCCGAGCGCTGCGCCGACGTACAGGAGCGCTGGGGCCTGCCTACGGCGCGCTGGGTGCGCGGGCTGCGGCCGGTGCGGCTGTAACCCCCTGCGCCCGACCTGCCGCAAAATGCGCCCATGACCACCACGCACGCATCCATGCACGCAACCACCCACGCCCCGAAGACGGACCGCCCCGCCGGCCCGTTGCAATGGCGGCGCATTGTCGAGTGGCTGCGAGCCGATGGCGTGATCAGCGAAGAGGAGGCCACGCGAACCATTGCGCGCTGCTCGCAGGCCGAAAGCAGCCAGCACCCGCTGGTGCGCCTGGACAGCGTCGCCATGTCGCGCGCCAGCGACGGCAAGCCGCTCGATATCGAAATGCTCACGCAGTACCTGGCCCAGCGCGTGGGGCTCGACTATCTGCGCATTGATCCGCTCAAGGTGGATGTGGGCAAGGTGGCCGACACCATGAGCGCCAGCTATGCCGAGCGGCACAAGGTGCTGCCGGTGCAGGTGACTCTCAAGGAAGTGGTCGTGGCCACGGCCGAGCCCTTCATCACCGACTGGGTGGGCGAGGTCGAGCGCCAGGCGCGCCGCCCGGTGCGCCGCGTGCTGACCAATCCGCTGGACATCCACCGCTACACGGTCGAGTTTTTTGCCTTGGCCAAGTCGGTGCGCGCAGCGCAAAAGTCGGGCGGGCAGTCTGCCACCAGCAACTTCGAGCAACTGGTCGAGCTGGGCAAAAGCAACAAGCAGCTCGACGCCAACGACCAGGGCGTGGTCAAGGTGGTCGACTGGCTCTGGCAGTACGCCTTTGATCAGCGCGCCAGCGACATCCACCTGGAACCCCGGCGCGAGCAGGGCGTGATCCGCTTTCGCATCGACGGCGTATTGCACCCGGTCTACCAGATGCCGCTCGGAGTGATGAGCGCCATGGTGGCGCGGATCAAGCTGCTCGGACGCATGGACGTGGTGGAAAAGCGCCGCCCGCAGGACGGCCGCATCAAAACCCGCAACCAGCGCGGCGATGAAGTCGAAATGCGCCTGGCGACGCTGCCCACGGCCTTTGGCGAGAAGATGGTGATGCGCATCTTCGACCCCGATACAGCGGTGAAAGACCTCGACGCCCTGGGCTTTACCCCCCACGACGCCAAGCGCTGGGAAGAGCTCATCAAACGCCCGCACGGTGTGATTCTGGTGACGGGGCCCACGGGTTCGGGCAAGACGACCACGCTGTATTCCACGCTCAAGCGCGTGGCCACCGAGGCGGTCAACGTCAGCACGGTGGAAGACCCGATCGAAATGATCGAGCCCAGCTTCAACCAGACGCAGGTGCAGCCGCAGCTTGATTTCAGTTTCTCGGAAGGTGTGCGCGCCCTGATGCGCCAGGACCCGGACATCATCATGGTGGGCGAGATCCGCGATCTGCCCACGGCCGACATGGCGGTGCAGGCGGCGCTCACCGGGCATCTGGTGTTTTCCACCCTGCACACCAACGATGCGCCCAGCGCCATCACACGCCTCATCGAGCTGGGGATTCCCAGCTACCTGATTCACGCCACGCTGCTGGGCGTGCTGGCCCAGCGCCTGGTTCGCACGCTGTGCAAGCAATGCAAGCAGCCCGACGAAGCCGCCTCGCACGAAGCACTGGCCGATGCCGTCAAACCCTGGAAGCTCTCGGGCGACTACCGTCCCTTCAAGCCGGTGGGCTGTGTCGATTGCCGCATGACCGGCTTTCGTGGCCGCATGGGGCTGTACGAACTGCTGACGGTGAGCGAAAAGTTCAAGCACGAACTCACCAAAGAGCCGTCCTTGTCCGGCATGCGCCGACAGGCGGTGGTGGACGGCATGCGCCCCTTGCGCCTGGCCGGCGCGCTGCGCGTGGCCGAAGGCCTGACCACCCTGGAAGAAGTGCTGAGCGCTACGCCGCCGCTGGAACTGCGCTGAGGCGCTTTGTCTGGTGAAGAGCTGGCAGCCAACGCTGCGGCTGGAGCGATCCGGGAGTTGTGCTTTGCCGTGAAGACGCCGCTCGCCCTGGAGCGCTGCGCCCGCCGATAGTGGACTGCGCCAGAGGTTTCTCGCTGTTCGGCTGCGCATTGGATTGCATCTTTTTTGCCGTCTTGTCAGGCACGCAGGGGACAGGGGCTTACCCTATCGGCAGAGGCTGGCCGTATCCGCAAAATCGGCCTCTCCGAACCTATAAGTACAGCCGACATTTTGTTATGAAAATCAAGAGCCAGAAGGACTTTTATTCCGGCCTCATGTTTCTGGGCATCGGCTTGGCCTTTGCAGGGGGTGCGACCACTTACCAAGTGGGCACGGGCGCGCGCATGGGGTCAGGCTACTTCCCGTTGGTGCTGGGCAGCTTGCTGGCGCTGATCGGTGCCGTCATCACCGTCAAGGCCACCGTGGTCCACACCGAGGACGGCGACAAGATCGGCAAATGGGGCTGGAGGCCGCTGTTGCTCATTGTTCTGGGCAACTTTGCTTTTGGCATCCTGCTGGTGGGGTTGCCCCGACTGGGAATTGCGCCCATGGGCCTGATCGTGGCGATCTACGGCCTGACCTTCATCGCCGCGCTGGCCGGCACCGAGTTCAGAGCCAAGGAAGTGTTCATAGTAGCCACGCTCCTGGCCGTCGGCAGCTACGCGGCCTTTGTGCTGGCGCTCAAGCTGCAGTTTCCGGTGTGGCCAAGTTTCATCTCGGGTTGAGGACAAGGGCAGACCATGGAATTGTTTGACCATCTGGCGCTGGGCTTTGGCGTCGCTTTTACGGCGCAGAACCTTTTCTACTGCTTTGTTGGCTGCCTGCTGGGCACGCTGATCGGTGTACTCCCTGGCATTGGCCCGTTGGCCACCATCGCCATGCTGCTGCCGGCCACCTACGCGCTGCCGCCGGTGTCTGCGCTAATTATGCTGGCGGGCATTTATTACGGGGCCCAGTACGGCGGCTCGACCACGGCGATTCTGGTCAATCTACCCGGCGAGTCGTCGTCGGTGGTGACGGTGATCGATGGCTACCAGATGGCGCGCAAGGGCCGCGCGGGGCCGGCGCTTGCAGCGGCCGGCATCGGCTCCTTCTTCGCTGGCTGCGTGGGCACGCTCATCCTGGCCGGTTTTGCCGGGCCGCTGACCGAAGTGGCCTTCCTGTTCGGCCCGGCCGAGTACTTCGCGCTGATGGTGCTGGGCCTGATCGGCGCCGTGGTGCTGGCTTCGGGCGCGCTACTCAAGGCAGTGGCCATGATCATTCTGGGCCTGCTGCTGGGCCTGGTCGGCACCGACGTGAATTCGGGCGTGGCGCGCTACAGTTTTGGTATCCCCGAGCTGACCGATGGCATTGGTTTCGTCGCCATCGCAATGGGGCTCTTCGGCTACAGCGAGATAATTGCCAACTTGGCCCGCCCTGCGGACCAGCGCGAAGTGTTTACGGCCAAGGTGCAGGGTCTGTTTCCAACCAAGGAAGATTTCAAGCGCATGGTCCCTGCCATGCTGCGCGGCACGGGCATCGGCTCGCTCCTGGGGATCCTGCCCGGGGGCGGCGCGGTACTGGCGTCCTTCGCTGCCTACACGGTCGAGAAAAAAACCCGGCTGCATCCTGGTGAGGTTCCGTTCGGCCAGGGAAATATCCGCGGCGTCGCTGCGCCGGAGTCTGCCAACAATGCCGGTTCGCAGACCTCTTTCATCCCGCTGCTGACGCTGGGCATTCCGCCCAATCCCGTAATGGCGCTGATGGTGGGCGCCATGACCATCCACAACATCCAGCCAGGCCCGCAGGTCATGACCAGCAACCCCGAGCTGTTCTGGGGCTTGATTGCCTCGATGTGGATCGGCAACGCCATGCTGGTCACGCTCAACTTGCCGCTGATCGGCATCTGGATCAAGCTGCTCTCGGTGCCCTATCGCTGGCTGTTTCCTTCCATCGTGCTGTTTTGCGCCATTGGCGTGTATTCGACCAACAACAGCCTGTTTGACATTTGGGTCGTCGGCATTTTTGGCGTGGTGGGTTATGTCTTTCATAAGCTCGGCGCCGAGCCGGCGCCCTTGCTGCTGGGCCTGATCCTGGGACCGATGATGGAGGAGAACCTGCGCCGCGCCTTGCTGCTCTCGCGCGGGGACTGGAGCGTGTTCGCAACGCGTCCGATCTCTGCGGGTTTGCTGCTGGTGGCTGCGGCCTTGCTGGTCATTGTCATGCTGCCTACCGTCAAGGCCAAACGCGAAGAGGCTTTCGTGGAGGACTGACGACGCTGCGGACCTGTCCGTGCAGCTGCGGCACCTTCGAGTGCCGTTTTTATTGACACGCCCACGTGGCAGGGTAGCGTCTCGTTAAGCCCGCACAATACGGCCCTCAGACGATTCGCCCGTTCATGCCTACCGAACCACGCCTCACCCAGCACCCGCAGCGTGCCGCGCTGCACAACGAAATCCATGCCCGGCCGCCCGAGGCAGTCAAGGCCCCGCTGGCTTGCCTGCACATCGTGATGCTGGCCGACGCCGACATGCGCGAGGCCAGCCGGGCGCACCTCGCCAGCCTTTTGCGCGACCACCATGCACCCCTGCCTGATGCGCAGACCACGCATCTGCGCATGGATCTGGGCGCATTTCGCGTGCGCTGGGAGCTGCACACCGAATTTGTCGCCTGGACGTTCACCACGGCGCTGCGCACGGAGGGCTTCGGAGAGCGCGAGCCCACGGGCGTGGCCACGGTCATACCGCGCGATTGGCTGGCTGCGCTGCCGGGCGAATGCCTGTGCAGCCTGAATCTGTGGGCACTTGAAAACAGCGATTTCGGCGACGCCAGCCTGGTGGGCCATGTGCTCAATGAAGATACGCTGGTGGCCTCCACCGTCGCGGGCGGCCACGGCGAGGTCTACACGGACTTTGCGTTGCATGCCGACGGCTGTGCGCGCATGGTGTTGCTCGTCGGCGGCATGACGCCCCGGCGGCTGGGCCGGCTGGTGCAGCAGTTGCTGGAGATCGAGACCTACCGCATGGCCGCCCTGCTGGGCCTGCCGGCGGCGCGCGATGCATCCACCGTGCTGGGCAGCGCCGAGCGCGAACTCGCCTCCCTGGCCGACGCCATTCGGACCGCAGACCGCAACGCCGAAGCCGAGCTGCTCGACCGCCTGACCCGGCTGGCGGGCAAGGTGGAGAGCCAGTTCGCCGCCACGCATTCGCGCTTTTCCGCCAGCAGCGCCTACTTTGAGCTGGTGGATCGGCGCATTGCCGATCTGCACGAATCCCGCCTGGCCGGCATGCAGACCATCGCCGAATTCATGGAACGGCGCTTGAGCCCGGCGCGCAGCACCTGTGCCTGGGCCTCGCGGCGGCAGGAGGCGCTTTCCCAGCGCGTCTCACGCATCAGCAACTTGCTGCGCACCCGCGTCGAGATCGAGCAGCAGCAAAGCAGCCAGCAGCTCCTGGCCAGCATGAACCGACGCCAGGACATGCAGTTGCAAATGCAGTCCACAGTGGAAGGCCTGTCCGTGGCCGCCATCACCTACTACATCGTCGGCCTGGTGAGCTACCTCGCCAAGGGCGGGCAAAAGCTTGGCTGGCCGCTGGCTCCAGAAACCACGGCGGCGCTGGCGATTCCGGTGGTGGCGCTGTCGGTGTGGTGGTCGCTGCGCCAGCTGCACCAGCGCGTGTTCCACCCCAAGCACTGATTTTTATTGCCATGCCGCGCATCGTTTTTGAGCTTCCCGCGCTTTTCAGTTTTGAAACTGAGATGCAGATTTACATCAGCCACGTTTAGTGCAGTGCTTCACCCCTATTGGTACTTTCAGCGAGTTGCCAAGGGGTCAGCTGCTAGGCGTTTGGGCGCAGGAATAGCGTGCTATTCCAAGCCCAAGCAACGACGTAGATGGTCCCTTGGCGACTCGCCCGAAGGGAGCCCCGAAAAAGCCCCACAGCTGCGTTGCAACACTTGGCAAGGGCCAGCCATTGCCTGCGTGTTGCGCCTTACTGTGAAACTTTTTCGGGGCTCTGAAAGCACCAATAGGGGTGAAACACTGCACACGGGGGGTCATCTGGACAACGCACAGCTGCTGACCTTGGTCTCCGAGGCGCGTGTGCGCTTTTTTCAGTCGCTCGGTTACCGTGAATCGGGCGTGGAAGGCCTGGCGATCGTGGTCGGAGACATCGTGGCGCAGTACAAATCCGAGGGCTTTCACGGCGAGACGCTGCGCGTGCAAATACTGCCGAGCGATTTCAATAAATACGGCTTCGATCTTGTCTTTTGCATGACGGAGCGCAGCAGCGGCCGGGAGGTGGCGCGTGACAAGGTGGGCGTGGTGTTTGTGGACGCTGCCAGCCGCACCGTCGCCTGCATTCCCGCTGCCTTTCTTGCGCGCTTGAAGAATTGAATAAAAAAGTGCCTCCAGCGCTTATCCATACTGCACAAGCAGCTACAAAAAACAGAGCAATTGGCCTCACACTGGCCTTGTTGGGCGCCGTGGCCTTCAGTGGCAAGGCGATCATCGTCAAGCTGGCGTATCGCTATGGCGTCGATGCGGTCACGCTCATCATGTACCGCATGCTGTTTGCCTTGCCGCTGTTTGCCGCCATGGCGTGGTGGGCCAGCCGAGGCAAGGCGGCGCTCACGCCGCGCGATCGGCTGGGAGTGCTGGGCCTGGGGTTTTCGGGCTACTACCTGGCGAGTTTTCTTGATTTTGCCGGCCTGGCTCATATCACGGCCAGCCTGGAGCGACTCATTCTGTACCTCAACCCGACGCTGGTGCTGCTGCTGGGTTGGGCGCTGTACGGCCGCGGCGTGCGCTGGGGCCAGATGCTTGGCATGGTGGTGAGCTATTGCGGCGTGGCGCTGGTCTTTGGCCAGGAGGCCGCGCACCAGGGACCGGGCGCAGCCTGGGGCACGCTGCTGGTGCTGGGCAGCGCCGTGAGCTACGCCGCGTACCTGGTCTACAGCGGCGAGATGGTCCAACGCCTGGGCTCGCTGCGCCTGGTGGGCCTGGCCACCACCGTGGCCTGTTTGCTGTGCCTGCTCCAGTTTGCGTTGCTGCGGCCCTGGAGCGCGGCGCTGGTGGCCCCCGAAGTCATTTGGCTCTCGGTGCTCAACGCCACCCTGTGCACCGCCGTGCCGGTGCTGATGGTCATGATGGCCATTGAGCGCATTGGCGCTGGTGCAGCATCGCAAGCCGGCATGGTGGGACCGATGGCGACGATCTTGATGGGCGTATGGCTGCTGGGCGAGCCATTCACCGCGGGCGTGGCGCTGGGCACTGCCCTGGTGATTGCGGGGATATTTGTGTTTTCGCGCGCCTCGGGCACCGCGCGCGTCTGAGCGGCGCTATTTTTTCTTGCGTTTGTGGCTGGTTGGTTCGGGTGCAGCCGCGGGCGCTGCCATTGCCGCTGCAGCCGTTGCACCCGCTGCACCCGCGGCCCCAGCCGAGCCACCCGAGCCTTGGATGCGCTGCGCCAGCGTCACCGGACCCGCGCCCGCGAGGCCATCGAGCCGGTTGCCCATGGCTTGCTGCAGCTGGTCCAGGCGCTGATCGGCCGGCGGATGGGTGGCCAGCGACAGCGTGAACATGGGGTTGCCGGGAGATGCCGCACGCAGCACCTGGAGCGCCGCTGGCAGGCCAAAGGGATCGAAGCCGCTGCGCGCCGACAATGCCACGCCGCGGCGGTCGGCTTCGAACTCGTCGCCCTGGTCCAGCCCGCGCGCATACAGGTTGCGCCCCAGTGCCAGCACCTGTGACGCCACCAGACCGCCAACGGCATTGGTCTTGATCTGCGAAGCCACCAGTTGCGTCAGCAGCCCGGACTGCGCCGTTTTGCGCATGGCCTGCAGGTGGTGGCGCTGCGTGACATGGGTGATTTCATGCGCCAGGATGCCCGCCAGTTCGGACTCGTCCGCGCAGCGATCGATCAGCCCCTTGGTGACAAACACATAGCCGCCCGGAGCGGCAAAGGCGTTGTAGCCGTTGTCGTCCAGCACCACAAAGGTCCAGGGCAGGTTGGGGCGCTCGGATTGCAGGCTGATCCAGCGCCCCAGCCGGTTGACATAGGCCTGCAGCCGGGCATCGGGATGCAGCGGTTTGCTGCCCAGCAGCACGGCAGCGAGCTGGCGGCCAATCTGAATTTCGCTCGCCTCGTCGATGGTCTCGGTCGAGCGCGTGAGCAGACCGATCAGATCGTCGCCCTGGGCTGCAGGCGGGGCTGCGTTGCCCGAGAGCGTGCCGAGCAGGCCGCCTGGCGACGATCCGCCGCCGACGCTGCTGCCCAGGGAATTGAGCAAGTTCATGACGCCCTGCGCGGGAGCCAGGCTCGGCGCAAGCGCCAGTACGGCGCAGGCAGCCGCGAGCTGGGCGCGGCGCAAGGCGCGGGAAGGCAAAAGCACAAACATGGTGATCACCTTCAGTTGGGGCTGATGTTGTCGTTCATCGGGCCAATGGCTCCCGCTGGCGCCCTGGGCGACGTTGGGCGCGCCGGCTCGGGCAGCGCCGCCACGTTGTGGGTGCGCAGCGAGGCGCTGCTGGCAAAACGCCGCGCCTGCTCGGCACTTGCGCGCAACTGCTCCGCCTGACCTACCGCCGCCAGGTTGGGTTGTGCATTGGCGATGTCTTCGGCCTCCAGGCCGCGGATGCCGACGGTGGACGTGGCCGTGGTGGTGCCCGAGCCACCGCTGAGCAGACCGCCCAGGCTGCGCAGGCCGCTGGTGGCGGCGTTGCCGCTGGCGGGCGCGGCGCTGGCCCGCGTGCCCACGTCGAACATGTGCACCCAGCCGCTGGTGGCCTGCGGCGTGCGCACCTTGATCCACGAGCCCTTGCGTTCGCCCGTGCGCTCCACGGCGCTGCCCTCGGCCAGGGGGCCCAGACTGGCACCACTGGCGCCGGGCGCGTCGCGCAGTTCGGTGGCGCGCTGAATGATCGAGCCGTCCTGTTGCGCCAGAGCGGGCAGCGCCCAGGCGGCGGCTGTCAGCAGCGCGGCGAGCCCTGCGCGCGAAATAAGGCCTGGTTTCATCAAGTGGACCCCTCGTATGATCATTGGACGCCAAAAATGGCGAAGCGGGGCGATTGTTATGGATTTGGGTATTGCGGGCAAATGGGCGCTGGTGTGTGGCGCCAGCAAGGGCTTGGGGCTGGGCTGCGCCCAGGCGCTGGCACGCGAAGGGGTGAACCTGGTCATCAATGCGCGCGGCGAGCCTGGTTTGGCACAGGCTGCTTCTGATTTGATAGCTAATAACGATTATGTATCAAGCGCCGGAGGCAAAAATGAGTCGAAAATTCAGGTACTGACGGTGGCCGCGGACATCACCACCGAAGCGGGGCGCGAGGCTGTCTTTACGGTACCGGGCGGTCCGGGGCGCGATTTCGACATCGTTGTCACCAACGCTGGCGGACCGCCGCCCGGTGATTTTCGCGACTGGGACCGGGACGCCTGGATCGCCGCGCTCGACGCCAACATGCTGACCCCCATTGCCCTGATTCGCGCCACCGTCGACGCCATGGCGGCACGCGGCTTTGGCCGCATCGTGAACATCACGTCGAGCGCGGTCAAGGCGCCCATCGACATCCTGGGCTTGTCCAATGGGGCGCGCAGCGGGCTGACGGGTTTTGTTGCCGGTGCGGCGCGCAGCGCAGTGGCCGGGCGCGGAGTCACCATCAACAACCTGCTGCCGGGCAAGTTCGACACCGATCGCCTGGCAGCCACCTTTGCTGGCGCCGCGGCGCGCAGCGGCAAAACGCTGCAGGAAGTGCAGAGCGCCCAGCGCGCCAGCATTCCCGCCGGGCGCTTTGGCGAGGCGAGCGAGTTTGGTGCCATCTGCGCCTTCCTGTGCAGTGTGCATGCCGGCTACATCACGGGGCAAAACCTCCTGGCCGACGGCGGGGCGTACCCAGGCGCCTTTTGAGCGTGGACTGGCACGCCGCCGCGCGTGTCGAGCGGGTTTGGAAAGGCCATTCCTTCATGCAGAATGGCTCCATGCTTGCTGCCTTTCGGGGGCTTTTGCTCCAACCGCATTCGATGGCCTCATGGGTGCGACGCTTCGTTGCCCCGATGGCGTTTGCTGCGCTGTCGGGCCTGACTGCCTGGGCGCAGGCGCAAACGACTGGCGCCTCGGTGCCTGTGCAGCGATCCGCTCCTGTCCAAACGCTGCGCGTGGTGGGAGGCCTCGCAGGGGTGGCGCAATTCACGCGGTTTGAAGAACCCTTCTGGAGCCGTGAACTGGCCCGCCTGAGCGGTGGCCGCTACAGCGCCACCATCGTGCCTTTTGATCGCGCTGGCGTGCCCGGTGCCGACATGTTGCGGTTGCTGGAGCTGGGCGTGGTGCCCTTTGGCACCTTTCTTGTCTCGCTCAACGGCCAGTTTCCGCAGTATGGGGCGGCCGATCTGGTGGGCCTGAACCCGGACATGGCCAGTTTGCGCGCCAGCGTCTTGGCTTTTCGCCCCTACCTGGAGCGCGCTTTGCGCGAAGAGCAGGGCATCGAGGCGCTGGCGATTTACGTCTATCCCGCGCAAATGCTGTTTTGCAGGCAGCCGATCAAGCATTTGGACGATTTGACGGGCCGGCGGGTGCGGGTGTCTTCGGCCGGACAGGCCGACTTTGTTGGCGCCTTGGGCGCTACGCCGGTGCATACGGCGTTTTCGCAGATCGTTCCCCGCTTCGAGGCCGGAACCATTGACTGCGCGATCACCGGCACCATGTCGGGCAATACGCTGGGCCTGCCCCGGCTGACCACCCATTTGTATGCCCTGCCGCTCAATTGGGGCATGGCGATTTTTGCCGCCAATCGGACCGCGTGGGAGGCCTTGCCCGAGGATTTGCGTGCCTTGCTGCGCCGCGAACTGCCCAAACTCGAGAAGGTGATCTGGGCGGAATCGGAGCGCGATACGGCGCAGGGCCTGGCCTGCAACAGCGGCGCGTCCGGTTGCAAGGATGGGACGCCCGGCAAGATGGTCATCGTGCCTGCGACGGCCGAGGACCAGCGGCGCACCCGGGAGATTTTTACCAACACCGTGCTGCCGCAATGGCTGCAACGCTGCGGCCCGCGCTGCGCTGAGATTTGGCAGCAGACCATTGGCCCGGCACGCGGACTGGCGGTCACGCGCCCATGAAGGCAGTGCAACCCCTGCGCATACGTTCCGCCGTTTGGAGCGTGGTGGTGTTTTTCGTCTGCGCCCTGGTGGTCGCTGCCTCTGCGCTGATCGAGACGACGCGCAAGGCGGCCTTGAATGAGAGCGAGGCGCAGCTCGCTCGCTACGTATCGGGCGCCGAGGCCGCGCTGAACCGCGCTTTTTTGAGCGTAGACGTGCTGCTGGCCAGTTCCGACGTCTTGCTTGACTTTGCCGGTGACGCCATGGACTGGGGGCGACCCGACACCGCGAGCGCCGTGCTGCAACGAACGGCGCGGCAAAACCTCGCGGTGCGGATGGTGGCGCTGCTGGATGCGCAAGGCCATGTATTGGCCTCATCTTCCCCGCGGGCGGCCGCGCTGGAGCTGCATCTGCCAGAAGGCTTTCTCGAGCAAGCGCTGGCGCCTGCTGTCTCTGTGCTGGTCATCGGCAAACCCGTGCGCAGCTTCGTCAGTTCGGAAAACGTGGTGTACATGGCCCGCCACCTGCGCGCGGCCAGTGGCGCCCGATTGGTGGCCGTTGCAGAGGTCTCTGTGGCCATGCTCACTTCGGTGCTGACACAGGGCGCGGAGATTCCATCGCTCGAAGTGACGCTGGAAACCGGCGGCGGTTCGCTGCTGCTTGCGGTTCCCGACGCTGCCGACGGCACGCGCCGGGCGCCCGTCGCACCCCTGCGAGAAGTGCTGCGCGAGAGCGGCGGCTGGGACACGCCGACGCGGCTGCAGGCTCTGCCCGGCCGGGTGCTGGCGCGTTCCATCATCTACGACGACCTGTGGATTTCCGCCAGCCTGCCGCGCCAGGCTGCACTGGCGGACTGGCGGATTGAGGCGATTGCGGAGGCATCGGTGATCGCGGTGTTTGTACTGCTGCTGCTGCTCGCTGGTGCATTGTTCACGCGCTACGTGCAGCGCATGGCCGACGCACGCCAGGCGCTGGCGCAATCCAAAATACAGCTCGACCAGGCGCTGGAATCCATGATCAACGGGTTTGTGCTGCTCGATAGCCAGCACCGCGTGCAGCATTGGAATCACCGCTTCGACGAAATATTTCCCTGGATTGCCGGCGTCATGGCGCCGCAGCTGCCATTTCGCAAGGTGTTGGAAACCACCGTGGCCCACCACCTGCCGCAAGCGAGTGCGACCGAACGCGCCAACTGGGTTGAGCGACGTCTGCTCGAGCAGAAGAACTCGAAGGGACCGCACGAGCAGCAGTTGCCCAACGGGCGCACCCTGCAGATCATGGAGCACCGCACGCCCGACGGCGGCATGGTGATCACGTACAGCGACGTCACCGACATGCGCCGCGCGCGTGCCGAAATCGAAACCCTGGCCTTTTATGACCCGCTCACCGGTCTGCCCAATCGCCGCTTGCTGCTTGATCGTCTGGGGCAGGCCACGGAACGGGCGCAGCGCTCGGGCCAGCTCGGCGCGCTGCTGTTTCTTGACCTGGACCATTTCAAAACGCTCAACGACACGCGCGGCCACGAGATCGGCGACGAACTGCTGCTGCAGGTGGCGCAGCGGCTGAGTGCCAGCGTGCGCAGCGCCGACACCGTGGCGCGTCTGGGCGGGGACGAATTTGTCATCATGCTCTGCGATCTCTCCAGCGGCGCGGTGGAAGCCGCCGCGCAGGCCCGGCGCGTCGCCGAAAAGCTGCTGCGGGCGTTGGATCAGCCTTACATTTTGCAGGGCCACAAACACCAAAGCACCGGCAGTGTCGGGGCCACGCTGTTTGGCGAAGCCGCATGCTCGGCCGCCGAACTGCTGCGCCAGGCCGACATTGCCATGTACCAGGTGAAGGCGCGGCGCGGCAATGGCCTGTGCTTCTTTGACCCACAGATGCAAACCGCCATCAGTGACCGTGCCCAGCTGGAAGTTGATCTGAAAACCGCCTTGCGACAAGGCGAGCTGGTTCTTTATTACCAGCCACAGTTCGCACAGGACGGGGCCATGGTGGGCGCCGAGGCGTTGCTGCGCTGGCAGCACCCAGAGCGTGGCCTGGTGCCCCCGGGCGCCTTTATTGCTGCGGCCGAAGAGAGCGACTTGATCGTGCACATCGGCAGCTGGGTGCTGCAGACGGCCTGCCAGCAATTGGTGCAGTGGCAGAGCGATCCCCTTTGCGAGACGCTGCAGTTGTCCGTCAACGTGAGCGCGCGCCAGTTTCGCCACCCGCGCTTTGTCGAGCAGGTGCTTGAGACCGTTGCCTGCCTGGGTACGCGTGCGCACCTGCTCACCCTGGAGTTGACGGAGTCGCTGGTGCTGGACAACGTGGAGGAAACGGTGGCCCGCATGCACCAGCTGCGTGCGCGCGGTATCCGTTTCTCGGTGGACGATTTCGGCACCGGTTATTCGTCTCTGGCCTATCTCACCCGGCTGCCTTTGCACCAACTCAAGATCGACCAGTCGTTCGTGCGCAACCTGGGCGTTCGCCCTACGGACGACGTCATCGTGCAGACCATCATCGGCATGGCGAGCAATCTGGAGCTGGAGGTAATTGCCGAAGGCGTGGAAACCAGCCAGCAGCAAGCGCTGCTGCTGCAGTATGGATGTTGCTATTTCCAGGGCTACCTATTGGCACGGCCCATGCCAGTCGAGGCCTTGTATGCGCTGTTGGCAGGGCGGGCGGGAAGCATCCAGGCATGACAGCGGCGTTGTGCCTGACCATGGGCGGTTCCACCCAAAACTTGGCCCCCGCACTGGAGACCGACCGAATCGGGTTCTGCGACATCCCTTGCAAGGGATAATTCGCCATTCAAATCGGGTCCGTGTGGCCAAAGGAAGTGCGCGTGGACACAGTTTTGCTGCTGAAGGCGGCCATCATGGGTGTGGTGGAGGGGCTGACCGAGTTTCTGCCTATTTCCTCCACCGGGCATCTGATTCTGGCCGGTGCGCTGCTGGGGATGGACGACGACAAGGCCAAGGTTTTTGACATTGCGATTCAGACCGGCGCGATTTTTGCCGTCATTCTGGTGTATTGGCAGAAGATCCGGGAGACGCTGGTCGCGCTGCCCACCCAGCCGCAGGCGCAGCGCTTTGCCCTCAATGTGTTCATTGGCTTCCTTCCTGCGGTGGTGCTCGGCTTGCTGCTGGGCAAGGCGATCAAGGCGCACTTGTTCACCCCGTTGGTGGTGGCAAGCACCTTTATTCTGGGTGGGTTTGTCATTCTCTGGGCGGAGCGGCGGGCGCCGGCCGCTGCGCGCGTGAACTCGGTGGACGACATGCAACCGCTCGATGCGCTCAAAGTCGGCCTGGCGCAGTGCCTGGCCATGGTGCCGGGCACCAGCCGCAGCGGAGCCACCATCATTGGCGGCATGTTGCTGGGCCTGTCGCGCAAGGCGGCCACCGACTATTCGTTTTTTCTGGCCATGCCCACGCTGATTGGTGCGGGCGTCTACAGCCTCTACAAGGAGCGGGCGCTGCTGTCGGTGCACGATCTGCCGGTATTTGCCGTGGGCCTGGTGTTTTCGTTCTTGAGCGCCTGGGTCTGCGTGCGCTGGCTGCTGCGCTATATCAGCAGCCACAGCTTCGTGCCTTTTGCCTGGTACCGCATTGCGTTTGGCTGTGTCGTCATTGCAACGTGGCTGATGGGCTGGGTGCGCTGGGACGCGGCATGATAGAGGCCATGAATACGCCCTTTTTTCCACCCTTTGCAGCGTTGGTCTGCGCGCTTTGTCTGCCCCTGTCTGCCGGGGCCCAGCAAAGCCCACCGGCCGCCTTCGCGCCACCGCCTGCAGAAGAGCCAGGCTTCACCTGGGCGCTGGGCCTGGCCGCGTCCAATGGTGCGGACTATGCTGGCAGCGACAAGCGCGGCAGCAATCTGCGCCCGGTGATTGGACTGGACATCGGTCGCTACACGATCAGCAGCGGCGGTGGGGGCTCGCTGCTCGACTTTGACCTGGAGCCGCGCTACACGGGCGTGAGCGCACGCCTGCTGGATGCGGACCGTCTGAAACTGAGCGCCGGCCTGCGCATTGGCGGCGCGCGGACCAGCGACGCCGATTCGCAGCTGTACGGCCTGCCCGACGTGCGCAAAACGCTGCGCGCGCGCCTGTCTGCCAGTTGGTTGTTTTCACCCGAACTGAGCCTGCGCAGCTCGCTGAACCAGGACCTGCTGGGCCGCAAGGGCGGCACCACCTTGCAGACCACGCTGCAGTATGAGTGGCAGATCACACCAAGCACCGAAATCGGCCTGGCAGCAGGCTTCACCTTGGCCGATTCCACCCATTTGCGCAGCTTTTTCGGCGTGCCCGCCGATGTGGCCCTCGTGCGCACGCCCTATGCGGCCTACGCGCCCGGTGGCGGCGTGAAAAGCACCGACTTGGGCATCGAGATCAAGAGCGCCATCACCGACCGTTGGGTGCTTTTTGGCGGCGTTCGCTTCAGCCAGCTGCGCGGCGACGCGCGCAGCAGCCCCATCGTGCAAAAGCCCAACGACTATGGGGTGACGGTGGGACTGGCCTACCGCTGCTGCCGCTAGAGCGGCAATTAAGGATCCTCTGCATAACCCTCGCGAGGCTGGGGTAGTGCGGATCGGGATGGGCCACAAGGCGCTTTTTGCAGCCAATAGCAGAGCTATTGGCAAGAGAAGCAACGCAGCGGAGCGCCCGAGACCACGCTGCCACGGGCCGCAGGGAGTTATGCAGAGGGTCCTTAAGACTCCCCTGGTGTCGTTGTTCCGTCTTGTCGTACGGTGGGTACTGCCTGCGACGGAACGCCTAACCAGGGCCGCTGCGCTGAGTTTTATTCGCCGCTCTGAGCGCCAGGCATGGCAATCAGCCGCGTTCCACCGGCCGCGCCGGGTCGCTGCACCACTCGCTCCAGCTTCCGGCGAAAAGCGCGGTGGGGGCGTAGCCAGCCAACTCCATGGCCAGCAGGTTGGGGTTGGCGGTGACGCCGCTGCCGCAGTGGTGCACCACGCTCTCGGGTGGCCGGCTTCCCAGCAGGTCTGCGAATTCACGGCGCAACTGCTCGGCCGTCTTGAACCTGCCGTCAGGTCCGAAATTCTGCGAAAAGGGCCGGTTCAAGGCCCCCGGAATGTGGCCCGCCACCGGGTCCAGCGGCTCGACTTCACCGCGGTAGCGCTCGGCGGCGCGTGCGTCGATCAGCGTCTGGCCCGCCTGGCCCAGTTGCGCCTGTAATTCGCTTACCGTGCGCAGCACACGCAGCGGCTCGCCCAGGTCGAAATTGGACTGGAAGTGGGCGGGCTCTTCGCCACTGGATAAGTCGCCCCCCGCAGCGGACCATGCGGGCAGGCCGCCGTCGAGCACGGCCACGGCGTCGTGGCCCATCCACTTGAGCATCCACCACAGGCGGCCGCAGTAGGCGCTGGCGTTGCGGTCGTAGACCACCGCTTGCATGGCGTTGGAAAAACCCACGCTGGAGAGCCAGACCGCAAAGCGCTCGCGGGTGGGCAGCGGGTGGCGACCGCCTGACATGGGCCGGTCGGCCGCATGCGCCGTGATCACCCTGCCGTCGGCTCTGGGTGCGCCGTGCGGTGCGCTCAGGTCTTCGTCCAGGTGTGCATAGACGGCGCCAGGAATGTGGGCGTCGAGAAAAGCCGCGCGGCCAGCCGAAGGCTGGGCCAGGTCAAAGCTGCAGTCGAAGACCATGCAAGGCGTGTCGCTTGCGCGCAGGGCAAGCAGGTCCTCGGCGGAAATGAGATGGGTGTAAGGCATGGCGGAAGGCAGAAATGGCGATGGCTCCCATTTTGACCATGGCAAGCCCGGCGCGTGCGTCAGAGTTCTTCGGCAGCTGGAGCCGCCACGGTTTTGGCACGCAGCACCGTGGCCAAAATGCCGCTGGCGATGATCAGCGCCATGCCCAGCCAGCCCAGCGGCGCAATGACGTCGCCAAACAGCAGCACGCCGTAGCCCGCGCCAAACACGATGCCCGAATACTGGAGGTTTGCCACCACCAGCGTCGCGCGCGGGTTGTGGGCGCTGGCGTAGGCCAGCGTCATGCACAACTGGCCGCCGGCCGCCAGCACGCCGAGCGGCAGCAGCCACAACGCCGGCCAGCCGGGCCAGACCGAATGCCCGGTGGCGAGCACCACGGCGCCGCCGGCCACCACCGAGCCCACGGCAAAGTAGAACACCGTGCGCGATTCGGGCTCGCCCAGGCGCGAGAGCGCCACCACCTGCATATAGGCGAGCGCCGCGCACATGCCCGACAGCAATCCGACGATGCCGCCCAGCGCCTGCTCGGGCCCCTGGCCGATGCTGGGGCGCAGCAGCATGACCACACCCGCAAACCCGGCCGCCACAGTCAGCAGCAACGAGGTGTGCATCTGTGGCCGCGGCGCGGCGGGCGAGGGGCGCCAGGCCATGAGGGAGCCACCCACCAGGAAGGCGGCGATCCAGACACTGCTCATGTAGTTGAGCGTGATGGCGGTGGCGAGCGGCAGATGGGCAATGGCAAAGAACCAGCTGCCCAACGAAGTCACTCCTACCAGCGAGCGCCAGGCATGCATGCGCGGGTAACGCGTGGCCAGCGAGACGCCGCGCGAACGGGCCAGCCAGGCCATCAGCCCCATGCCGATCAGCCCGCGATAAAACACCAACTCGGCCGACGTGAAGTACACCGAGGCGTACTTCACGCACACGCTCATGCTGGCAAACAGCAGGGCGGCGAGCACCATCCAGAGAGCTTTCATGGCACCGAAAATATGAATTAAATAGGGCTTTAGGGATGCTCTGCTTAAAGCGACTTTGAGTGTGCTGATGGCTCCCAGTGGAGCCAATTCACAGATTCGGTGCGCTAAGCAGCGGCCTTTCGGCCCGTACGGCTGGTTTCTTGGCCATTTGGCCGTTTGC